>JAEEGI010001438.1_pt1 | contig 59441 bp, 50 predicted proteins | sample 8958751 | NCBI WGS metagenome assembly JAEEGI01 (sample SAMN16246545, study PRJNA631951) | gut metagenome | biome: gut microbiome; feature: rumen; material: KS-attached | host: Bos | place: Iran: Karaj | collected 2018-10
GGTCTCAATTCTCTTTTTTTTCTCCACGTATCGAATAAGAGTGGAGAATTGAGAGTTGAGAATTGAGAGTTGAGAATTGAGAATTGAGAGTTAAGAATTGAGAATTGAGATTCCCCTACAGGTCTCAATTCTCTTTTTTTCTCCACTTACCGAATGAGAATTGAGAATTGAGATACCCCTACAGGTCTCAATTCTCAATTCTCAATTCTCAATTCTCAATTAATCTATTGCTCGGGGTCCTCGTCGGGCAGGAGCGACATATACAGGTCGTAGAGTCCGCTGACGGCTTTGTGTGGTGTAAACTTCTGGCACTGCACCTTCCCTTTCTCCACCAGCTCAGCCCGCAGTGCGGGGTCGTCGATTATCGACTTGAGGCGTGCGGCTATCTCGTCGGGGTTCTTCGGGTCGGCATACAGGGCGGCATCGCCTCCGGCCTCGGGCATAGAGGAGACATTGGATGTCACCACAGGTGTGCCACAGCACATCGACTCGAGGATGGGAATGCCGAAACCCTCAAAAAGGGACATATACACCGAGGCCACAGCTCCGGCATAGAGCGCCGGGAAGTCCTCGAAATCGGCGTCGTGCAGGATGTGTACCCGCTCGGTGAGGCCATTGGAGCGTATAGCTCCGGAGAGCACGGCATGGTAGCCACCATGGTTTTTCCCCACAATGACCAGATGCACATCGGCAGGCAGTTGGGCCAAAGCCTTCACCACGGCCACCTGGTTCTTGCGCTCCTCGATAGTGCCGACACATATCACATACTTCTCGGGCAGATGGTAGGTGCTGCGCACATAGTCGATATCGCTCTCGGCAACGGGTTCCCAAAACATGGGGTCGCACGACTGGTAGATGACTCTGATTTTCGACTCGGGCACATGCAGATACTCCATCAAGTCCCTCTTGGTCTGCTCGCTGATGGCCACCACCACATCGGCTATACGGCACGAATGGCGTTGTTTGATGCGATGCACCACGCGGTCGAGAGGTTTGTAGAACTGAGGGTAGCGCCACACAATCAAATCGTGCATGGTGACCACACGCTTGATGGAACGGGGAATGCCGTGGGGCAGCTCGTGGCTGAGGCCGTGGAACAGCTTCACCTTGTCCTCGCTCAGATGCACCGTCACTCCGAAACGCCGCCAGATGTCGGGAAAAAAGCGGTCGATACTGGAAGGAGTGCGGGTAGAGATGTTGGCGTAGCCCGAGAAATACTTGGCATATTCGCCTGATATCCGGGGTGAGTAGAGGAATGCCCGGAGGTTCTGATGTTCGGATGCCAAACCACAGAGCAACATCCGGCTATAGTTGCCCAATCCCGTATTGTTCTGAAAAGCACGCTTTGCGTCGAATCCGATTACCATAGGTCAATCTAATTTTGAATTTGCAAAAATACGAAAAAAATATGTATCTTTGCATTTTCAATCGAAAAAAAATGAATCGTATTTCAGCAATAATCATCACACATAACGAGGAACGCAACATAGGGCGTTGTATCGAGTCGCTAAAAGGCGTTGCAGACGAGATTATTGTGGTGGACTCGGGGTCGACGGACGCCACCGAGGCCATCTGCCTCGGCCTGGGCGCCAAGTTCGTCCCGCACCCCTGGGCAGGCTACTCCGGCCAGAAAAACTATGCCAACGGCCTTGCCTCCCACCCTTGGACACTCAGCATCGACGCCGACGAGGCCCTCTCCCCCACCCTGCAGCAAACCCTGCGCACACTGAAACAGGAAGGGCTGCGCGACGACACGGCCTACAGCATGAACCGTTTGACCAATTTCTGCGGTAGTTGGATACACCACTGCGGATGGTACCCCGACACAAAGGTGCGCCTGTGGCCCAGCGGCAAAGCCCGGTGGGAAGGCGACATACACGAAGAGCTCCGGCTGGAAGGGGTGCCGCGCCGCGACCACCTGAAAGGCGACCTGCTGCACTATTCCTATTACGAAATCGACGACCTGGCCCGACGCCAGCCCCGCTACTACCAACTGGCCGCCCAGTCGGCATTCGACGCCGGACGCCGGGCAGGCATGGCGGCCATCGTGCTGAAACCTTGCTGGACCTTTGTGCGCGACTACCTGTTGCGCGGCGGCTTCCGCGACGGAAGGGCAGGCTACATCCTCTGCCGCATGAACGCCCACTACACCTTCATGAAGTACACCTCCCTGCTCCAAAAATGCTCCGCCGCGAAACAGGGCAAACACCACAAAAACGGACCAAGCAGATAGAGACGTCGTTCAATGCAGCATCCTTCCTGCATCGTTATCCGCTCGTTACAGCATAATAATAACGAAAAACATTCGAGTAACAATACTTTATAAATCCCATTTTGATATAAGTTACATACCAGCGACCCATGCCCGAGATAAACAACACCAACAGAAATCTGTTCAAAAACTACAGTCTCGAACAGAAACAACAACTCTACCAAGCCGCCGCCGAATTGTTCAGCGAAAACAAACGCGACCTCTTCGACCGCTTGGTGCTGAACCGCACCCGCCACATCAGCGTGGTGCTGGAAGACATATTCCAAGCCCACAACGCCAGCGCAGTGCTGCGCAGCTGCGACTGCTTCGGCGTGCAGGACGTGCATGTGATAGAGGACCGCAACCACTATGCGCCCAACTCGGACGTATCGATGGGGTCGGACAAATGGGTGGACTACTACAAGCACCCCGACATCCTGCAGACCTACGACGAGCTGCGCTCGAAAGGCTACCGCATCATCGCCACCCTGCCTCACGAAAACGACACCCTGATCACCCAGCTTGACATCTCGCAGCCGGTGGCCCTGGTGTTCGGCACCGAGCTGACGGGACTGACCCCCGAGGCCATCGCCCATGCAGACGGATATGTGAAGGTGCCGATGTACGGGTTCACCGAGAGTTTCAACATCAGCGTCTGCGCCGCCCTGTCGCTCTTCTGCCTCACCGAGAAGATGCGTTCGGACCCATCGATAGCCTGGCAGCTGACTGCCGACGAACAAATCACGCTGAAACTCTACTGGGCCATGCAGGTAATCCGCGACGGCCGCCACGTGATGGACCACCTGGTGCAAACCCTTTTCGGCAACAAGTAGCCACCCCCGCCCATGAATATATTGATAGACCTGAGCATCCTGCGGCACCCTTACTGCGGCCTCGGCCAGATAGCCCTGAACTATGGGCGCTGGTATGCCCGCCACGCCCAAGGGCTGGAGCCGGGCACCGCTGTCACCCTGCTGGTGCCGCGCAGCCACATCGGCGCCTTCGGCAAGGATGTCCGCTATATCGAAGCCAAGGACATCTATCGGCTGCTGCCCTGGCTCCTCCCCCGGTTCGACCTCTGGCACTCCATCCACCAGCTCTCCCCCTTCCGCCCCGGCAGGGGTACGCCACGCATCGTCACCATCCACGACCTCAACTTCCTCTACGAAAAGCACGGGGCCAAGCAGCAGCGATACCTCCGCCGCCTGCAACGGGAGTGCGACAGCGCCAAGGCCGTCTGCTTCATCTCGCAGTTCGCCCGGACAACGGCCGAAGAGCACCTGCGCCTGGGCTCCACCCCCCGCTACACTGTGTACAACGGGGTTGAATCACTCGTCGGCGGCCCCCAGCAGCCCCCCGCAGACATCGACACCGACAAGCCCTTCCTCCTTAGCATCGGCGTGGTGAAACCCAAGAAGAACATCCACACACTCTTCCCCACGATGGACCTGCTGACGGAATACAACCTCGTTGTGGCGGGCGACGACCGCGACGCCTATGCACGGCAGCTCCGCACGCAACTGCCCGCCCACCCCAACATACTGATGACCGGCACCGTCGGCGAGGCCCAACGGCGGTGGCTCTATGCCCACTGCACCGCCCTGCTGATGCCATCGCTGAGCGAAGGCTTCGGCCTGCCCGTTGTCGAGGCCATGCAATGGGGCAAACCCGTCTTCGCCTCGCGGTGCACCAGCCTGCCCGAGATAGGAGGACAGCACGCTTTCTACTTCGACGACTTCAACGCCCAACACATGGCAGCAACCATCCGCGACGGACTGTCGCGCTACACCTCCACCATGGCGGCCCAAGCCATCGACTATGCCGCCACCTTCGACTATGAACGCCACCTGCAGCAATACTGGCGGATATACACCGCCGTCGCCGAAATCAGGCTGGCCCCCGTCACTCACCACGATGAAGAAAAAAAATAAAAAAAGTTCAGGACAATCAAAAAAAAATAGTATCTTTGTAGTTTGAACAAGAAAACAAACAACAAAATAAATAACACAATATGAAAAGGATACTCATACTTGCAACACTCTTGGCAATGAGTCAGACGCTGGTATTTGCCCAGAAAGAACATTCAATCAAAGAGGCCGATGTGCCCATCCGCTTTGTTAAAGACTTCCAGAGCCAGAACAAGAACGCCCAAAACGTCACTTGGACTATGACCCCCGACAGTGTTTTCTACATGGCCACCTTTGTCAACTCCGACGGCGACCTGCAGGCACAACGTTTCTCCAACCACGGTACCGAGACCCGCTACTTTATCGAGCCCCAGTACTATCCCCACGCAATTAAAGACACCGTTGCAAACCGTTTCCCCAAACACAAAATCACCTGTGTCTACATCCGCAACCTCAAAGGCAAGATGACCTACCAGGCCCGCATAGCTCAGTACAAGGGCTTCCTCTTCTGGAAGAAGGAGACCAACGTGAAGACCGTCTCGTTCGAGACCGACTGCAAACTGATTGAAGTCATCGACGAGCAATAAGGTCCCGCCCACCTCTACGATAAATGGCACACCCTGCACAGGGTGTGTTTTTTTTTAACCCAAATCGGTCATTTGGCTTTGGTTGTCAGGAAGCCGGAATCCCCTTCTTATGGTGTGATTTCAGCCAAGGGTCAACGCCCGACTTTTTCCCAAAAGAGGTTTCGTTTAGGGTGAAAAATGTTAATTAACAACAAATAATTTTGTATGTAAAAAAAAATATATATATTTGCAAATGAGACATTATAAAGCCATAATAATATCTCATTGTAAATAAACATATTAAGAAAAACAAACTTATAGGACAATTATGAAAAAGATAGTTTTATTTGCCATAGCCGCCCTATGGATGGTGGCAGGAAGGGGTCAGCGGCCTGTGGGAGACACGATTGTATGCCCAGACTCAACATATTATACCTATATTTACGATTGGTGTGGCGATGACCATATTCCCTGGATGGTTCAGACTGATTATAGCCATTGGAATGGGGTAAACCGATATACATTAGAGGAGACAGACCCTGATGGATCGATGGAACCTACTGAAATGAATTATTTCCATGGTAATGGGATTGTAGGAACGCAGTATGTCACCGACCGCCCCCTCAAGATAGTGGGGATAGCGGCACCGGCATACATGGAGCCTGCTCGTGACACAACCTTCTCTGGTCTGTCCTTGCCATTAGGAAGCGGATTCCCAAACACTTTCCCAAACACGCGAGACATCACCTTGGCGGGAAGAAACACTGATTCAATGATACTATATAAGGTGACCCCCGACGGCGGAAGTCTTGTCGAACTGATGGCTGCAGGGTGGCGAATGGAATACCCACACAGATATATCCACCTTCCTCCTGGAAAACTGGGGCAACCCAATGAATGGCCTAATCGTCCATTGGACAGCTCATTGGTTGTACCGTTATATGAGGTGATGTTTGAGAAACCCGTGGTAGTGGAGGACACCTTTGTAGTTGCGGGAACATACCTGAACAACGAAGGCAGCTGGGAATGGCAATGTGAGCCTATGTGGGAAGAGAATAGAAGGATGATGTGGCTGTGGAACCACTGCCCTACACGTTATATAGATTGGAAAGGGGAGGCACCGGAACCTGATAGTAGAAGAATCCTTTGGAGTAAATTCCGTACCGCGCAATGGCAAAAGCAAATAGCTGCAAGGATGAATATATATAACACCTTTGCCCCATTTCATTCCCCGTTGATTTTCCCAATCATCGAGCCGGGGTTTGACACAACGCTGTGCCACGACACGAGGAACATCCGCGTGACAGACCGGACGGACAGCAGCGCAACGCTGATATGGGACTCGGGCGACGGAGGCCCATGGGAGGTGGCTTTCGGCAAGATGACTGACCAGTGGACAGACTATACTTTCACCACCACCACCAGACCAACCCTGACCGTGACAGGACTGGAAGTGGGAACGATATACTTTGCCATGATACGTTCCTATTGCAACGTGACCCATGAGTATGGCGCATGGGTCGGCCCCGTGGAGGTGGAAATCTACCAGCACCACAACCCTCATGAGAATGGTATAGACAGCCCCGCCGACGGCGACAGATGGGTCAGCCTGATGCCCAACCCCGCACAGGGTGCAGTGAACGTGCTATCGTCGTACAGGCTGAACCGCATAGAGGTCTATAACCTGAAAGGGGAAAAGGTCTATGAGCAGGAAACCGACGGCATCACGGCCGAGTTTGACGTGAGCGGCTGGGCAAAAGGAGTATACATCGTGGCCCTGTATCCTGAACACGGCGTGGTGACCAAGAAGCTGGTGGTGAGATAGCACCGCAATCAGCGAATACAATTACTCCGAAACCGATTCACACAAGAAAGGGGGGGCTGTCGCTTTGACCGCCCCCCCCCTTTTGGTGTCCACATGCCGGTGGACTATTCTACATTCAACAGGTAGTATGATTTCTTCCCTTTCTGGACAAGGATGCTGCCACAGGAGAGGATGTCGGAGGCTGTGAGGCGGCAATCCTCACCCACTTTCTGTTTGTTGACGGAGATGGAGTTCTGCTTCAACTCGCGGCGTATCTCTCCTTTGGAGGCGAACATGCCGGTTTCGGCAGCGAGGTCGATAAGACTGACACCCTCGTCAATGGTCGAGCGGGAGACTGTGAACTGGGGTACACCTTCGAAGACGGAGAGCATGGTGGCGCGGTCGAGGCTGTTGAGCTGCTCGGTGGTGCCTTTGCCGAAGAGGAGTTCGGAGGCTGAGACGGCCATATCGTAGTCGCGCTGCGAATGGACACGGCAGGTGATGTCTTTGGCCAGGGCGCGCTGGAGAATACGGCGCTCGGGGGCTTCGGCATGCTGACGCTCGCATTCGGCTATCTCTTCGCGGCTGAGGAGGGTGAAGATGCGGATATAGCGGGCAGCATCGACATCGGAGCAGTTGAGCCAGAACTGGTAGAATTTGTAGGGGCTGGTTTTGGCGGGGTCGAGCCACACATTGCCGCCTTCGGTCTTGCCGAACTTGGTGCCGTCGGCTTTGGTGATGAGGGGGCAGGTAAGGGCGTAGGCTTCGCCTCCCTCCATACGGCGGATGAGCTCGGTGCCGGTGGTGATATTGCCCCACTGGTCGGAGCCGCCCATCTGCAGCCGGCACCCTTTGGTGCGGTAGAGCACCAGGTAGTCGTAACCCTGAAGAAGTTGGTAGCTGAATTCGGTGAAAGAGAGACCCGTTTCGAGACGTTTTTTCACCGAGTCTTTTGTCATCATATAGTTGACGGTGATGTGCTTGCCCACATCACGGATAAAATCGAGGAAGAGGTAGTCCTTCATCCAGTCGTAATTGTTGCATATCTCGGCGCCGTTGACGGGGTTGTCGAAGTCGAGGAACTTGGCCAACTGCTGGCGGATGCAGTCGACGTTGTACTGCACCTCGTCGACGGTGAGGAGCTTGCGCTCAGCTGCCTTGAAGGAGGGGTCGCCTATCATGCCGGTGGCGCCACCCACGACGGCCAGGGGCTTGTGGCCTGCCATCTGAAGGTGCTTGAGGAGCATGATACTGACCAGATGGCCTATGTGGAGAGAATCGGCAGTGGGGTCGATACCGACGTAGGCCGTGGTGACTTCTTTGTTGAGTTGTTCTTCGGTCCCGGGCATGATGTCGTGTATCATACCGCGCCATTGGAGTTCTTGTACAAGGTTTGTTTGCATCGAATGAAAGTATATTAATGAATGTAAACAAAAAAGAGGTACTGAGAGTTGCCAGTACCTCTTTTCCTATCTAACTGTTGTTATCTTACAATTAATTTCGAAGTGGCTTTCTGGCTTCCGACAACGACGTTGACAAGATACATGCCATAGGGCAGTGACTGGCAATCGACGGTGTGGGTGTAGACGCCTTCGGCGAGGGTGCCAAGGTTCTCGGTGTAGACCACCTTGCCGCTGAGGTCATAGATATAGACTGTGGCTTTGCCGGCATTGGTAACGGTGAGTTCCATGGTGGCACGGTCGACGGCGGGGTTGGGATAGAAGCGGACAGCGTTCTGGCCATTGGACACCACAGAGGGGATGCCGAGATAGACATCGGGAGGAACAATCTCGTTGCTGTGGTCGACGACATAGCTGCTATCCATGAAAATACCGCGGCCATAGGTGCCGAAATACATGGCTTTGCTCCACTTGGTGCGGGGGTAGACATACAGCACCTCGCTCACACCTTCGTGGCCGATATGCTTGATGACGGGATAGTCGTAAGTGACCTGGTACATGGAGGTGACAGGAACGCCGCGGAAATCGCCGTATTCAGTCCAGTTGTTCTGGCCGACGCCACCGTTTTTGTATACACCTTCTTCGGTGCCCACATAGACTTCACCCTTGGTGCATTCCACCATGGCGCTGTAAGCGGGGACATTGCCAGGAAGGGTGGCGTAGGTGATCTGATAGTTGTCGGTGGTGGCGTTGTTGATGTAAGCGACATCGGGGTTGTCGTTGTTCAGGCCATCGAAAGTGAGGACGATGCAGTCTCTGCCTTCGCGGGGATCAACATTGATGGAAGAGATGCGGCGGCCGAAGAAGAAGCCATTGGCGTCAACCATCATCGTATCGATGGTGGTGATACGGTTGTTGATCTTATAATTGAAGTTGTCGCGAATCTGAGCGACATTCAGATTATAGTTGGCGCTGTTGAGGCCGTGTACACGGACGATGAAGGACTGCTTGAGGGTATCGTTTTCAACAACGATGAAGGCGCAATCGCCATTGTTTGACAGGGCAGTGTAACGGACATAGATGTGGGGGTTGGCAACACCGTTGACACCGTAGAGATGGCTCCAGAAACGAGTTTCGTTGGTTTCGTCGAAGACCTTACGGAAATCGTTGGGGAACCAGCAGTAGGAGACATTGGTATTGTTGGGGAAACCGCTCTCGACAGTGACAGCCAACATACGGCTGGCAAAGGGTATGCGTGCGCGCTGGACGAGTTCGTCACGAACGATGAAGGAATGGTCGAAGACGTGGTAGAAGGGATAGGAGGCATGAGCGGGGGAAATAATCATCATGGAGTCGCCAGCCTGGATGCGGAAGTTGTGCGAGAGGTCGTGACGCACACCGTTACGACGGATGAAACTGAGGGTATCGATGACAAATGTCAGGCTGTCGTTAGCGGGGTTCTTGTCAGTCTCCCACATGTAAATCTGACCGATGGCGGGGCCACCCTCGACAAGGTCGGACATGAAGGCATTGTCGGAAGTCCAAGTCTGGGTGTTGGTATAGTTGGAATAGTCGGCAAAGGCACGGCCGATAGAAGCGTTGGCCGAAGAGACAAAGATGTTGCGACGGACAAAGGGAAGATACTGCATGAAACGCGAAGCGGCCACTTTACCACCGTTACCCTTCCAAAGGACATTGGCCATGTGGTTCATGTTGGTGCGGCTGTTGTCATACCATGTGGAATCGTTGACACCGCCGTTGTGGGTAACACGGCCCTCGATGAAGGGGCAAGCATTGCTGTTGGCACCGCTGATGATGGAACCGTCGGGGGAAACAGCGATACCATTAATCTGGACATTGTTCAGACCTCTGTTGTAGTTGACAAAACCTGCGCGTTGAGAGTTTGTGGTGTAGACACCGCCGTCGGTGGCGATGACAAAGGTCTCGTTCATCCGGTTGGCATCTTCATCCCATACAACATAAGGAGTGATTTCCTGGACACCCGAGTGCAGGAATGCTGCATTGGAATAGACGTACGACATGTAGTCGCCAAAGTTGAGTTCAATCTCGTTGGAGGAGAGAACCGTCCACTGATAGGGGGAGTTCTCGACATAGCCTTTGCCCTTCCAAAGATTGGCACCGGCAATGTACACCTCAGCGGGGTCGATGGGACTGACAGCGAGAGCACCGGAAGTTCTGGCAGTGGCGGCACTGGTGAACGGGGTCACTGTGGAGGTAGAGAGAAGAAGCCAGGAGTTGGTGTTGCGGGTGAGATAGAGACCTCTCATCAAACCGTTGGCATCGCTGGCCATGGCATACAGATAGCTCTCGTCGGAGGGAGCAAGAGCGAGGTCGATATATCTGGTCTTGGTACCGAAACCTTCGCAGCTGCCAGTGATGTTGACAGGAGCTTCGCCATTGATAACATCGCTGATTTTGTACACACCGCCCTTGCAGGAGAAGAAGGCGCGATTGAACTGCTTGGAGACCACAATGGAGCGGACATCACCCTGGAAAACAGACTGAGGAGTCTTAGTCCAGTCGCTTTGCTGAGCGATAACCCAGCGGAAGAGGCCTTTGGGAGTGGCAATGTAGATGTATGCGGACCCTTGAGCGTTCATTAAAGCAATCTGGTTCACAGATGCGAAATTGGCATCCAGATCATTGTTGGGGTTTGTCTGGTTGAGACGGGTAAAGGAAGCGGACTTGATGTTGAAAAGGAAGAGACCGCGACCCATGGCAGCCATCTTACTGGCATTGGAGGTCTTGTTGTAATAGCTCTCGCCTGTACCAATAAGTATAAGGCTGTCGTTTACACGAGCCATGCAGCTGATGGGGAGAGTGAGTTCTTTGCCATCGACATAGCAAGGAAGATAGTGCCAGTACTCGTCATTGAAGTGACGAATATACAGACCGCCAGAAGCTGCACCGGCATACAAGGCATTGGAACGGTCTTGCTGGAGACCGCTATTGACGGCAACGACAGATGTCACACGACCGCCGATATTGTCGGGTCCAATCTCAACCAATTTGTTACTTTGAAAATTTGCTGTTTGGGCAGTTGCAGTGCCTGCAAGACAGACACAGAAACCCACAATCAAGCCGAGAAGTACTTTTCTACTTTTCATAAGATTTTAATATTTAATTAGATATTTAATTTTCATTCAAGTATTTTAATTAGCAAAGATACATTTTTTTTCGATAATAGCATGCTTTTCGTGCTAAAAAAACAAAAAAAAGTGTTTTTTCGGCAATAAATGAGTTGGGGGGACGTTATCAAACCGAAAAAAATGACGAGGCAGACACCTTTTTGTGGGACAATGGTAACAGCATGCTTACCAACTCACGCAAAGCCGAACAATCCTACCCGTCAAGATAGCAAACGACATAAATAACAATATATTATATATGGAAGAATTTGTCAACATACAAGAACTGAACGACCGCATTGCCCGGGAGAGTGCTTTTGTCGATGCACTGAACCTCGAGCTGCGGAAAAACATCATTGGACAAAAACACATGATTGAGAGCCTGATGATAGGTCTCCTCAGCAACGGCCACATCCTGCTCGAAGGTGTGCCCGGTCTGGCAAAGACACTGACCATCACCTCTCTGGCCAAGGCTATCGATGCCAAATTCAGCCGTATCCAGTTCACCCCCGACCTGCTGCCTGCCGACCTTTTGGGAACAATGATTTACAGCCAGAAGACCGAGTCCTTCAATGTCAAGAAAGGCCCCATCTTCTCCAACTTCATCCTGGCCGACGAAATCAACCGTGCTCCCGCCAAGGTCCAGAGCGCACTACTCGAAGCCATGCAGGAGCGTCAGGTAACCATCGGTGAGACAACCTACAAACTGGAAGAGCCCTTCCTGGTCATGGCCACCCAGAACCCCATCGAGCAAGAAGGCACCTACCCATTGCCCGAAGCCCAGGTCGACCGTTTTATGTTGAAAGTGGTAATATCATATCCCCAGAAAGAGGAAGAACGCCAAATTCTTCACCAGCAGCTCTCCGACGCACCTGCCAGCCAGCGTCCCATCCTCACCCCGGCCGACATCATCAAAGCCCGTGGGTTGGTCCGCGAGGTATATATGGACGAGAAAATCGAGAACTACATCACCGACATCGTCTTTGCCTCCCGCTACCCCGAGCAGTACAACCTCGGCAACCTGAAGGGGCTGATAAGCTATGGCGCCTCACCCCGTGGCAGCATCAATCTGGCACTTGCCTCTAAAGCCTATGCCTTCATGCGTCGCCGCGGCTATGTGATTCCCGAAGACGTGCGTGCCATGGCCATGGACGTCCTGCGCCACCGTATCGGCCTGACCTATGAAGCCGAGGCCGAGAACGTCACCAGCGAAGAAGTGGTCAACGAGATACTGAACCGCGTCGATGTGCCCTAACCGGAAGCACCGACACCATCCAGTTCATTATCATTAATAATAGACGTACAACTGTTTATTACTTCCAGTGGAACAGAACAACGATATATTAAAAAAAGTCCGCAAAATAGAAATCAAAGCCCGCGGGCTTTCCCGGCAACTGTTTTCGGGCGAATACCATAGTGCCTTCAAAGGGCGCGGCATGGCATTCAGCGAAGTGCGCGAGTATCAGTACGGCGACGATATCCGAAGCATCGACTGGAACGTGACCGCCCGTCTGCACCACCCTTATGTCAAGATATTTGAAGAGGAGCGCGAGATGACAGTCATGCTGTTGGTTGACGTGAGCGGATCCAACCGTTTCGGCACCCATCACCAGTTCAAGGAAGAGCTGGTGGCCGAAGTGGCCGCCACACTGGCTTTCAGTGCCATCCAGAACAACGACAAGGTTGGCGTCATCCTCTTCAGCGACAGAATAGAGAAATTCATCCCTCCCAAAAAGGGCAGCAGCCACATCCTGCGAATCATCCGCGAATTGATCACATTCCGTCCCGAAAGCAACGGCACCGACCTCGCCCAGGCGCTGGGCTACTTCTCCAATGTCATCAAGAAACGCTGTACCGCATTCCTGCTTAGCGACTTCTACGACGACGGCTACACCGATGCCCTGAAGATTGCCTCCAACAAACACGACCTCGTGGCCATCCGCATCGCCGACGAGAAAGAGGAGCATCTTCCCGACCTCGGGCTGGCTAAATTCTACGACCCCGAGAACGACGAAACCATCTGGATTGACACCGCCGACCCCTCGGTGCAACACGATTTCGAATCGCGCTACACCGACCATGTCAACAAAGTGGAGGAATCGCTCCGGAAATACGGTATCGACAGAACCATCCTCTACACCGGCGAGGACTACGTCAAAGAGCTAAAGAAACTATTCGAACGCCGTTCAAGACCCGGAAACAGATAATCAAGGAACACCACCCTTACGCGCACTTGAAAAACGATAGGTTGAAACATGTATAATTTGAGACGACTATTCATCATATTGTTATGCTGCCTTGCAACAATGGGAAACCGTGCCGTGGCGCAGGAGGCCGACCCTGACGCCTCCCTGCCGCAATACAGGTTCCGATTGGACAGCACCAGCATCATGCTTGGCGACCAGACAGTGCTCTCTATCGCCAAGACTCCCGTTTACCCATCACTCGACGACCTGACCAACAACGACATCGTTGCCGTCAGACAGTGGATGGACACTACCGACGGCACCCTCTACACCGCCCTCACAAGCTTCGAGCCCGGCGAGCACTGGCTGCACATCGGTTCCGACTCCGTCATGCTGACTGTGAACGACGTTTCAAATGTCGACACCACCACTGCCAACATCCGCGACATCGCCGACATAATGAAGCAGCCCTACACTTTCGGCGAAATAGCACGCGCCGTCCTCTGCTTCTGGGCCTTCTGGGCAGTAGTGGCTTTGGCAGTCTTCATTTTCATCCGCGTCAAAAGTCGCAAACCGCTCATCAGCCTGCCACAAGCCCCGCCGCTGCCGCCCGACACCCGCGCCCTTCAGCGTCTCGAATCCTTGAGACAACGGCAACTGTGGCAACAAGGCATGGTGAAGGAATACTACACCGAGCTGACCGACACGGTACGTGAATACCTCGAGGAATCCTACAGCATCCCCTCCACCGAGATGACCTCCGGCCAAACCATCGAGGCCTTCCGCCACGCTCCCGTCTACACCGAAGAGAACGCCTTGGCATTAGGACAGATACTGCAAGCCGCCGACATGGTCAAGTTTGCCAAATCCACTCCCCAGCCCTATCAGCACGACATGGCACTCAACCAGTCCACACAATTCATCAAGAACACCGCCGCCTTGAACCCCAAACCCGAGTCATCCGACACCGACGAGGGGCAATCAACCGACTCAAACATTGCTGAATCATGAACAACATCACCTTCGCCCATCCCTATCTGCTCCTGCTGCTCCTAGTCATCCCCCTGATGGCGGTGTGGTACATCATGCGCTACCGAAAGCAGAAGCCAGCCCTGCAATTCTCCAATATCAGCCTGTTCAAAGGGGTGCGCAAAACCTTCCGCCAGCGGGCTTACCCGCTGCTTTTCATCCTCCGCATGGTTGCCGTGGCAGCCATCATCGTTGCTTTGGCACGCCCCCAGCGCATGCTTAGCCGTCAGGAGATGAAAGTGGAAGGCATCGACATCGTCCTGGCCATGGATGTCAGCGGCAGCATGTTGGCCGAAGACTTCAAGCCCAACCGTCTCGAAGCCGCCAAGAAAGTGGCAGCCGACTTCATCGACGGACGCAAAAGCGACCGCATGGGCCTCGTCGTCTTTGCAGGCGAAGCCTTCACCCAGGTCCCCCTCACCATCGACCACAACGTACTCCTCAAACAGCTCTCCGGGCTCAAAGACGGAATGACCAAGGACGGCACCGCCCTCGGCGACGGACTTGCCACCGCCATCAACCGCATCAAAGACAGCGAAGCCAAGAGCAAAGTCATCATCCTCCTTACCGACGGTATCAACAACCAAGGCGCTGTCGACCCGCAGAGTGCCGCCGAGATTGCCGCGCTCTACAACATACGCCTGTATACCATCGGCGTCGGCACCAAAGGCCTTGCCCCCTACCCCTTCCGCGATGCTTTTGGCCGCAAACGCTACCAGAACGTCCCCGTCGAACTCGACGAAAACCTGCTCACCCAGATGGCACAATCCACCAACGACGGACAATACTTCCGTGCCACCAACAAGAAATCCCTCCAGCAAATCTTCAACCAGATAGACAAGATGGAAAAGAGCAAGATCGATGTCACGCAATACTCCCAGACCAAAGACGAGTACCAAGGCTGGCTGATTCTCGCTGCCCTTGCCCTCCTGCTCGAAATCCTGCTCGGCCTGTTCTATTTCCGTAGCACTCCTTGACACATCAACTCATAAACACAATAATCACGTGATACATTTCGAACATCCACAAATACTTTGGGCACTGCTTCTCATTCCCCTCTTCGTAGGGCTCTGGATATGGCTCCTGCTGCGGGGCAAAGAGCGTCTTGCCCAGTTTGCCGACCGCAACATGTTCGGCCGCCTCATCCCCGATGCCTCCAGCTGGCGTCCCTCCCTCAAATTCGGACTCATCATGTTGGGAGCCGCCTTCCTCATCCTTGCCTTGGCCAACCCGCAGGAAGGCAGCAAAATGGTAAAAGGTGAACGCATCGGCAGCGACATCGCCATCTGTCTCGACGTCTCCAACAGCATGATGGCCGAGGACATCCAGCCCAACCGCCTGGAACGCAGCAAGCGCACTATCAACAACCTGCTCTCCGCCCTGGGCAGCGACCGCATCGCCCTCGTGGTGTTTGCCGGCAGCAGCTATGTGCAGATGCCCCTCACCAACGACTACAGCGCCGTAAAGCTCTTCCTCGACCAAATCGACTGCAAGCTCATCAGCACCCAGGGCACCGCCATCGGCGACGCCATCGAGAAGGCCATGGAGACCTTCGGCTACGGCGACCCCGACCGTGAATGGGTCAAGAACCAAGGTCGCGCCATCATCGTCATCTCCGACGGCGAGAACTTCGAAGACGACGCCCAGGCCGCCGCCCGCAAAGCCGCCTCCGAAGGCATACTGGTTTGCACCATAGGCATGGGTCTTACCGAGGGGACACCCATCCCCGAATACCGCGGCAACCAACGCGTAGGCTATAAACGCGACATCAACGGCAACACCGTCACCACCCACCTCGACGAAGCCACCCTCACCTCCATAGCCCACGCCGGCAAAGGCATCTACGTCCGTGCCACCAACATCAACTCAGGTGTGCAGGAAATTGTCCGCCTTATCGAAGGGCTGGAGAAAGACCACTACGGCGAGGCCATGTTCTCCGAATACGAAAGCCGCTACCAATACCCACTCGTTGCAGCCATCGTCTGCCTGCTCGCCGAGCTGCTCATCTTCGAACGCCGCAACAAGAAAATCAATCTCGACAAAATACTGCGTAACCGCAAATCCAAATAATCCCCAAGCACGATGAAACCCTTCAAACATATCACACTCCTTCTGCTGCTCGTCCTGCTGCCTGCATTGCTGTCGGCTCAGAACAGGACCGTCCGCAAAGAGACCCGCCAAGGCAACCGCGAATACAAGGCCCAGCACTACGACCGTGCCGAGGTCAACTACCGGCGCGCCCTCCACAGCGACAGCAACGCCTACCGCGCACAATACAATCTGGGCAACACGCTCTACCGCCAGAAGAAGTACGACGAAGCCGCCACACACTTCGGTCACGCCCTCCAACAGCCCGACCTCGACGCAAAGAAACGCAGCCAGATTCTTCACAACCGCGGCAACAGCTACCTCAAGGCCGGCCTGCAGAAAGAGAACCGCAGCGAAGGCATGCAGCAGTTCCAGCAAGCTGTCAACGACTATCAAGAAGCCCTGAAGCTCAATCCCAAGAACGACGACACCCGCTACAATCTTTCCTACGCCAAGAAGATGCTGCAGCAGGCCCAACAGCAGCAACAGCAGCAAGGCGGCGGTCAAGACCAGAACAAAGACAACAAAGACCAAAAAGACAAGAACAAAGACAAGGGCAACAACGGCCAGGACAAACAGCAAGACCAGCAGCAACAAAATCAGCAGCAAAACCAGCAGCAACAGCCGAACCAGCAACAGCAAAAGCAACAAAAGCAACAGCAAAAGCAGCAACAACAGAAAAAGCAAGATGCCGAGCGACTGCTGGAAGCCGTCAAGAACAACGAGAAAAACACCATGAAAGAAAACGCCAAGAAGGTGGAAGTCGGCGTTCCCCGCAACATCGAAAAAGACTGGTAACAACCCACTCCCCACACCTAACGCGAAACAGTGAAACGACAATACATTAAGTTATTACTATTTATAATATGAGACACCTATTAGCATTCAGCATCTATCTTTTAGCATTTCTCACCCTTTCGGCGCAGGAACTAACCGTACGTGCCCCCGGCCGGGTGGATGTAGGAAGCCGTTTCGAGGTCCGTTACGAAGTCAACGACCGCGCCAGCGACTTCCGCGGCCCCTCTTTCAAAGGGCTTTCCGTCCTCTCAGGCCCCATGGTCTCCCACCAGCAGGGGATGACCATCATCAACGGGCAAATGTCGCGCAATGTCTCAACAGGCTTCACCTATATCATCCTGGCCGATGCCGAAGGCACCTTCAACATCGGCAGCGCCTCCTGCAATGTCGACGGCAAACGCGTCACCTGCCAAGGCTTCTCCATCCGGGTGGAAAAAGGCTCCACCCAGGCCCCTCAGCAAAACGCCTACGGCGGTGGACAGCAGCGCCGCCAGTCGGCTGCTCAGCCCGCCCAGTCGGGCAGCATCGACAGCAAATCGCTCTTCGCGCGTGCCAGCATCAGCAAAAACAACCCCTACCAAGGCGAGCAAGTCATCCTCACCTATAAAATCTACACACAAGTATCGCTCAGCCAATACCAAATCGACAAACTGCCCGGCAACAAAGGTTTCTGGAGTGAAGACATCACCCGCGACGGTGCCGTCCGCCAATACGAAGAGACAGTCGACGGCCGCCGCTACATGGTGGCCGAAATACGGCGCGGAGCACTCTTTGCGCAGGAAAGCGGCAAACTGACCATCGAGCCCCTCGACCTCGACGTCCTTGCCCTCGTGCAACGCCAGCGCCAACGCACCGGCTCCATCTGGGACCTCTTCGACGACCCCTTCTTCAATCCCACCCAAGCCGTCGAAAAGCACTTGCGCACCAACAACATCAACGTCCACGTCAAACCCCTTCCCGAAGCCCCCAACGGTTTCAATGGGGCAGTGGGTAGCTTCACCGTCAAAGCCGAGACCGACACCCGCGAAGTCCGTGCCAACGAAGCCATCACCTACCGTCTCACCGTCAGCGGCGCCGGCAATCTCATGCTCATCGACGCTCCCGCCATCGAATTCCCCAAAGTCTTCGAAGTCTACGACCCGCAAATCAACGACCACATCAACCGCAGCAGCAACGGTATCAGCGGCAGCCGCACCTTCGAATGGGTACTCATTCCACGCAACCAAGGCGACTACACCCTGCCCGCCTTCTCCTTTGTCTTCTTCGACCCCAACACTGGACGCTACGTCACCAAGCGGGTCGAGGCCATCCCCGTCCACATCAACAAAGGCGACCCCAAATCCATGAAAAACGTCACCAGCAACAAGAGTGACGTCAAACTGCTCAACAGCGACATCAACTACATCCACACCCAAAACACCCGTCTCACCCCCCTGCTCAGCCGCGACAGCACCCCCTGGTGGTTCTGGACACTGCTGCTGCTCATCCTTTCCGGCACCGCTGCCGCCATCATCGTGGGCCGCCGCAACCAGGCTCGCCAACAGGACATCGCCGGTGTACGCCTGCGCCGCGCCACCAAGATGGCCCGCCGCCGACTCAAATCGGCCGCCGCACTGCTCCATACCGACAACGACAACCGTTTCTACGAAGAGATCTACAAGGCCATCTGGGGATGCCTTGCCGACAAATACAATATCGAGCTCTCGCGCCTCAGCAGCGACACCGTCCGCCAATGCCTTGCCGAAAAGCAGGTACCCGACGAGCAGCAGGCACGCATTCTGCACACCCTCCAGCAGGTCGATATGGCACGCTTTGCGCCGGGCGACGCCTCTACACGCAAACAGGAAATCTACGACGAAGCCCTGCAAATGATAGTGATGATTTAACAACCCACAAGACCACCGACATGAAAAAGATATTCATCCTCATCCTCCTCGCCATGGCCGTATCGGCCACAGCCCAAACCCCTGAGCAGCTCATGCAGCAGGGCAACGACGCCTACGCCAAAGCCGACTATCCCGCCGCCATCCAGCACTACAACGCCGTGCTGCAAGCCGGCCAACAATCCGCCGACCTGTACTACAACCTCGGCAACGCCCACTACCGCCAGGAAGAATACGGCCTAGCCATCCTCAACTACGAACGCGCCCTGCGCCTCAACCCCCGCTTTACCGAAGCCCGCGAAAACCTCGACCTCGCCAACACCAAGACCGAGGACGAGATAGCCCCCCTGCCCGAGATATTCCTCCTGCAGTGGGCTCACAATGTCGTGGCATGGTTCAGCCCCACCGGTTGGCGCATCATTTTCCTCTGCCTCCTGGCAGTCCTCGGCGCACTCACTGTCCTCTTCGTCCTCCGCGACGACTACCTCTGGCGCAAATGGACCCTCATCGGCGGCAGCGTCACCGCCGTGCTGCTCCTCCTCAGCCTTGCCTGCACCATCTCTTCCAGCGTCAGGTATAACCGCCACGACGGCGCCATCGTCACCGTCCCCATGGCCGTTGTCAAAAGCTCGCCCGAAAGCGGAAGCGTCGACAAACTCATCCTTCACGAAGGCACCAAGGTGAAAATCGACGAGACCGTGGGCGACTGGCACAAAGTACGCATAGCCGACGGCAATACCGGATGGCTGCCACAAGCCGAAATCACAATTATCTAACACCCCATAAAACACCCCAACCATGAAAAAGACACTGTTACTCATTGCCACCCTCCTCCTTGCCAATGCCGCGTGGTCGCAAGAGGATGTGAAATATGTCGACGACGAAGAATGCGGCTGCGAACTCGTATTCATCAACGGCATCCAAACCACACAAAGCGGCGACCGCTTCGGTTTCAAACGCGAAGACGGCACCGTCATCGTGCCCAACAAATACCTCTTCGTCGACAAATTCCATGGCGACTACTGCAAGGTGTACATGAATTACGACAGCTGCGGCCTCATCAACCGCGATGGCGTTGAAATCATCCCCTGCATCTACAAGGAGGTGTTCTATCCCACCGACAGTCTCATCATGGTGCTGCGCGACACCCTCTACGGTTATTTCGACACCCTCGGCCGCCAGCGCATCCCCTTCCGCTACCCTGCCGCCTCGTCCTTCTCCGAAGGCATGGCCGTCGTAGCCGAATACATCGACAGCGAATTTGTCGCCTACGGCTTTATCGACCACTTCGGCAACACCGTCATCAAGCCCTCGTTCCAATACGCACTCCCCTTCTCCGAAGGTTACGCAGTGGTGAAAGACTACGACCGCTACGGCATGATTGACCGCAAAGGCCGCGAAGTCTTCCCCATCAAATACGAGATTCTCACCTCCATGTACGAAGGCCACCTCTTTGCCGGCGACGACGACGGACTGGCGCTGTACAACAACCGCTTCGAGCCCCTCACCAAACCCGTCTACACCGAACTCGTAGGCAAAAGCGAAGAGCGCATCCTCGTGAAGCGCGACGGCAAATACGGCTACCTCGACAACAACGGCAAAGAGATCATCCCCTGCCAATACGACAACGCCGGCATGTTCAAGGACAGCCGCGCCTACGTCTCCCGCAACGGCAAATGGGGCATCATCGACCGCATGGGCAACGCCGTACTCCCCATCGAATACGACAACAGCGGCTATCGCGGCGAAGCCTACATCTACCACGACGGACTGGCACTGGTGGAGAAAGACCACCTCTACGGCTATGCCGACATCAACGGCAACCTGGTCATCTACCCCTGCTTCCAAAACGCCTACCAGTTCTCCGACGGCCTTGCCCCGGTATTCATCGGGCTGTGGGGCTACATCGACACCAAAGGCGACTTCTTCATCCCGCCCGTCTTCGACATCGCCGGACCCTTCTCATGGGGACGCGCCGAAGTGATATACCACGGCGAGATACATAAAATGAACACCGAAGGCCAGTGCGTCAAAAACTGCAAGAACGCACCCAAATCCTGGCGCTAAACCCTCATACCAACCCCAATCATCACCACCTCGACCATGGAACAGACAACCCACGACGGCACCGTGCTGACCGTACAACCCGGCTTGGTAAAAGTACAGATGCAGGTCCTTAGTGCCTGCGCCTCATGCGAAGCCCACGCCCGCTGCACCTTCTCCGAAAAGAAAGACAAGATTGTCGACATCGAGACCCAGCAATGGCAGCAATACCACGAAGACGACCCCGTCACCGTCATCATCAACAGCGGCCACGGCCTCCTCGCCGTTCTTCTTGCCTACATTCTCCCCGCCATTGTCATCCTCGCCACCTTTGCCCTGCTCTTCTCCCTCCACCTGTCCGAGCTGTGGGTAGCCCTCATCACCCTTGTCGCCGTGGCCCTATACGGCGGCATTCTCTACCTCTGCCGCAACCGTCTGCAACAGAAATTCACTTTCCGCCTCGCCAAAAGAGGCTGACACCGCCACCCGCCGCCTCCTGCTTCAAAACCGCACTAAGTTCGTTCAATCCAGCATCGTTATAGCGTCGTTACAGCATCGTTACCCGACATGATATAGGATAACTATTCGGAAACGACGCTGTAAGGATAGGAGATTGAAGGGCGCCACAGCACGCGCGCCGCACCTCTGCGCCCATACAGCCTTGGGAAAAATATTCACATTTGCCCGTTGATTAATTTTCAGAGAGACACCCTGCTAATTGAATAAAAAGCCATAATTTTGCATTTTGAAAAATAATATCCACAGCGCAATGAAAATTACACGCAAATCACACCGCGGCCTAGTGCTTATGGCAATGCTGGCTGTGGTCGCTTTAGCCCCCTTAGGCACTGACGCCCAAGAGCCTGTGTCTGCTGCACAGACCGAGCACCAATACAACGACGACATCCATTCGTTCATCCTCAAACGGCTGCGCCAAACCACCCTGCAGCGCGAAAAAAAGATGAACAAACAGATTCAGCAGATGCTTGTCAACCTCCCAAACGCCGAAAAACTATACGACGAAACCTTTGTCCGCATCACCACACAGGTTGTTGAGGACACCACCGAGGAGGGTTCGCCCGAAATCAACTTCGTCTACAACATATCGTACAACTGCCATCACTTTGAGGGAACTGAGGACGACTACCCGTCGGGAGCCTACCTGTGGTCCACCTCCAACTCGTGCCGTGCGATATGCAATCTCACCAAGTCCATGATTGAAAGCGAGCTGAGCGACATCTTCACCGCCGGACGCACGACCACGATAACCATCACCTCCACCACCGATGCCGCCGAGATACAGCACATCGACTACAAAGGGGAGTTTGGCGACCTGCGCTACATGCCCGCAGTGTTCAACGACGAGAATGTCCGCATATCGGTCGACCAGAAGGACGGCATCACCACCAACGCCCAGCTGGCCTACCTGCGTGCCCGCAGCGTGCAGAGCTTCCTCGACGAACAAGTTGGCGTCCTGAAACGTTCGCAGAACGAATACCGCTTCGTAACACGCTGCTTCGACATGACGGGACCCCACTACCGCCGCTCGAGCCTGCAGATAGTGGTTCACGGCGCCTTCGACGCTGCCGCCCGCAGCCTTGAGGCCGCCCTGCTCAACGACGAGTATGTCGATTTCAACATCCCCCATATCGAAGAGAACATCAACAGCAAGACTTACGCACTCATCATCGCCGACGAGGAATACACCGCACCGCTGCCCAACTGCGACTTTGCCACCAATGACGGCGATGTGCTCCACCAGTATTTTGTCCACACCCTCGGCATCCCCACACGCCACGTAAAGGTGCTGCACAATGCCGGCCGACAGGAAATTTACAACGAAGGCATCCACTGGCTCAAGGACATCATCAAGGCCCAGAGCGGCGACGTGCATATCATCATCTACTATGCCGGACACGGCGTGTCGAACCAGAAGTGGGCGCCCTACCTTATGCCCAGCGGGGTCGACGTCAGCAAGATTCGCGCCTTCCGCAGCAAGACCGGCACCCTGCCCGAGGACATCGTGCTGAAGGGCGGCGATGCCGAGAAGATTCTGAGTCAATGCATCTCCTTCGACACCCTCACCGGATGGTTCAACCGCGTGGAAGCGTTGAGCTACACCTTTATCATCGATGCCAGCTTCGACGGCATACAGCGTAGCGGCAAACCCTTCTTCACCATCAAGAAAGAGTCCAAGCGCTACCGCACACCACGCGTCCGCAGTGACATTGTCGTCTTCATGGCTGCCGACGGCGACAAAACCGCCTACTCCTTCATCGACCAGCACCATGGTTTCTTCACCTACTATATCCTGAAAGAGCTGAAATACACACGCGGCGAAATCACATTCCAAGACCTCTTCAACAATGTCACCAAAAATCAGGCCTACGAGTCGTCGCTGCAAGGCAAACTGCAAGAGCCCAGCATGATCATCGGCGGCAAGCTTGGCGAGAACTGGGGCACACGCACCTTTATCAACAACTAACAGCCATCACACCCCTGTGTGGATGGATATATGCCCCCCATATACTCATCCACACAGCAGGTATAACCCTAGCATGAAATGAAGTACACACCCGATTTCATCACCCATCTCAAATCCGACGAAGTATTCGTGTTTGGCAGCAATCTTGCCGGACACCACGGCGGCGGTGCCGCCCGGCTGGCCTACGAGCGTTTCGGCGCTGTCTACGGCCAAGGCGTGGGGCTGCAGGGACAGAGCTATGCCATCCCCACCATGCAAGGCGGTGTGGAGACCATCCGCCCTTATGTTGATGAATTCATCAGCTTTGCCCAACAGCACCCGGAGCTCACCTTTCTTGTCACCAAAATAGGCTGCGGCATAGCTGGTTTCACCGAAGAGGAGATAGCCCCCCTGTTTGCTGACGCCCACCTGGTGCCCAACATCGTGCTGCCGCGGAACTGGTGACAGCCCTGGGGACAACGAAATGTTATTTTTACATAAGGCAATACTAAAACAAGCAAAACAGCGTTACAGCATTATTTAAAACGATTATTTAATTCTATCACAAACATGAAAAAGATTCTTATCGCAGCAGCCGTCATGCTGTTGACCATCGGAGGAGCCTACGCTCAGAACAATTTCCGTGGCATTGTCAAATACAAAATCGAGAGCACCGGAAAGGTCGATGTCAAGATTCCCCCCGAACAAGCCTCGATGGAGATAAAAGTGTACGACGACCAGCTGCTTTATGAGCAGACCATCCAGCACGGGATGAAAGTGGCACAAGCCATCGACTTCAGCCAGGCCATCTCCTACCTTGCAGCCAACGGCATCGAGCTGGAGACCTACACCGGCGACGGCAAATTCATTGTCCGTCAGGAGATGACAAAAGAACAGCTGGACAGCATCTATATCCCCGATGTCGAAGCCGGACACTACTATTACGAGAATGTGAACGAGACCAAGGAGATGCTGGGCTACACTGTCCACAAGATGATTATGCACCGCTACAATGAAGAGGGTGTCGACAATCCCGCCGAGTGCTGGTACTGCAGCGAGATCGGCCCCGAATACTGCATTGTGATGGGCAACCTGAAGGGATTCCCCTTTGTCTACACCCAGGAATTGGGCGAAGGACGTGCCATCACCATCACCGCTGTCGAGGTGGTGAAAGGCAAGGTGAAGGAAGTCGACATGCTGCTGCCCGCCGGCTATAAAGATGCCTCCGGCGAAGAATTCGAGACCTTCCGCTCCGAGTTGAAGGATGCCATCGAGCTCCTTGAAGACTAATCAAGAAAAAGACCGAGGAATAGAACCCTGACGACCTAAGAACAGGAGACTCATCAACAACAGAGGGCTTGAGGGGAGAGGGAATGCTCTAACCTCAAGCCCTTCGACATAAACACAAAGTATACTCAGAAAACCTAAAAAGAGAAGCACTACCGATGCCGAAAAAGAAAACAAAGAAAACCGTCCGACCGACAAGCCGCCTTGTCGAGTTCTGGCGCACCCAACGCTGCCGCCACCTGAGAGGGGCATGCTATATCCTGTTCTCCCTCTTCCTTGTCATCGCCATGATATCGTTCTTCATCTCATGGCCTTCGCACCAAAACTGGATGGGCGCGTTGGGTTTCCACCTCTCCAAACTTATTATACAGAACACCTTCGGCATCGCCTCGTTTGGGTTTGCTCTCATCATCTTTGTTTACGGTATGCGCCTGCTGGGGCGCAACATCCTGCCCTGGTATAAAACATTCTGGAGCACCCTGTTCTGGATGGTGTGGATATCGTCGGTTTTGGGTTACTTTTTCGGCCGCTGGGGTAAAGGCAATATCGTGATGGGGAACTATGTCGGGGTGACCGGCGACTTTATTGCCGAGCAATGCAACCATCTCATCAAATGGGGTACGCTAGTGCTGTTCCTCTTTATAGGAGTGGTGTATCTCATCTTTGTCCACCGCGTCCACATCCGCACCCCCAAGGTAAACCTCAGCCTGCCCGACATCAAGACCATCCTCCCTGCCGCCAAAGAGAAACCCCAGGAGGTTATAGAAGAGAAAAGCTCCGACACACCGGAGGAGAAGATCGCACCCGCCACTGCCGTGACACCACCGCCTGCCACGCCCGTCGAGGATAACAAGATTACCTTCTCGCTTGATGACGAATTCAGCCGTGTGAACCAACGAGCCCAAGCCCGTGCCGAGGCTGAGCAGAAGGCCACTCCTGCCGACCCACAGCCTGCGCAGCAGCCGGCATTCACCATTGCCGAGACCATGCCGGAGAAACCTGCCGCCAACAGCGAAGAGCCTGCACAGTACTCGGAATTCGAGAATGTGCATACAAGCCATCATTACACGATAGACGAATTATACGACCCCCATCTCGACCTCAAGCAATACCAAATGCCCACCACCGACCTGCTCACCGACTGGGAAGTGCGTAACGTGAAGGTATCCAAAGAGGAGTTGGTGGCCAACAAAGACCATATCGTTGAGACCCTGCGAAACTACAACATAGAAATCGTAGAGATTACCGCTTCGCCGGGTCCCACTGTCACCCTATACGAAATCAAGCCTGCTCCGGGTATCAGAATATCGAAAATCAAGAGTCTGGAAGACGACATCGCCCTCAGTCTTTCGGCCTTGGGTATCCGTATCATCGCGCCCATTCCCGGCCGCGGCACCGTCGGTATCGAAGTGCCAAACGCCAAGCCGCAGATTGTGTCGATGAAGAACATGCTGGAGTGCGACGCCTTCCGCAACAGCGGAAAGATGGAACTGCCCATCGCCTTTGGCAAAACCATCAGCAACGAACCTTACGTCACGGACTTGGCAAAGATGCCCCACCTGCTCATGGCTGGAGCCACTGGCACGGGTAAATCGGTCGGATTGAACGCTGTGATTACATCGCTCCTGTTCAAGAAGCACCCGTCGGAGCTGAAATTTGTCATGGTAGACCCCAAAAAGGTTGAGCTCTCGCTCTACAACAAAATAGAACGACACTACTTGGCAAAACTGCCCGACAGCGATGAGGCCATTATCACCGACGTGAAGAAAGTGGTGCGCACACTCAACTCGCTCTGCATAGAGATGGACCAGCGCTACGACCTGCTGCGCAAAGCCGGTGTGCGTAAGATAACGGAATACAACGACAAATTCATCCACCGACAGCTCAATCCCGAGAACGACCACCGATTCCTCCCCTATATCGTGCTTGTGATAGACGAGTTTGCCGACCTCATCATGACCGCTGGCAAAGAGGTGGAGATGCCGATATGCCGACTAGCCCAGCTTGCGCGTGCCGTAGGCATACATCTTATCATCGCCACACAGCGTCCCACGACGAATATCATCACCGGCACCATCAAAGCCAACTTCCCTGCCCGTGTGGCATTCAAAGTGACCAGCGGCATCGATTCGCGCACCATCCTCGACTGCAGCGGGGCACAACGACTCATTGGCCGAGGCGACATGCTCATATCCCTCTCCGGCAGTGACCTTGTGCGCATACAGTGCGCCCTTATCGAGACCGAAGAGATTGAAGAGCTTGCCGACTTCATCGGCACACAAAGGGGCTATCCCGACGGGTTCCTCCTGCCCGAGTATCTCGATGAGAACGAAGAGCCCAACAAGGACTTCGACCCCAAACAGAAAGATGAATTCTTCAACGATGCCGCCCGCTTGGTTGTGGCCAGCCAGTTCGGTTCCACATCGCTCTTACAGCGTAAACTACAGCTTGGGTACAATCGCGCAGGACGCATTATAGACCAGCTTGAAGCAGCCGGAATCGTGGGACCCTATAACGGCTCCAAGGCGCGCGAAGTGCTCATACACGACGAAGTGCAACTGGAAGAAATCCTCCGCAACCTGTAAGCCACAATGTCTGCCATCGAAGATTACTGCATCCGCCACACTTCGACAGTGGGAGGCCCACTGAACGACATCTACCGTTCGGTTGCACTGCATACGGCCAATCCCCACATGGCGTCCTCTCCGCTTCAAGGCGGTTTCCTACAGATGATGGCAGCCATCCTCCGCCCCGATGTGGCAGTGGAGATAGGCGCTCACGCGGGCTATGGCTCCGCCTGCATCGCCAGCGGCATGGGCGGTCACGGAATATTGCATCTGGTAGAGGCCAATCCCGAGTACCAAACACTCATCAGCCGACACGCCGAGATAGCAGGAATCAGCGACAGGATACGCCTGCATATCGGACAGGCAAAGGACATCATTCCCAGCCTGCCCGACGACATCGGGATGGCTTATATCGACGCCGACAAAGAAAACTATGACGAATACTACAGCCTGCTCCTTCCCAAGATGAAGAAAGGGGGAATACTGCTGCTCGACAACATGCTGTGGTACGGACGCGTGGTAGAAGAGGAAGAGCATTCAACGCCTTCCTCATCGGAGCTACGCTGCCAGCGCGAAGCACGACTGCTGCATCAACTAAACAACCGTATCACCCTCGACGAACGGGTAGAGAATATACTCCTCCCCTTACGCGACGGTATCATGATGTGCCTTGTGCGCTAAAAAATTCAAAAAAAGGAACAGACTTAATACTCCCACTCACAAAGAGTATAGCGAGGTGCGGCAAGCCCCGGCCAATAGACCATCTCGGCACAAGTCTTGCCCATTTGACTCAACTCCTCGGTTGAATAATAATCAACACTCATATTAATCCTGATACAGCGGCAGCGCTTATTGCACGACACCATTCCAAGAGAGAGCATCAGCACCATTATGGCCATAGGCATACAACGCCATAACCGGACGACTGGTTTATCTATCCTCATCTTCATTTCTTAAAAAGCTGTCTATTCTATGTTCATCAATATTGCGATAATGGAAAGTGGCTTTAACATTACCGTCGTCGAGCAGAAAAACCATAGGACGCTGGCCATAGGTTATTTTCAGGAAAGTCATCACAGGAACCCGATAGCCGGGACGCAGAAACGAGACCGAATCCAGGGATAGGGTCGACTGAATGCTGTCCGTAGAGGGCAGCAGATAAACAAACGCGGCGGAATCCAATCCATCGCGACGGCAGATATAGGTCAATTTCTCATCAGCCATCCGACAGAAAGAACAGCCCGGGGACAAGAAAGCCACCACATGACGCCCTTCATCCAAGTGAAGTTGAGCAAGGTCGCCATCGTCAGCTACCGACTGCTTGAACATCTCGGCATCATACAGTTCGTCGGAAGGACCGAAAAGCCAGTTGTCGGGGGCAGATAGAATAAATACCGTCACCACAGGTGCAAGCACCACAGGCAGCCATACAAACCAACGCGGCCGCCACTTCCAAGGACGGGAGCCCATAGAAACAAGCAGCAATACTATGAGCACAGCATTCTTGAGGAGCGAGCGGACAGGGTCAATCGAGATGAGCGGTCCCATGCAATGGCACGAATCAGTCCTCCCTATCAATGCGGCATAACAGAGAAACACCGAGAAGACGACCAGCATGAGCAGGGCACAAGTATCGACGAATTTATTCCAAATGTTGGCCAACAGTCCAATACCCACCAACAGCTCGGCAATTATCACCAAACGGGCGAAGAGGAAAGCAGCATTCAGCTGTAACACATTGAATGAAAAAAGATAAATCTCAAACTCGTCGATACCGACAAGTTTAAGAATGGCCGACACGATAAAGAGGAGGCCCAGAGCCATCCTCAAGACCAGAGCGGCAATGCGGGCAGGCCTGCTACTGAAGGTTTTCATTGCTCTTCTCGCACTTCACGGCATAAACGTTGCGCACAAGCTTCCCTTCGAGCAGCTGCTCGAAACCCACACGCGTGATTTTGCTGCACGAAGCGCCTGGCTCCACATCGAAATAGGTCACCAGCGGACGCCCTTGAGCATCGACCTCCTGTATAGCTTGGCAACGGCACTGAGTGCTCTTGGAGCAACCAGCCACCAGGGCTACCGCAGCCACCAATAATAACATGGATATTGTCTTCTTCATAACTTCGGTCTATTAAATCATTTGTTATACACTATCAGCGAGTCAGCCTCGAACGGGTAATCAGTGCACACAAGTGTGTCGACATGCAGGTTGTCCAGAATATCGTAATAACGGGCAAAAGACAAACTATGGCAGTCCCCTTTGCTGATAGTCACTATACGCACCGTCTGTGTGCCCAACACAGCACAGCGGCAATTCTTGTCTTTCGTGCATGCCACGGTCAGCAACATTATTGCCGCGGCCACGAGAAGGAGTTTTTTCTTCATAATTAGTATATCTATTTCAAAATGCAAAAATACAAAAAAAAATTCAAATGCCAAGATTTTAAATGAAAATCTGTACTATTCATGTCCGGTATATCAACATCGCCCAACCGTAAACAAGGTCTATTTGAACTCGTTCACCGCAACAATGTCACGGTGCCGGTCAACGTCTTCCAGCTGGAGTCGTGACCATCGATATAACGCACATAATAGACATAGGATGACTGGGTGCATATTCGTCCTTTAGAAGTCCCGTCCCAATACTCAGTCAGGCCGTCGAACTCAGTTACGATGTCGCCCCTGCGGTCGTAGACGGACACTTTGCATTCGACAATATCCTCACTGCAGGTCACGGCGAACCGACCGTTTCCGCCCTCGCCGGGGATGAACACATTAGGCACCAATACCCAAGAGCTGTCGGGAGGATCCCTTCGCCAGGCGGGAATGATAATGAGTGTATAATAGATGATGCTGTCGCAGGTGTCGCCGATACTCAGATGGATGGGGGTGGCATGTTGCTCGGAGCTGAAGGAGCGTCCATTGAAGGTGACTGGCAGCTGGTCGGAATAAACGGTATCGTATTCCCAATGGCAATGGGGACAGGTGACGAGGTCTATCTGCCACAGTGTGTCGCACCCCGAGGGTGTCCAGTAGGTGGTGACATAATAGATGCCTGTGGAGTCGAACTCGTTGCCCCGGAATGTGTAGCTGCCTTCACAGAGGCTGACCGCGAATGCACTGTCGTAATGGTTGTGGAACAGCAGTTGCACGGACAATGTGTCGGGTTTCATAGTAAAACAGCCCTCATCCTCATATTTGAAGATGACTTGGACAGTATGGCGACCTGTATCCTGAAACAGATGAACCTGTGGCTGGCTGAAGCCCGCATCGTTATGCGAATACGACACTGAAGTGCCGTCGCCAAAGTCCCATAACACACTGTCGCATGGACGCTTGTTTTGGGCAAGGAAGGTAACTGGGTCATAGAGACACCATATCGAATCGGCTGGGAGATCCTGGGCAGGTGTGCCGTTCACCCATAGGAAAGTGCCACCCGGCTGCACATGAGGAAGATTATAGATAGCATGTTGGGCATAGCCTGCAGCAGATTGTATGGCCATGAACCGGCTATTCGTAATACTTTTGATGACGTGGATACCCTGGGAGTTGAACTGATGGGTGTAGGGAAAACAGGCATAACTGTAGGGCGTTCCGCTAATAGGCGAAAAGTAAGATTCCACCGGGTAATCATCCACACGTAGAGAAGGAACCACATTTGTGTGTGCGAAAATGTAGAGAGAAAAATAACGGCCACCGAGATTATGATCCTCATCTATCTCGGAGATGGTCCCGTAATTCACCTGTCCATGATGCCACCATTCCTCAGGGGTGATGGCGAAACCGGCCTCGTCGCCCAATTCCGTAAACCAATTTATGTCAGCATATTCCTTTACGATGGCTGGAGCTGAAGTCTGAATAAAGAAAGGTCCCTCCTGATCATTCATTTCAAACCACTGGGTTTCACCTTTATTCACCGTAAGCTCCCGGAAGTCGGCCGTGCCGCGTGCGGCATCGATGATGGTTATGTCGGTATTGTCGTACAGACCCGTGATGCGGATAAAATCGGTATCGGATAATTGAATATTGGGTATCAGGAAGTTGGTGGCAGCATAACGAGTAGGAACAGCCTGTTCCATAACCATGTCGAATGTCCAGGAGTTGATACCCTGCGGTATCAGTCTACCCCTTGCCACTTCACCTATCTCGAAAGGGATATGCACACGGCTTCCACCCTCAAAGACAGCAATGCGCTTGCAATCGCGAGCCTTGATATGTGTTCCCGACAAGTCAACTATAAAGGGATCTATCCTGAACGTGTCCCCATCAAAGGAATGCCGCTGGATATAAGGATTCGTTAGTAGAAAGTCAGTATTGGGAGCATTTCTAGTATTAAGATTGTGGTAATAATAGGGACCCATCAGGTAAGTAGGATAATATTTTTCTCTTACCTCTCCCCCACCAATATGATACATTTCCCCCGCGTTGAGCATGATGGAGAATGTATCGCCTTTGGGGCGATTCAGGATATCCCAATCGCCCAGCTCGATGTCCACAATCGTACTGTCCTCAACTCCGACAATATCAATGGTCTGTCGCAATTGCCTGATGAAAGGGTCTCCTTCTCCATATTCGTAAGGAGGTAACCTAGTCGAGTCGAGATAAGATTCACCATCTTCTATAATACGCACTTTGGGATAAACCTGCGAAACATATTCATCGCGCAGCATATCAGTAGGGAGGATATTGGTTGCATCATACAGACCAGCTCCCCAAACTGACATGAAAAGGGAGATGGTGTCGGTGCTTGTGACATGGAATGCTCTGGGCTGCGGAGCGTTCATGGGTGCATCAGTATAGTCGTAGTGTGGCACGAGAGGCTCTTGAAACACAACCATGTCTAGGAACCTACAATATTGCTCAGGGATGATGATGTAGTTTGTGTCGGGAGGGCACATGCGGCGGTGCATGATATGATAGGTTTGCGACCAATCGAGCCTCGGTGCAGACACTGTGACATCGCAATCACGCTCACAGACCACATACAGCTCTGAATAGTTAGCCGAGTAAGCAGCGTTCGTTCGGGGGAAACAAACCCAGAAGTCAGTCCCCTGGGTGGCATATTGCACTCCACGGTGGTTATATGGGTTGTCCTCCTGTGCCGCCAAGGGCAGCGGCAGCAGGGCCAACAGTACGAGCCATATCGTTTTTGGAAAAGGGCTATGTGTGTATGTCATATATGTAGATATTAAAACTAACAGGTATAAAGGTTAACAAGTCCCACGCTTTGTGAATTCATCCTTTCTTCCGCCTTAGCGCCGGAAGCCAGAGCTCGCGTTCAAACCACAGAGCAGCGGCAAAGTAGACGGCCACCAGCAGGGTGTTCCATGCCAAGCGCCATCCCAGCGGTTCGGGCCGGAACCACACCGAGAGGCCATAGAGCGACAAGGCCAACACAAAATAGGCCAGAATACGCTTAACATCATAGGGTACGGGAGCAAGTTTGTGACCCACACAATAAGAGAGCAACACGCATACGCCATAGCCGGCCACCCCACCCCAGGCACATGCCATATAACCAAAGCGTGGCACGCCGAAGATGTTGACGGCAAGCAGCACCACGCATCCGGCTGCGGAGAAGACGGCTCCCCACCAGGTCTTGCCGGCAAGTTTGTACCAGAACGACAGGTTGAAGTAAACACTCATGAGTATTTCAGCCATCATGACAACTGGAACTGCACGCAATCCCTCCCAGTAGCCCGAGTGAATGATATACTTGAAAATATCCAGATAGGCCATAACAACAAGAAATGCCAAGAGGGCAAAGATGACGAAATACTTCATCACTGCCGCCTGGCTCTCGCTGCTCTCACGGCTGCGCCCTCCGCCGAAAACAAAGGGCTCGTAGGCATAGCGGAATGCCTGGGTAATCAATGCCATAATCATGGCTATTTTGACGCATGCGCCATAGATGCCTAGCTGCACCTCGCCATCAGGACCGGGGACAAGATGACGATAAATAATCTTGTCGGCCACCTGATTCAGAATACCCGCCACACCCAACAGGAGCAACGGCCACGTGTAGCGCAACATTTTGCGCACAAGGCTTCGGTCGATACCATGGCGCAGATAGCCCAACTCGGGAAGGAAACCAAGCGTCACCCCGGCAGTACACAACAGGTTGACCGCAAACACGTAGCCCACCTGCCAATCGGGGTTGTACCATCCCATCAATCCCGGATGGGAGACGCTGAGCCTGGGCGCCACAAGGAACACAAAGAGGTTAAGGCCGATATTGCAAACAATAAAGAGGAGCTTGAGTGCGGCGAACTTCCATGCCTGTCCGCGGAAACGAAGCCAGGCAAAGAAGATGGCCTGAAAGGCATCCAAGGCCACCACGCACCCCATCATCATCACATACTCGGGATGGGCGGCGTAACCCATCGCCTTGGAGACGGGCACCAGCAGGAGACCCAGCAGGATGACGAACAACGCACTTACACTGCCCACCGTCAGCGCCGAAGTGGAGAACACCGCCTCGGCACGGTCCTTGTTCTTGTTGGCGAAATAGAAGAAGGTTGTCTCCATGCCGAAGGTGAGAATCACCAGCATGAGCGCCGTGTAGGCATACAATTCGGTCACCACGCCATAGCCTCCCGACGAGGCGGCTATTTTGTAGGTATACAACGGAACCAAAAGGTAGTTGAGGAATCGCCCCACTATGCTGCTGACGCCGTAAATCATCGTGTCCGAGAAGAGTCGTTTAAGATTGTTTGCCATGTTTTGAATTGAGATTTGAGAACTTTATGAATAGAGTTGAGAATTGAGATTTTAGCAAGTATTCATACCGATTTCTTTTTATAACGTACCTTGTCGGATATTATTGCCCCACCACTTAAATAGTTTTTTCGACAGTTCGCCACTCGCTCTCCCGGGTATCGCCTCGAGCTGGTATGTGCGGGTACAGTTTTGAGGGCGGCCGACCCAAGGCGACAGCACAACCGAACATGAAAACAGGCAGGCGGCACCGAGGCGACCCGTCAGCTGCAAGCCGTTAATTATTCTTAACTACCACTATATAAGGTTGCAGATACGGATATTTTTCGTACTTTTGCATTTTTAAAAATGTAGATGAAACACTTTTGTTCCATACTGCCGAAACTCCCGGTGCTTATTCTGCTACTCGTATTGACAGCGTGTGGCAGGAAAGTCCAGATAACAGAATACGCCATCATCCCCGAACCTGAATACGTAGTGATGAAAGGGCGTTCCTTTACGCTTTCATCGTCGACAAGGCTGTGCTTTTCCAATCTTGGCCGCAATACACCCACAGCAAAATACATCACCAACTCGCTGCGTCGCATGCATGTGCGGCCCTCTTTCACCGGCGACCCTAAGAGCGACTGCATCCTCTTTGCCCTGAACGACACCGTCAACCCCGAGCTTGGTGAGGAAGGCTACCTGATGCAAGTGCAGCCCGAAGGGGTCTTTATCAGCGCCAACAGCGAGGCGGGGCTTCTATATGCCTTCCAGACATTTGTGCAGATGCTTCCCGCCGACATCATTTCAACCTCCTACGCACATATCACGCTCCCGGAATGCACCATCCTGGACCGTCCCCGCTTCCCCTTTCGCGGGAGCCATCTGGATGTCTGCCGCCATTTCTTCACCGTCAAGGAGATTAAACGCCACCTGGACCTGATGGCTGCCTACAAGCTGAACAGGTTTGTCTGGCACCTGGCCGACGACCAAGGGTGGCGCATCGAGATTGAAGAATACCCCGCACTCACGCTGACCGGAGCCTGGCGCGTGGACCGTTCGGACTACCCTTGGGGCAGCGCACCCCCACCCCGCCCCGGCGAAGAACCCACCTACGGCGGTTTTTATACCGCTGAAGACATTGCCGAAGTGGTGGAATACGCCGCCCAGCGCAACATCGAGGTCATCCCCTCCATCGACATACCCGGCCACTGCAGTGCCATCCTCGCCTCATACCCATCGCTGGGCTGCGACGGAAAACCCCGCACCGTGGCCAACGGCCCATGCTGGCCCCACGACGCCACCCTATGCCTAGGGAACGACTCCACCCTTCCATTCCTATATACGGTGGTGGACAGGATTGCGTCGCTCTTCCCTGCCGAGGTGATTCACATCGGCTGCAGTCCCTGCAGCACCGAGCCTTGGGAGACATGCCCTAAATGCCAGGCGCTTAAGAGGCGGTTGAGCCTGGGCAGTGAAGCTGAACTGCAAGGGTGGGTGATAGAGCGAGTGGCCGAACACCTTGAGCGCAAAGGCAAGCGTATCATGGGATGGGACGACATGCTCGACTGCGGCACCCTGCCACACGACGCCCTGGTGGCTGCCACCAAGGGCGACAGCGTGACCGCCATAGCCTCCCTGCTTTCGCAAGGCACGGTGGTATCCGACACGCGTTTTTGCAGCTTCGACTATTATCAGGCCGACTCGGCCTACCAGCCTGTCGCCTCGCCCCAATTCCTGCCCCTGCAACAAGTATACCGTTTCGACCCCATCCCCGCCACGCTTACCATCCGGATGCCCGAACATGTGTTGGGAGGCCTCTGCCTGCTCTGGACCGACAATATCAAAACCTACGAACAAGCCGAGTATATGCTCCTGCCTCGCCTCTGCGCCTTTGCCGAGTGCCTTTGGTCATCGCCCGGATGCAAGGACTGGACACACTTCCGACACAAAATCGAGCAGCACAAAACCCGTCTTTCAGAGAGCGGCTATTCCTATTGTCCCGGCTCGTTCAAGCCCATTGTGACCAAAACGCTGCAGGGCGACCGGCTGCTGGTGAATGTAACCTCCGAAGTGGAAGGGTGCTACATCTATTACACCACCGACGGCAGCGACCCCACGCCCGAGTCGCAGGTGTTCGTCTCCCCCCTGTTGCTGCCTCAAGGCACACTGCTGCGCACCCTGACCTACTATCAAGGCAAACCCCGCGAGGGAATATACAACTATAATCTTTGATTACTCAATCCCCAACCCTGAATGAAAAAACCGTTAGTATATGTGCTCCTTGCCCTATCCACAGTGATTTGGGGCGTTAGTTTTATTCTCACGAAAGAGATCTTTGTCACCCAGCCGCATATCACCGTCTTCATCCTGCTCACCTTCCGGTTGCTGATGGCATCGGCCATCACCATTCCCACACTCCTGCTGCTGAGGCGGCTGGAGCCCATCCGCCGTGGCGACTTGAAATGGTTCCTCTTGCTGGCGCTCTGCGAGCCGTTCATCTACTGCATTTGCGAAACCTGCGGTGTGCAGCTTGTAAGCGGCAGCATGGCAAGTATTGTGGTGGCGACCATCCCGCTCTTTGTTCCTTTCGGCATGGCCATTGCCTATAAGGAACGTATACAAGTCCTCACCCTTGCGGGCATTGTTCTTTCGCTGGTGGGATTGGGGGTGATGCTGCTGTTCGGTGGAGAGGCCGGAGGCGCCAACCTCGACGCCAATCCACTGGGACTGGCCTGGCTGTTTGCGGCAGTGTTGACCGCCGTGGTCTTCACCATCCTGCTTGTCAAATTGGTGGGCCGCTACAAACCTTTCACCATCACCGCGTATCAGAACCTCTTCGGCTGCCTCTATTTCATCCCCCTGATGCTCATCGTAGACCACTCGCAACTGCCGCTGCTCGACTACACTCCTAAATTTATCGTCATGATAGCCATCCTCGGCATCTTCTGCAGCACACTGGCCTATGTTTTCTACAACGTAGGTGTGCAACACCTGGGAGCCACAGCCGCCTGCATCTTCAGCAATGTCATTCCCGTCTTCTCACTTATTGCGGCCATCCTTATCGGCCAGGAACACCTCTCATGGTCAAAGCCCATCGGCATCGTGATTGTTGTGTCGGGCGTGGTGCTTGCTCAGTTGAATGGGATTAAGAAAACGCAGCGAGACCGCAAGTGACACCTGTCGCTTAATATTTGCTCATCTCCATTATCTCCAACTCCTTTGGCGAGCCGTCTATCACAAAACGCACCAGTGTCGCCACTTTGTGGAATCCCACCTTGCCCGCTGCTCCGGGGTTGATATGCAGCAACCCCATCTCAGAATCGTACATCACCTTCAGTATATGGCTGTGCCCGCAGACATAGATGTCGGGGCGTTCATGCAGCAACAATTCGCGCATCTCCTTTGGGTAATGCCCCGGCCAGCCGCCGATGTGGGTCATCACCACCTTCAGTCCCTCGCAATTGAACAACTGTGTGCGGGGGACATCAAAGCGCATCTCATAATCGTCCATGTTGCCATACACCGCTCTCACAGGCTTCCATTCCTTCAACGGCTCCAGCACCCCACGCCCGATGTCGCCTGCATGCCACACCTCGTCGCAGTCCTTGAAGAAGGTGTACACCTGCTTGGGCAAGGTTCCGTGGGTGTCGCTTAACACTCCTATGCGTTTCATTCGTTGGCGTGTATTTCTTCCAGATTCTCCGCCACCATCTCCTTCAGGTAGCGGATGATGGACAAATCGTTCATGCTCATGCCACCCAAAGCCTCTTTCACCTCGTCGGTGTCGAACACAAACTCCCCTTCGTCGGTGATGTAGGTGATGATGAAATGGATGTCCTCGTGCTGCGACACAAGCATCACCAGCGTCCCTGTCAGGTCGCCCATCGGCGGGCGGTCCCAATGGTCATGCTGGAACCAGAACTCCAACCGGGTGCCTTTGCCCAGCTCGCTGGTCAACTTCATGCCACCTCCGCAATTCTCGGTATTCATCTTTATCAACGGCAGCCCAAGGCCCACTTTACGCGTAGTGCGAGAAGTAGTGTACGGGTCGGTCACCTTGGCCAAAAATTCGGGCGACATACCCTTGCCATTGTCCTCTATGGTAAAGTGGAAATCGTTGTCCTTTATGCTGTCGCGGATTGTGAGCTTCACCTCTGTAGAGTTTGCAGCGGTCGAATTCTCCATCAAATCATACACATGCATCGATAATTCTTTCATAGCAATAGATATTTTTTCGGTGCAAAGATACTAAAAAAAACAATAAGGCGTTAATGTGAATATGAATTTTAAGAAAAAGAACACCAAGATACTCCTTGCCTGCCTCTTGGCAACACTGGTTTTCAGTGCGTGCGAGAAATTCAAAGGCGATGTCGAGGTTCCCGCTTTCCTGCATCTCGACCGCATCGACATCGTTCCGCAACCCCAAAACGCCCCCTCTTCCGAGCCGGGGTTCTATTCTTCTATAGTGGATGCGGCCCAATTGATTTGTTACTTCGACGGCGACGATGCCGAGACGAACTTGGGCGTATACCAACTGCCCTTCACCGTCCCCATTCTGCACCACGGTCCCATAGAATACATTAAGGTGGTGCCCGTCATCAAGCAGAACGGCATCTCCGGCACCCGCATCTCCTACCCTTTCTTCCAGACTATCCAGATTGACGATGTACTCGTTGCCAAAGACAGTATCACCAACTTCGGTACCCTCAACAACGGGCAATGGACACTCAACGCCCACTACATCCCCCGTCGACAAATGGACATCCTGATGGAAGACTACTTCGAGCCCACCAGTTTCTCCACTAACTTCGACTCTTGCATCACCTGGGTGCGCAACGAACCCGACAATGCCTGCACAGGGCAAGGCTACGGCCTGTTGGAAGTGCCCGACAGCGTCACCACCTCCACATTCTCCATCAACATCGACCTCAATCCCAAGACAGGACAGGTGCTCTACCTCGAAATGGACTACCAGACCGACCTCGACCTTTACGTCAACATGCTCGGATTCGCATACAGCTCCAGCGGTTCCGCCAGTTCCAAACCCATTATGACCCTCCTCCCCAACAACCGTTGGCAGAAGATATACATCAATCTTGGGCGCACATGGGGCCAATACAACTACAACACCCCCATCCGACTCTTCTTCCAGGCCGCCAACCCCAACAAAACCGGCGGAAAGGTAAAGATAGACAATGTGAAAATAGTTGCCAAATGATTCTTCCCGGCCGCAACACCTCCCCCACAGGCAAACAACTACCGAGGTGTCCGCTGCCACTCCAACAAGTAAAACCCGTATAACATACTCTTGACTGCATGAAAAACGCCCGATGGGTCACCGCCCGATACCTGATATTCGACTTCCTCAGCGCCGCCACGGCCTGGGCACTCCTCTTTCTGCTCCGCAAAGTGGTGTTCGAACACTTTGACATCAACCAACTCCCCTCCATCATCGCCGACGCCAACTTGTGGCGCGGCATCATAGCCGTTCCCCTAGGCTGGATAGCGCTCTACGCGCTCCAAGGCTCCTACAAGAACGTGCTTCGCAAATCGCGTCTCAAAGAGCTGCAGCAAACAGCCATCGCCACCCTCATCGGCACCGTGGTGCTCTTCTTCGCCCTGCTGCTCGACGACTATGTCGACACACGCAGCAACTATTACATCTCCCTCCTCTTCCTTGCAGGCGTCCATTTCGCCCTCACCTACGGGTGCCGACTGGTGCAGACCTCCGCCACCGTGCGGCGTGTCCACAGCCGCCAACTCGGATTCCCCACCCTCCTCATAGGCAGCCACAGCAAAGCCTACAGCACCTACCTCGACCTCGAGAACCAGGAACGCTACTCGGGCAACATCTTCGCCGGCTTCGTCGAAGTGGAGGGCAACGACACCCCGTCGGCCTGCGAAAGCCGTCTCGAGGCCGTGATGCCACGCCTCGGCACCACCGCCGACGTCCCCCGCCTCATTGCCGAGCACAATATCGAAGAGGTCATCATCGCCGTCGAGGACACCGAGCACACCCGCATCCAGCAGATTCTTCGCATGCTCGACGGCTGCGGTGAAGTCATCATCAAAATCACCCCCGACGCACGCGACATCATCCTCGGCATGGTACGTGTCGACAGCATCTTCCACTCCCCCCTCATCACCATCAACACCCGCCTCATGGAGGAATGGCAATACAGCGTCAAACGTCTCTTCGACATCATCCTCTCCCTTTTTGCCCTCGTGCTGCTCAGCCCCGTATTCCTCCTCACTGCCATCATCGTCAAGTGCACCAGTCCCGGTCCCATCTTCTACGCCCAGCAACGCATAGGCTACCGCGGCAAACCGTTCACCATGCACAAATTCCGCAGCATGTACATCGACGCCGAAGCCTGCGGTCCCGCCCTCTCGCGCGACGACGACCCACGCATCACCCCCTTCGGCCGTTTCATGCGCAAAGTGCGCCTCGACGAGATTCCCCAGTTCTACAACGTTCTTAAAGGCACCATGTCCATTGTCGGGTACCGCCCCGAACGCCAGTTCTATATCGACCAGATAGTGAAACGCTGCCCCGAATACCTGCTGCTGCAGCGCATCAAACCAGGCATCACCTCATGGGGACAAGTAAAATACGGCTACGCCAGCACGGTGGACGAGATGTGCGAACGGCTCAAATACGACCTGCTCTACATGGAGAACATGTCCATCACCACCGACCTCAAGATACTTATCTATACTGTATTCATCATTCTTCAAGGCCGTGGCAAATAAGCCTGCGGCAACCGCCCAACACGAAACAACAACAAATATCAACAATACAAAACAACGACCCACAAAATGAAAAAGACCCCATTCCTACTCCTTGCAGTAGCCACGGCATCCCTCAGCATCCTCTCGTGCCAGAGCAATACCGAGCGTGCTACCCTCAACAGCCAACGCGACACCCTGAGCTGGGCTATGGGCATGAGCCTTGCCGAGACAACCAAAAGCAATTTCTACGACTTCGACGAAGAGGTAGTCCTCAAAGCCTTCAAGAGTTTCCTCGCAGGCCGTGAACAGCCCATCTCGCAACAAGAATATGAAGATGCCTGCGCCTATATCGGATTCCTTGCCGCCGCGGAAAGCCGCCGACAGGATCAGCAACAATCCACCGACAACGCCAAACGGCAGGAAGAAGCCTTTGCAAAACTCCTCGCCCAAAAACCCGACCTGAAGCAAGCCCCCCAAGGGTTCTACTACGAAGTGCTTCGCGAAGGCAAAGGCCCCAAAGCTACCGAGGGCAAGCGCATCGAGTTCGACTTCAAAGGCATCAACATGTTTACCGGCGAAGTCATCGAGCAAACCTACGGCAAACGCGGCTCGGTGGTGCATGTGCTGGGCAAGCCCATGTTCGAAGGCATATTCGAAGGCCTCCAGTTGATGAATGCAGGTAGCCAGTTCCGTTTCTACTTCCCCTTCGAGAAAGTTGTCGGTGCTCGCGGCATCCCGCCATACACCCCCGTCATCTACGAGGTCGAACTGCATAACATCTACAACGACTAACCCCCCCACACCCCCTCTCCGCCACCTCACCATATAGGCGCAAGGGGAACTATACAAAAAGCAGATGGCTCCTCAGCCCATACGGACTGGCGAGCCATCCTTTTTTTTCAATCGTCTTGTGGTATCACGCTTGCTGCTACTCTACCACCAGTTTCTTCACGGCGGTGCCTTGCACTGTCTCCACCTTCACCACATAGCAGCCTTGCGGCAGCCCCTCGGGCAATTCAGCTTTGTACTGCTCGCCTGCATAGTGCTTCTTCTGCACCACACGCCCGCTCATGTCGCACACCTCCAAACTGCGGATTGCCCGCTCCGACTGCACCACTGCATGTCCCCGCGTCGGGTTCGGCAGCACCTCCACACCGTCTGCCTCTCGTTCGGCCTCGTCCACAGCACCGTTCCCCAAACGGATGATAGGGAAAATACTCGGATGACCCGCTGCTGTCAATCCTAACTCCTCCACATCGGGAATAAAATTTGTATAATCCGTCCAGTGAGTACAACCGGGCGTCCAATTCTGCACTCTTCCATGATAAACTTTCAAAATGGTATACCCTGGCACACAAAATGTATGTCTACCCGAAGCGTCCACTATAGAGACTACCGGGGTACACCCAATAATTTCGCCGGGTGAAGAGGGGTTCAAATCACGAAATCCAACAAAAAAAGTCCCTTTCACTGTCACAGGGCTATCGAAATAGAATTCATACACGCCCGTCCTTACCCCTCCCGTGTCAGAGAAATGCATACCCTTGTCTGGATACTGCCCTTTACTTATCGTGAAGGCCTGGCGTTTCACCAGCCGCAACACCGTGTCACCCTCTGTCCCCTCATATATCATAGCCTCTAATTCTGCATCTACCGGAAAGCCGTTATTATAGGGCCAAATAGCCATTTCTGCCTGAGATAAGGAAACACCATAGTAGACGCCATGTACCCCAAAGCACGCTGCCAGCCCGTAAATCTTGCACGAGTCAACACGCGACGGGCTTGCAAAATTATATGGATGAAAGTGCAACCATATAGTATCTGTTGAAACTTTATATCCGTTTGTTACCATGAGCAAGTTATCAGAAAGAGGGTGATCCACATACCAATTCATGTAATTGGAATACGGGAAATATATATCCTCTATCTGCGCTTGTGCCTTCTGTCCACCGTCACAAAGCAGCAACGCAATAAAACTTAACAATAAAGCAACTTTTGTCTTCATAATAGATTTATTTTAGAATTCAATATCAATTACTTATCAGACTAATAATACGCAATCTTTGCCATCACTTGTCATAAGTGTTTTTCATTTTTGATAGTGTTTAAGTCAATATAATACCTTTATTTCACTCTGACATTCAACATTATACATTGCATACACACTGCACTTTCGTTCATTAAATCCACTGCAAATATACACATTTTTTCCAATCCAAACCGATTATTAGTGTTTCATCGGCCCGAATCCGACTTTTTTTTCGGGGGAAAGTAAGGGGAAGCCAAGTCCCTGATTCATCGGTCTTTCTTTTCTATATATTTTGTCTATTATTTACCTGTATTTTACCTATTATTTAGGTAAGGTAAATAATAAGCAGCCGAAAGCCTGTCAAAACCGGATGCAAAATGCGGAGGTGGTATGACATAAACCCTAATGACCGATTTGGGATGGAAGAACAACGAGGAAACCAAGGGCGAAAGAGGCTCGGCCGAGATACGGACCGGCAAACAACCACCTTGGCAGCTCTGTCGGCCGCCGTAACAGAGAGGTACCGGCAGAAAAAGGAAACAAGGCACCTGAAGTTGTGCCTTGCTTCGTGAAATATGTCTTGTATTACAGGATGGCGGAGGTCAATAGCCCAGAATCTTGAGCATGGATTTGTGGCTCTGTTCTTTTGCAAACAGTTTGGTAATGTATTCGCCGTCCTCATCCTTGTCGATGATGATATGCTTTGGAGCTGGGATGAGGCAGTGCTGGATGCCGCCGTAGCCCCCGAGACTCTCCTGATAGGCACCGGTGTGGAAGAAACCGATATAGAGCGGGTCGTCTTTCTGCAGCTTGGGCAGGAAGATGGCGTTGGCGTGCGAGTCGGCATTGTAGTAGTCTTCGCTGTCGCAGGTCAGTCCGCCAAGGAAGACACGCTGGTATTCGCAGTCCCAATGGTTGATGGGGAGCATGATAAAACGCTGGTTGATACCCCAGGTATCGGGGAGAGTGGTGATAAACGAACTGTCGATCATGTACCACATCTCGCGGTCGTTCTGTTGCTTCTGGTCGAGAATGCTGTATAGGGTGGCTCCGCTTTCGCCGACGGTAAAGCTGCCAAACTCGGTGAAGATATTCGGCTCTTCAACCCCACGGATGGTGCAGATGTTCTTGATTTGGGCCAACACCTCCTCGGCCATGTATTCATAGTCGTAGGTGGCAGCAAGAGATGTTTTGCAGGGGAAACCGCCTCCGATGTTGAGTGAATCGAGTTCGGGACACACCCGTTTGAGGTCGCAATAGACGTTGACGCATTTCGACAGTTCGTTCCAATAGTAAGCTGTGTCGCGGATGCCGGTGTTGATGAAGAAGTGGAGCATTTTGAAGACAAACTTCTTGTTTGGCTTGACCTTCTCCTCATAGAAGCTGACAATGTCGCTGTAGCGCATGCCGAGGCGGGAGGTGTAAAAATCGAACTTAGGTTCTTCCTCGGAGGCGATGCGGATACCTAGTTTCATGGGTTGTGCGGGCGACTCGAGAAGGGAGTCGAGCGTATAATACTCATGCTTGTTGTCAAGTATGGGTATGATATTGGAGAAGCCGTCGGAGTGGAGCGAAACGATGTTTTCGATATACTGCTGGCGCTTGTAGCCGTTGCAGATGATGAAAATCTCCTTGTCGATAAGCTGCTGTGCATAGAGTTCCTGCACCAGATTGATGTCGAATGCCGATGAAGTTTCGAGGTTGATATCGTTCTTCAAAGCCTCTTCGAGCACAAAACTGAAGTGGCTCGATTTGGTGCAGTAGCAATAATTGTAGGTGCCGTTGTAGTCGGTCTTGGCTATTGCGACATTGAACATACGCTTGGCGCGCTGTATCTGAGAGGTGATTTTGGGCAGATAAGTAATCTTGAGCGGAGTGCCGTATTGCTTGATGACCTCCATCAAAGGGATGTCGTGGAAGTAGAGTTCGCCATCTTCTGTGCGGAACTCATCTTGCGGGAAATCGAAGGTCTGGTCGACCAAATCGTAGTATTTGTTTTTCATCCGAGTGAGTTTGTTTTATTGTTATAAACACCATCCAAGTGCAGCGGATTGACAAATAAATGCCCATCCAAATGCGCTGCAAAGGTACATATTTTTATCAATAAACAAACAAAATAATCACAAAAAAAATCAGCCGGATATTCATCCGGCTGATTTGTAGCTATATAAATCGGAATTATTTTATTATCAGTTTTTGTGTACTGACCGATTCGAGGGTTTCAACCTTTATAAAATAGACTCCTTCGGGCAGGTTTTGCAGGGGGAGCGTAAGCCGCGACGCATGCACATCGGAGCGCATGACGGTCTGACCCATGAGATTGATGAGCCATACGTGGCGGATATTGTCGGCCTGAACAGTGACGCTGCCTCTGGCAGGGTTGGGGAAGACAGAGACGGGAGTTGCCTCACCGGCCTGGCCGATGCCAAGTAGGGTGATTTGGTCGGAGCCCTCACAGCCACCACGATAGCCAGTGACAGAATAGTGGCTGCCCTCCTCGGGGCAAACGGCGATGCACTCGACTGAGTCGCCGGTGTTCCAAACATAGTTGCTGGCACCGGTGGCTTTGAGCAGGAGGCACTGCCCAAGGGCGGGTGTTCCGATAACTTCGATATGGACCTGCGGCTGAGGAGTCACAAGAAGCGAGAGATAAGCAGTAGCGAGAGTATCGGAATAGTAATATTGCCCAAGTTGGTCGGTGGGCAATTCTCCTAAGTTGCCGAATACGTAGCTGGAGCCTTGACAGACAGTGTCGATAAGGAACTGGATGGAATCGCCGACCATGGGAAGATGCACGTCGTCAATCCACACGCAGTCGCTGCCTTCGGATCCAAATTGGTCTTTCTTGTAGGAAAATGAAAATGTATGGGAACCTGCCGTTACGGGGACACTTACCCGAGTCCATTCCATCTGACCTGAAGCAGAGAAGATTTCGGCGCCATCGACATAGAAGTAGAAGAAGTCCCAATTTTGCTCGCTGGAGACTTTGTAGACGAAACTAATACTATCATCATACAATGAAGTCCAGTTGATGAAAAGACGCGAATCGGAGCGGTTGGACAGATTTTCATAAGAGCGCAGACAGTAATTGCCCCGATAGGGGTCGACATCAGTGATTGTCCATGGGTTGCGGTTGGTGGACCAGCTGAATTTAGTGAGGTCGCCTGTTTCAAAGTCTTCGAGCAGGCTAATCCCAGCCTGAAGATGGAAACGGTCTACCATAAACGTGTCGTTCCCGTCGGTGGCATTGAGCACGAACTGCAAAGGCGACGCAGGCAACTCGGACGACATCGTGACGGGGAATGCCACATCGGCGGATTGTCCAGGCTCCAATGCCGGGACTATCTGCGGGGAAGGCTGGTCTATCATGAAACCGAAAAGGTTGGGCAACATAAGCGAAAGGGCTGGTGTTGCCTCACGGCCCTGGTTGACGACGTGACAGGTGATGGTAGATGAGGAGTCGGACAACAGGTCGGACGAAGTCTCAACCCCTGCCAGCACAAGGCGTGAGGAGATGGTGCGGAGGCGGAAGTGCTTGGTAGAAGTGCCGGGGCCATAATTAGTGACGGCAGTGAGAGAGATGGTGCTATTGTCGACATATTGTTCAGGGATATAAGTCAGCCAGAGACCAGAGAGCACCTGCGTGTCGCCGGGGGCGATGGCATCGAAATGCGCTTCGGGCTGGGCGATGGTCAACCCCTCGTTGCTGGAAGAGAGGTTGATGAGGCCGAGAGTTGGGTAGGCGTTTCCGACATTGACGATGGTGACGTCGAAGGTGGTAGCCTGACCAGGGACTAGCTTGCCTTGGGAAGGTTGAATGTCGGTGACCATGACATAGGGGCCACTGAAGACGACAAACGACACCTGCTGGAAGTAGGGTTTGTAATTCTGTGCCCATACAGCAAGCTCGTAATCGCCGACGGAGAAGTCGGCTGGGAGCTGCAAATCAGCATCGCCGTTCTCGTCGGCATAGGCAGCAGCTATGAGGGTGTTGGATTCGGGGTCGACCAAAGCGACATAGGCGTATGGAGCAGCGATGACGGGATAGTGTGATTCGGCAATGCTGGCGGGGCTCGTGGCAGTCACCTCCATATCGGCAGCAGTCGACAGCCAGGGCATGAGCGAGGGGTCGCCGAAGAGTTCGTATATTTCCCAGTAATAATGGGAATAGTTGGAACCGGCATCATAGGATTCGACAGCAGCATTTCCGGCAGCGACCATGGCTCCTACCGTGTTATGCCAATCTGCAAACGCTTCACCGTGGGTGTGGAACAGGCGGTCGTACATACCGAGGTTCGCGGCATCGTAGGTGGTGTTCATTGTATTGCTGATATTGTTGCGGACACCCACTTCCCAGCAGAAATCATGCGGCCAGTAAGTGGAGTTTGTACCACCGATATAGGCGGCGGCACCGGCATTGCCTTCTCGGCGCAACAGGGCTTCGCCAAGACAGGCATCGTAGGTGGTAGTGTTGAACTTGCCCGACAGGCAGCAGTTGCCAATCATGAGGGAGGGACGGTTGAGGTTGGTCATCTGCGAGGCGTGTTCAGCCGAGAAATTGGGCTGAGACCAGCTGTCGTCGAATCCATGGGCGCTGTAGTTGACCAACCCACAGCCTTCGCTGTACATCCGGATGAGGACATTGGCCGTGGCCGAGGGCTGGCTGCTACCCGTGACGGTAACACCCGTGGGGGCAAAAGAGACATTGTTCTTATAGTAACGCACATCGGTAAAGCCGTTGCCGGAATTGACATAGGTGCTGGCAGCATAATCCATGGCCGGGTCGGCATAGCGGTAAGCATTGTCGGTAGTATAGCCTTGATCCACACCGGCTATGAGGATTGCCGTGCGCAGATAGCTGTCGTCGGGGAAGGCATAACTCTCGTAGAAGATGGTTTTCTCGGTTTGGGGAAGGAGTTCGGCCACTGTGCGGGCGGAGAAACGACCATAATAGCAGTCGGGGATATGGTCACCTTCGGTCCAAGTGGCATAGTATAGGTCTGTCACATGGTCGTTGGCAGGGCGAGAGCAACGAGAAGAGAAAGCAGGTATCTGAGCATGGTCGCCCACTAGCAACAGATAGGTGGGGGCGGGAAGCTCGGGTGTGGCATTGGTATAAAACCCTTTGACGTATTGAGCGATGGACATGGCGGTAGAACCCACTCCCGGGTCGTCGGTGTAGACCTCGGTAACGATGAATCCCTGACGCTTCTTCCAGTTGACAAAGGAGTCGAGCTGCCCACGGAAACTCTGGTGCGAGACAATAAGGTAATGCAGCGGAGCTTCGAGACAGACCTCTTTGGCCGACGGGAGGCTGTTGACGATGCGCTGGCCCCAATTGAAATTGGGGGAATGGTAGAGGGTGTGCAACCGCTGTGTGGCTGCAATGTCGGCATTTTCATAGGTGATGGTAACCGTCATGGAGGTGATCTGCTGCAGCTCGCCAGTAACGGGGTTGTAAGCCAGCGGCGAGATACGCAGCAAGGCCAACCGGCGGTCGCGGGCTATTCCAACGATGTCGACCCATGCCGCAGGGTGACGATAGAAAGTGTCGGTGGCATAGAGCAGGCTGTCGAATGCCAAGGGCTTCACGCCTACATCGGACTTTGACGGAGCTGGCTGCACAGGCTCCAGGAGGTTATCCAATGCTCCTGGGCCCATGCCGGAGAGCTGAACGTCCGTCACTTTTACCTTGACCTCGGCCCCCACGGGTATCTCGATGTATTCGGAGATGATGGGAAGGTCTGGGGCTCCAATCTGAACCGAGGGCGAGGCTCCGGGGATGGTGGCAACAGTGAAGATGTTCCCTTGAATATTGTGCGAGCCAAAGCTCACCTGTGGACAGCGGAACTCAAAACGGGTTGAGGAATAATCGCTGTGCAGGGAGATGAGAGACTGCGCCGATACGCGCCCAGAGCACAAAGCAACGAGCACGAATAAAATTAATAAGATATGTTTTTTCATTATTTAAAGGATTTTTTCGGAACTTATTTCTTGAAACATATTCTGCCACGGCTGAGGAGCAGTGACGACAACGGGCTGGTGCCGGACCGGGTGGTCGAAGGACACACGGTAGGCATGAAGCGAGATGCTGCCGTCGGGGTTGGAACGCGGGGCGCCATATTTCAGGTCTCCCTTGACGGGACACCCCATGTGGGCCAGTTGGCAGCGTATTTGGTGATGGCGGCCGGTATGCAGCTCAATCTCGAGCAGATGATACCCGCCTTTGGAGGTGGCAAGCAGACGATAGTCGAGTGAAGCGAGCTTGGCTTCGGGATTGGCGCTATCGGCAGTAATGAAACTCTTGTTGAGCTTGGCATTACGCACAAGGTAGTCTTCGAGATGGCCTTGAGATGCAGGTGGCATGTTGGTGACCACTGCCCTGTATATCTTCTGGAAGTCGCGCTCCTTCACCATCTGATTCATGCGCGAGAGGGCTTTACTGGTTTTGGCAAAAAGGACTACCCCGCTCACTGGACGGTCGAGGCGATGGATGACGCCACAGAAAACATTACCGGGTTTGGCGTCGCGCTCCTTGATATAGGCCTTAAGGAGGTCGGCCATGCAGGTGTCGCCAGTGATATCGGCTTGGACAATCTGCCCGGGCTGTTTGTTGACAGCTATCAGGTGGTTGTCCTCGTATAATATCTGGTCGGCGATACTCATCTGCTGGGGGATGTTAGTTGTTGTTGACAGGCTCAGTTTGAGTATGCTCCTCCGGCACTGGGACGATGGTGCAGATGGGCGAGATGGCGTTGCGCACGGTGTCCTGCACATCAACGTCGATGAGGAAATGCTTGGGGACGAAGATGTCGACACGCGAGCCGAACTTGATAAATCCCATCTCCTGATTCTGTTTCACCTGCTCGCCTTCGCGGGCGTAGCAGACAATGCGGCGGGCCATGGTGCCGGCCACCTGACGAAGGACTATCTTCTGTCCGTCGGGCAGACGGAGCCCCACGGTGGTGCGTTCGTTAAGGACGCTGGCTTTGGGATAGGAGGCCACAAAGTAGTTGCCCCGGTGATACTTGTAATACTCGATGGTGCCATCGCAAGGATAGCGGTTGACATGGACGTCGGTGCCATACATGAAGACACTCAGCTGGATGCACTCACCTTTTATGTACTCCTTCTCTTCCACCTCCTCGATGGTCACAATCGTGCCGTCGGCAGGAGAAATAAGACGTTGGGAATCGTCGGTGAAGACCCGACGCGGGATACGGAAGAAAAGGGCAACCGCCACCCACAGTGCAAAGAGGATGGCGATAAAAAGGCCATGGAAGAACGTCCAGTGAGGGACAAGGAATATCATGGCGGTGAAGATGACCATCACTATGGCGAAAGTCATCCCGATAAGCTTGCGTCCTTCTTTATGGATATACATGGGTTAAAGATTTAATAATTCATGTTAGTGGACCATGAGGTAACAATAGGCGGTGGCTACGGGGAGAATAAAAAGGAGACTGTCGAACCGGTCGAGGAATCCTCCATGACCCGGCATGATGTTGCCCGAGTCTTTCAACCCCACCGACCGTTTGAGCATGGACTCGACCAAGTCGCCCAATGTACCTATGATACTGCATACAAGTCCCAGAATCAGCCAGTCGTACCACACAAGACGAGTCTCAAACAGCGGACCGACAAACAGACCTGCGGCCACTGCTGCAGCCACACCGATGGCAGTGCCTTCCCATGTCTTTCCGGGAGAATGGCGAGGCCACATCTTGTGCCTGCCAACCAACGAGCCTCCCATGTAGGCAAACGAGTCGTTCACCCACACCATGATAATACACATCACCAGCACATTCATCGAATAGTGCAGGTAGGGCATCATCGAGAGCGGAGTGGCAGCATAAAGCATGGGGAGCAGCGTGTGCAGCACGTCGGCAAAGGGGTTTTCCGTCTTGCGCCATAGCTGGACAGCAAGCGTTATCACCAACGACAACTGCAGTATCCAACCCAGGACATTCACTCCAAAAACAGGACCATCATACAACTGGTTAACAGCCCACACCACAATAGTAATGGTGCTGAATGCGTAGCCCAAGGGCTTAATCGGATGTGCCCCATGTTTCTCGGCAATACGGTAATACTCAAAGGTACAGCCTAACGCCACAAACAGTGCGAAAGCCGACAGGATGACAGTACCCCACGTCTCTCCTACCAGCCGTCCGCTATAGATGGAGCCGAGGAAAAGCAGGGCATATACTGTCGCGCTGGCTGTACGTATCCAGAATGTCTTCATGCTTCAATATTATTAGATGTGTCTGTGCTCTCGTCGGTATCGTGGCTTGTCCCACTCTCGAGCTGGGCATTCTCCGTTTTTTTATCTTCCACCAGCTTCTGTGCTTCCAGGTCGGCGACACGCGGGCCATAGATACGTTCCAAATCGTCGCGGAAGAGCACCTCCTTCTCATACAACTGGCCTGCCAGCTCGTCCAGCTGGGCACGGTGCTGCACGATAATCTCCTTCGCACGGGCATAAGCCTCCTCGACAATGCGGTTCACCTCCGAGTCGATGACTTCGGCAGTCTTGTCGCTAAAGGGCTTGGTGAATCCATAGTCTGTCTGACCCGACGAGTCGTAGAAACTAATGTTTCCGATTCGGGGGCTCATACCATAGTATACCACCATCGACTGAGCCATCTTCGTGGCACGTTCCATGTCGTTCAAGGCGCCGGTACCCACTTCGCCGAATACCACATCCTCGGCGGCACGACCGGCCATGAGGCTGGTCATCTCGTCAAACATCTGTGCATAGGTGGTCAGATGCCGTTCGTCGGGCAGATACCACGCCGCTCCAAGAGAGTTGCCACGAGGAACGATGGTCACCTTAATCAGCGGATTGGCCCAACGCAGGAGCCAACTCACCGATGCGTGTCCGCTCTCGTGGTACGACACCACTCTCTTCTCGTGCTCTGTAAGCACCTTGGTTCTTTTCTCCAAACCGCCTACAATGCGGTCGATGGCATCAAGGAAATCCTGACGGCCTATCAGGCTCTTCCCCTTTCGGGCGGCACAGAGCGCCGCCTCGTTACACACGTTGGCAATATCGGCGCCCGAGAAACCCGGGGTCTGCTTGGCAAGGAAATCGCGGTCGATGCAATCCTCGCTTGCTGAATCCTCATTCAGTTTCAGCGGACGCATGTGCACGTCGAAGATGGCTTTTCGCTCCTCTAGGTCGGGAAGTTCGACATAGATCTGCCTGTCGAAACGGCCGGCACGCAAGAGAGCTTTGTCCAGCACATCGGCACGGTTGGTGGCGGCCAGCACGATGACGTTGGTTCCACTACTGAAACCATCCATCTCGGTAAGCAGCTGGTTAAGGGTATTCTCACGTTCGTCGTTGGCGTTGCTCAATCCGGCATGGCCGCGCGCACGTCCTACGGCATCAATCTCGTCGATAAAGATGATGCAGGGCGCTTTCTTCTTGGCCTCCTCAAAGAGGTCTCTCACACGCGAAGCACCCACACCCACAAACATCTCGACAAAATCGGAACCCGACATGGAGAAGAAGGGCACATTGGCCTCACCGGCCACAGCCTTTGCCAGGAGTGTCTTACCTGTACCCGGAGGCCCTACCAGCAACACACCCTTGGGAATCTTACCACCCAAATCGGTATACTTTTTCGGATTCTTCAGGAAGTCCACAACCTCCATCACCTCCTCCTTGGCGCCGGCCAGTCCGGCCACATCCTTGAAGGTGATATTCGTGGGTGTCTTTCCGTCGTACACTTTCGCCTTGCTTTTCCCTACTCCAAAGATACCGCCTCCACTGCCCATCTGGCGTTGGGATATACGGCTCATTATCACGAAGAAGAGAATCAAGATTAAGAAAGGACCGAAGATTACCAAGATGTCACGCCACGGACTTGTACGTTCCTCGGGGGTAAGATCCACTCGCTCGCCTGTCCGCTCCTCTACGCTCTCCAAGTCTTTCTCAAAGTTCTCGAACGTGACAAAATCGTACTTATAGTAATTACTCTCAGGCACATCCTTCCCCAACATATTGCGTCCCACCAAGTCATTGTACATCGTGTCGCTTTTCAATGCTGAAGACTTGATATACACCTCGGCGTACTTCTGGTTCACGATGATTATCTTCGAATAGTCGTGCCGTTCCAGAATGGTTTCAAGTTTCGCCCACTTGATTGAACGCGGGGTGCCACTGCCATCCTGCTGCAACAGCATGGTGCCCAGGGTGACAATGATGATGCCATAAATGACAAACATCACCCAGTTGCGCTTGCGACCGCCCTTGTTGTTGCCGGGAAAGCCCTGTCCGGGATTCTGTTTATTATTCTGTTCTGCCATTATACTATTTTATTTGTTTTCGCCGACATCGATACGCTCGGCATCAGCCCACAATTCCTCAAGCTTATAGAAAGCACGTTTCTCCGACTGGAAGATATGCACCACCACATCGAAGTAGTCCATCAATATCCACTCGGCATTGGCGTAGCCTTCCACTTTCGAAGGGTTGAGCCCCGTGGCTTTTTTCACCACCTCGTGCACGTGGTCGCTCAAGGCGCTCACATGCGAGGGCACATTGCCCGACGCTATCACGAAGAACGATGCCGGGGCACTCTTCAATTTGCGCATATCCAGTATCTGGACGTCTATACCTTTCTTTTCGCCCAATGCTTGGGCAGCCAGTTTGGCCAAAACTTCCGATTCAGTCATTTACTATTGTTGCAATAAGTGTTCTTATTCCGTTTGTTTCTTTCATCTCCACCCGTACATAGTGTTCGGGCAGCAGTTGTTCTATCTTTTCTGTCCATTCTGTGAAGCAATACATACCGCTGTAGAAATACTCCTCATAGCCTATGTCGTATGCTTCCTCCGCACTCTTCAACCTGTAGAAGTCGAAGTGGTAGACCGGCTCTCCCTCGCCCGAGGTATATTCATTGATGATGGCGAATGTAGGGCTGCACACCACCTCCTTCACTCCCAACTGGTCGCACAAAGCCTTTATCAGCGTGGTCTTGCCCACACCCATCTTCCCGAAGAAGGCAAAGAAGCGCTCCTCACGAAATTCTTCCAGCAAATCCGATGCCAGCCGGGGCAGTTGCTCCAAATTGTCAATAACTCTTTCCAATGGACTCTCCCTTTTTTATCTCAGTCGGTCAGCTGCGCGCACCTTCTCTTCATCCTTTCTGATGAAACGCTGCGCCAGGAACATCAACACCACAGCGGCGATAATCGCCCACGTGGCCACACCGTAGCTCACGTGCACCTCGGTGCAAGCCATGGCCTGCGTGGCCTGGTCCACAAACGAGTCCACTGCCCAGATGAATATCAGGAACAGGTCCACCACACCCAGCAAGAAACCCACTGCCACCACACGCATCTGACGCACACGGTTCTTATACATGAATATACTGCCCAGAGCGATAAGCCCCGAGGCAATGGTAAGCACCACCAAAGGCCATGTCTTCACATATCCGCGCTGTCCGATTTCCACCGGTTCGCCATTCAATATCTGCGACATTGTCTCAGGCACATCCTTCGGAATCATCCTGAACTGTCCCGTCACAGGCATCCCAAGCGGAGCCTTCGCCTCGAACGAGGCAATCGGGAACACAAAACACAAAGCCATGGCACATGCTGCCAAAAGTAGAAAGATAGTTTGTTTTCTCTGTATCATATTAGTTTTAATTATTTGTTACCTATTCAATCAACCCTTGGTATCGGATCTCCATCAAGTTTCACATCCTCGACATCGTCAGCATGGCGGTAGTGCCATTTCCCCAGCACCTTGCCGCCCTTCAGCAGCATAAAACCAGGATTGGAGCGGAGCATCGTCTCTATCGCCGTGGCATCGGCGAAGTAGAAATCAAGGTTGTCCAGTTTGTTGACATACAGGAACGCCTGCACATCCTCGGGCAGTGCCGAGCTCAGCAGCACGGTCTGCACTCCGTTGGCATCGGCCCACACCAGCACATTCTTCATTGCCTCGACGCCCTGGTCCTTCACCTTGTCGAGATGGTGAATCGTGACAATCATCAGATAGTCCGGCGACCCGATGAATTCCTTGGCATGGTCGTTCATATCCATGTCCAGCATCGAGAAACCGTCAGCCTTAATCTCATTGGGGTCTTCCACGCGGCTGCTCTCCCACTCCCATTTCTGCTCCCAGCCGGGTTCTTCCATCCGCTTCACAAGCTCCTCCGACAGAAACTCTTCCGTCTCGCCGGTCTCAATGTTGCGATAGGTCACATAACTCTTCACCTGGGCGTTCTCGTCCATCTCAATCATCTGGTTGCCCAACTTCCAGCTGCGGAAGTCTATGCAGGGCTCGTTGTTGATGTTGTACAGCCCGAACACTACCATTGCCACGATGGCAAAAATGGTTATCAGCACATCCCTTTCAAACCGTTTCTTGCGGCGCAGGTCACGGGTCAGGAAAATCCACAGGGTGGGGACATCCAGTGCCACATTCTTCCAGAACGTCTGCCAGTTTGTCAGTTTCACGGCGTCGCCGAAACAACCACAGTCCGTCACCTTGTTGGTGATAGCGTCTACAAGCGTCGTGCAGGTGAAAAACAGCATCATCAACACCAGCAGCCATGCGCTCAAGCGGCGGAAAGCACCCGTCAGCAGCAGCACACCTACCAGAAACTCAGCCGTAATCAGACCCATCGACATGACAGGGGCCAGCGGAGTAAGCCATTCCAGACTGATTCCAAAGGGGCTCCATGCAGTAAGATACTCGGTTATCTTAAACGACGTGCCCAGCGGGTCGACCCCCTTCACGAAACTCGAGAAAAGGAACACCAGACCCACCACAACACGCGCCACCACATTCAACGTCCAGTTCAGTTTTGTCTCTTTAATCTTCATAGTATGTCAACGTTTTGAATTCGTTAATGTTCTAATTCGTTAATTCGTAAATCGATTCTCAATCATCTCCACGTATCTCGCGTATCACAAGTATTTTTTTATACTTGCAATTCGTGTGATACATGGAAACCTCAATTCTCAATTCTCAACTCTCAATTCTCAATTTATTAAGCATTCAAGCAATCATTTCACTTTTCAATTTTCACTTTTCACTTTATCAAGCTCTTTCTCTTCGTGCAGGCGTATCAGGCAGAACAAGGCATAGTTGATGATATCCATATATCCGCCCTCCACACCTTCCGACACCAGCGTATGTCCCTGGTTGTCCTCAATCTGCTTGATGCGGCGCAGCTTCATCAAAATCAAGTCCACCATCGACCCCACACGCATCAAACGCCATGCCTCGCCGTAGTCGTGGTTCTTGTCCAGCATCAGCCTTGCAGCTCGGTGCAGGTGCTTGTCGTACAACTCCAACGCCTTGTCGGTCGGCAAATCCTGCCCGTCGTCGGGTGGCAGATCCTGCTGCATCAGCGCCATCACGGCATAGTTCACCATGGCCACAAACTCCGACTCCACGCCCTCGCCCACGCGGTTCTCCCCGCTCTCCTCAACGCTGCGGATCCTGTTCGCCTTGATAAAGATCTGGTCGGTCAGCGAAGGCAACCTCAGCACACGCCAGGACGTACCGTAATCGCGGGTCTTCTTCTCGAAAAGATCCCGGCAACGGTTCATCTCTGTCTCAAACTCACGCTTCGTTCGGAGGACCTCCGTAGAGGCTATATTGTTGTTCTTTTCAGTCATCAATAGATATTTTCAATTTTCACTTTTCAATTCGTCAATTATCTCCACGTATCTCGCGTATCACAAGTATTATTTATACGTGTAATTCGTGTGATACGTGGAGCCCCTTTTCACTTTTCAATTTCCACTTTTCAATTTCCATTAACGCCAATACTCCTTTTTTATTGCTGTAAAACAATAAAAAAGCAGCAGAAGCGTTTTTCTGGACAAAAAGCAAAGATACAATTTTTTTTCGATACATGAACCAACTGCATCAAATTTCCCCGTTTACACTCCGCTGCAAGCGGGGTGAAACCACCTTCACCCGTCCTGCCGTCATGGGCATACTCAACGCCACCCCCGACTCCTTCTACGACGGTGGCCGCTACAACACCCCCGAGCTTTTGCTGCAGCAGGCGCGCCACCTCCTTGCCACCGGGGCCGACATCCTCGACCTCGGCGTCATGTCCTCCCGGCCGGGAGCCGCCATGCTCTCCCCCACCGACGAAGCCGCCAAACTGGCGCCCCTCGTCGCCCTCCTCCGCGCCGCGCTGCCCGAGGCCGTCATCTCTGTCGACACCTGCCAGAGCCTCCCCGCCGCCCGTGCCGTCGAAGCGGGAGCCGACATCGTCAACGACATCTCCGGCGGCCAACTCGACCCCGACATGCTCGCCACCGTCGCCTCGCTCCACGTCCCCTACATCCTCATGCACATGCGCGGCACCCCTGCCACCATGCAGCTGCCCGAGAACACACGCTACAACGACATCGTCGACGACCTCTCCCGCTATTTCGACCAGCGGCTCGACACCCTGCACCGTCTCGGAGCCTCGCAAATCATCCTCGACCCCGGACTGGGCTTCGCCAAGACCGTGGAGCAGAACCACGAGCTCCTCCACCGCCTGCCCCAACTCATTGGCCGATTCCCCGAATACCCCATACTCGTAGCCCTCTCCAACAAATCCATGATCACCCGTCGCCTCGTCCACTTCCCCGACCGGTTTGGCGAAGCCTCCCCTGCCCTGCCCGACTCCGAACTGGGCACCCTTGCCCTCAACTCCGTCGCCCTCCTTGGTGGAGCCTCGCTGCTGCGCGTCCACACCCCACGCCCCACACGCCTCGCCATCCAGCTACTCTATCCGGAGAGTTGAGAGGTGAGAATTGAGAATTGAGAATTGAGAGTTGAGAGTTAACACCCGCCAGGTCTCAATTCTCAATTCTCAATTTTTTTAAAGAACCACCATAATAAAACAACCGACCCGCCGTTATTATGTTAATCGATTTACGAATTAACGCATTCAAAAATCTCAATTCTCAATTCTCAATTCTCAATTCAAGAAGTTCTCAATTCTCAATTATATAAATATTAGTATGATTCCGTTTTTGAACATCAGATTTGTCGACATCCTCGACGTCTTCATGGTAGCCGTGCTGGTATACTACCTCTACCGCATGCTGAAAGGCACCAACATCATCCGTATTTTCTGGGCCCTCATCATCATGTACATCGCCTGGCGCATCTTCGCCGCGCTGGGCATGCGCTTCTGCAGCCAGATACTGGGCGGCATCATGAGCATCGGCCTCATAGCCCTCGTCATCGTCTTCCAACCCGAGATACGCAAATTCCTCCTCTTCATCGGCACCAAGACGCAAGTCACCGGCGACACCCTCGCCAAGCGGCTCCAATTCTGGCGCAGCGACGTCAACAAGCATAGCGGCACCAACTTCGAACCCTACATCCAGGCCTGCATGCACATGTCGCAGAGCAAGACCGGCGCCCTCATCATCTTCAAGCGCAGCAACGAAGTGGAAGAGCTGGTGCGCACCGGCGAGACCATCAACGCCGTGGCCTCCTCCGCACTCATCGAGACGCTCTTCTTCAAAAACTCCCCGCTGCACGACGGAGCCGTCATCGTGAGCGGCAACCAAGTGCTCGCCGCGCGGTGCATCCTCCCCGTCACCTCGCGCACCGACATCGACCCCAACCTCGGCCTGCGCCACCGCAGCGCCATCGGCGTCACCGAGCAGCTCGATGTCATCAGCGTCATCGTCTCCGAAGAGACCGGAGCCATCTCCTACGCCATCGAAGGCGAGATCCACCACGACGTCACCCCCGTCCAGCTCCGCCACGCCCTAGAGAAATACATCAGCCAGAAAGCATAACAGAAATCCGCACAAAGAGAAATGAACATAAAAGGGGGTTGGCAGCAGTCCAACCCCCTTTTTCACTTTACTATTCTCCAATCACGATAAGCTTTCGCACCGCCTGCCAGCCTGGACTCTGGGACCCACCGCCGCACTCCACGCGGACGAAATAAGCCCCTTGCGTCAAGTCTTCAAGATTTAGCATCAGACGACAACGTCCGTCACATTCCACGCTTCTGGTCAGCACTTCGCGACCCGACAGGTCGGATACCGTCACCTCTATGGCACCTTGATACTGCTTGGGCAATCCTTCAAGGTACAAGGTGGTCACACCCTTGGCCGGATTTGGTACGATGGTGAGGGAGAAGGGCACGTCCTCGCCCTCTGGAGTCACCACACCCACGGGCTGACGGGTGACGACATTGAGCAGTGCGGCATATTCATCGGACAACCAATCCTCGTCGCAGCGCGCACGCAGGTAGAAGTCATAAGCCGTGGAGGGCGCGAGACTGCCGACGGTGCAGCTGTCTGCCGTGACAATCTGACTGATGCCGGAGCCAAGGGCGAAACCGACTGGGCCGTACTCCATTAGGTAATCCTGCACCAGCTCGTCGGCATTCCACACAAGGGAGACAGACGTTGTGGTGACCGCACTGGTATCAAACCCCGTCACATCGGGGCATGTCGGAGTGGTGAAGCACAGCGTATCGCTCCACTCGCCCGTTATCTGGTTCGCACTGCCGCAGTAGCCGTGGATATACGCACAATACGTTGTGCCTGGGTTGAGG
>JAEEGI010001442.1_pt1 | contig 59360 bp, 37 predicted proteins | sample 8958751 | NCBI WGS metagenome assembly JAEEGI01 (sample SAMN16246545, study PRJNA631951) | gut metagenome | biome: gut microbiome; feature: rumen; material: KS-attached | host: Bos | place: Iran: Karaj | collected 2018-10
TATTCCGAGTCTTTTGCGTGATCATTGCCTAAGTTTAATCTAATCCCGTTCAAAAAAGTTTTAATCCCGTGGAAAAATAAACTAATCCCGTGAAGAACGATTTTAATCCCGTGGAGATGGCGTTTTTCCACGGGATTAGATTTCGTTTCAAGGCTTTTAGATTTCGTTTCAAGGCTTTTAGATTTGATTTCCACAGGACCAAATTACCCTGCATATTAAATCGTCTGTTTTTCAACTCTTTAACCGAAACAATGCAGGAATGTATGCAAAAAATATTTTATTTTTTTATAGGCAATGACACAGATGTTGGCACAAAGAGAGCATGACTATTTTGCAGAGACTGTAATCTGTGCCAACTGCTATATTGTTGCCTTATTTTTTCTCCGTCAAAAACCATTTTTTCTCCGTAAACAATCGATTTTTCTCCGTCAAAAGACGAAAAAATGCGTACTCAACAAAAAACTCCCGCGGAAAAATTAAATTGCTCCCACGGAAATTTTAAATTATCTCCGCGGTTGCACAGACGGCTTTACGCGGCTCTGTCACGCTTTCACGCAGCTTCGTATTTTTTCTGCGCCCTGCCTGCGTCGGTGCACAAAATAAGGACGGCTCTCGAGAGTCGTCCTTGTCAAAAATGTGGTATCCCCGCTGGGAATCGAACCCAAATCAGCAGTTTAGGAAACTGCTGTTCTATCCATTGAACTACAGGGACAGCAGGAAGGCTTATCGGCTTTCTGGAGTGCAAAATTAGTGATTATTTGGAAAACGAGCCATGTTTTCCGCATTTTATTATTAAATTTGCAACTCGTTTTTGGAAACATTTATTATTCACACAACATTAAAGACAGACTACAGTGGGCGGTTTCTTTGGAGTAGTAAGCAAGCAGAAATGCATTACCGACGTATTCTACGGCACAGACTATCAGTTTCACCTCGGCACTCGCCGCGGCGGTATAGCCACCATCAATGAATCGGGGCATTTTGAGCGCGAGATTCATAACCTAGAGAATTCTTACTTCCGGCCGCGCTTTGAGGACGAGCTCGACAAGTTTGACGGATACGCCGGAATAGGCGTGATCAGCGACACCGATGCCCAGCCTATGCTTACCAACAGCCACCTGGGACGCTTTGCCCTCGTAACCGTGGCCAAGATCAACAACCTCGAGGAACTGGCGCAGGACCTCATCAATGAGGGAGAGCACCTCAGCGAGTTCACCTCCGGGCGCATCAATCCCACGGAGCTCATCTCGCTACTTATTGTCAAGGGCCACACCTTTGTGGAGGGCATAGAGAATGTATACAATAAGGTTAAGGGTTCTTGCTCCATGCTGCTCTTGACCGAGGATGGCGTCATAGCCGCCCGCGACGCATGGGGCCGCACCCCCATCGTGGTGGGTCGCAAGGAAGGTGCCATGGCCGTCAGCACGGAGAGCACCGCCTTCCCCAACCTTGACTATAGCATGGAGCATTTCGTGGGCCCGGGCGAGATTGTCAGGATCAAGGCCGACGGCATGGAGCAGCTGCGCAAACCCAACAGCAAGATGCAGATTTGCGCCTTCATGTGGGTGTACTACGGGTTTCCCACTTCCTGCTACGAGGGCAAGAATGTTGAGCAGGTGCGCTTTGAGTGCGGCAAGGCCATGGGCGAAGCCGACGACACTGAGGTGGACTGCGCCTGCGGCATCCCCGACTCTGGCGTAGGCATGGCCACGGGCTATGCCGTTGGCGCCAAGGTGCCCTACCTGCGCTGCATTGCCAAATACACCCCCACCTGGCCGCGATCCTTCATGCCCGCCAATCAGGAGATGCGCAACTTGGTGGCCAAAATGAAGCTCATTGCCAACAAGGACCTCCTCAAGGGCAAGCGCCTGCTCTGCTGCGACGACTCCATTGTGCGCGGCACCCAACTAAGAGACAACACCAAGATTCTGTTCGACGACGGAGCCAAGGAGGTGCACATGCGCATTGCATGCCCACCACTGGTGTACGGATGCCGATTCATCAACTTCACTTCTTCCAAGAGCGACCGCGAGCTCATCACCCGACGCATCATTGAGGAGTTTGAGGGTCCCAACCCCTCGCAGGAAACTCTGCAGAAATATACCGAGACCGACTCGCCCGAGTATAAGCGCATGGTAAGCGAGATAGCACGCCGCCTCAACCTCAGCAGCCTCAAGTTTACTAAGCTCGAGGACCTCATCAAGGCCATTGGCCTGCCCAAATGCCAGATTTGCACCCACTGCTTCGATGGTTCGTCGGCCTTCACACTAGAAGAGACCAACGTTTAGATTAAGCCCTAGACAGAAAACTTGCTTTATATTATGGCGAGGAAAAATCTGTTGAAGAAATAAAACCAACAACGAACTCCCTAAACAATACCGCCATGAGAAATTTAACAATCTTTGCATTGATTATCATCGGGTCAATGCTTATGGGCAGTTGTTTCTGGCCCTATGACGAGTACTATGATGTTCCGCCTCGCGGCTACGTGGTTACCCACCATCACCACTACGAGAGAGTCCCGCGCCACCGCGCTCCTGCACCACCGCGCCACCACCGCGCACCACGCAGATATTAATTCAACAACCACTATTATATAATAATGTATAGAAATGAAAATAATTAGCACCCTCCTTGCTTTTGCCCTGTGCATTACCGGTATGGCACAGACCGACATTCCGCGTCCCGAGTATCCGCGCCCACAGTTTGAGCGCGCTGACTGGCTTAACCTCAACGGCACATGGACCTACGAGTTCGACCTCAGCAACACCGGCATAGGCCGTAAGTTTGACAAGAGCGAGGGCTTCCCCAATAAGATTACCGTGCCCTACTGCCCCGAGAGCGAGCTCTCCGGTGTAGGCTACAAGGACTTCATTCCTGCCATCTGGTATCAGCGCAAGGTCAGCATCCCCGCAGCATGGCAAGGTAAGAAGATACTCATCCACTTCGGTGCAGTCGACTACTACGCCACCCTCTATGTCAACGGCACTGTTGCCGGACGCCACTGGGGCGGCAGTTCTTCCTTCGAGATTGACATCACCGACTATGTCACCCCCGGCCAGGAAGCCAACCTTATCCTGTGGGTGAAGGATGACGTGCGCTCAGGCGCCCAGACGGGCGGCAAGCAGAGCCACTCCTTCTACTCCTCCGGCTGCTACTACACCCGCGTAACAGGCATCTGGCAAACTGTCTGGATGGAGGCCGTGGCACCCCAGGCTCTCAAAGGAGTGTATGTCAAGCCCGACCTCGACAATAGCCGCTTCATCCTCGAGCCCTCCTTCTACGCCCTGCAGGACGGCCTGCAGCTGAGGGTCAAACTTCTTGACAAAGGCAAAGCCGTCTGCACCGCCACCCAGAAGGCCACCAACCCCATGATAGTCATCCTGCCCGTCAAGAATGTCAAGACCTGGTCGCCCGAGAGCCCCTTCCTCTACGATCTGGAATATGAGGTTCTCAATAAGCAGGGTCAGGTCATCGACCGCGTTCAGAGCTACGCCGGCATGCGCAAGATTCACATCGAGGGTAACCGCTACTTCCTCAACAATAAGCCCCTCTACCTCCGCATGGTGCTTGACCAGGGCTTCTATCCCAAGGGCATCTGGACCGCTCCCACCGACGCCGACCTCAAGGCAGACATCGAGCGTTCCATGGCAGTGGGCTTCAACTCCGCCCGCCTCCACCAGAAGGTCTTTGAGGAGCGCTTCCACTACTGGGCCGACAAACTAGGCTACCTCACCTGGGGCGAGTCTGCCTCCTGGGGTATGGATATCAACGGTGTCGCTGCCGCCCGCAATTTCCTTATGGAGTGGCAGGAAGTGGTGGAGCGCGACCGCAACCACCCCAGCATCATCACCTGGACTCCCTTCAACGAAACCTGGGGACGCAGCAGCGACGGCGTCAACCACGACCGTCTGCTGGGCGACGTCTATGACCTCACCCATCGCATCGACTACCGCCCCGTCCACGACGTGAGCGGCGGCTATCATCAAGCCAAGACCGACCTGTGGTCCTACCACGACTACGAGGGCAATGCCGCCGAGCTCAAGAAACAACTCACCCTCAAGGGCGACGGCACAGTGCCCACCCTCAATCAGCAGAAAGAAGCCAAGTACAAAGGACAACCTTATTTCCTCGATGAAATCGGCGGAATTGGTTGGGTCATCGAGAAATATGCCGAAAATACCTGGGGCTACGGCGAAGGTCCCAAGGACCTCGACGCTCTCTACACCCGACTGGAGAGCACCGTTGATACCGTGCTCACCTTCGACTATATCAACGGATACACCTACACCCAGCTCACCGATATCGAGCAGGAGCAGAACGGCATCTACACCTACGACCGTCAGCTCAAGTTCGACACCGCCAAGCTCCGCAGCATCTTCGGCAAGGAACCAGAGTGGTACAAGCAGCTACTAAAGAAATATGAAAAACATTAATATCTAAACAGCATTCACATCAATTATTCTCTTCTAAAAAACAACCACAATGAAAAGCATTAAGTTTTTTGCAATGGCTGCAGTTGCAGCCCTGATTATGTCCTGCGGCAGCAAGCCCTACGACTCATCCAAGGTTAACGAACTCACCGACAAACTCTTCAGCCTCACCTCCGAGGACTACCCTGAAGTAGTAAAGCAGGCCGACGGCATCCTTACCTACTTCGAACAGGCTTTCCCCGCTGAGGAACTTAAGGAAAAGGCTGGCGGCCTCGTTACCGACGGTCTCTTTGGCGGCGACACCGACCTCTTCAAGCAGATGAATCAACTGGACAATGCCCTCTACGGCATGGAAGACCAAATGGACGATGCTACCAAGGAGGCTTACGCCAAGTATCAGGAGCATCGCAAGGCTGTACTCGGACACTAAAAATCATTGAATCATGACCGGCGAACAGGCACTGCGCTATAGTCGCCACATGAAGCTGCCCCACTTCGGACCCGAAGGGCAGCGCAAGCTCCAGGCCGCCCGCGTCCTTATTATCGGCATGGGCGGCCTCGGTTCGCCTGCGGCACTCTATCTGGCCGCCGCAGGCGTGGGTACTATCGGCTTGATGGACGGTGATAAGGTCAGCCTCAGCAACCTCCAGCGCCAGATACTCCATTTCACTCCTGACCTCAACACGCCCAAGACCCTCTCCGCTACAAAGAAACTACGCAGCCTCAACCCTGACGTCAACATCGTTGGCATCAACAATTTCCTTGAGGCCGGCAATGCGCCGCAAGTCATTGCCGACTACGATTTTATTATTGACGCCACCGACAGCATCGAAGCCAAATATCTTATCAACGACTCCTGCGTAAAAGTCGCCAAGCCCTTCAGCCACGGTGCACTTCTACGCTATGAGGGCTACACCTTCACCTATCTGCCCGGCCACGCCACCCTGCGAGACATCTTCGGCCCGCCACCCGCAGCCGACGAGATGCTCACCTGCTCACGCGCCGGGGTGCTCGGCGCAGCTGCCGGCATCATCGGCACCATCCAGGCCGCCGAGGCCATCAAGCACATCATCGGCATCGGCCAACTCCTCACCGACCGCCTGCTGACCCTCAACGCCCTCAGCATGACATTCAGCCAGATAGACATTATGCACTGACTTGCGTTGTTTTCTCCTTTCTATACGCAGAGTCCTGGCATCTTTCTTTAACGTTGCCGCTTCTCCCGGTTTGGTTTTCTCTCGGTTTGCACTCTTTGCCTTACTATTCGTAAGCCAATGTAGGAGACACCTCGGAAAATCCCAAATAAAATTTGGTTTTTCTCTCGGTTTGCACTACCTTTGCACTGCAAAGTTTAGAAGTGGACAGATTTGTGCTGATTGCAACCACTGGAAAAAATGCTAAAACACGGCTCTCTCTATCTTCTATACTGTGCCATGTATTAATTATTAATAAGGTATAAAAGATGAGTTACTTATTTACTTCTGAATCCGTAAGCGAAGGCCATCCCGACAAGGTGGCCGACCAGATAAGCGATGCTGTGCTTGACAAGCTGCTGGCCTATGACCCCCAGTCGCACGTAGCATGCGAGACGCTGGTAACTACCGGCCAGGTGATTGTGGCCGGCGAAGTTAGTTCTGACGCCTATATCGACATCCCACTGGTGGCGCGCGAAACCATCAACCGCATCGGCTATACTAAGTCGGAGTACTGCTTCGACGCCGACAGCTGCGGAGTACTCAATGCCGTGCATGAGCAAAGCCAAGACATCAACCGCGGCGTGAGCCGCGAGACCGAGGAGGCTCAGGGTGCCGGCGACCAAGGCATGATGTTCGGCTACGCCACCAACGAAACAAAGAATTATATGCCTCTGCCGCTGAGCCTGGCCCACAGCATTGTGCAGACACTGGCGGCCATACGCAAAGAGGAGAGCGAAATGAAGTACCTGCGCCCCGACTCTAAGAGTCAAGTGACCGTGCAGTATAGCGACGATGGACGCCCCGAGCGCGTGGACACCATCGTGGTCAGCACGCAGCACGATGAGTTTATCACCGCCGCCCAGTGCGGTGGCAGTCAGGAGAAGGCAGACAAGCAGATGCAGGAAAGGATTGAGCAGGATGTAAAAGCCATTCTCATGCCGCGCGTGCTGAAAGAACTTAACGACCCCGAAGTAAACCGTCTCTTTGCCAAGGAACCGAAATACCTCGTAAACCCCACGGGCAAATTCGTGATTGGCGGACCTCACGGTGACACGGGCCTCACGGGTCGCAAGATAATCGTAGACACCTACGGCGGCAAGGGTGCGCACGGCGGCGGCGCTTTCTCGGGCAAAGACCCTAGCAAGGTGGACCGTTCGGCAGCCTATGCCGCACGCCATATAGCCAAGAATATGGTGGCCGCCGGCGTAAGCGACGAGATGCTGGTGCAGCTGAGCTACGCCATTGGCGAGGCAAAACCCGTGAGTGTGTTTGTTGACACCTACGGCAAGAGCCACGTGAGCATGAGCGACGGCGAGATAGCTGAAAAGGTAAAGCAGCTGTTCAGCCTGACCCCCAACGGCATCATCCGTGACCTGCAGCTGCGCAAGCCCATCTATGAGGAGACAGCCGCCTACGGCCACATGGGACGCGAGCCACAGAAGGTGGTAAAGCACTTCATCAGCCGTTACAACAACGGCGGGGCGGCCAACGGTCCCAAGGAGCTAGACATCGAGGTAGAACTCTTTACCTGGGAGAAATTGGATCGCGTGGAAGACATCAAGAAGGCTTTTAATATTTGAGACCCCACTCCATCTCCCCATAGGAGGAGAATCCCTTTCCTCTTTCGACAAATAATAAAAAGATATAAAACCATGAGCAAGAGTCTATGCGTTTATTGCGCGTCGAGCGCATTGATAGACAAGAAATATAAGCAGACCGCCTACAGGGTAGGCCAGCTGTGCGCTGAGCACGGGTGGACCCTCGTGAACGGAGCCGGCAGCGAAGGCCTAATGGGCGCCAGCAGCGACGGTTGTAAAGACGCCGGCGGCAAGGTGGTGGGGATCATCCCACAGTTTATGGTTGACAATGGATGGATGCGCGCCGAGCTTGACGAGACTGTAATAACCAAGGACATGGCCGAACGTAAGCAGAAGTTTAGAGACAGATGCGATGCCGTTCTGGTACTGCCCGGCGGACTAGGCACGATGGAAGAACTCTTTGAGACCATCACACAGAAGCAGCTAGGCCAATTTGCCAAGCCCATCATCATACTCAATCAAGACGGCTACTACAACCACCTGGAAGCCTGGCTGCGCCACTGCCACGAGGAACGATTCCTCCGCTATAAGGGCGATGAGGCCCTCTGGATCATTATCACCAGCCTAGACGAACTGTTTCCTCTATTGAACAAAAACCGTTAACCAACGACTCGAGGCATAACAAGCGTGAACACAATTGCTACTGACAGCACAACGCAGACCGACTGCTTAGTCCAGATTGACAGCGCGACGGCCCACTTCCCGATGGCAGACCGCATGGGATTCTTCAGCGGCAGCCAGTGGGTGAATGGCGACAGCACCATCCATCTGGTTGGCGTGAGTGGCGAGCCCGTGCCCTATAGGCTGAGTAATGACGCTATAGTTACAGCCACGCTTATGCTATGCCTTTTCCTAGGAGCCTTTGTGGTATGCCGCTCCATGCAGGCACTGGGCATGCAGATGAAAAACTTCTTCCGTCTGCGTGATCGCAACGAAGACTTCTCCCTCAAATCGGAGGGCGAAGTAAAGGATCAACTATTTATAGTACTATTGGAAAGTATAGTGCTAGGCCTGCTGTGCTTCAGTTTCTTCAGCCGCCTGCTGTCAGAGCATTTCACCGTCCTGTCGCCCTACGTAATGCTTCTGGCCAACATGGGCATACTGCTCATATATTTTGCCTACAAATACGGATTGCTCAGCCTTTTCAACTGGACGTTTTTTGACGCAAACTGCCGCCAAACATGGCTGCGCAGCTACAACCTGGTAGCCTTCGGCAAGGCCATTATCCTGCTGCTTTTGCTGATGGTGATTTTGTACTTCGATTTGCCATCCTTGGTTTGCATTTACATCGTCCTCGCTATAGTCGCCATTGCCGAAATGCTGGTTCTGTATAAGACGAAACAAATCTTTTTCAGTTCCGTGCTTGGTCTAATCCCTACAATTTTGTACTTTTGCGCACTGGAACTGCTCCCCCTGTTTTTTCTCTGGGAGATGCTTGTCGCGACAAACGAGTTTCTGGTTAAATAGTATTGTGTGCAATCTGACATTTGAAAGATGATAAAGAAGATCCTTGTTTCCCAGCCAAAACCATCATCTGCCAAGTCCCCCTATCTGGAACTTCCCAGAAAATACGGCGTAAGCATAGACTTCCAATCCCTGATAAGCGTGCAGCGCCTCACTCCGCGCGAGATACGTGCCCAAAAAGTTGACATCCTAAGCCACACGGCCATAGTGTTCAACTCCAAGCAGGCCATCGACCATTTCTTTTCTCTATGCAAGGACATGCGCATTAGGCTGCCAGAAGATATGAAATACTTCTTTATCTCCCAGCAGGTTTCGCTTTATGTGCAGCAGTACGTACAGTATCGCAAGCGCAAAATTTTCTTTGGCAAGAGCGGCCTGATGCCCGACTTGGTGGAAATGATGCAAAAGCACAAAAAGGAGAAATTCCTCATTCCGCAGAGCGATGTCCACAACAAGGAAATCTCCCAATTGCTCGACAGCAAGGGCATTCAGCACACCGACTGCGTAATGTATCGCACCGTGAGCGTGGAGCTTGACAAGAGCAAGCCCTTTGACTACGACATGGTAGTCTTCTTCACCCCCAGCGGAGCTAAATCTCTCCTCGACAATTTTCCCGACTACAAGCAGGGCGACACCGTGTTTGCCTGCTTCGGAGAAAACACAGCCTCCAAGTTGGAAGAACTGGGTTTCCGCGTGGACATCAAAGCCGTACAGGGGCAAGGCCTCTCTATGGCAGGCGAGATAGGCCGCTACTTGGAAAGCCAGAAAAAGAAATAGTGGCATAGCAATGCCCCAATTCCGTAAGACAGAACGAATCACCTCGCTCAAGGAAATTGAGCATCTCTTTGAGCGCGGACACAGCAGCAGCATTCAGGCAATGCCGCTACACGCAGTATACCAGTTGCGCTCTGCTGAGCAGGAAGAAACTCCTGTCATCAAGGTATTAGTGTCGGTGGCAAAAAAACGCCTTCGCCATGCCGTGGATCGCAACCGCACCAAGCGTCAGATAAGGGAGGCTTACCGCCTGCAACACCAATCATTGAGCGATGCCCTACACAGGCGTGCCAAGCAAATGTGCATAGCCTTTGTATGGATCAACGAGACCCCTGCCTCCACTGAAGAGGTGTTTAGCTCCATGAAGAAAATTCTCGATTCCATCGAGAAGAAAGTGTAACCTGCCTGAATGCCCGAAAGGAAATGAAACTGCTAAAGAAATTTTCCTCTGCTCTGGCATGGATTCTCATTCTGCCCATCCGCTTTTACCAGAAGTGTATCTCGCCGCTTACACCATCTTCATGCCGCTTCACACCCACCTGCTCACAGTATGCCGTTGAAGCCCTGCGCAAGCATGGTCCATTGAAGGGACTGTGGCTTGCCTTGCGGCGTCTGCTTCGCTGTCATCCATGGGGTGGTAGCGGCTACGATCCCGTGCCCTAAAGTTACCTATATAATAATAAAAGGTGGCTCCAGTTGTGAAAAAAGGTTGCTTAGCTGCTGTTTCAGCTTACAGAGGATAGGCGGTTTGAATTATTGTTTGTAAATTTGCGGTCAACAAATTAAATTCTTTTTTTTATGGGCATCACATCCCTGGTAAGACCGATCTTCAAGAAAAAATATGAGCAGCTGCGCCGCAGTGAACTCAACGCAGACCAAGAGCAGCAAGACCTGCTACTCAGTATGGTGCATCAAGCGGAGAATACCGAGTGGGGCCGTAACCATGGATTCTCCTCCATCAAGAGCTACGACGACTTCTGCCGACAAGTACCCGTTAGTACTTATGAGGAACTGAAAGGCTTCATCGACCGTATGCGCCACGGTGAGAAAGATATACTCTGGCCCGGCAAGGTGAAATGGTATGCAAAATCCTCCGGCACCACCAATGACAAGAGCAAGTTTATACCTGTAAGCAAACAAGGACTGAAAGACACCCACTACAAGGGCAGCGAGTGCGTAGTGACCTACTATCTGCACAACAATCCCGAGAGCCGCCTCTTCGACGGCCGCGCACTTATCCTAGGCGGTAGCCATGAGCAAAACTACGATGTCAAGGAAAGTCTGGTAGGCGACCTTAGCGCCATACTGATTGAGAATATCAGTCCGCTAGCCAACCTAGTGCGCGTGCCCCAAAAGCAAACCGCCCTGCTCAGTGACTTCGAAGTGAAACGCGACCGCATTGCCCGCGAAGCAATGAATAAAAATGTCACCAACATCAGCGGCGTACCATCGTGGATGCTTTCAGTACTGACCAGACTTCAAGAAATTACAGGCAAGCAAGACATTTCTACCATTTGGCCTAACCTGGAGGTCTTTTTTCACGGCGGCGTAGCCTTCACTCCCTACCGCGAGCGATATAAGGAAATCATTTCCTCTCCTAAAATGCACTATATGGAGACATACAATGCCAGCGAGGGATTTTTCGGCGTACAGAACGAACCACAAGATTTGGCTATGCTGCTTCTAACCAACCTGGGTGTGTTCTATGAGTTTATACCCTTGGAAGAAGTAGGGACCGACAATCCTAAGGCCGTGCCCCTTTGGCAGGTGGAAACAGAGCGCAATTACGCCATGGTCATCACCACTACTAGCGGCCTCTGGCGCTACCAGATTGGCGACACGGTGAAGTTTACCCAACTCAAACCCTATAAATTTTTTATCAGCGGTAGGACTAAGAGCTTTATCAACGCCTTTGGCGAGGAGTTGATAGTAGATAATGCTGAGAAGGGCCTGATGGAGGCCTGTGCCAAGACTGGAGCCGAGGTGGCCGAGTATACCGCTGCACCCGTGTTTATGGACTCCAATGGAAAATGTCGCCACCAATGGATTATCGATTTCCGCAAAAAGCCCGATGGAATCGACCTTTTTGCCAAGATTTTGGACCTGTCACTGCAGCGTATTAACTCTGACTATGAAGCCAAGCGTTATAAGAATATCACCCTTCAGCCACTAGAGATAATTGTGGCCCCACATGGACTTTTTGACCGCTGGCTCAAAAGCAAAGGTAAGCTGGGAGGTCAACACAAGGTGCCCCGCCTTTGCAACGACCGCAAAATAGCAGAAGAGGTGCTGGCTCTGATTGACAAATAAAGTTTTACTCTAGCTGAAGATGAAGGCAGCACATAAAATATTGTTTTTCCTCAGCGCAACACTACTCATTGGCTGCGCCCGGCCCGGCACTCCAGACGGCGGCCCCTACGACGAGACTCCGCCACAGGTGATAGGCGCCAGTCCTGTCGAAGGTGCAATAGGGACAACACCCAAGACAATAGAGATTTTCTTCGATGAATATATCAAACTGGAGAATGCCTCCGACAAGATAGTAATTTCACCCCCTCAACTCAACCAACCGGAGATCTCCGCCAATGGCAACAGGATAAAAGTCAAACTCATTGACTCGCTCAAGCCAAATACGACCTACACCATTGACTTTGGAGATGCCATCGTGGACAACAACGAGGGCAACCCAATGGGCAAATACACCTACACCTTCTCCACCGGCGACAGCATAAATCAAATGGAGGTAAGCGGCAAAGTGCTCAACGCTCGCAACCTAGAACCCATCAAGGGCATCATAGTAGGCCTTCACAGCGACACTACGGCACAGGCCTTCACCCAAAAGCCCTTCGATCGTATGGCCCGCACCAACGGCAGCGGCGAATTTTCCATCAAGGGCATCGCTCCGGGTAACTACCGTATATACGCTTTACAGGACAACGACGGCGACTTCACCTTCGGTCAAAAGAGCGAGATGCTAGCGTTCAGTCGCAGCACCATCAGCCCCCGCTCCTTCCCTGACCAGAGAGCCGACACCATCTGGCGCGACTCCACCCACATCGACTCTATACGGATGATCAAATACACCCATTTTGTGCCCGATGACATAGTATTACTGGCGTTCAACGAGAGCACCCTCGACCGCCATCTGCTTAAAGCCGAGCGCAAGGTGCCCGAGCATTTTGACATATACTTCACCGCACCGAGCACCGAAAGACCAATTGTGACGGGCATAAATTTTGATGAGGACAAGCTGGTAGCCCAGTGTTCTGCCAAGAATGACACCATCATCTACTGGATAAGCGACACCTCGCTGGTACATACCGACACTCTGCAAGCCACCCTGACCTATCTGGAGAATGACTCCACAGGCAACTTCGTAGAGCGCACCGACACTCTGGAGTTCGTTTCGCGTCTGCCACGTAGCCGTCAGCTTAAGATGGAGCAGGAGGTTTATAAGGAGTGGGAACGCCAGCAGGAGAAACTAAAGAAGAAAGGCAAGGCGTATCAAACCGAGATGCCTCCCGACCCACTGGCCCTCAACATCAACGGTAGCGGTTCACTTGACCTATACGACAACATCCACTTCCGCAGCCCAGAACCACTGCGCACCATTGACACAGCAAAGTTCCACCTTTACGTCAAGGAGGATACCCTCTACCTGCCCGCTGACTGTGAGATTGAACCAAAGGAGGGCAGCCAGATGGAATATGTGCTCTATGGAGAATGGCGGCCCGAACAGCAATACCTGCTGCGCGTGGACTCGGCGGCCATGGTGAGCATATATGGCAAAGTGTCACAGAAGATTGAGCAGCGCTTCACTATTCCTTCACTCGACAAATACTGCACCTTCACAGCTACCATCCTAGGCCGCAGCGACACCCTTGTCATTGTAGAGTTGCTCAATAAGAACGACAATGTAGAACGCAATGAGCGGACCGTCAACGGTAAAGCTAACTTCTTCTTCGTGAAGCCTGGCTCATATTATATGCGTGCCTTTATCGACCGCAATGGCAACGGCCAGTGGGACGAGGGTAACTACGCTGAAGACCGCCAGCCCGAAGAGGTCTATTATTTTCCTTCCGCCATTTCCTTACGCGCCAAGTGGGACCAAGAACAGGAGTGGGACTTCATGCGTACTCCCCTATCCAGACAGAAGCCCGCAGCCATCACCAAGCAGAAACCTGACAAGGAAAAGAAAATCCAAAACCGCAATGCCGAGCGTGCAAAGCAATGGGGAAATAAGGGTAAAAAGTAAGGACTAAAAAGAAATAAGGAAATGAGAAAAACCTACCTTATATATATAATAGTTGCGGCATTACTTACGTTACCGCAATCTTCTAAGAGTCAAAACGCCTTCCAAAGCGGCGAGGTGCTAGAATATAGCCTCTACTATAACTGGGGATTCGTCTGGGTTAAAGCCGGCAGCGCCACGCTGAGCATAAAGACAAGCACCTACGCCAACCAGGCAGCCTACCGCACACGCCTCCTTATGCGAGGCAGCAAGAAAGCCGACGGCTATTTTGTGCTGCGCGACACTCTCACCAGCTATGTCACCACCGACAAGTTGCGCCCCTTGTTCTATGCCAAACGCGACATTGAAGGAAAGAAGCACAAGATGCGCGAGGTTCGGTATTCATATCAAGGCAATAATTGCCGTGTCCAACAGCAGTACACTCATGCCAACGGCAACACCACAACGAAGGACGAAACACGCTCAGCGCAGATCTACGATATGCTTAGCATAATGCTTAAGGCCCGCAATTTCAACACTGCCAACTGGCAGAAAGGCAAGCGGATAGACTTCCTTATGACCGACGGCAATGGGGTAAGTAAGCAGACCCTAATCTATCGTGGCAAGACCAATGTGAAGATGCGCGACAGCAAAGTCACTTATCGCTGCTTGCAACTGTCATTTGTGAAGGAGGAAGACGGTGACCAAGACGAGGTAATAACCTTCTTTGTGACCGACGACAGTAACCATCTGCCTGTTCGTCTTGACATGTACCTGAAATTCGGCTCTGCCAAGGTTTATCTCACCGGCAGCAGCGGACTAAAGAATCCTATTGGCGCACAAATCAAGTAGATTTGTGCCTTTTTTTATGCTAAAAAGATAGAAATCCATTATATTTCATTATCTTTGCACGCGACTAATAATAAAACAATCTAAAATACAAAAAAATGGCATTGACACGTATCACCGCTGCTGAGGCTGCCGCACTCATTCAAAACGGCCAGACCATCGGCTTGAGCGGATTTACTCCTGCGGGCGTACCCAAGAGCGTACCTGCTGAGATTGCAAAGAAAGCAAAACATGAGCATGAAGAGTCTCGTCCCTTCAAAGTTAACATCCTGACAGGTGCCAGCACCGGTCAGAGCTGTGACGGTGAGATGAGCAACCAGCACGCCATATGCTTCCGCGCACCCTACACCACTAACTCCGATTTCCGCCGCCATGTGAACGCTAACGAGATCTCTTACTCCGACCTCAACCTCTCCAATATGGCCACCCAAATTCGTCAGGGCTATCTGGGCGATGTTGACTGGGCTATTCTTGAGGCTTGTGAAGTGGAGGTTGTAGGCGATAAGGCTCGCATCTATCTCACCGCTGCTGGCGGCATCAGCCCCACAGTTGCCCGTCTGGCCAAACAGGGCATTATCGTAGAACTCAATGCTTTTCATAGCAAGGCCTGCATGGGTATCCACGATGTTTATGAAATAGAAGATCACCCCTTCCGTACCCCCATCATGATCACCAAGGCCAGCGACCGCATTGGCAAGTCCTATGTGGAAGTTGACGCCTGTCGCATAGTGGGCATCGTAGAGTGCAACATTCCTGATGAAGCCCGCGCCTTCAAGGATCCCGACCCAATAACCACACAAATTGGTCAGAACGTTGCCGACTTCCTCCTCTACAACCTTAAGAAGGGTCTTATTCCCAAGTCTTTCCTCAATCTTCAGAGTGGTGTAGGCTCCGGAGCCAATGCCGTTCTCGGCGCACTGGGGCACTGCAAGGAAGTGCCCAACTTCAACATCTACACTGAAGTGCTGCAAGATGCCCCCGTGAATCTGATGAAAGAAGGCCGTGTGCTCAGTGCATCGGCCTGTTCGCTCACCGTGACCAACGATTGCCTGAAGGACATATATTCCAACATGGACTTCTTCCGTGACAAACTTGTACTCCGTCCCAGCGAGATTTCCAACAATCCCGAAGTAATCGCCCGCATCGGTGTTTGCTCACTCAACACCGCCATTGAGGCCGATATTTATGGCCATGTCAACTCCACCAAAATCTGCGGCACCAAGATGATGAACGGTATCGGCGGTTCAGCCGACTTCACCAACAATGCCTACCTCTCCATCTTCACCTGCGGCAGCACCACCAAGGGCGGTGCCATCTCCAGTATTGTGCCCTTTGCCAGCCATATCGACCATACCAGTCACTTCATCGATGCCGTCATCACAGAGTATGGCGTAGCCGACCTGCGCGGAAAATGCTCCATGGAGAAAGCAGAAGAACTCATCAAAGTGGCTCATCCCGACTACCGCCCCATGCTGCGTGAATATCTCAAATACGCCGAACGCTTTGGCGGCCATACTCACCACTGCCTCAGCGCAGCCTTCGCAATGCACGATACCTTCCTCCGCAAGGGCGACATGCGCCTCACCGACTGGGCAGAGTATGTCAAGTGATAGAGAATATAGAAAAAAGAACTATAATAGAGAACACACACCAATAAAGATGAAAAAGATCCTCTTCCTATTGTTAGCTGCAGTCTCCATCACTACTATGGCCCAAAAGGAGATTACCGCCGAGATGCTGCAAAGTTTCCGCGACAGCTACAAATCGATAGGTGCCGATAAGGCCCTAGACAACGCCGTGGCAGCCAACGATCTCAAGGTGCTGGCTCTTAACACCGAGAGCAATGTTCAGTTTGACACTAATTTCTCCAACAAAATCAACTCCAAAGGCATAACTAACCAGAAAGGCAGTGGACGCTGCTGGCTCTTCTCCGCACTCAATGTGCTGCGTGCCCCGATAATTGCCAAGTATAACCTAGGTAGCTTCACTTTCTCCCAAAGCTATTGCTTCTTCTACGACCAACTGGAGAAGTCCAACCTTTTCCTGCAAGCCATCATCGACAACGGCAAGAAGCCCATGGACGATCGCACCGTCGACTGGCTGCTCCACAATCCCATGAGCGACGGTGGCACCTTCTGTGGGGCCATCGACGTCATCACCAAGTACGGCCTTGTGCCTGCCGAAGTGATGCCCGAAACCTATTCTGCCAACTACACTAGCACCTACTCCATGCTACTCAAACTCAAACTGCGCGAGTATGCCCTTACGTTGCGCAAGATGGTGGCTGACGGCAAATCCGACAAGCAGGTACAGGCAAAGAAGAAGGAAATGCTCACCACCATATACAAAATGCTCGTGCGCAGCTTCGGCCAACCCCCGCAGCAGTTTACCTACACCCTTCGTGACAAAGACGGCAAGGCCCTCAACACCAAGGAGTATACCCCCAAGTCCTTCTACGACGAGTATGTGGGCAAGGATCTCAAAGACAGCTACCTCATGTTTATGAATGACCCCTCACGCGAGATGTACAAGACCTACGAGATAGACCTCGACCGTCACTCCTACGACGGCACCAATTGGGTATTCCTCAATGTGCCCATGGACGACATCAAGCAAATGGCTATCCAAAGCATCAAGGACAGCACCATGCTCTATATGTCGTGCGACGTAGGCAAGTGCAATGACTCCAAGCGCGGATACTCCGACCCCGACATCTACAACTACGGCGACATCTTTGGAGTAGATTTCCCTATGAACAAGGCAGAGCGCATCTCCACCTTCGCATCCTCTTCTACCCATGCCATGACCCTCATGGCCGTTGACCTCGACGAGCAGGGCAAAAGCAAGAAATGGATGGTTGAAAACTCCTGGGGCGCCACCTCCGGTCATAATGGTTTCATCATCATGAGCGACAAATGGCTTGACGAGTACCTCTTCCGCCTTGTAGTTGAGAAGAAATACGTGCCTGAGAAACTGGCCGAACTCTCCAAGCAGAAGCCCATCCTCCTACCTGCCTGGGATCCCCTCTTCTCACTCGAGCAGTAAAATGGCCTACACTTCTCTCTATGCATAAAAGCCCTACCAAATACTCTAATAAAAAAACATACAACCATGATTAAGAAAGCCAGAATCATTGTTTGCACCGCTATGCTATGCCTTTGCGCCGGCACAGCCAAGGCCGATGCCCTGCTCGATCTGGTGCGTCAGCTCAACACCTTCAAGCCACAGGCCATCAACGCTCCAGGCTACTACGACTCCACCCTCGTAGTTACCTACAACGAGACCTTCGCCGTGGCCAAAAAGAACATGATGAACATGAAGATCAATCGCGACTCCATCTGCCAGACGCTACAGAAAGCCTACGACGACCTCAAAGCAAAAGGCTACAATCCCATCAAGGCTGGATTCTACTATCTCACCAACTGCTTCGACCGCTACAAGACCAAATACTCTGCCCCCGCCGCCATGTACACTGACACCTCGGCAGGGTTGATGAAATACAAGAAGTTTGAAGAGGGCAACAAGGAGTTTATCTATAAGCTCACCCCCTACGGTGAGGGCTGGTTCTGTCAAAATGCTGCCACGGGCTACTATATCGGCACAGGCAATGGTGATAACTGGTATTCAGAAATGATTACCTGCACAGAGGAGGCCGACCATACCCAACTCTTCACCCAGATGGAGGAGGAGGGCGAGTTCTTCGTGGCCGATGATATTGACCGCCTCACCTCGCGCTGCCTCTACCAAGCCTCCAACCTCAATGAGACAGGCAGTATCTTCAACTGGAGCCAGACCGTTGATGCCGTAGGCTCTGACCTTCGCGGCTACAACCACTGGAGCCTCACCCCAGTGCCCGCTGAGACCCTCAAGGCCCTCGGCATCGACGAGGTAATCGTGGTACCAGAAGACAGCGTGGCCCATATCGATGCCCACTGGATGAGCCTCGGCACCTCAATCACATGGTATAATGACAACGTAAGCTCCGCCTTCACAAAAGGCTATCAGACCCGCGTACGCGAGGTGCTGCCCTTCAAGCGCTTCACCAATAAGGGAGTAAACGGCGGTGTACTGGAAAGCGCCATCGGACAGGTAAGCCATGCCGACTATTACACCATCGAGCACGGCATCAACGACTGGGGACACTCCACCCCTGTAGGCACTATCGATGACTATAAGAACAATACCCAAAACGGCACCTTTGCCGCCAACTACCGCCGCCTTATCGACGCCATTTACAAGGCCAATCCCAAAGCTATGATAGTGCTCTGCACTCCGCGTAAGGGCTATGGCTTCGGCACCTATCTGCCCGCCAACTGCGACGATCCAAAAGAAGGAATATACCTACATGAGTATGCCGACATCATCCGTGAGATCGCAGCCTATGAAAGTTTACCCGTGGCAGACTTCTTCAGCCTATGCGGCGGTCAAAAGAATCTGGCCAACCTCTCCATTGACCGCGCCCTTCATCCCAACGATGCCGGCTATCAACTGATGGCCGATGTGCTGATTCCCGCACTCAAGAAGGTGCTCCTACACCCGATAATCAACCCCGCCACCAGCGAAGATGACGGGGAGTAGAAGTAAACCTTAGGAGATTCCCTTGTAGACCCTTTCCCTACTTTTCTCTTTCATAGAACAATAATCGCTGATTACTGAGCACCGCGTTCTGAGCTGCCCGACAAAGGGCCTTGGCACGCGGTGCCAGTATGTCATAATATATCTGCGAAGTGTAGGTCCTACGCAGCAGCGTAGTCACAAAGCAGTGAGCTGCCAGATAGCTACCAGCCAGCGAGGGGTGGTAGCCATCTTTCACATATAGTTCAATGTCAGGGTTATTATTGCGGATATCCTGCCAAGCAATGCCCACTGGGGCACACCAGGCCCTATTCTCGTAGGTCATCTCCAGATATGACAACCTCAGGTGGTCTTGAAAATTCCTATAGTCCTCGTCCAGGGGATAGGCGGGATCGGCCTGGCCTTTGTTATGCACATTGCTTTTCTTGTGCCCCCAAGTCATGTAGAATATCACATGGCAGTTGGGCGACCCAGCCACTGCCAAGCTATCCAATAGGTGGGCATAGTGATAGGTATCGTCTATCACCTCGCGTGTTGACTGTGCGGGCCCAGTGCTATACTCCTGAATCACCACATAGTCCCAGCCGCCTTTTTTGAGCGCTTTTATCAGATTAGGGTTGGCATAGTGCCCCGACAGGTGCTCACCGCCTTTCAGAAATCGAGTGGCAGACAACTTCAGTCCCTGCTCGGCACCCAATCTGGTCACCATCGACGGCAAATCATTGTATATAGTATAACTGTTGCCAATCCACAGTATTTTCAATGAATCATTGCGCACATCTTTGCCTTTGCCCTGGGCGGCACCCATCAACCATGGCAGCACCAACAGCAGTGACAGTAATATTCTTCTTATCATCTCTTCTTTCATTAAGTTTAATCAATATACATTTCTCCTCTATTACAAGATCTTCTACCTACGACAAAAAAGAGGCTATTACTCTTTTCTAGTAAGCCACGGCATGACCTTTCATCTCGACCATGCCAAACTCCAACTGGCGACGCTCAAGGTTGGCGCTCACCACCCTTATCTTCACAGGGTCGCCAATCGACAGGCGGTGATGACTTCGCCGACCTACCACACTGAGTGTCTTCTCATCATAGCTATAGTAGTCGTCGAGTAGCGAGCGCAGTGGCACCGAACCCTCGCACTTGCTCTCGTCCAACTCTACATAAATGCCAAAATCGTTAGCTCCGCTCACTTTGCCACTGAACTCCTGACCTAGTTTGTCGGCCATATACTCCACCTGCTTGTACTTGATTGATGCCCTCTCGGCGTTAGCTGCAATCTGCTCCATTTCGCTCGAATGGTCACACTGGTCCTCGCAGCGCATTTGATTGACGCTACGCCCACCGTCCAAATAACGTGTCAGCAGTCGGTGCACCATCTGATCGGGATAGCGTCGGATGGGAGAGGTGAAGTGGGTGTAGTAGCGAAACATCAATCCGTAGTGACCAATATTATGAGTGGAGTAGCGAGCCTTAGTCATCGATCGCAATGCCAACTCCTCTATCACACTCTGCTCCTTGCGTCCCATAACCTTGTGTAACATGCTGTTGATGCTGCGTGATATCTCCGTCTTGCTGCCCTCGGCCTTCACCGAGTATCCAAACCTAGAAACAAATCCTGACAGTCTGCTCAGCTTCTCTGGGTCGGGCACGTCGTGGATGCGGTAGGGAAACACCTTGGCCTTTGCGCCCTTGGGCACCATACCTATGCGCTGTGCCACATATTTATTAGCCAACAGCATAAATTCCTCTATCAGTTTGTGAGCATCAGTCGAAGCCTTAATATATGTGCCTATGGGATGTCCCTTCTCGTCAATCTCAAAGTGCACCTCATCGCGCTGAAACTCTATCGACCCATTCTTCATACGGTCAGTCTTGAGCAACTTGGCCAAACGGTTAAGGGCTATAAGTTCAACGGCATATTCGCCCACGGGACTTCCGTCGGCATTGGGCTTCACCCGCTGCGGATGGAATCCAGGCTTACTCAAGTCCTCTGCCGAAGCCTCACCGTTTTGCTCCAATATGGTTTGCACCTCCTCGTAGGTAAAGCGGCGGTTGCTGCGTATCACAGTGCGCACTATCTCATAGTCTTTCACCTCGGCACGATCATTCAGTTGGAATACCACGCTGTAGGTCAGTTTCTCCTCGTCAGGTCGCAGCGAGCAGACATAGTTACACAGTCTCTCGGGCAGCATCGGTATCGTGCGATCCACCAGATAGACACTTGTAGCTCTCTTATAGGCCTCCTCGTCAATGGGCGACCCCTCTTTGAGGTAGTAGGTCACATCGGCAATATGTACACCCACCTCCCATAGTCCACTCTCCAAGCGGCGTAGCGACAGGGCATCGTCAAAGTCCTTAGCATCGCGAGGGTCAATTGTAAAAGTCGTTATTTCACGGAAGTCCTTGCGCCTGCCCAACTCGCGGTCGGTTATACGCCCGCTGATTTTGTTAGCCAGCTTCTCCAGGTTCTCAGGATAAGTATAGGGCAAACCAAATTCTGCCAATATAGCATGCATCTCGACATTGTTGTCACCCGATGCACCCAGCACATCCACGATTTTGCCCACCGGCGAGCGATTGACCTTGGAAGGCCACTCCACAATCTTCACTACCGCCTTGTCGCCGCTGCGGGCACTTCCTACCTCCGTCTTGGGTATAAAGATGTCCCACGGCAGGTAGCGGTCATTCACATCAAGAAAAGCAAAATGCTTCTCTACGTTTATCACTCCCACAAAAGTGTCCTTGGCTCGCTTAATCACATTCACTATCTCTGCCTCGCGCCTGTTACGCTTGCGGTTGAATGTTACGCTGGCTCCCACCCGATCTCCGTCCAGAGCGTTGCCTATGTGGCGGTCACCAACATATATCACCTCTTCCTCGCCGTCAGGTTGAAATCCCACCACTCCGCCGTGTCTCACCATAGTGCCCTCCGTCAGCGTCTGCTGCTGCAAGAGCCTATAGTGGCCGCCATTCCCCGTGCTTAGGTATTCGCACATCACCAAGTCGTCCAGTATGTCAGCCAACACCTTGCGTGAGGGGTGACTCTTTAGTTTAAACTCATTGTAGAGATCAGTCTTGCTGAAGTCTTCACCTGGATGTTCTACAAAGAAATCCATCAGCGCATGAGCCAGCTCGCGCCGGCTCTTGCGACTTTGAATATTTGTCTGTTTTTTCATATTTATAGTGTATTATATTGCAAAGTAACGCATTTTCTTGCAAATAAAGGCTATCTCGTTGTCAAAAACTTTATATCTTTGCAGAGAATTTCTATGAGTCTGACATTTCGCATATAACATCTCACACAGTTCATTATCATGTCCAACAGAAAAAAAATAGTTTTCCTTACAGGTGCAGGTATGAGTGCCGAGAGCGGCATCTCCACCTTCCGCGATGCCGGAGGCCTATGGGAGCAGTACCCCGTCATGCAGGTGGCCAGCCACACTGGCTGGCTGCAAGACCCCGACCTCGTCACTCGTTTCTACAATGAGCGCCGCCGTCAGCTCTTCACCACCCAACCCTGTGGCGGCCATAAGTTGGTAGCCTCCCTGGAGCAGGACCACGAAGTCGTAGTCATCACACAGAATGTTGACGATCTCCATGAGCGCGCTGGCTCCACCAATGTCATCCACCTCCACGGCGAGCTTCTCAAGGTATGCTCCAGCCGAGATGTGGAGAACCCACGCTATTGGCAAACCCTCACCCCCGACAACTGTGAGGTAGTCCCTGGCACCCTTGCCGCTGACGGTTCGCTGCTTAGGCCCTATATCGTCTTCTTTGAGGAGGCTGTGCCCATGATTGCCCCTGCCGCCGAGCAGGTGGGCAAAGCCGATGTGTTCGTTATAATAGGCACCTCACTCAATGTCTATCCCGCCGCCGGCCTCATCAACTATACTCGGAGCGGCATACCCATCTACCTCATCGACCCCAAGGATGTCAGCGTGCCCTACGGATTCAATGTCACCCACATCAAGGCCGGTGCCACTGAGGGCATGAAGCAGATAGTTGAAAAACTGAGAGGCACCCGACAATAGCCAAAAGCCATTAACCACAAAATCGCGCGGTTTGATCGCGCTGACCCTGTCAAGCAGCTAAATCATCAAGATGAAGCAGTCTATTCTCATCACCGGAGCCAGCGGCTTTGTAGGCAGCCATCTAGTGGAGGCAGCCCTATCCTCTGGCTATGAGGTATGGGCAGGTATGCGACCCTCCTCGTCGCGCCGATGGCTCACCGATGAGCGCATCCACTTCATCACCCTGTCGCTTGACGATGCCAACCGCCTGAAGGAGGAGATTCACGCCTTTGCCGCATCACGCGGCGGCCAGGCATGGACCTTCGTCATCCATGCTGCTGGAGCCACCAAGGCCCCTAACGAAGCTGCCTTCATACAAGCCAACCACCTCTCCACCCTTCATCTCGCCCAAACTCTGGCCGACCTCCATCTTGAGCCTCAGCGCTTCATACTAATGAGCTCTCTCAGCGCCGTACCCATGAAGGATGGCCATCCCTGCGGTACCATAGCCCCCACCGCCTACGGACGCTCCAAATACCAAGCAGAGCAGAGCCTGCTCTCCATCCTCCCTGCCAGCGTTATCCTGCGCCCCACCGGTGTCTATGGTCCGCGCGAGAGGGATTATTTCCTTATGGCCAAGAGTATCAAACGCCATTTTGATTTCGCCGTGGGTTTCAAGCCCCAGCAGATCACCTTCATATATGTCAGCGACCTTTGCCAGGCCACCCTCCATGCTCTTACCGCTGGGATGCCCGGCCATGTCTATCAACTCTCCGACGGCCTTACCTATAGCAGCCGCCAGTTCAGCCTCCTGCTACAGAAGGAGATGGGAATAAAGCGCGTGATGCGCATCACCGCCCCCCTTTGGCTGCTCAAGGCTGTATGCTATGTCGGCCAGTGGATTAGTAACCTCACCCACAAGTCATCACCCCTCAACAAGGATAAGTATAACATTCTCAAACAGCGCGACTGGCAGTGCTCCATCGCCCTGGCAGCCAAGGAACTGAGTTTCAGCCCCGCCTATCAGCTGCCGCGTGGAGTAGCCGAAACCGTTGCGTGGTATAAACAAAACAAATGGATATAAAGAATTATTTTAAGGAGCAGTATCCCATGCCCGGACTGCTCGGAGTAGAAAAACTAGCAGCCATCTACATCGCTCTTACCCTGTTGCTCACCGCCGTTTACATTGGCGACATGGAGGGTCCCGCTCTCCTCAGCATCATCGGCGGGCGTATTGCCATTATCGTTATCACACTGCTACTCTATCTCCTCTATCATCGGCGCCCCTGCCATGCCACTTATCAGCTCCGTGTCATCTTCCAAGTCATCCTGTTGGCCTACTGGTATCCCGACATCTACCATTTCGCTTCCATGCTGCCCAATCAGGACCACCTCTTGGCCACCGTTGAGCAGACCATCTTCGGATGCCAGCCTGCCCTCGTCTTCAGCCAAGTCCTGAGCGGTTCCTTCTGGCGCGAGCTTTTCTGCTTTGGCTATTTCTCTTATTTCGTCATTATCTTCGCAGTCGTGCTGCTCGTTATCGTCAAGCGTCCCAGGCGCTTCGACAGCGTCACCTTTGCAATAATGTCCACCTTCTTCCTTTATTATATTGTATTTCTCTTTTTCAATACCGCTGGTCCCCAGTTTTATTTCCACGCTCCCGGTGTAGATGCCGCCAACGGCGTCTTTCCCTTCGTTGACGATTGGTTCCGCACCCACATTGAGCTTCCCGCCAACTATTCAGGCCCCTTCAGCTATCTCGTCTTTCTGCTCCATGGCGGCGAGACGCCTATCGCAGCATTCCCCAGCAGCCATGTAGGAGCCTCCACCGTCATCTTGCTGCTCACCTTCCGCCTCAAGCGCATGTGGGGCTACATTATGCTTCCCTTTTATATCCTGCTATGCCTCTCCACCGTCTATATCGGGGCTCACTACGCCATCGATGTGCTAGCCGGATGGATATCTGCTTTCATCTTCTTTGTCATCTCGCGCAATCTATACAAATCCAAGTTCTTCCATCGCCCCGACGGCTTCGATAATCTTCACCGCTTCGGCCATCATCACCGTAAGCACCATCACCACAAACATCACCACCATTGACAATCCCCCATTTCTACCCTCTTTTTCTTTATCCTCATGGAAGAAATACCGAATTTTACTTTTTTTTCACTTCCTATCTTCTGAAATAACTATATTTGCAGTGCTTTTCCAAAAGCCTCTGTTTCACGCGGAGTCTGACCCTATTTCTATTCTCTTCTAACGATAACAATTAACCATTCTTAATCATATCAATATGAAAAAAGCTTTACTTTGCATGATGGTTGCGCTTCTATGCGCAGCCGCGTGGCAGAGCGCCAGCGCTCGCTACATCTTAAGCAATCGCGTAGCTGCCAACGACATCAAGGCCGGCGACACCATTGCCCTCCAGTGCGGCACCCAGGGAAACCAGGACATCTATTTCTTGGGTGTTGACGAGACAGGCAAGCTCTACAATGTCACCCCTTGGAGCACCCGCTCTACATGGATCGTATCAGAAGGTCCAAAAAATTACAAAGGCGAGCAGACCTACTATCTGCAGAACCTTGAAACCCAGAAGTATCTGGGCAATGAGCACTCCGACCCCCTCAACAGCGGTTGGAGCAACCCGGGCACCATGGTCTCAGACATTGAGTATGCCATCCCCTTTGCCAAGCACTGCTCTGCCGACTCCACCGAACTTGCTGAGCAGTACGGCCCCACATGGGATGAAAACTCCGTAGTGTGGTCCTTTGCCCGCGAGAACGCCAAGAATCAATTTATGGGCAACTGCGCCTACTGGGGCATCTCCACCGTGCGCTTCTGGGAATATCACGACACCAACGCATGGAATGCCTACCGCGTATACTATCAGCACGACCTCCAGGCTGACCTCCAGGCTCTCATCGACGAGATCTCCGAGGCAGGCATCGAGTATGAGTCAGGCGACGAGCCCGGCCTCTATCCTCAGGACAAGGTCGACGCCTTTGAAGCAGCCCTTGAGGAGGCCCTCCTTATCTCCCTTGAGCAGCACACCGATGAGGAGTACAAGGCTGCCATCGACAAACTCAAGGCTGCCAAGGAGGCTGTGGAAAACAGTGTCAACCCCATCACCGACGGCTATTACTACATCGTAAGCGCCTATCCCGATTTCGTCGCTAAGAACGGACTGGAGAAGGCCATGACTGTCAACTCCGCCACCCAACTCGGATGGACTACCTTCGATGGCAACGACACCAAACAGGTCTTCCACATCACCACTACATCCTCTGGCAACTTCCTCATCCAGAATTACGACAATGAGCGCTACATCAATAGCGCCGAGCGTGCTGCCGCCAGCCAGAAGGTGCTCCTCAGCGCCACCCCCGGCTATGAGCAAATCATCGAGCCCATCGGCGCCCGCCAGTGGATTATCTACAACACCTTCAGCACCTATGCCTACCACCCTGAGAGCCACGGCAACGGCACAGGCCAGAATGGCGACATCGTATCCTGGAATCACAATGCCATCAACGGCATGTCCACATGGTATCTCCGTCTCGTGCCCCAGGATGTGCAGGCCCGTCTGCCCGAGATCAAGGCACAGGCCGAGCGCAATACCCGCCTCTATGACCTCGCCACCGAGGCCAATGGACTCTGGGATAAGATGGTAGTCTATACCGTAGACTCCGTAGGCATCCTCACCGATGCCGACGATGACAAGGAGGACTCCCAGCGCCAGGTGTGGTCCAACGCTAAGGACCCCAATCAAGGCACTTATGCTGCCCTCATCGACACCACCACCTCCATCTTCCATTCCTCATGGCATCCCAATGTGGTTGAACCCATGACCAAGCCCCACAACCTCCAGTTCGACTTCTCTGACAGCAATCTCTCTGGCTTCAATATCAAGATGCTGCAGCGCTGCGACTCCTGGGGCACACAGGACCGTCCCACCATCATCAGCTTCTATGCATCCAATGCTGACGACAGGGCCAGCCTCACCGAAGATGAAGCCTGGACCTTCATCCGCCAGATCGACATCACCGACCTCTGGGGCAACAACACCGACAACTATCAAAACTGGGTCACCACCCCCACCATCGACCTTGGCAAGACCTATAAGTACATCCGTATGGACGTAGTCGCCACCAAGAACAGTCGCAAGAACACCGGCGCCCAGTATCCTTTCTTCTCCCTTGCCGAACTGCAGGTATATCCCGTAGTGCTTGACGAGACACTCTCGCAGTATAGCTACACCGAGGGCCTCGCACCCTTGGCCGACAACATGTATGCCCTTGCCCAGGAAGCCTTCAGCAAGGTCAGCAACTCCACCGCTACCGAAGACGATATCACCGCCCTGCGCGATGCCATCGACCAGGTGCGCACCCTCTTTGCCGACACAACCGAGGTCGTCAAGCTCGCTGCCACCCTCAATGACTATGCCTCCACCGCCGTTATCGGCGATGGTATCGGCGAGACCACTCAGGAAGCCGCCGATGCTCTCCGCGCCGCCATAGACGAGGCCACAGGCTCCAGCTTCACCACCCCCCTCGTCAAGAGCGAGATAGATGAGGCCATGCAGAAGCTCCTGCAGGCCAAGGCTGACTTCCTCGCTACCGTCAAGATGCCCGAACCCGGCAAATGGTATTTCATTACCTCTGCCTCAAGCACCGACTTCCATTATAACGGCGGCGATGAGACAGATCCCCTGCCCATGGCCAACTCAGCCCTCTATGCTGACGGTCCCAATAGCGGCGACCATATCCGCTACGGACTCCTGGCCGACGACGGCACCCCCAACTACGACTACGACCCCTACTCTATGTGGCGACTCGTAGAAATTGAAGGCGCCGAGGGCCAGTATGCCTTCCAGAATCTCGGCACCGGACTCTATATCGGCTCAGCCACCAAGGCCGGCGCAAGCATATACTCCGCACCCCAGCCTACGGCCTACAACATTGAGCTCCTTGGCAACGCATCCTTCGGATTCCGCCTTGCCAACGCCGATGATCCCACCTTTGCTCTCATGGCCTGCCTTACCGGCCGGCATATTGAGATAGGCGAAGCTGCCGTCTATGGTGACGGCTCATGGCGATTCACCGAAATCGACCCCGAGGAGACTGAGCTCATCGTAATCGATGCCTTTGCCAATAACCTCATCGATGTAATCGCACTGCCCTACAACCTCAGCGGCATCTCCGACTTCAATGAAGACGTCTTCCTCTACGGCATCAAGAAGATGACCCCCAATGACGACGGCACCACCACCGTAGAGCTCTATCTCAAAGATGAGCTGGCAGCCGGCGAGTCTGGCATCATTGTCCTCGGCGACCCCGAGCAGGAGTGCGAAGACCGCGAGCTCGTCATCCCCTTCCCCACCGAGTTCACCGACAAGGCCACTCCCGTCAATGGCGTCCACGGCATGCTCTATAGCGAGTCCACACCCGCAGGCACTGCCTTCTCCGACGGTGCAAAGTTCCTCTGCCGCGATGAGGAAGTAGGCATCGGAGCAAACACCGGTGCCATCGACGCATCCTTCTATGAGGGCGAGGTAGAAGGCGTAGAGACTGCCCTCACCCTTGTCATCGACGGCCTTGTATGGCCCAACACCGACAAAACGGGCGACGTCAACGGCGACGGCGAGGTTAACACCTCCGACGTAGTGGCCGTTTACAACTTCATCATCGACGGCACCGGCGTGACCAAGGAGGCAGCTGACGTCAACGGCGACGGCGACGTTAACTCCACCGACGTTGTGGCTATCTACAACCTCATCATCTCCGGCAACATCAGCGGTGAGTCCGCAGGCAGCAAGTCCTTCTATCCCATGGCCGACGGTGACGACACCGAGGTTACCGTCCTCGTGGGCAGCACCGACAACCTGGCTGAGATTCCCGTGACCGTCTACCTCACCAACCCCACCGTTGACATCACCGCCGTTGAGGCCAACCTCGAGGCTCCGGTTAATGTAGACAAGTTCGTCTATGACGAGGAGGAAGAGGACTACAAAACCGCCGACACCGACCGCTGGGGCAAGAAGCACACTGTTAAGTATGCTGCCGGTACCGCAGCTCACGGCGCCAACGTATTCTTCATCTCCATCACCAACCCCGACAACAAGGCCTTCAAGGAGAAGGAGGGTGCCGTCGTTACCGTTTACTTCGACGGCAGCGAGCTGGCTGACGGCGACTACGTAGTGAAGATGACCTCTTCACTGGCCGTAGGCACCGATGCCAAGTCCTACAAGGCAGCCGACATGGATGCCAAGTTCAGCATCAAGGATGGTAAGGTGACCGCCGTAGCAGCCCTCACCGCTGAGGCCGTTGCCGCCGGCAAGGCTGTCTACACCGTTGACGGCAAGAAGGTAGCTGCTCCTGCAAAGGGTCAGATCTACGTTGTTGACGGCAAGGCTGTGAAGTTCTAAAAAGCGAGCCCCACCCCAACCCTCCCCTCAAGGGGGAGGATGGGACACTCCCATAACACATTTCGGGAGGCGCAAGCAGTTGCGCCTCCCGATTTTTTTTGTTCTGCTATAATTATCTGTTCTCTTTCCTTTATTATCTGTTCTGTTCCAAGAACAAGAAATACAGTACTAAAAATTTGTAAGTTTCTATTTTATCACTAAATTTGCACCGTCTTGGGGGAGAAATCCCAAGACCGAAGAAGCGTTCCGCGCTTTATCCTTTAACGTGAAATCGCCAATTTCAAGATCCGAAGGATAGAGATTACGGTTCGCCTTACCTGTATGTCAACGTTGCATGCGGCACCTACGCCGTGTTGCTCGAGCATACACGGCGTAGGTGATAAGTTGTACTCATTTCGGAAAAGGTGTTTGGCGATACCCACGTTAAGATGAGTAAGGACAAATCCCTACGTCTTTTTCGTACTCCCATATTAACACCTGATTGGGGGATTGCAGGAGAGAAATGAAACACACCATGGACAGACAAAAGAAAGTCATTGCAATTTGTGTATGGGGAACCGCCGGTAGAGGAAAGACCTCCACCATTCGTAAAGTTTTTGAACTGTTAGCTGCAAAAAATAAGTCTATTCGTTCTAACTCTGCACAATGGGATATCCACGCCACAGCCGAGTATAAAGGCAAAAAGATTGGCTTTTGCAGCCAAGGAGATCCTGCTCCGTATAATAATCAGTGCTCTATTCTGGAAGGATTGATCAACGAGGGATGTGATATTGTCGTTTGTGCCTCAAGGACAAAGGGAGAAACTGTTAACCTTATTACACGTCTCTTTGACGAAGTCATCTGGGTTCACAACCTCTGCGTTGAGCCTTACGAAGGAAATGAAGGAGTTGCAGAAGAGATGAATATCTTATCTGCTAAATCCATCATCAAATTACTCGGATAATATTCTTAGTTATGAGAAGATTGTTTTCAAGAATATTATCGGTATTGGTTTTATCGATAGTTTGTTCTCGTGCAGTTGCATACGATTTTCAGATAGACGGAATATACTATGATGTAATTTCATCTTCTAATGTAGAGGTAACCAGTCATGGCGATTATGCTGGAGATATAGTCATTCCGCAGTTCGTCACCTACCAAGGAACATATTCCGTGACAAGCATTGGAAGAAGTGCTTTCTCTGGGTGCACTGGGCTGACCTCGATAACCATCCCCGAGTCAGTGACGAGCATCGGAGTTCTTGCTTTCAATGGGTGCACTGGGCTGACCAATATAATAGTAGAGGCTGGCAATCCGAAGTATGATTCCCGTAACAATTGCAACGCAATTATAGAGACTGCCACCAATGAGTTATTTGCAGGATGCAAAAACACGACCATCCCCAACTCAGTGACAAGCATTGGAGATTATGCTTTCTATTGGTGCACTGGACTGACCTCGGTAACCATCCCCAACTCAGTAACAAGCATTGGAGGAAGTGCTTTCTCTGGGTGCACTGGGCTGACATCGGTAAACATCCCCAACTCCGTGACAAGCATCGGAGACTATGCTTTCCAGTTCTGCTCAGGCCTGACATCGGTAACCATTCCCAACTCAGTGACAAGCATTGGAAGAAATGCTTTCGATGAGTGCACTAGGCTGACATCGGTAACCATCCCCAGCTCAGTGACAAGCATTGGAGATTATGCTTTCTATTGGTGCACTGGGCTGACCTCGGTAACCATCCCCGAGTCAGTGACGAGCATCGGAGAGAATGCTTTCGATGGGTGCACTGGGCTGACATCGGTAACTATTCCTAGCTCTGTGAAAAGCATTGGAGATTATGCTTTCGATGGGTGCACTGGGCTGACATCGGTAAACATCCCCGAGTCCGTGACGAGCATCGGAGTTCGTGCTTTCTCTGGGTGCACTGGGCTGACCAATATAATAGTAGAGGCTGGCAATCCGAAGTATGATTCCCGTAACAATTGCAACGCAATTATAGAGACTGCCACCAATGAGTTTTTTGCAGGATGCAAAAACACGACCATCCCCAACTCAGTGAAAAGCATTGGAGATAATGCTTTCTATAGGTGCACTGGGCTGACCTCGGTAACCATCCCCGAGTCAGTGACGAGCATCGGAGATAATGCTTTCGATGGGTGCACTGGGCTGACATCGGTAACTATTCCTAGCTCTGTGAAAAGCATTGAAGATTATGCTTTCTATGGGTGCACTGGGCTGACATCGGTAACCATATCGTCAACAACCACAGTTGGTAGCAACGCATTCCCCAGTACAACGAAGATCTATTATTATGCTTCTGGAGTATCCTTAAACAAATCGTCTTTGACGTTCTCTGCGCTCAATACCACCCAGACGCTGACTGCCACCGTCAGTCCCAGCAACGCTGCCAATAAGACTCTGACATGGGCAAGCAGCAACACTGACGTTGCCACGGTTAGCAGCGGCGGTGTGGTAACCGCCAAGGGTAATGGTACTGCCACCATCACAGCTAAGACAACAGATGGGAGTAACAAGAGCGCCACATGCACAGTTACAGTAACTGTACAAGCTACAGGCGTAACCCTCAACAAGACAACGCTGAATTTCTCTGCGCTCAACACCACTCAGACGCTGACTGCTATAGTATCACCATCTGGAGCTAACCAAACCGTAACTTGGACAAGCAGCGACACCGACGTCGCCACGGTAAGCAGCAGCGGTGTGGTAACCGCCACGGGCAACGGCACCGCCACCATCACAGCCAAGACAACAGATGGGAGCAATAAGAGCGCCACATGCACAGTTACAGTAACTGTACAAGCTACAGGCGTAACCCTCAACAAGACAACGCTGAATTTCTCTGCACTCAACACCACCCAGACATTAACTGCTACAGTCAGTCCCGACAACGCTGCCAACAAGACACTGACATGGGCAAGCAGCAACACTGACGTTGCCACGGTTAGCAGCAGCGGTGTGGTAACCGCCACGGGCTACGGCACCGCCACCATCACAGCCAAGACAACAGACGGGAGTAACAAGAGCGCCACATGCACTGTTACAGTAGTTATACCCGTCACTGGCGTAACCCTTAACCAAACCTTTATAAAATGTGACAGTCCTGGTCAAACAATAACCTTAACAGCAACCATAAGTCCTGCCAATGCAAATAAGACCGTTAAGTGGTCCAGCAGTAACACAAAAGTAGCAACGGTGGATGCTAACGGCAAGGTAAGTGTTGTTGGTGAAGGATCAGCCAACATTATCGCCCAATCGGCTGCTGAACCAGGTATAAAGGCTATATGCACTGTTGTCTGCTCCACACTGGAATATATATATGTAGGTGGTATCTACTACCTGCCATACGCTGACGGTCACGCAGAAGTGACAAACATGGCCCTCGGCTATGACCCGGGAGAGGAAGAACGCACCGACTATGCCGGAACTATAAATATTCCGACGACAGTAAACTGGAACGGAAAGAACTACAATGTTACAGGAATCCACGAATACGCCTTTAAGCGTATGAAAGATTTGCAGAGCGTAGTTATTCCCGCATCAGTAACAGATATTGGTCAATGTGCTTTCTTCTATTCTGAGAAACTGGCTCGAGTGCTGTTTATGAATCCCAACGACAGCAAACTGACGCGAATAAGGGGCAGTGTCTTCAATCATTGTTCTTCACTGGACAATGTCTCGCTGCCCAATTCTGTCAATACGATTCACAGCAATGCTTTCCGTGATTGCATATCGTTGAAGAAACTGCAACTGTCTTCTTCACTTACTACTATTGGTGCGAATGCATTTGAAAACTGCACGGCTTTGCCGACCCTGAATATGCCGGACAAACTCTCGACTGTTGACGACTATGCGTTTAATAACTGCACGAGCCTGACAACAATTGTATTTTCTCCGGCATTGTATAAGATAAACAAATATACTTTTGCCAACTGCACATCATTACCAAAGATTCAGCTGCCGGAGAAACTGTCGTTTATCGATGAGTTTGCCTTTACCAACTGCACTTCACTTGCATCAGCATATCTGCCAGAAAGCTTAGGTTCCATTCAGAACTACGCCTTCTCTAATGACGAGACACTGAAAGAGATTACCTTCCCTTCGCAGTTGCAGGGTATCGGCGCAGGCTGTTTCCTCAATTGCACCGAATTGCAGACTGTGACATTTAACACTACCATTGCCACAATGACTGTGGGTGCCGATGCCTTTGACGGATGTACAAAGCTTAGCAGGGTGAACGTGAAAGACCTCGGCAGTCTGGCTCACACCAACTTCAACACCGAGAAGTCCAACCCACTTTCGCTGGCTCACCATCTGTATCAGAACAATAGGGAGTTGACCACAGCCTTAGTTCCCGAAAGCACCATGTACGTCAATAACTACGCTTTCAGCGGTTGCACTTCTCTAAAGGAGATAAACCTGCCATCTACCATACAATATGTTAACGACAACATCTTCTACAACTGCACCGCCCTAACCACGGTGCGTTGCAAGGCAGAGATGGTACCGCCATTCATCGGCACTGACGATCCCGCTAAGATGAACAATGTCTTCAACAAGGCAACGTTGTATGTGCCCAAGGATGCAATCGAAGACTATAAGTATGATGATTGGTGGAAGCGCTTCAAGAGTGTGAAAGAGGACGACAGTACTCCAAGCAATCTCGGTGACGTCAACGGCGACGGCGACGTTAACACCTCCGACGTAGTGGCCGTTTACAACTTCATCATCGACGGCACCGGCGTGACTAAGGAGGCAGCTGACGTCAACGGCGACGGCGACGTTAACTCCACCGACGTTGTGGCTATCTACAACCTCATCATCTCCGGCAACATCAGCGGTGAGTCCGCAGGCAGCAAGTCCCTCTATCCTATGGCTGACGGCGACGACACCGAGGTTACCGTCCTCGTGGGCAGCACCGACAACCTGGCTGAGATTCCCGTGACTGTCTACCTCACCAACCCCACCGTTGACATCACCGCCGTTGAGGCCAACCTCGAGGCTCCCGTTAGTGTAGACAAGTTCGTCTATGACGAGGAGGAGGAAGATTACAAGACAGCCGACACTGACCGCTGGGGCAAGAAGCATACAGTTAAGTATGCTGCCGGTACCGCAGCTCACGGCGCCAACGTATTCTTCATCTCCATCACCAACCCCGACAACAAGGCCTTCAAGGAGAAGGAGGGTGCCGTCGTTACCGTTTACTTCGACGGCAGCGAGCTGGCTGACGGCGACTACGTAGTGAAGATGACCTCTTCACTGGCCGTAGGCACCGATGCCAAGTCCTACAAGGCAGCCGACATGGAGGCCAAGTTCAGCATCAAGGACGGCAAGGTGACCGCCGTAGCCGCCCTCACCGCTGAGGAGGCCGTTGCTGCCGGCAAGGCTGTCTACACCGTTGACGGCAAGAAGGTAGCTGCTCCTGCAAAGGGTCATATCTACGTTGTTGGCGGAAAAGTTGTTAAATTCTAACAACTTCGCGAACTTTTGCAGCGCTTGTCGCTGCGCAGCAGCGGTGCGCGAAAAGCAAAAGTGAGAGCGAAGCAGCATGGCTGTGAAGTTCTAAAAAAAGCGAGCCCCCCTCTTATCCCCCCTCAAAGGGGAGGATGGGACACTCCCATACGAAATCGGGAGGCGAAAGCAGTTGCGCCTCCCGATTTTTTCTTTTCTCTTTTCTCTATTTCCCTGTATAAACAATTACCCATTTGTGTGAGAAACAAAACCCGAAAAAGCGGCTGATTATATAAAAATCAGATGTTATTTTTTGTCGTTTCAATGTTTTTTGCGAATTTTGGACACTGAAAACATTATGAAAAAATATTTCTTACTTCTTTCTTATTATATCTGCCTCCTCATTCCGTGCCTTGCGCAGCAGACACTTGACGACGTGGACGGCGCTCCATGGGCTGACGCGGTGTCACCTATCGAGGGGTATGCGCCGTCAATGGTTAGCATCCCCGCCAGCGGGGTGAAGCATGCTCCCTGCAACCGCAGGCTGTCGCTGTCAGGCGAATGGACTCTGAGCGACGGTCAGGGCATCAGCGTGAGCGCACAGGTGCCATGTGGCATCCACTCGGCGCTGATGAAGGCCGGCGCCATTCCCGACCCGCGCCTCGGCCGCAACGACACCATTGCTGAGCAGTGCTCCTACCGGGGATGGACTCTGGAGCGCACCTTTCAGTACGACGGCTCGATGGCCGACCCGCTGCTCTGCTTCAAGGGCGTTGCCAACAAATGCCGCGTATGGCTCAACGGACAGATGATTGGCGAGCACGAGGGCATGTTCGGCGGCCCCGACATAGCCGTCGGCTCCCTTCTGCGCAAGGGCAGCAACACCATAAAGGTGGAGCTTGACCGCATCGGCATCCTCGGCGGCGGTTGGACTCGCGATGCCAACGAGAGCTGGAAGAACACCGTAGTAGTCAACTGCGTCTATGGCTGGCACTACTCAAGAATTCCGTCGCTGGGCATCTGGGATGATGTGTTCATCTGCGAGCGCCCTGACAGCCGCATAGAGAAGCCGTTTATAATGACGCGCCACTGCAACGGCGACATGCGCCTCGGCATCACCCTCCCCACCGCTACCAGCGGCGAGATAAGGCTGCTCGTCACGCCCTGCAACTTCAAGGGCAAGAGCCAGGCCTACAAGACGACCGTTAAGGACGCGCAGGGCAATGTGGCCTTTGATTTCCACATCAGCAACCCGCAGCTGTGGTGGCCTAACGACGCAGGCAAGCAAAACCTCTACCGCGCCGAGGTGCAGCTTGTGAGGGACGGCAAGGTGGAGTCGGTATGCTCCACCCGCTTCGGCGTACGCACCATAGAGATGAAGCCGCTGCCGCTGCCGGCGGAGGAACAGGCCAAGTGCTACAAATGGCTGTTCTGCATCAACGGACGCGACATGTTTATCAAAGGCACGGGCTGGTGCACGATGGATGTGATGCTCGAATTCACCCGCGAGCGCTACGAGCGCTTCCTCTCCGTTGCCAAGCAGCAGCATGTGCAGATGGTTCGCGCTTGGGGCGGCGGCATGCCCGAGACTGACACTTTCTATGATGTCTGCGACGAACTGGGCATCCTCGTGCTGCAGGAGTGGCCCACCTGCTGGGACAGCCATTTCGTGCAGCCCTACGACCTGCTGAAGGAGACCGTAGAGCGCAACGCCGTGCGCCTGCGCAACCACCCCTCGCTTGCCATGTGGGGCGGAGGCAATGAGTCGTACACCCTCGTGAGCCCGACCATCGACATGATGGGGCGCCTTGCCAAGGAGCTTGACGGCACCCGCGTCTTCCACCGCGGCGAGCCCAGAGGCGGCAGTCGCCACGACTACCACTGCTGGTGGGAGAACTACCCCATCTCCTACAACCTCAGGATGACCGCCCACTTCTGGGGCGAGTTTGGCATACCGTCGCTGCCCAATATCGAGACTATCAACCGCTACCTTGACGGGGAGAGCTTCCAGTGGGTGCCCGACGCCGAATCGAGGTTCACCCACCACACCGCCACCTTCGGCTACTCCGGCGACATAGAAAACCTCGCCCAATATGCCGGCTACTTCATGCCGCTGGGCAAGCTGGAGGACATCATCCTCGGTTCGCAGCTGGCCCAGTCGGAGGGAGTGCGCCACACCCTCGAGCGTGCCCGCACCATGTGGCCGCAGACCACGGGAGCGCTCTACTACAAACTCAACGACAACTACCCGGGCCTCTCGTGGTCGAGCATTGACTATGAGGGAGCCATCAAGCCGCTGCACTACTTTGCGCGGCGTGCCTTCGCACCCACAACAACCGTACTGCTTTTCGACACCACCAACCTGGCGCGCCAGGAGGCCATGCTGCCCTACTACCTGCTCAACGACGACCCCACCCTCAACGGCAAGCAACTGAAGGCACACCTCACGGTGTGGAACCACCAGATGGAGTGCGTCTACGACAACACCTTCACCCTCACCCCGCAGCAGATGGTGGAGAAGATTGCCGACATACGCCTGAGCAGCGAGCAGACCACCTCCGACATGCTCTACCTCAAGACCGACATCCTCGGCCCCGGCAACAAGCTGATTGCCCGCAACTGGTATTTCAGCAACTACGAAAGCCATCAGGGTGCGCTCAAGGAGTCGAAACCCGCCACCGTCGTGATGAGGCAGAAAGGCAAGAGCCTCAGACTCACCAACACCTCTGACTACCCCGCCGTAGGCGTCACACTCAGTGCCCCCGGCCATGCCAGCGAATTTATGCCCTCCGACAACTATGTATGGATAGACCCGCACGAGACAGTCACCATTGCTACCAACGTGCCACAATCCGTAGCCCTCGACTGGTGGAACAATAAACGTTAAACAATAACCGTTAAACAATAACCGTTGACCATTGACTCTTGACCGTTGCCACTTCGTTCTCGCAGTTCCTTAGAGTCGGCACCGGCTTCGCCGACAGCCGACGAACCGCTCGCGATGCCTTCGACATTAAGCATTGATTATCAACCCCAAAATATTATGAAAAAATCAATTCTTACATTCACTCTCATACTTGCGCTCGCGCTCTTCACATGGAGCTGCAGCGACAATGACTCTGACAATCCAGCCCCTGCACCGACAGCTCTGGACATAATAATGAACGAATACAAGGCCCTCGTGGACGAGTTCCCCGAAGCCAAGGACCACTTCATCGAGGCCCGCTTCACCCTCAACAAGGAGATAGCCGAGGCCGATGATATCAAGGCTGAGTCGGTGGAGATTTGGTGCTACTTCTGGAACGCACGGGAAGGCTACAGCGAACTCTTTGTGCTGGAGCGCGACCTCATCACCGGTGAGAGGCAGACCTACCACTTCGCGGCTGAATCACCCTACATGGGCGACAAGCAGATACCCGAGTCGGAAATGAAATCGCTCACCGTCTCGCTGGAGAAAGCCCTGCAGCTGGCGAAAAACGAGGTGAAGAACAACAAGCCCGACAGCGACGGCCTCTACACCAGCTATGTCACCCTGCGCAAGCCCCTCTACCCCTTCTGGGATAATCCGCAGTATGTGGTGGGAGGCAGGGCCACCCGCAGAGACCACGTGTTTATCGATGCCCTCAACGGCAAGGTGACGATTGACGAGACTGTCCTGCCCGAAGGCGACGCCATGATGTTTCTCGTCGATGACTTCAACACCATCGTTGATGAGTATGGCGGCAACGGCCAGAGAATGGGCTATGCGATGCAAATCAACTGGAACCTCGTGTCGGTGGAGCTTGAGCTCAACGATGCCCTCGATGAAGCCCAGATCAGCGACTTTGAGCCAGTCAAGATTACCTATAATTTCTATGTGCCCGCAGACGACGAGCATCCCTCAGTGCTCATAAAGGCAGTGCGCAACTCGCTGCAGCTGGGCACCGAGCTGGAGTACAGCGAAGAGACTGACGTGCCCAACCCGTGGCCGCACAATCAATTCCTGCACCCGGGCTACACCGACCGTCTGATTAGCCTTGAGGAGGCCATCACCGCCGTAAAGATTGGCCCCGTTACCGACACCGACACTCCCATCGTGACCATCTGCCAGCCCCAAGGCTTTGAGCGTGCCGCCTACGAGTTCCTCGGCGACGAAACTCCCACAGTGTACGTTGATTCGGAGAGCGGAGAGCTGATAACCTCCGTGGCACAATAATCTCTCTTGCTCCTTGAGCCACAGACTCTTATACTGCATAATCGCATTGTTCTTCTGCAATAGCATTATTGCAGAAGACTATGCGCTTGTGTGGCAGGAGGAGTTTGACTATGTAGGAGAGCCTGACCCTGCGAAATGGACCTACGAGCAAGGATTTGTGCGCAACCGTGAGTGGCAGTGGTATCAGCCCCAGAACGCCTATGTGCGCGACGGCATGCTGACCATTGTCGCCCGTGAGGAGCACTTTGCCAACCCCACGTTCAACCCGCAGTCCAACCACTGGGGCAGCAAGCGCGACAGCGTACACTGCACCTCCGCATGTGTCATCACCAACGACCGCCAGACTTTCCTCTACGGCAGAATAGAGGTGTGCGCCCGTATCCCCGCCACACCCGGTACATGGCCCGCCATCTGGCTGCTCGGCGCGCAGCGCAACCTGCCACAGGCAGAACGCAGGCCGTGGCCGTACTGCGGAGAGGTGGACATCATGGAATACTACCCCGTCAACGGCAAGCCCCACCTCCACGCCAACGCATGCTGGGGTGGCAAAGACGGCAACAGCGTATGGGATTCCAAGGCGACGCCTATGGTCGAAAGTCAAGGGTCGAGAGGCGAGAGTCAGTGGGCCTCGCAGTTCCATGTGTGGAGGATGGACTGGGACGAAGACTGGATACGCATCTATCTGGATGACGAACTGCTCAACGAGATAGACCTGTCGCAGACCATCAACGGCAGATATGGCGAGGAGAATCCCTTCCACAAACCGATGTACCTGCTGCTCAACCTTGCAATGGGCAGCACCGGCGGACAAGTGGACATGCAGACCCTGCCTGCCCGCTACGACATAGACTACGTGCGCTACTACCAAGCCAATAAATGAAAATATCTGCATCACGATGAGGATACTCCTGCTTCTACTGACACCATTCATTGCCCTCGCTGCCGCTGCGCAGACTAAGGTGTACTCTGCCGACCAACTGACGGCCAATAAGACCTACACCATCTACAACCCCCACTTCACTACCTACGCCATCTTCTCGCCCAACGACCACGCCACCTATGTGTGGGCTGCCGAGATGACCGGCGATGACGGACACACGGTAAAAAACGACTCCTACCTCCAGACCTTCGACCCCACCTCACCCTACGGAGCATGGATGGTGGTGGAGTACGACCAACATATATATTTATATAATGTAGGAGCGCAGAAGTTTCTCGTGGTGGGAGTGACGGGCGGCACCCAGGCCACCACTCTGCAAGACCAGCCCCAACCGGTGAGCATCAGCGATGACGGCAACGGCAACTTCAACTTCATCACCACCGAGGGACTGCGTAACTATATGTGCGCCGCCCCGCAGATGGACTACCCCATCAGCGTGTGGAGTTCTGACGATGCCGGCGCCCAATGGGAGATAACGGAAAGCACCGTCCCTGCCGACTACGAGACCTGCATCGCTCTGCTGAAAGCCAGGATGGGAATGGAAAATGAAGACTATGAGCTCGTGTTCAGCGACGAGTTTAACGGTGAGGGCGAGCCCAACGCCGACTACTGGGTGCGCACCCCACGCGCAAGCTCCACCTGGAACCGTTGGTGCTCCAACGACTCGCGCGTGGTGTATGAGCAAGGCGGCACCCTCCACTGCCTTGCCATCCCTACCCCCGACGATAGCGACGACACAGCACCCATGCTCACTGGTGGCATCAAGAGTCAAGGGATGTTTACCTTTCAGCATGGACGAGCAGTGGCGCGGCAACTTCCCCGCCTTCTGGATGATGCCCGCCGACAACAGCGCGGGGTGGCCCAATGCAGGCGAGATAGATATATGGGAAACCATCGACACCAGCACGCAGAGCTGGCATACCGTCCACACCAACTGGACCTACAACCTACACCAAGGTACTAACAGCCAGAACTACAACAATATCGACTACAACCTCTGGCACACCTACGCCGTCGATTGGGACTCGCAGGCCATCACGTGGTACGTGGACGGCAACAAGGTATGGTCATACACCAAGAGCACTGACACAAACGCCCTTGACAACGGGCAGTGGCCCTTCGATGCGCCCTTCTACCTCATACTCAACCAAAGCGTAGGCAACGGATCATGGGCAGCCAACGCCGACACTAACCACACCTACGAAACCCTCTTCGACTGGGTACGCGTATATCAGCCGAAAGACGCCACGGCTATTCAAGGTCAAGAGTCGAAAGCCAAGAGTCAAGAGTCAATAGTTTATGACTTGAGCGGCCGCAAAGTCAATGGGCAGCCAAAGAAGGGAATATATATTGTAGGAGGGAAGAAGGTGCTACGATAGCTACACATGAAAATAAGCACCGATTTATTGTTGTTATAAAAAAAAGTCTTACCTTTGCAGTCGATAGAATACTGAAATACATCTTCATTATGTGTACAGTAACATTAGAGTATAACCGAAACAACGCACTGTCACGTCGTAAACTTGTCGCTCTGTTGGCCACGGGATTGTTTGTCAAGAAGAACATCCAAGAGGCTTATAAGCCGACACCCGAAGAGGTGGAAGCTCATCGCCAATGTAGGGATGCTTTCCTTGAACATTCACGTAAAACGATGGCTCCTATTATCGCCCGCTATCTATGAAATACCACCAGAGAGACAACCATACTTCGATGAGATTGTAGACAAAATTATAGAATCTATTTTCTAAATCTTACTTTATTATCATTTCCGCCCCGCTTTTCACATTTTATACGAAATACGGGGCGATTTTCTTGTTATTATATAAATCATTACTATCTTTGCATCGTTCTTTGGCCGTAGCCTGCTCTTGGGGTGGGATTGAGGGCAGAGGATATATATAGAAAGGCGTACATATGCTTTGTTCTTGACGTTTCGGAATCTGGCAGTTCCAATAATCAGTCAAATAACAATGCGACAATGACGCCCAGTAGGTATGTAATTATTATACCTTATTTATAATTATAGGGTATATATACGTATCGGCGTGGGCTTCGGCGTTGCTCGTTCTGACTGATTGGGCGATGCCAGAGCCTCGAAACGTGGGACGAGTAACAGACAGAACTCCCACGCTCTTTTTGTATATATCCCTAACTAAACATAAAACGCTTGCATTGGGGAGTTGACAGAATTATTTCTAATGGACGAAATAAAAAGTGTGCATATAGGAAGTTTAATCAAGGAAAAGCTTCAGGAGCAAGAGCGGTCTGTAAGTTGGTTCGCTCGCAAACTTTGCTGTGATCGAACTAATATTTATAACATTTTCACCCGAACTTCTATAGATACAGATTTGCTTTTGCGCATATCCAAAATTCTTAATTATAACTTTTTCGCAATATATACGAGTCAGTTCCATGTTGAATAATATGCAACATTTGCATCAAATTTTTCACGACAATTTATTTTGCCCATTATTGATTAAAAGTCATACCTTTGCATTGGGAAATTATCCTTAGTTTGACAACACGTAGTTTAACTATTTCAATCATTACAGTTATGAAAAATTTAAAGTTGTTTTTGGCGACGGGCATTACTACATGCTTATGCTTGAATGGCCTTGCGACGAATTGTAATTCAACAGCAGGAAGAGGACAGGACATTTTTAAAAAAGCAAAAGAAACTTGCATGAGTCAACAGTGTAAAACAGCCGTGGATAGAGCTAAAACCAAATCCACTGGTGTGAGTCAAAAAAAAGTAGCTGATGCTGTAAATAAACAATCAGGCAAATAGTGTGGCCCCTTTAACGACCTTTATTTCGCATAGAAGATTTTTTATATTATGAGGAATTTAGCATTTTTATGGATCTTAATTCTATTTTTTTGTTTTAGTACTTCATCAACAAGCCAGATAGTGAAGGATAAGACTATCCCTAAAGAAAAAGTTGATAAGAAACAAAAATCACCAATTATAGGCCCATGTGGCAATTATCCTCAGAAAAAAGAAAATGGTGGCAAATCTAATTCTTTTAACAAAAAATAGAGTTGTGTATAGTTTTCTATTACTTTGACTTATTAGAGTATCCACTTCTGCAATGCTGAAGTGGATACTTTGTAAAAAATAAAACAAAATGGACAGCATCCTTGGTTTCAAATATAGTAAAAATGTCATTTTTATAGCCTCTTTATTTATGGGCTCGTTGCTATCTTTAACATCATCTTATGCACATGAAATAGATACATCTTGTTTACAATTCAATATTGGACATGTTTCCTTTAAAATGATTTATGTAGAAGTAGGAGAATCTATAAGGCAAAGCAATATTTTCATCAGCCCCTCATCTTATTACATTGGCCAAACAGAAGTAACTCAAGAATTATGGGAGGCTGTTATGGGCGAAAATCCAAGTCTTAATAAAGGAAATGATTTGCCTGTGGAAATGATTAGTTGGAGTGATTGTCAGACGTTTATAGCAAGGTTAAATATTCTTACCGACAAACATTTTCGGTTGCCCACGGAAGCAGAATGGCAATATGCGGCATGGGGAGGAAACAAAAGTCAGGGTTATAAGTACAGTGGAAATGACAGTCTTTCAATCGTGGCATGGTATAACGATGACAAAACACACCCTGTTGCAAGAAAACTCCCTAATGAGCTTGGCTTGTATGACATGAGCGGCAATGTGTGGGAGTGGTGCTTAGATAATTATCCTTCTGAAGAGGTTAAAGATGATCCCTCTTGTAATAATATCTTCAAAGTTATACATGGTGGAAGTTGGATAAATAAAGATTGGTGTTGTCAACCAGGGACACGTAGCTATTACTTAATTTTGGAAAAATCGTCTTATATTGGCTTAAGGCTCGCATTATAACATGTTTAATTATAATCATTAGTGGATACTAACGAGTTCAGAATACGATGAAAAGAATTTCTGTTATTTTATTAATGTTAGCTAGTGTGCTAGTATGTGAGAGTCAAACGCCAGTATCTAATAAAGTTAATATGGAAAAAATGCTTAAGCGTTTTCTTTCATACGTAAAGATAGAAAGTCAGTCAATAGATGAGCCAAGTATGACGTCTTTTCCCATGACTGATGGACAGAAGGACATCGCACAATATGTATATGATGAAGTTAAGGGCTTTGGTGCAAATAGTGTTAAGGTTACTTTATCTGATGATTACTATGTTTATATTGACATACCGTCAAACACAAAAGGGCAGGTTCCTTCTGTTCTATTTATGGCACACCTCGATGTAACCCCAGAGGCTCCAGGCACAGGCATTAAACCTCTGGTTCATAGAGATTACGATGGTGGTGATATAAAGTTATCTGGTGATATTATACTCAGTCCAAACAGTCCGCAAGGTTCACATTTGAAAGACTTGACGGGAAAGACAATTGTAACGAGTGATGGAAAGACTCTGCTTGGAGCTGATGACAAAACCGGCTGTGCGGTGTTAGTCACAATGGTGGAGGAACTTATTAAGAATCCCAAGTTTAAGCATGGGCGCGTAATGGTGGTTTTAAGTCAGAATGAAGATGTTGGCAAAGCGGCGATGCGTTATAATCCTTCTATATTTGGCGATAAACCTGATATCGTTATAGATGTTGATGGTGATACACATGATAAGTTTTCTGTTGAGAACTTTACGGCAATAGGGCAGAATTTTTATTTCAAGGGCAATAGAGCCCATCCCAGTCATGGGAAAGAAAATAAATATGCGGATGCTCTAACGGCTGCATCGTATTTTATTGGCCTTGTTCCTCCAGAAGTTCACCCTAGCGCTAGAGAAGGGAAAGAAGGGTATATTCATTGCTATTATTGTGGACACCCGGAAGATGAATACGGCAAGGTTATACAAGATGATTATGTGATTAAAGTTCGCATAAGATATTTTGACCAAGAAGAAGGAAAATATTTCCTTAAGTTGATGGATGAGAATCTGCAAAAGACTCAGAAATCCTATCCTTTTGTTATTTCGAAAAAGACTGGAGAAGAAAAACAGTACGAGAATATCGCTTATACGATGCCTGAATATGTTCCAGCTCTAGTACAGGGCGCAGCACAAGATGCAGGGTTAATGATGTCTCCACGTGGAGAACGCGGTGGGACGACTTCTTCTATGATGGCAGCTCGGTTTCCTGATGTTATGCCAGGAGGATCTGGAATCTACTCAGGACAACAATCGGAGCATTCTGTTTATGAGTGGTGCTGCATAGAAGAACTAATGGATATTGTAACTGTAGTTGAGAATATTATATCAAGAGTAAGTCAGATGAAATAAATTGAGATTATGAAGAAGATATTATTTATAGCATTGTTAAGTGCAGTTTTCACCATCAATGGAACTGCACAAGCTTGGAGGAGTATTGGGCGTGTTTTTCCTCGTCCCAAGATTATTCGCCCAGTGCCGCGACCAACTATCGTTCCTTTTATAAGAGCTACGTCGAAAAATGACCACAATTCAAATGGAAACTCTTCTCCGAAAGTGCCGCATTATCCCCCGAAGATTCCACGAGTAGAAAACCCGAAGATATCGCCAAAGAAGTATAATGGGCTTATACCTCAAGTGGCACATAATGAGATTCTTCGACAACAAGATTATTTAGATGCGGAAACTTATTACAATTTAGGAGTCAGGGCTTTGTTAATGGGAAACGACACTATTGCACAAAGGTGTTTACGCATGGCTGCCACAAAAGGACATGTTGATGCTCAAGTATATCTGGGAAAGAGATTATATTACACGAGAGATAGCCTGGGAATATTAGAAGGAATCGATTGGCTTAAGAAAGCAGCACGCTCAGAGAATAAAACGGCAATATGGGATTTATATCAAATATATGTTTATGATAAAGATTATAGAGATAGTATTTCTGCATTTAATTATTTGAAGAAAGCAGTGGAGTTGAAACATCCAGAGGCTTTGAATGACATGGGCAGGTTCTATTATACTGGCTATATGGTAGAACAGAATGTAGATTCCGCTATTGTTTATTTTAAAAAAGCTGCAGATTTGAACGATAAGAATGCTTGTTTGAATTTATATAACATATATCGTGCTGTCGGAGAAAACGTTGATACTGTTGCAGCATTTGAATATTTGAAGAAAGCAGCAGAGTTGAAACAGTCGGAAGCGTTATACGAGATGGGCAACTATTACTATACTGGCTATATGGTAGAGCAAGATTTAGATTCTGCTATCCTGTATTATGAGAAAGCTGCTGATTTAAACGAAAAAAATGCATGCTCCGCCTTATATGACATCTATACTTTTGATGAAGGAAAAAGAGATACAGTTATAGCATATGAATATTTGAAGAGAGCTGCTATTTTAGAGAATCCTTATGCCTTGAATAACTTAGGATTGTATTATCAAGAAGGTTATATGGTAGAGAAAGATATAGATATGGCTATCATCTATTACAATGCCGCGATAGGAAAAGAAGATTTTGCTGAGCCCTATTGGAACTTGTATAATATTTATCAATTCGAAGAAGGTCATAAAGATACCATTGTAGCATTTGAGTATCTTAAGAAGGCCGTAGAATTAGGGAATCCTTATGCCTTGAATAACTTAGGATTGTATTATCAAGAAGGTTATATGGTTGAGAAGGATATAGACATGGCTATAGGTTTATTTAAAACTGCCATAGATAAAAAATATTTTGCTGAGCCTTATTGGAACTTATACAATATTTACCAATATGATGAGGATCACAGAAAGATAAAAGCAGCATACGGTTGTCTGTGGAATGCTGTCAATCTGGGGTATGCAGATGCAAAGAATGTGATGGGTGTATGTTATGAATTGGGATATATGGTAGATAAAGACATCTGTAGAGCTCTTGGCTATTATAATGATGCAGCAGAAAAAGGGTGCAGTAGTGCATATAGTAATCTTGGAAGAGTGTTGTCAGAAAAGAAAAACAAAAAAATAATGCGGTATAAGCCTGATATTGCTGCAAAAGTCCTGCAGATGGGCGCAGATAAAGGATATGCGGAATGTCAGTATCTGTTAGGCATGGCATATAAGAAGGGCTGTGGGGTTGAGAAGAATCAAGAAAAAGCTCGTCGGTTGTTAAATCTGGCGGCAAATAATGGAATTAAAAGCGAAAAAGATCTTGAAATAAACAATATAATTTATAAGAAATGGGCAAAGGACGCGAAAAATATAGAGAAAGTAGAAGTTAAACATTGATGATTGGACATCTAATATTGGGTAATGACTTTTATTAACTCCCATTATGATAGCATATTAACTCCCATTATGATAGCACTTTAATTTTGATTTAATGTTTACGGTCAAAGAAATACGCGATGAAATAAAATCCCTACTAGCAAAAGGATATAGTAAAGAAGAGGCAGGAAATATTCTGTATATTGCATATGGGTTTTCAGATGAAACGATGAATAAGATTTTGTCTGCAATAGAAACTCCGGACACTTCGTTTACAAAAGAAGAACTAGAGGAAGTGGTTATGGAAGATTTTAAATACAAGCCTCCGTTTGATTTTTCTTCTATCAGAAGTAATGACCAGCAGCAGTCGTATAGTTCTTCGTACAATTCGTCAACACCACCACAAAACTTTCATTATAATAATATAGGTGGATCTGGGTGTTGGCAAAAGATTGGTCATGGAATACTAATAGCTCTATGTATATTCTTGGTAAGAAACTGCATAACTACAGGAAATCCATTCAAAGTTAAGGTGCCATATCAAAAATATTCTATACCAAGTTTTTCTATGCCAAATTATTACAAGAATAGATAAAATAACATTATATGGATGAAGCATTGATTAAAGAAGCAATAATCTTGCTTTTATGCAAAGGGTATAAATACGAAGATGTTGAGTATAATATCGCTCAGCATACAAAAAGGCCACTTCAAGAAATTAAAGAAATCCTACAATCTGTGGTCTCTACAGGAAGCAATTTCGTTATGAATTATTAGTATGTAAAAAAGATATATCTTCCCTTTTCTCCCTCTGCATCTCCGAATGATTCAGCAAATCTAATGAAAGTTTAGTGTGTAGAGCCGGAGGTAGTTCGGAGACATCGGAGGCGACAGCCTAAAATGGATGGAATGCAGCGAAAAGTGTACAAAATGCGCTGCAAAAAAATTGAAAAGCGTTCTTACGTAAATTAACGCAGACCTTAGTAAAAGTTAAACAGACTTCATTAAATCTTAGGCGGAGTTCGCAGAAACTTAAGCGGACTTCGCCTAATCTTATACAGAGTTCGTGGAATTTTAAGCGGACTTTGTCAGAAAAAAGCCTGAGTTCCTGAAATTGTCTCCGCCGAAACACAACTTTGACTCGGCGAAGACACGAGCGCGAAGTCGCGGAAAAATCAGGCGAAGTCTGCTTAAAATCTGGGGAGGACACGCCAAAATTAGACGAAGGCCGCTTAAATTCTGGCGAGGGGGCGCTAAGATTGCACAACGGCGGCTTCAGTTTACACGAGAGCGCGATAGAATATATCGTGCTTACGCTAAAAGTCGGTGAAGCTATTATTATTTACTGAGCACCTTCTTTATGCTCTCTGTCCAGAACTCGGCAAGGCGGATAGCTCCCTGAGGATTGGGGTGGAGATAGAATTTCAATCCCTGTCCCAGGGCTGAGGGCTCAGCCACGAAGAGGTCGGTGCGGTTCTCAAAGGCGCGGAAGGTCTTGCGGCTGCCCTGGAACACACGCTGCGGCGTGGCTTTTCCATATTCCCTGCAGAGGGCGTCGATTTCGGGGAGGTAGGTGCGCAGACGGGCAAGACCCGTATGAAGATAGCGCGCCCCGTTATAGGTATGGGGATGATACCAGATGGGATAGTTGATGATGACCTTAGCCGTAGGGTAACGGTTGAGGATATAATCCACAATCTTCCTGACATTAGCAATATAGTCGGCTGGAGCCACTGGCGCACCGGTGCAACAGTCGATGGCGCTGTCGTTGGTGCCGAGCATCATGGTAAAAATGAGGGCTCCGTCCTTCTGCGCAAGTTCATCGGCAGCAGCAACCATCCGCTGGAAAATGCGACTGTTGCGCTCAGGCAACCAGTCAACCGTGGTGGAACCTGACACGCCGCAGTTGCGGACATTAACCTCATAGCCGGCGGCAGTGAGCTGCTCACCTACACGCACTGGCGGCGCCTCGGTATTATGGTTGATCTCGGCGCCATAGGTAATGCTATTGCCTATAAACACGATGTTGACCTTGGAGTTTTTTGATTTGCCATTGCACACTGCAATGGCCACGAGGCAAAGAATTGCGAAAAAGGTGAATCTTTTCATGCTGAAGATATTTTTGTTGGTTATTTGAGCGCAATTTAATCATTTCCCACCAATTAAATGCAAAAATTAGTGTAACTTCGCTGCGATTTTATGGCAATTGCGACTAAAACAAAAAACATTCTGCGCTGGCTGCTGCGAAATCTCGTTGCTGCCGTGGTGGGTCTGGCCGTGTTTACTGCGGTGGTAAACCTTAACCACGGCTACCACTGGATATGGTTTGACTTTACCAGAACCAACATGGTGGATATCAGCATGGACCGCCATCTGAGCCTTGAGGACCGTCTGGAACGCAGGCTAGGCGTTGACTATGACTTCGTGCAGATGGTGAAGGGCATGACTCCCGAAGACGCGGTGATATTCTATCCCTCGCGCGAAGATTTCATGGCCACACCCTCCCATGGCAACAAGGTGCCATTCCATGCCTCTCTGACCGACAAGGTGGCTGCCATCCGCATTCTCTATCCTCGCAAAGTAGTCGTTGCGGAGGAACTGGGCAAGACGCCCTACGCTGACAAGCTGACGCACATTGCCATAGTCAACGGACTGCATCGCGACATGGTCAGCTACCCCTCCGACACGATGCCGACCATCGACGTACTGCCGGTGAATGCGGCTGACTATGTGCCGTTCTAAAGGGATAAAAGCAAAGAAGTAATGCTAATATTCATCTTTATAATAGGATTTATGCTGCTAAGCAGTATGGCATGGCGCAGCTCACTGCTGGAGAAGGCAGGCTTTGCCCTGCCCGTAGGCATGGCAGCCGTCACGTTGGCTATGCTGCTCATGGACTGGGCACACATTGCGCTCACCCGCACCAGCATGACAATACTCACGCTGACCTTGCTACTGGCCGCCATAGCCGCCAACGGCAAGAAACTGCTGATGCTGACGCACAAAAGGCCGTTATTCCATATTGCATTCAACAAATCACATCTCACTTGGCTTAACCTTCTATGGCTGCTGATGCTGATGGGCGTAATATGGCTGGAGTACGTAAACATAAGCAAATGTCTTATCTACCCCACTTACGACCGCGACTCAATGGCGGCCTTCGACACATTTGGCTATGTGTGCGCCCAGGAGGGAACCTACTTGCGCATGAGCCTCTTTGACGCCGACTACATCCCCTCGCTGCACCACGCTGGAAGCGCAATGAGCTATGTACCCATGCTACCCCTGTCCTATGCATACCTTTATATATATGGTGCCGCCACATCGAAGGCTATTCCCGCCCTTATATATCTGGGATTTCTCTTCGGCCTCTACGGCCTATGTCGCCGCCGACTGACTCACACAGCCTCCATGCTGGTACTACTGGGAGTGATACTGACACCAGAGATGACATCCTTTGCCTCCCATTCCATAACCAACGTGATGCATGCCTGCGTGGCCTCGGCGGCAATTATTTATCTATGCCTGTGGCTGGAGCGGCGCGAGCCATTCGACCTCAGACTGATGGCGCTGATGCTGGCCATTAATGTGTGGATGCGTGCCGAGGGAGTAGTGTTCATCGGCGTGGCGCTCTTATTTATATTTATCTCGCTGATAAGGAGCCATACGTCCACCCCGCTTCCCTCTGCCGAGGGGGAATCGGTTCGCCCGAAGTCCCGATGGTGGGCCATAGCGTTGACCGCGCTTGCCATGCTGCCCTTCCTACTATGGACAGTGTGCAGCAGCACATGCGGACTGGCCTCGGAGAGCACACTCATCACTCACCCCTTCTGGGACGGTGACAAGCTGCTCACCGTATGGCGCGGGGTGTACGGCCTGCTGGGCGGCAGCGACTATTACGGGTGGACTTTTAACATCGCGCTGATAATGCTACACGTACATATCTTCTATGCCATCTACCTCAGGCTGCGCCACCAGTCCATGCGCCCCGAGGGACTGAGCCTGAGCCACTACCTTATCTGGACCATCATAATCGGCATAGCAGGCTATGTGACGGTGCTCTACCAGGTAGACTACCAATGGGACAGCATCCAGAATGTACTTGATTTCTCCGCCAAGCGCTTCCTTTTCTGCTTTGTGCCGATGGCATGGTTCTTCAGTGTCAGCGTGATGCCCATGCGTAAGTTCGCCACATGGTTTGAGCGCAAGTGCGGCATCGGCAACTTATGAAAAACTTGGCTGATAAGCGACCAAATACGGAAGAATACGATGAAAACGGCTGATTTCTGCGTGACTTATACCGAAAACTTCGTATCTTTGTACCATTATGGATATTGAGCGACTACCAGCATGCATTCTGAAATGGATAGGGAGGATTCTGCTCTCCATCCTGATATTGATATTCTTGCTGGTGGTAGCAGTATATCTGCCTCCCGTGCAGCAATGGCTGAAGAATTGGGCCTGTGACTACCTGAGCGAAGAGACAGGCATGAAGGTGGAGATTGACCATGTGAGCCTCACCCCGTGGCTCGACCTCCAGCTGGAGCGCATGAGCGCCGTGGACAAGGGCGATACCGTGGTGGCCGCCGAGGAACTGCTGCTGGACGTAAAGGTGCTTCCCCTACTGGAGGGCAAGGTTGACCTCAACGGCTTCGAGCTGCGCCAGGCCAAGCTTAACACCAAGGACTTCATCAGCGACACCCATGTGGAGGGCCGCTTCAGGTTGCTCAAGATGGACATACCGGCGGTGTGCGACCTCAAGAAGAAGCACATCGACGTAAACCGCGTGAGGCTCAAGGATGCCGATGTCAGACTGGTGCTAAGCGACACGGCCGCCGTCGACACCACACCGTCGGAGCCCGTGGAGTGGCAGATTGCCCTGGGCGAGCTGAAGGTGGACAATACCACATTCTATGTACAGACGCCCGGCGACTCGCTGCGCCTGAGCGGCAACGTCAGCTCGCTCAGCGCCCGCCAGGCAGACATCAACCTGAAGGATGACTCCTACAAGGTAGGCAAGCTGGCCCTGCAGGCCACCGATATGGCCTACGACATTCCCTACGAGAAGCCGCAAAAGGGCCTTGACACCAACCACCTGCACTTCCCCACCCTGACGCTCAATGCCGACAACGTAAGCTATACCAAAGAAGGCCTCGACCTCGGCCTACAACAGCTGGCTCTCAAGGAAAAGAGCGGCCTGGAACTGAGCAACCTCAGCGGTACGCTGCATTACGACTCCACCTTGGTCAAACTCAGCGGCGGAGTAATCGAGACGCCCCATAGTCGCCTGGAAGCCGACGCCTCAGTGGGCAACAGCAACCGTATGGATATTAAGGTAAAGGGCAACATAGGCAAGCAGGACATCAGCCTGCTGGCTGGCGACGACCTTGGCAAGATGCTGCCCAACAAGCCCATCAATGTCAACCTGCGCGCCGAGGGTACCATGGACAACCTCACCCTCGACTACGGCATCATCACCCTGCCCGGCAACATGGAGATGCGACTCAATGGGCGACTCAACCAGCTGGGCTCCGACCTGCGCCGCAATGGCAACCTCCATTACACAGTGGCTCTCAAGGATGCCAGCTTCCTGCGCCAAGTGCTGCCCAAGGACCTCCAGAAGCAACTGCGCATACCCAACGGCACACGCATAGGCGGCGACCTCACCTTCCGCGGCAACAGTTTCACTCTCAGCAAGAACACCATATACAGCGGCAAGGGCAGCCTCAGTTTCACCGGTCAGTTTGATGCCAACCGCATGATCTACAACGGCCGGCTCACGGCCCGCCAATTCCCCCTCCAGAATTTCCTGCCAGGCATGGGCCTCAGTCCGCTGACCGGCGACTTCGACGTCAAGGGCCATGGCACTGACTTCCTCAGCCCCGGCACCAGCCTCAAGCTCCGCTCACGCATAGGCAACTTTACCTATGCTGGCCTGCCACTCAACAATATGCACATAGAGGCCGACATCAACGGTCCCAACGCCCAGGGCACGCTTCACGCCGACAACTCATGGCTCAAGGCTACGCTCAACTTCACTGCCCAGCAGCAGGGCGGGCGCATAAGCGGTTCGCTCGACGGTCAGGTAGAAAGCCTCCGCCTCAGCCAACTTACTGGCTCCGCCGACAGTACCATCGACAAGAACCTTCGCCTCATGGCTGACATCAATGTCAGAGGATTCTACGAGGAGAAAACACAGAAGATGGCCCTCGGCGGCACCATCGACCATCTCAATGCCGTTGACTCTCGCTTAGGCTATCCGGGCGGCGCCATCCGTTTCGGTCTCGGCACAAGTCCCGACTCCACCCACATCTACCTCAACTCGGGTGACCTCACCCTCATGGCACGCTCTGACAATCCGCTAAACGTCATCATAAACAGCCTCAGTAGCTTTGCCGACGAACTGACCACCAAGCTGAGCGCAGCCCAGCTCGACCACAACGCCCTGCGCCAGCTGCTGCCCGAGATGCGCATGCGCATACGCTCCGGCAACAACAACCCACTGCAGCAGATGCTGGCCATGAACGGCTACGGATTCGACTCCCTATCCGCTGACGTGACCACCGGCCCCGAGCTAGGCATCAATGCCACGGCCAACATGACCAACTTCCGCACCGGAGCCGTGCTGCTGGAAGCCTCGCAGATGGAAATCAGGCAAGACAGCGATGCCATGCGCCTCAATGTCCGCATAGAGAACAACAGTAAGAGAAATCCCAACCGTTTCACCGCCACCCTCGACGGCAGCCTGCTCAGCGACGGATTCAACCTGATGGCAAACTTCAAGGACGCTAAGGGCCGCGAGGGCATCAACATCGGCACCCGCGTCATCCTCGACGGCCACGGCGGCATGTCTTTCACCCTCCTGCCCAGAGTATCCACCCTGGCCTACCGCCAATTTAAAATCAATGATGACAACTTCCTGCGCGTGGACTCCGCCGGATTCTTCACTGCCAATATCGACCTCCTGGCCGACGACAATACCAACCTCAAACTCTTCTCCCTTACCAACGACTCCATCAATCAGGATATCACCCTCTCACTGGCCAACCTCAACCTCCACGACCTGAGTAGCGTAGTCCCCTTTATGCCCAAAGTCAGCGGATGGCTGGACGGCGATATCCACGTAATCAAGACCCCCCAGAGCTTCACCGCCGTAGGACAGCTGCAGAGCCGCCAGCTCGAATATGAGGGTATCTATGTTGGCGACATCGGTACTGAGCTCTTCTATATGCCCGAAGATGACGGCCACTATGTGGTGGCTCAGATATTGAGTCTGGATAAAGAGGTGGCTGTGCTCGACGGCCACTACTACGACCGCCAGGACGGCATACTTGACGCCACCCTCACCCTCGACCAATTCCCCGTAAGCCTGCTCAACACCTTCCTCAGCGACGACGGCACATTGGCCCTGCGCGGCATGGCCAATGGCGAGATAAGCGTCAAAGGTCCCACCGCCAACCTCGCCCTCAACGGCCAGATTAACCCCGACTCCATCCACGCCTACTCTGAGCTCTACGGCTTTGACCTCGCCATGGAGAATAAGCCCATCGCCATCAGCCAGGGCAAGATACTCTTCGACCAGATGAAATTCCTGGGCCGACAGAGCGACAATCCCCTCGTCGTCGACGGCAGCGTGGACCTCGGCAACCTGAGCGACATCATATACGACCTTAGCATCAAGGCCACCGACTTCAGCCTTATCAATGCAGAGAAGACCAAGAAATCGCTCCTCTACGGCAAAGTATTCGTTGACATCGATGCCACTCTCAAGGGCAAGTCCGGCTTCATGATGCTGCGCGGCGACCTCAATGTGCTGGGCAAGACCGACATGACCTACATCATGCGCGACACGCCCCTCCAGGTGGACGACCAGTTCAGCGGCCTCGTAGAGTTTGTGGACTTCAGCGACAGCGGCGAGCAGGAGGAGCAGCCTGAGGAGACCGGCGGACTCTTCGTAAGCCTCAACCTCAATGTTGACCCCGCTACCCACCTGCACTGCGAGCTCAGCGACGACGGCAAGAACTACGTGGACTGCAACGGCGGCGGCAACCTCAAGATGATGATGTTCCCCGGCGGTGACATGAGCATGACCGGCCGCTTCAACATACAGGGCGGCGAAATGAAGTATACCCTGCCATTCATACCTCTCAAGACCTTCACCTTCGCCGAGGGCAACTTCATCCAATTCAACGGCGACATCGACAACCCCACCCTTAACATCACAGCCACCGAGCGCACCAAGGCAGCCGTGACCGGAGAAACCGACGTCAGCCGCATGGTGGTCTTCGATGTGGGCGTCAAGATAACCAAGCAGCTCAGCAACATGGGCGTAGAGTTCCTCATCGATGCCCCCGAGGACAGCGAGGTGCAGAGCGAGCTCGCCACCATGGGCAACGAGATGCGCAACAAGGTGGCAGTCACCATGCTGGCCACAGGTCTCTACATGTCCTCCTCCAACAAGACCGGCTTCAAGGCCAACAACGCCCTCAACTCCTTCCTCGAGAGCGAGATACAGAACATTGCCGGCAGCGCCCTCAAGACCATCGACATCAGCGTAGGCGTGGAGGGCAACACCACCGCCAGCGGCGAGACCCAGACCGACTACACCTTCCAGTTCTCCAAGAAATTCTGGAACGACCGCGTTACCTTCGTCATCGGAGGCAAGGTGACTACCGGAGCCACCGACGAAGGCGCATCCTCCTCGCAGAGCTTTATCGACAATATCTCCCTAGAGTACCGCCTTAACCGCTTAGGCACTCGCTACATACAGGTATTCTATGACAATGACACTTACGACCCGCTGGAGGGCAGCTACTCCTCTGCCGGAGCTGGCTACATCTGGCGCCGCCGCACCGATAGCTTCGGTGACCTGATGCTCTTCAGAAGGAGTAAGAAGAAGAATAAGGAATAAAAGGGAGTAAGGAGAATAAAAGGACAAAAGGATATGAAACGCGACATATCACATATCACATATTACCTCGCATTGGCAACGCTGATGCTACTGCTGGCTGCCTGCTCCACCACCAGCCACCTGCCCGAGGGCGAAACCCTCTACACCGGCATAGGCACCGTCAGCTACGTGGATCAGGGCGGCAAGGACCGTGACGGCCTGCGCCACTCCACCAAAGGCGGAGTGATAGTAGCCCTGGCCGATGCCGCTGTACAGGTGAAGGACGCCCTCAGCGGAAAGAAGAAAAAGGCCGCCTCCGCCTCTAAGGAAGGAGGCCCTGCATCTGAAGGAGTGGCAGAAGACCTGACCAACGACGCCGATGCCCAGGCCCTGGAGGCTGTGGAGGAAGAGATTGAGGCCGTGATAGCCTATCCGCCCAACAACTCCTTCTTCGGCAGTTCGCGCATACGCACACCCCTGCCTATCGGCCTGCTGGCCTACAATGCGTGGGGCTACAAGGAGGAAAGCAAAGGCCTCGGCCGCTGGCTCTTCCAGAAGGTGGGCAGCCAGCCGGTGCTCATCTCATCCGTCAATCCCGACACACGAGCCAAGGTGGCAGAAAACGTGCTGCACAACTACGGATTCTTCCGCGGCCACGTCGACTACACCATCACCCACCACCGCCACAACGACCGCAAGGCCAAGATCAACTACTTTGTCCATACCAACCGCCTCTGGCGCATCGACTCAGTGGAGTACATCGGATTCCCCGACTATGCCGACTCGCTCATCCGCGCCACCCGAAAGCAAAGCCTCCTGCAGCCCGGCGCACCCTTCACTGCCACAGCCCTGCAACAGGAGCAGACCCGCGTGGCCAACATGCTCAAAAACCGCGGCTACTATTACTATAAGCCCACCTTCGCCACCTACAAGGCCGACACCGTGGCCAAGCCATACAAGGTGCAGCTGCGCATGCAGAACTCCCCCAACCTGCACCCCCTCGTCAACAGACAGTGGTACATAGGCAACACTCACCTCACCGTGCTGCGTCATGCCCTCGACCAGGCCGACCACACCGTCAGCATACCCGAAGGCTCCTACTCCTACTCTGGCTCCCACTGGCCCATACGCCCCGACGCCGTCATGCGCAACGTACTCCACCGCCGCGGGCGCCTCTACCGCTACATGGGACAGGAGAAAACCCAGGAGCTGCTCAATGAACTCGGCACATTCTCCCACCTCGAGCTGCGCTATATGCCGCGCGACACCGCCGCATGGCGCCGCGCCGACAGCGTCATGCCACCGGCGGGGTCTGACACCCTCGACCTCTACATCCGCGCCATAATGGAGCCCCGGTATAACGCCGACCTGGAAATCAACGTTACCGAGCGCAACTCCAACCGCATAGGCCCCGGACTCTCGCTCGGACTAAAGAAGAAAAATGCCTTCCGCGGAGCCGAGCTCCTCAGCTTCAAGCTCTACGGCTCCTACGAGTGGACCACCACCAACCTCGGCGACAACCACAGCCACGGCCTCTTCAACTCCTACGAAGTCGGCACCAAGCTATCGCTCGACATTCCACGCATGATGCTGCCCGGCATGAATCCCCAGCGCCTCCGGTTCCCCGCCACCACCAGCTTCAGCATCTACGGCGACCTACTCAACCGTGCAGGCTACTTCCGCATGCTATCCTTCGGTACCAGCCTCACCTACTCCTGGCACCGCAACCGAACCTCGCGCCACGAGCTGACGCCCTTCTCGCTGACCTACGACAAGCTCTACCGTACCACCCACCAGTTTGACTCCATCCTACAAGAGAGCCCAGCCCTGGCCGTCTCGATGCAAGACCGCCTCGTGCCAGCCATACAGTACACCTACGCCTATACCTCACCACGCAACACCCGCCACCCCCTGGCATGGCAGTTCAGCATCAAGGAGGCCGGCGGACTCACCTCGACAGCCTACGCCATAGGCGGCAAGAAATTCTCTGAGAAAAACAAGAAGCTTTTCAGCAATCCCTTCGCTCAGTTTATAAAAGTCACCTCCGAACTCCACAACAACTGGCGCCTCAACACCAACACCCGCCTCGTCACCCGAGTGATGGGCGGCATAGCATGGGCCTACGGCAACTCTGACTTCGTGCCCTACAGCGACCAGTTCTACTCCGGCGGTGCCAACAGCATCCGCGCCTTCCCCATACGCCGCGTAGGCCCCGGACGCTTCATCAGCCGCGGCGGCAAATACTCCTACCTCGACCAGACCGGCGACATCAAGATAGAAGGCAACATCGAACTGCGCTTCCCTCTCTTCGGCACACTCTACGGAGCCACCTTCATCGATGCAGGCAACATCTGGCTCCTGCGCTCCGACGACAACCGCCAGGGTGGCACCCTGCGAGCCGGCAAGCTGCTTAGCGACCTGGCCCTCGGCACCGGTGTGGGCATGCGCTACGACCTCGACTTCCTAGTACTCCGACTGGACCTCGGCATTGCCCTCCACGACCCCGCATCCACTCACCGCGGCTACTTCCAGACAGGCCGCCTGGGCGACCGCTTCGCCCTACATTTCGCAATAGGCTATCCCTTCTAGGAGAAAAAGAGAGATTGCCTGACCGCAAGAAAACCCATCTCCGCCGCAAAAAATCCCAATTTCAACGCAAGGAACCCCCCACCCTCCTATAAAAAAGAAGGCCCTGTTACTCCCACACCCAACGAAGAGCAACAGGGTCTTTAAGTTATTCCTTTGATTCCCCATCTCGCGAAATATAAATGTGAGCGGCCGCAGACTGACTGCCTACAGCCACAATCTAAACACAAGCTCATGTAGTCTAAACACGTACTGCTACAATCTAAACCCGTGCTCATGAAATAATTTAAGTTGAATTATTAAAAAATCAATGAATTATTAAAAAATCAAGTTGAATTAAAAATAATTTAGGTAATGATATAGATGTTGGCACAGATTACTCATAATGCAGCCAATTCTGACTGCGTTAGTTGTATGTTTATTGCATAGCAGCGTTAGTTAGAATAGACATAAGACTTTTATTCCGAGTCTTTTGCGTGATCATTGCCTAAGTTTAATCTAATCCCGTTCAAAAAAGTTTTAATCCCGTGGAAAAATAAACTAATCCCGTGAAGAAAA
>JAEEGI010001446.1_pt1 | contig 59264 bp, 41 predicted proteins | sample 8958751 | NCBI WGS metagenome assembly JAEEGI01 (sample SAMN16246545, study PRJNA631951) | gut metagenome | biome: gut microbiome; feature: rumen; material: KS-attached | host: Bos | place: Iran: Karaj | collected 2018-10
TCCGCGGTCATTCACCTCTTTCTCCTTGAGGTTCAGCACATTGCAGGGACAAGCCACAACACACAGGCGGCATCCCTTGCATCGTTCCGTATTCACTACTACGGCTCCATGAAATTTTGCCATAAAAAGAAATAGTTTAAAGTTTAAAAGGTTATTAATCTTAAGTTCGTCTTATCCCGCAAAAATACTTCTTTTTGGGGACATGGCAAACAAAAACGCATCATTATTTACCAACAAATGGTGATTTTTTGTCGTGCCCTACAAAAAACGCAACATCAATTCTTTCGATACCAGCCGAGGAAAAAAGGCACTTCATTAAAAAAGCATCTTTCTGTGCCGCGATTTGCTCACGGCACAGAAAGATGTCTTCAATAAGGGGAGAAATGTAGTATTTAGGTTAATGATTGCCACACCAACCGCCCTTGGCGGCATAACTGTAGAACGCACCTGTTTCCCAGTCTGTCATTACTCCCAATGTATAGTTATAGCCAGCCGGCACACAGAAGTTGTTCTCTGACCCCTCATTCAATGGGTTATCCATACCGTAACCGATGACAGTCTCTTGCATGTCTCGGTCAGCCCCATAATGCATACCATCTATCACATAATGATAACGTGCCATCCCTTCGCCGGCCGAGGGCCCATATCCATAGACTTCACTAAACAGATTAATTGTTGCCGTGAAGTCCCCATTACTACCTAACAGAAGTTCAAACCACACCTCGTTGCCGTCCTTGTCAAGCACGACAGCCCAGAAGCCTTCATCTCTCGGGTCTGGTTCATCTCCTTCTTTGGCAGGAACCACATAATCCATAGAACTGTACATAGTTTCGTATCCCTCTACCGTGTTTGAAGCGTCGATGTGTACCGGATAGTCCTCGTCAACGCGCTCGAGATAGCAAGGATTCTCAACCTCTTGACCATCGATGAACAGCCTGACCACCCCTTGCCCTGTGGCTTCAACGATCACATAATCATCCTCAACGGTAATGGAAATCACGGGGTCATAAATGGGAGGAGGTATAGGACCTTCCCAATTCACGGTAAACGCGGTATAAAGGTTTTTATAGCCACGTGCCCTGGCAATCACTTCAATAGTGTACTCGCCATAATCTCCCAACCATAAAAAACCATCTTGCAACTCGGTCTCCACTCCATCCAGATAAACGGTGAGAGTCACAAGCTCGTCACCAGTGTAGTAGATGTAGACCGAACCATCGCCATCATTAAAATCCAACCCAATATCACCCGTCAGGTCTTTGGGGGCGCCCCTCAAGATAATGTCAATCACAGTTGAGATATCTGCCACATTGACTTCTCCATCTCCATTGACATCAAAGCGGGCGGAATTATCATCGCGGAAGATGGCATCAACAATAGAGTTAATGTCAGCAATATTCACCTCGTCGTCACCGTTCACATCCCCATAAACGGTTGGCTGAGGTGCACTTTTTAATACCACACTGCATGAAACATTGGCATCTTCGTCGGCTTTAGGATCAAAGGTGATGGTAACGTCATACAAGCCGTCAACGGGCACCTCGGCAACGTAGTTGTAGTTTGGCCATGACTGCCCCCAGTCGTGATTGGCCACCACCTTAAACTCGATAGACCCCGCCTTCAGGTTCACACTCTTTTTAGTCCACACATAAAGTCCACCGGCGCCCTCGGTCATCTCGTTATCGGGGTTGTTGATATCCCATTCTGTACCGAAGAGGACATCTGGTGCCCCTGCAACAGTATAAACCTTTGGGGGATCTATGAAGGCATCGCCATTGACCATGAAGCGGCCGTTGGTCAAGTCAAAAGTGAATTCATATTCTTCTCCACTTCCCGTTAATCGATAAGCGCCATGATCACCAGCCTTTTGGGTGGTGGTCCATGTTCCAAAATTCACCTGCTCATCACCATTTGCCGGTCCATAACGGAAATCGTTATTGAAGACTGTCCAATCACTGCTGAGGCCATCGGCAAACACAAACCATATAGTGCCGTTAATCTCGGCCGTGTAGCTGTAGGTGCCATCGCCATTATCGGTCATTTCGACACCCTGTGCCGGGTTCCAGTCCCCAAAAGGGTTATTTCCGACAATGTAGATAGCTGCATGGCTATAACACGCCATCATGACGGCCATTGCTGCAATAGTAAGAATCTTTTTCATTCTGTAAATATTTAAGGTTAATAATACTCTATTTATAAATTTAGGCGGCGATGCCATCATGGCCTCACCGCCTAAGGGTTATTGACGGGGGCTCGCTAAAGCCCTTGATGGGTCAAATCGGAATTTACTTCTTGTAAGAGTTGATGATGCTGTCGATGCCTTCATCGATGCGCATGCGGTAGAACGAACGCCATACGAAGAAGATAGCCACAATCACAAAGATGATACCTACCCAAGGAGCGAACTCACGGAAGTTATCGCTAATAGCCATTTCCATGGCGAGCAGACCGAACAGGGTAGTGAACTTGATGATGGGGTTCAGCGATACTGAAGAAGTGTCCTTGAAGGGATCACCCACAGTGTCACCGACAACCGATGCATCGTGCAGGTCAGTACCCTTGAGATCAAGGTCCACCTCTACCACCTTCTTACTGTTGTCCCAGCTACCACCGGCATTGGCCATGAACACGGCTTGGAACAGACCGAACAGGGCAATCGAAATCAGGTAGGAAACGAAGAGCGAAACGGCATTGTCGCCACCCACGCTACTCGGGGACGCCAAGCAGGCGAAACCGAGGGCGAAGAAGAAGATGGCCAGGAAGATGTTGAACATACCCTTCTGGGCATACTGCGTGCAGATCTTCACCACCTCGACCGACGATTTGGTGTCGGCCTTCTTGGGAGCGTTGGGATCGAGTTTAATATGGTCCTTGATAAAGGCCACGGCACGGTTGGCACCCACAGTAACGGCCTGGGTCGAAGCACCGGTGAACCAATAGATTACCATACCACCCAGCAAGAAACCGATGATGGTGTAGGGGTTCAGCAGGTTCAGCAGACTGGCAGGATCCACGTTGAGCGTCTTCTGGATCACGAGGATGATTGAGAAGATCATCGTGGTAGCACCAACAACAGCAGTACCGATGAGCACAGGCTTAGCAGTTGCCTTGAAGGTATTGCCTGCTCCGTCGTTCTCCTCGAGGTAGTGCTTTGACTTCTCCCAGTCGGGTTTGAAGCCGAAGTCACGCTCGATTTCCTCGTCCTTGTTGGGCACTTCTTCGATGAGAGAGAGCTCATAGACACTCTGAGCGTTATCGGTCACGGGGCCGTAGCTGTCAACAGCGATGGTCACGGGACCCATACCCAGCATACCGAAGGCCACCAGACCGAAGGCGAAGATGGCAGGATAAGACATGAGGTCAGGAGAAATCTTGATCGAGAAGGTATAGCCCACAAACATCAGCAGCACGAAGGCCAGACCTGTCCAGAAGCCGGAGAAGTTACCAGCCACAAAACCGCTCAGGATGTTCAACGAGGCACCACCCTGATGAGAAGCTTTGACAACCTCCTGCACATGGGCACTCTTGGGCGAGGTGAAAATCTTGGTAATCTCGGGAATAAGGGCTGCGCCCAGGGTACCCATCGAGATGATGCTGGCCAATTGCCACCACAGGTTGGGGTGTCCAACGATATTGCCCAACTGCATATAGGAAACAATATAGGTCACAGCGATGCTGAGCACGCTGGCAAACCAAACGAGCGAGGTAAGAGGTTTCTCAAAGTCAAGGCTGTCCTTGCCGGCATATTTGGCTTTGCAGAAGCCCTTGTTCACCCAGTAAGCCACCACGCTGGTGATGACCATGAGGATACGCATCGAGAAGATCCACACAAGCAGGTTCTTCTGCATCTCGGGATCATTGACGGCCAACAGGATGAACGACACCAGAGCAACACCGGTCACGCCATAGGTCTCAAAACCATCGGCAGTAGGACCAACGCTGTCACCGGCGTTATCACCGGTACAGTCGGCAATCACACCAGGGTTGCGGGGATCGTCCTCACCAATCTTGAAGACCACCTTCATCAGGTCACTGCCGATGTCGGCAATCTTGGTGAAGATACCACCTGCAATACGCAGGGCACTGGCGCCGAGGCTCTCACCAATGGCGAAGCCGATGAGGCAAACACCAGCCAGATGCGCGGGGACAAAGAGCAGGATGACCAGCATGATAATCAGCTCAACGCACACCAGCATCACACCGATGCTCATACCCGCATTCAAGGGGATGTTGAGCAGGCGCAACGGGTCACGGCGCAACGAGGCGAAGGCCATGCGTGCGTTAGCGTAGGTATTCATGCGGATGCCGTATGCTGCTACTGCATAAGAGCCGAGCATACCGATTACTGTCGATAACAGGATGATGAGCACCTCACCCACCGACATGTGGCTAAGCCCACCAAAGTAGAAAGCTACCACAATACCGATGAAGACAAACAGGATGGCCAGAAAGCGGCCCTGTTGCTTGAGGTAGGTCGAGCAAGTCTTGTAAATTACTTCACCAATCTCGCGCATGGCGGGATGAACAGGCAGACTCTTGGTCTTCATGAAATGATAGACGCCGAACAGCATTCCCAGCACGCACACCAGGAAGCCCCAGTGCAAGAAACTGATTTCATGCAACGACTGTGGCATCACCAAGTCGGCCTCACTGGCATGCAGCCCCAGGCTGGACACCAATGTCATCAGGAGAATTAGGGATTTTTTCATTGATTTAATCTTCAATTATTGTTGTTTAAGTTTAAAATCATCAGGTTTTCACGAGACTCCTTTTTGAAATCGGGCACAAAGTTACTACCATTTTTTCTAATAGCCGTTATTTTATTGAAAAATTAACACTCACGGCAAGAAAAAACAATGTTTCAAATTGCTAAAATGGCGATTTTTTTGGCAAAAATGTCAAAATACGGGCCCCAAGGTTGACAAAATGACGATACTTTTGCCATTACAGTGGCAAATTCCCAAGTTACAATCTGTCACTTCATGAAGGCCTATTCAAACACATAATTAAGAAAATCATGCAACGGCTTGAGAGGTTGTAAGTCACCAGCAACACGCTCCACCCAATCGTCACAATCGAAGTAATTCTCGTCAAGATTCTTCACTAACAGGTATTCCTTCATTTTAAGATAACGGCCCATAGGATGTTCCTTGTCAAATCTCTTGGGCATGGTCTTGAGCGAACGTGACATCCACTGGTAGCGCGAAGTGATGTCGGGATGATTAACGATGGCCAGAAATTCCTCGGACTCGGCGTCGATGAGGCCGCGCAACTGCTCAAGAATGGGTTTCTCGGGCCACCATATGCCGCCACACAGCATCAATTCCTGGACGCCGAAGTGGACATAATAGCACGACTGCACCGTGTGACGCCCGCCCTTGCCGATGACGCCCGAGAAATAATCCTTATAGGGGCGCTTGTCATGCGAAAACCGTATATCGCGATAAATGCGGTAAACACTGTCCTTGACGGCCAGGCCACGCGCTTGCGGGTCAAAGGCGGCCACCGTGGCGATGAGACGCTCCATGTCTTGCTCCCATGCCCCCCTCAAGACATCAAACTGTTCCTTGTGCGCCTTGAACCAAGCGCGATCGTTATTGATGGCGAGCTGGCGCAGGAATGCCAGCACCTCATGCATATTGCTTGCCGATTTCATTATTCAAAATTAGATAAATTGTTCACTACAAAGATAATCATTTTATCAATAAACGCCAAAAAAACATCAATGAACAGAATAGATTCAGAATAAATATTCAATAGCGAAACCGCCATAAAAACATCAAACCGTCAAGCCCAAAACAACAAAAACTTCAAAATTATCATCAAAATCTTTGCGTAATTAAAAAATCGTTATTACCTTTGGGGCTATCAACCGAGAAGTAAAAAACATCATTTCATATACTAACCTTAATTTATTATCACTTAATCAACTAAAGGCTTATGAAGAAATTACTGTTTTTCTTGACAGCCGCGATGATTGCGATGTCATTATCGGCCGCACCAGTAGATGAGGTTGCGGCCATGAAGAAAGCACAAAAGTTCCTAGTCAATGAACTTTATGCCGGTCAAATCATGTCTCCTGCAGCAACTCAACCGCTGTTGCTGAAGGCCGAGATGGGCGATGTGAAACTTCACGGCCCCGTTTACTACATCTTCAACACAGCCACTACCTTTGTGGTGGTCGCCGGTGATGACCGCGCCGAAGAGATTCTGATGGTGGGTGACCGTCCCTTGACGGACATCAACAACCTGCCCCCGGGTCTTCAAGACATGCTGGGACAGTACAAGGATCAAATCATGTACCTCCAGAAAAATCCTAACCTGCGTTCCAACACGTTGCTGGCCAACCCGGCCAAGCATCAGCTGCGCGCCGGCACCTATGGCCCGCTGCTGACGTGCAACTGGGATCAGGAGGCTCCCTATTATAACCAATGTAAGTTTGGTAGCTACCAGTGCTTGACGGGTTGCCCTGCTACCAGTGCATCGATGGTATTCTACTTCTGGAAATACCCGACTGCAGCCACCCCCACAGTTCCCGGCTACAAATCAACCATCAGCTATTCAAGCTATGGTTCCAAGAGCTACACCCACTCGGCACTGCCCTCGACCACCTTTGACTGGGCCAACATGCTGGATGACTACACTGGCAGCTACACGACCGCCCAGGGTACTGCTGTAGCCACGCTGATGCACTATGTGGGCCAGGCCGAGCGCATGGGCTACGGCACAAGCGCTGCTGGCGGTAGCGGTGTGAGCGTAGACAGCGTTTGCAACATCCGCGACGCGTTCACCTTCTTTGGCTATGACTCCAGCACCACCCGCTTCGTCAAGAAGACCAGTGCCTATAGTGGCGGCACCACACTTTATACCGATGCCCAGTGGGCTGCACTGATTCAGGAGGAGATGGCCGCAGGTCGTCCCATCGTTTTCTGCGCTGTTAGCTCCAACGCCGGCGGACACGCCTTCAACGTTGACGGTTACAACAGCAGCACCAACAAGTACCACATCAACTTCGGTTGGAGTGGAGACGGTAACGCATGGTGCTCACTGAACGCCTTCGGCTACAGCAGCTACAACTTCAATGTATATCAGCAGATGGTAATCGGTATCCAGCCGCCTAGCGGCGCAACCGCTACCCCGACGCTCACCGTCAGCCCCAGTTCACTGAGCTTCAGCACCACCGCCGGCCAGACCGTTACCAAGACCTTCACTGTGACTGGTACCAACCTCACTGGTAACGTGACTTTGACTAAGAGCGACGCCAATGGTGCCTACACCATTTCTCCGACGACCATCAGCGCCAGTGCAGCCGCCAGCGGCGCTACCGTAACGGTAACCTACAAACCGACAGCTGCCGGTTCACACTCGGGCACAATAACCGTAGCCAGCAGCGGTGCCAGCAGCAAGACGGTTTCCCTGTCTGGTACTGCACAGGCAGCAGCTCTGGAGACCTATACTCCCGTGATGAGCGCCGCCAACAGCAGCTACATTACCACCAATAGCTTCCGCGCTAACTGGACCGACCAAACAACGAGCAGCAACGTTTCGAGCTATACCCTGCAGGTAACCGAGAAGGGCAGCACTCCCGCCACCTCACAGCTTGCCAGCATCGACTTGAGCGGTGTGACACAAGTCACCAACAGCGACGGCTACCTGACTGACGTTGCCAGCAGCATCGCCAGCTATCTGGGCACGGGTTGGACCGCTTCGACCTATGTTTATGCCAACACTGGTATGCTCATCACCGGCGGCAACCTGGTATCACCCACCTACAGCCTGAGCGGCTACAGCAATGTTACTGTTAAAGTAACCGCCTACTCCTACTACTCGAGCTACTATGGCAACGCCACCTTGAGCGTGGCCACCAACAGCGCCAGCAAGACGCAGGCCCTGACCGACAACAGCACCGAGTACACCTTCGTACTGAATTGCGCATCGAGCGACAAGATTACCATCGGCTCCACCAGCAATTACATCAGCGTGAGCAAGATTGAAATCTATGCTGGCGATGCAACCTCTGTCAACATGCTGGCAGCCAGCGAGACCGGTGGAGAGACCTCACGCACCATTACGGGCATCACCAACAAGTACTACACTGTGAGCAACCTGAAGGAGGGTGGCACATTTGTATATAAGGTGAAGGCCATCTACACCGACGGCACCCAGAGCGCTTGGAGTAACGAGCAGGAAGTAACCCTCAACGAAGCCGCTGTAGCAACGCCGACCTTGACCGTAACTCCCGCATCGCTGAACATGTCGGCCTACACGGGCGAGACCGCTACCGCTACCTTCAAGGTAACTGGCGCCGACCTCACAGGTAATGTGACGCTCACAAAGAGTGGCTCCAGCGTATTCTCCATCTCACCGACCACCATCACTGCAGCCAATGCTGCTAACGGTGTGAATGTAACCGTGACCTACGCTCCCACCGCAACAGGCACCCAGACTGGAACCATCACCATTGCCAGCTCGGGCGCCGAGAGCAAGACTGTCACCCTGACCGGTACTGCCACCGCCGCTCCCATCACGACCTACACTCCCGTGATGAGCGCCGCCAACTCAAGCTATGTCACCAGTTCAGCCTTCCGCGCCGATTGGACCGACCAGACTGCAAGCGCCAACGTTGCCAGCTACACCCTGCAAGTGAATGGTCAGGGCGGCTCCACTCCCTCCACCGGCACCACGCTGCTGGGCAGCATCGACGGCAGCCAGTACACCGGCAGCTACAAGACCATTACACTGACCTCGCCGTGGGGCGGCACCAACGTCAAGGGCGGTAACAGTGCTGTCTATTTCACCAAGAGCGGCAAGATCACCTTCACCATCCCCTCGGGTTACAGCAACGCCACCTTCAGTGTCAAGATCAAGACCGTTAGCGGCACCTATGGCACGGGTAACGTCACAGTGAAGTCTACCAAGACCGCAGCTGTGGGACACACCTTCGCCAAGGGTGAAACCTATACCTGGATCGTTACTGGTAGCGCCGGAGAAGTCATCACGCTGACCACAACCGACAGCAGCTACTCACCCGACATGTCGCTGATCGAAGTTTATGCCGGCAATACGACTCTCAATGCCACCGAGACTGGCGACGCTACCGCACGCACCATTACAGGTATCACCAACAAGTACTACACAGTTAGCAACCTGACTGCTGGTGCAACCTACACTTATAAGGTGAAAGCCATCTACACCGATGGCAGCGAGAGCGCTTGGAGTAACGAGCAGAGCGTCACCCTGAAGGAAGAAGAGCCTGCCGCTACTCCTACCTTGACCGTAACTCCTTCCAGCCTGAACCTGACGGCCAACGTTGACGGCACAGCCACCGCCACCTTCAAGGTTACGGGTGCTGACCTCACCGGCAATGTAACACTCAGCTTGAGCGGTGCCAGCGTCTTCACCATCTCGACAACGAGCATCACGGCAGCTAATGCCGCCAATGGTGTGAACGTTACTGTCACCTACAAGCCCACCGCTTATGGCACTCAGAACGCCACTGTCACCGTAGCCAGCTCGGGTGCAACGAGCAAGACCGTAGCACTGACCGGTAATGCTACCATTGCCAAGGCTACCCCTGTATTGAATGCCGCAACTAACATCTCCAGCACCAGCTTCACCGCTAACTGGACCCACGATGTATCCACTTCGGCAGTATCGAGCTACACCCTATATGGAACGCTGACAGCACAGCCCGAAGGCGGTGACGAGCCGAGCGCAACCCTGTTGGGTAGCCTCGACGGCAGCAACTACACCGGCAGCTATGCCAGCATCACGCTGACCTCGCCGTGGGGCGGCAGCAACGTGAAGGCAGGAAACGGCGCCATCTACACCAAGAACAGTTCTTCATGGTGGAGCACGAGCTATGGTAACATCACGTTCACCATCCCGTCGGGCTACAGCAATGCCACCTTCACTATCCAAATCACGACTGCGAGCAACAGCTATGGCACAGGTAACATCACTGTGAAGTCGGCTAAGACCTCGGCAGTAGGCCACACCTTCGCTCAGGGCGAGACTTACACCTGGACTGTTACCGGCAGCGCCGGTGATAAGATCACCATCTACTCTACCGACAGCAGCTACTCACCCGATATGGCCTTCATCGGCATCTATGCAGGCACGATGAACCTCAATGCCACGGCAACTGGCGATAACACTAACTTTGTCATCACCGACATCGACGCCGGTTCGACGGGCATCACCTTGAGCAACCTGGTAGAGGGTGGAACCTACTCCTACTATCTTGTTGCCAACTATGTTGACGGCACCACTGCCACCAGTAACACCCAAGAGGTAATTCTGGTTAGCCTGAACGCCGACCACAACACAGCTATCAACTCGATTGCCGCCGACGGCGACGAAATTGAGTCGGTAACCTATGTGAACATGGCAGGCATGCAGAGCAAGGAGCCGTTTAGCGGTGTCAACATCGTGGTAACCCGCTACCGCAGCGGCATCGTGAAGAGCAGCAAAGTAATGTTCTAATTGTATTTCAGGGCAATAGGCCCTAAGGATACTCACCACTGAATGTGAGGGTGGCGCCAGCCATGGCACCACCCTCATTTATTATCCCTTAAAAAACTTGTTAAAACGCACGAAAAACCAAGAAAACTTTTGGAGTTTTAAAAGTTTTCTATAATTTTGCACCCTCAAAATAGAAGATAATTACTAAGCATTAAGAATGGACACAAAAGAACGCATTGTAACTGAATGCAGCCAGATGCTCATGAGCGTGGGTCCCACATCGATGACGATGGATGACGTGGCACGCGCCTGCGGCATCTCCAAACGCACTCTCTATGAAATTTTCCCCGACAAGCGCACGCTCATCGGCGAGTGCATGCACCGCGAACATGAGGCGAAAAACACCCAGTTGAAAGAGATTTTCAATACCTCATCCAACTGTTTTGAAGCCATGTTCAGGGTTTACCAGCGTGCCCGCAAGATGTATGAAACCACATCGATGGCATTTATCAACGATATCAAGCGCCTTTACCCTGACATTTTTGAGAAGCACATGGAGAACGAGAAGACCGTGATTGCCGGTATTGCTTCGGTGCTGCGTCAGGCACAAGACGAAGGTCTGGTCATCAAGCGCATCAACCCCGAGATTGCCGCCTACCTGTTCTCGCAGTCCATGCGTGTGTTGCACGAGAATCCCAACGGGACCAAATACGGATTTAAGGAAGAAGACATGTTTGACCATGTCTTTATCAGCTTCTTGCGAGGCGTGGCCACCATCAAGGGCATCGAGATGATCGAGTACCTTGAAAACCAACAACAGCAAAATCAATAAAACTACAATACAATGTTCAACTACAAGAAAGTTTACTACATTATTCTATTAATGTTCATTGGCGGCACCCTCAGCGGCAAAGCCCAACTGGCATTGTCGCTCGACGAGTGCATCCGCATCGCCCTGAATGAGAACCCCACCATCAAGGTGCAGGAAATGGAAATCACCCGTGTGGACTATAGCCGCAAGGAGGTACTGGGCCAGTTGCTGCCCACCATCAACCTGGCAGGCCAGTACCAGCGCAACCTGTCGTTGCAGACGATGTACATGGACACCGAGGCCGGAACCATGGCCATCAAGATGGGTAGCGACAATACCCATGCAGCAGGTCTCCAGGCTCAAATTCCCCTGGTAGTGCCCCAGTTGTGGAAATCCATCAAGCTGAGCGAAAATCAGATTCTGCAAAACGTGGAGAAGGCCCGCGCCAACAAGTTGTCACTGGTGAATCAAGTGGAAAAAGCCTACTATGCTCTGTTGCTTGCTCAGGACAGCAAACGCGTGATCGAGGAGAACCACGCCACCGCCAAGTTGAATGCCGACATCTTCCAGAAGAAATATGAACTGGGCGCTGCCTCAGAATATGATGTGCTGCGCGCCAATGTAGCTGTTACCAATCTGGAGCCGTCCATCGTCGAGGCCGAGAACTCCATCAATGCCCTGTTGCTGCAATTGAAGGTGCTCATGGGAATGGACGTGCGCACCGAAATCGTACCGAGCCAGCAACTGAGCGACTTCAGAGGCGAGATGTATGCCCGCGCACTGAGCAACACGCTGGGAGCCGACACGACACTGGCCAATAATTCAAGTCTGAAGTCAATGGACCTGCAGACCGATTACCTGAAGAAGGCCCTCGACGTGCAGAAGATGGCTTGGTACCCCACCCTGAGTGGTAGCGCAAGCCTGATGTGGCACTCGATGAACAACGGCAGCCCCTTCACTGGACTTCGTTGGAGCCGCGCTTCGAGCGTGGGATTGACTTTGGCCTTCCCCATCTTCCAGGGCGGTCAGCGCTACTACAAGCAGAAACAGGCCGAAATTGCCGTCGATGAGATGAAATGGCAACGCGAGAATCTGGAGCGCACTTTGCACATGCAGGTAGCTACTCAGAACAACACCATCGCCAAGAACCTCAAGCAAATCGAGAGTAACGAGGCAGGTGTGACAATGGCCGAGAAGGCTAACGACATCATGCAGAAGAGCTTTAAAATCGGTGCCGCCTCGTTCATCCAACTGCGAGATACCGAGGATGCCCTGATGGCTGCCCGCTTGGCCTACTACCAAGCCATCTACAACTACCTGGTTGCCGAGAGCGACTTGGAGTATGTGCTGGGCAACACGCACTATGTCAGATAATTCCTCTAGAATATCTAGAAGACCTAGAGCATCTAGAGTATCTAGAAAATCAAAAAAGACAATAACAAAAAACAATCAAAATATCATCAACCAATGAAGACAAAGAAATTTTTACCGATTGTAATGGTCGTTCTGGCACTGGCATCATGCTCCAGCAAGGATGACAAAAAAGCAACCGAAATCAAGGAGGAACTGCCCATCGTCGAGGTGGTGACCATCGGACAAGAAGCCGTGAAGCAGACCAGCGAGTACACGGGAACCGTGGAGGCCTTCAAGACCAACAACATCTCGTCGAACAGCGGTGCGCGCATCAAGCGCATCCTCGTTGATGTGGGCTCACGCGTTGCTCGTGGCCAGCGTCTTGTCATCCTTGATGACGTGAACATCGCCCAGCAGCAGATCTCACTTGCCAACTTGAAGCGTGAACTGGACCGCGCCCGCGAGTTGGTGAAAATCGGCGGCGGCACCCAGCAGGCTGTGGATCAGCTGCAGGCACAATACGATGCCACCGCAAGAGCTATCCGCACCATGCAGGAAAACACCGTGCTCACATCACCCGTGAGCGGTGTGGTTACAGCCAAGAACTATGACGCCGGCGACTTGCCCGCAGGACTTCCCGTATTGACCATCGAGCAGCAGAATCCGCTCAAGGTAATCGTCAACGTCAACGAGAGCGAGTATCCTCATGTGAAAAGAGGTATGCCTGTGACTGTAAAATTCGACACCTACGGCGACGAGACCTTCAACGGCCAGGTTTACCTGATCCATCCCACCGTTGATGCCACCAGCCGCACCTTCCAGGTCGAGGTGGCCATCACCAACCGTCAGGACAAAGTGCGCACCGGCATGTTCGCGCGTGTCAACTTCAACTACGGCACCACCACCAGCGTTGTCGTTCCCGACCGCGCCGTACAGAAGCAGGTGGGTTCCGGCGTGCGCTACGTTTGGGTTTACCAGGGCGGCGAAGTGGAACTGCGCGAGATTGAACTGGGCCAGCGTCTGGAGGACCGCTATGAGGTCAAGGGCGGCTTGGTTGCCGGAACTCAAGTGGTTATCGCGGGTGCATCACGCCTGCAGGACGGCGCCAAAGTTCAACTCAAGAAGTAAATTCAAGTTTTGTCTGATTGCAAACCTTGAGGTATAGAGGATTCTAAATTGCCAAAACCCATTCATCAAGATTGAGCAATCAGTAAAACCATTCAATAGATTCAACTATGAGTTTATATTCCAGTTCAGTAAAACGACCAGTGACCACGATTCTGATTTTTGTGGCACTGATTGTGCTGGGTCTGTTCTCGCTCCGCAGTCTGCCCATTGACCTGTTCCCCGACGTGGAGACCAACACCATCATGGTGATGACCAGCTACGCGGGTACCAGTGCGTCAGACATCGAGCAAAACGTGACCCGTCCGCTTGAGAACGCCCTCAACTCGGTGGAACACCTCAAGCACATCACGTCAAACAGCCGTGAGAACATCTCTATCGTTACCTTGGAGTTTGAATACGGCTATGACATCGAAGCGTTGACCAATGACGTGCGCGACAAACTTGATATGGTGTCGAGCATGCTGCCCGACGACGCCAACACGCCCATCATCTTCAAGTTCAGCAGCGACATGATTCCTATTGTGCTGCTGTCGGTACAGGCCAGTCAGAGTATGCCCGGCTTGTATAAGATTCTTGACGAGAATGTGGCCAACCCGTTGGCACGTGTAGATGGTGTGGGTTCAGTATCCATCGCCGGTGCCCCCAAACGCGAGGTACACGTCTATCTGGACCCCCTGCGCATGGAAGCCTACAACTTGAGTGTCGAGACCGTTGCTGCACTCATCGGAGCCGAGAACCGCAATATCCCTGGCGGTACCTTTGACATCGGTAACGAGACCTACCCCCTGCGTGTGCAGGGTGAGTTCAGCGACCCGCAGCAAATGGGCTCTATGGTCGTGGGCATGTCGCCCAGCGGTGGCGTTGTCCACCTGAGTGATGTGGCCCGCATTGACGATTCGCTCGAGGAACGTGCCCAGGAGAGCTACAACAACGGCCACAAGGGCGCGATGATTATCGTGCAGAAACAGTCGGGTGCTAACTCAGTGCAGATTTCGGAAAAGATTGCCCAAGAGCTGCCCAAAATTCAGAAGAACCTGCCCAGCGACATCAAGTTGGGTTACATCGTGGATACGAGCGACAACATTCGCAGCACCATCGCCTCGCTGGTCGAGACCGTGCTGTTCGCACTGTTGTTTGTGGGCATCGTGGTGTTTGTGTTCCTGGGCCGCTGGCGTGCTACCGTCATCGTACTGGTAACCATCCCCATCTCGCTGATTGCCTCGTTTATCTACCTGTATGCAACGGGTAACTCACTGAATATTGTGTCACTGTCGGCATTGTCCATCGCTATCGGTATGGTGGTCGATGACGCTATCGTGGTTCTGGAGAACGTGACGACGCACATCGAACGCGGTTCAGCACCCATGCAGGCCGCCGTTAATGGCACCAACGAGGTGGCCATTTCGGTAATGGCATCGACGTTGACGCTGATTGCCGTGTTCTTCCCGCTGACGCTGGTCAAGGGTATGACCGGTGTACTGTTCAAGCAGTTGGGTTGGATGGTGACCATCATGATGGTGCTGTCGCTCATTTGCGCCTTGATGCTGACGCCCATGCTGTGTAGCCGCCTGCTGCGCCTCAACGTGGGTGATACTAAGATTTTCCAAAAGGTATATGGACCCATCCTCAAGGTGCTCAACAAGATTGACGACTTTTATGCCAAGGTGCTTGACAAGTGCGTTGCCCACCGCTGGATTACCGCAGCAACGGCACTCGCCGTGTTTGTGGTTTCTATCTTCCTGATGAAGTTTGTCGGTACCGAGTTCTTCCCGACCAACGATAACGGCCGTCTGGGAGTCTCATTGGAGTTGCCTATCGGCAGCCGTGTTGACTTGGCAAAGGATGTGAGTGCCCGCCTGTATAAGGAATGGACCGAAAAATATCCCGAAATCCAATCCTTCAACTATACAGTTGGCCAGGCTAGCAGCGACAACACCTTTGCTTCAATGCAGAGCAACGGTAGCCACATCATTTCGATGAACATCATGCTCAATAAGTCTAACGAACGTAAGCGCGGCATTACCGAAATTGCAGGTATGATGCGTGAAGACTTGAAGCAATATCCCGAACTGAAGCGTGCTATGGTTAACGTCGGTGGTGGTCGAGGTGGCGGCATGAGTGGCCAGAACACGTTGAATTATGAGATTTACGGTTATGACTTCACCAAGACCGATAGTGTAGCCCAGCGCCTGAAGCGCATCCTTGAGAAAGTGCCCGGTGCTGCCGACATCAACATCAGCCGCAGCGATTACCAGCCCGAGTATCATGTGGACTTTGACCGCGAGAAGCTCGCCTTGTACGGCCTGAACCTGAGTACTGCGGCTACCGCCCTGCGCAACCGCATCAACGGCACGACAGCCAGTTACTTCCGCGAGGACGGTATGGAGTATGACATCAAGGTAATGTATGACCCTGAGCACCGCCGCAGCATCAGTGACATCGAGAACATCATGCTCTATAACGCAATGGGTTCAGGAGTCCGCCTCAAAGAGGTGGGTACCGTAACCGAGCAGTTCTACCCGCCCACCATCGAGCGCAAGGACCGCGAGCGCATCATCACCGTTTCAACAGTAGTCCAAGACCGCCCGATGAGTGAGGTTATCGCCGACGCCCAACCGCTCATCGACAAGATGGATAAGCCAGGTGATGTAATGATTCAGCTGAGTGGTAGCTACGAAGACCAACAAGACTCGTTCAGCGATTTGGCCGTGTTGGGTCTGCTCATCATCCTGCTCGTTTATATCGTCATGGCCAGCCAGTTTGAGTCGTTCACCTATCCTGGCATCATCATGACCTCTATCATGTTCGCCTTCTCGGGTATTGTGCTCATACTGCTGATCACGCGTACCAACTTGAACGTGATGTCAATGATTGGTGGTATCATGCTGATTGGTATTGTGGTGAAGAACGGTATCGTGCTCATTGACTACATTAACCTGAACCGCGAGCGCGGCATGAGTATCCGCCGAGCCGTCATCAACGGTGGTCACTCACGTCTGCGTCCTGTGCTCATGACCTCGATGACAACCATCTTGGGTATGGTGCCCATGGCTGTCGGTACTGGTGTGGGTAGTGAGATGTGGCGCCCCATGGGTATTGCCGTGATTGGCGGTTTGGCCATGTCCACGCTGATGACCCTGCTGTTTGTGCCCACGATGTACACCATCTTTGCACTGACGGGCATCCGCCGCACCCGCAAGAAAATCCATAAGGAGTTAGGAGTTAAAAAATAAGAGTCAGGACAGACTGCCCTAGTAATTAAGGACTATAAAACATAATAATATGAAAGCGATATTCATTGCCTTTGACGAGGCCTATTATGACCGCATTGTCGAGAAACTGCATCTGCTCAACTGCCGTGGTTTCACGGGCTGGCGCGAGGTACAGGGCCGCGGCAGCAAGACGGGCGAGCCGCACTATGCAACCCATGCATGGCCCTCAATCGCCTCAGCCATCCTGACCGTGGTGGATGACCGCCGTGTGGACGTTGTTCTCGACGAATTGCACCAGATGGACTTGGCAACGCCCAAACTGGGTCTGCGCGCATTCGTTCTGCCCGTGGAGCGCACCATCTAAAAGTGCCTACATTCATAACCATAAAAAGGCTTGCCGCTGTTATCGTGGCAAGCCTTTTTTTGCGTTTGCATTACCCGCTGAAGGGCAAGCGCAGTTCTTCACTTGAGAGCCTCGGCTTCTTCCTCAGTGAGACATTTGGTAAAGCCCATCTCGAGGGCCTTCTCTATAGGGAACATACAATAGGTGACATTGCCCTCGTCGCACAGGTTGCCCCGGCTGTCGTGCAGTGTGACATGAACCGTATAGTAATTGCGTACATTGCCCGTAATGCGCCCACGCAGGGTGATTTGGCTATCGCGTGTCGAAACTGGACGACGAAACTTCACCTCCAGCTTGGTGGTGACACCGGCAGTCTGCAGGCGACGGGAAAGCACCCAATTGGCAATTTCGTCGATGAGGGTACTGATGATGCCTCCATGCAAAGTCTCGACCCAACCGTCAAAGTTGACATTGGGACGCCAGGTGGCAACGACATCTTCACCGTCTTCCCAGAACTCCAAATGCAGTCCGATGGGATTTGCAGGGCTGCAGCCAAAGCAATTGTAGCCTTCCTTATCGAGATATGGATTAATTAATTTCTTCATTATATATAATAATAAACTTAGGACCTCAAAGTGAGGCATTCTTTGCGAGCCGCTCCTGTTGCTTACGGTGATGCCATATTTCCAGGCTGTTGATGGCGTTCTGCCACAGGATATAGCAACCGGGGCCAGCCACTGACAAGGGGCTCAGGTAGGTATAGGCAATCCACACGGCAAAGGCGGTGTTCTTTTGGCCCAAGCCCTGTCCGCTCTCAATGACGGTGCCGAAGAAATGCCCGATGTAACGTCCCACTGCAAACTGCGCCAAGCAGATGAGTAACGACACAACGGCAATGGTGATAAGGAACACCAACGGTGCTCCGCTATTAATGATATTCTTCACAGTGCAGCCGGTGACGATGGTGAGCGAAATGCCCCACATGTAGAACGAAAGGTCCTGAATGGCGACGAGTCGCTGCTGCACACGCGGCAAATAATGCTTAACAAGATAGGCGGCTATCAACGGCAGCACCAACACGAGAAAGACCTTGTACATAATCATCCAGAAAGCAGTCCAAAAGCCGATGTCCACATTGTTGTCGATGAGGGGGAATACCACCGGAACAGCAACAACCGTAACGATATTGGACAGAAAGACATAGCTTGTCATTGTTTCCAAGTTGCCGCCCAATTTACCGGTTACCACAGGGGCGGCGCTGGCACCTGGGCAAATAACGCAGGTGAGGATGCCTTCCATGAGAATCAAATCCTTGCCTTTCATATCAAAGCCAATGATGAGTCCCACGATCAACACCACAAACAAGACCTGGAACACCGACACCCACAAATGCCACATTGCTGGGCGCATCTTGTGGAAGTCCACCCTAAGGAAGGTAGTGAACAAAATCAGGCTCATAAACAGTGGCAGGATGGTATCAAAGAAGGGCGCCAACCTGTTACCCACATCGTCAAGTGCCGGTACCCAATAGAATATCAAATAGATGATGGTACCCCCAACAATAGCGCTGGGCAGCGTCCAATTTTTCAAAAAATCAATCACGGTCTTCATCAAGGAATACGGTATTACAAGGTGTTTTTCTTTTTACCTAGCAGCCAAGGCATGTGACGGTCGATAAATACAGCAAAGGGATATATCAGAATCATGACCATTATGGGCACGAAGATTTTAATCAGGATATTCTCATCAAGGATGGACTGACCAAACACACGTGCAACCACCATCTTGATGACACCGATGAGATAGTTCTGCAAAGCAAGGTAGGTAATGCTTCCAACACCCACAGTGAGCGCCAAGCGGTCCATCAGGTGACGCGAAGCCATCCAACGGCACAGGGAGGTATAAAACGGCAGGGCGAGAATCACCGCCAATGGGGCGAGCACATAGGCCGTAGAGGCTTCCATCTTCAATGGAGCTACAGTCAGGAAACCCAAGCCCAGAGCTGCAAGAACCAGCCAAATGATACCCCGTGAAACTGATGAGAAACCAAAATGATCAGCTAATCGGCAGTCCTCTTCGGCCTGTCTGCCGCCAATCGGTAAACTGAAGTTACCCAAAGCATAGATTGGCATATAGAGCAACGCCTTGTCTAGATTCCACCACTGAATGCACGGCACATTGGGCAAGACAAACAGCGAGAGGCTGAGCAAAACTGAAACCGCCAAAGGCCAAAAACCGCTCAAAAAGCGTCTGATGGGATAATAAATCAGCTGCATAGTGAACAGTGCGGCGAGAAACCAAAACGGTCCCAAAACCACATCGGGCGTGCCTTTGAGAAACTGCCACAGGGGCACAAGCGTACCGATTGACTGCTCCTCGGGGCCAGCCATGCGACGGCCCACCACGAGCCACAAGGCATAAAAGATAACGAAAAAAGTAGTATATGGTACTAGAATCTGCCGAATGCGGCGAAGAAGAAATGACACAAAGCTCTGCTGCCTAGAAATATTGAACAAGTAACCGGCAGCGAAGAAAAACACTGGAGCACCCATGTTGAAAAGCGCCACCTCGTGGGCGGTGTCATATCGCGGTGGTGTGTGATAAACCACCACAAGGAGCATCGCAATCAACTTGATGTAATCAATCCAGGCCTTACGCATCATCTTTATAGCTATCGACAGTCTTTTTTTAAAAAACGGAAAACAACAAATACAATAAGAACAATCAGCTGTTGCGTGTCAACAAATTGTCATTATTGTATTTATTGTTTTCTTTATTCTGATTATCAGTCGATAATATCGAAGCCCGTGTAACGCTGCAGGGCGGCAGGGATGCGGATGCCCTCAGGCGTCTGGTTATTCTCAAGCAGAGCCGCAACGATGCGCGGCAGCGCAAGTGCCGAACCGTTGAGGGTGTGGCACAAGTGAGTCTTCTTGTCATCGCCACGATAGCGACACTTGAGACGGTTGGCCTGATAGGTCTCAAAGTTGGACACGCTGCTCACCTCGAGCCAGCGTTCCTGAGCTGCCGACCATACTTCGAAGTCAAAAGTGATGGCACTTGTGAAACTCATGTCTCCACCACACAGGCGCAGGATATGCCAAGGCAACTCCAACTTTTCGAGCAGGCCCTGCACATGGTCCTTCATCTCCTCAAGTGCCTTGTAGGAATCCTCGGGACGCTCAATGCGCACGATTTCGACCTTATCAAACTGGTGCAGACGGTTCAGTCCGCGCACGTCCTTGCCGTAGGAGCCGGCCTCACGGCGGAAACAAGCCGAGAAAGCACAATTCTTCTTGGGCAGGTCTTCCTGAGGAATGATGACATCGCGATACATGTTGGTCACAGGCACCTCGGCGGTAGGTATCAGGTAGAAGTTATCCACCTGGCAGTGATACATCTGTCCCTCCTTGTCAGGCAACTGACCTGTTCCCAGACCAGAAGCCTCGTTGACAACGAAGGGAGGCTCAATCTCAACATATCCTGCCTTGCCGGCCTCGTCGAGGAAGAACTGTACCAAGGCACGCTGCAATCGGGCACCCTTACCCACATAAACGGGGAAACCGGCACCTGTGATTTTCACACCCAGGTCAAAGTCAATGAGGTTGTATTTCTTGGCCAAGTCCCAATGGGGCAATGCACCCTCGGGAAGTTCGGGCATTTTGCCACCGGTTTTCTCGACAACGTTGTCCTCGGCAGTCTTGCCCTCAGGCACGCCGCTATAGGGCACGTTGGGCACGCTCAGCAGGATCTCGGTAATCTCGTCCTGGGCGGCAGTGAGGTTGTCGTCAATCTCCTTGTTGGAGGTTTTCAGGTTGGCCACTTGAGCCTTGACGTTCTCGGCCTCATCGCGGTTGCCCTGTTTCATGAGAGCACCAATCTGTGCGGCCATTTTATTCAGTACAGCGGCGTTATCGTCACGTTGTTTTTGCAGTGCACGGCGCTGCTTGTCCAGTTCCACGATGCGCATGATGGGTTCGCGACCGTCAAAGTGCTTGACAGCAAGTCGGCGAATCACATCCTCGGGATCCTGGTTAATAAGTTGTAATGTCAGCATTTTTTATTATTTAGTTGTGTTTCAGTTGGCAGAAAGGAGTTCTTTTACTTTGGCGCTGATGGCGCGACCTTCGGCACGTCCGGCGAGCTGCTTGGTGGCAATTCCCATCACTTTGCCCATATCCTTCATGCTGGTGGCACCAGTCTGCTCAATGATTTGCTTGATGTGGGCGGTGAGTTCCTCGTCGTTCATCTGTTGGGGGAGGAATTCATCGATAACAGCAGCTTGCAGCAGCTCTACATCGGCCAGGTCCTGACGACCCTGCTCAATGTAGATCTGTGCGCTTTCCTTACGTTGCTTGGCCATGCGGATGAGGACCTTCATGGCATTCTCATCGCTTACCTCACCATTGTTGCCTGGTGCGGTCTTGACAAGCAGCAATTCGGCTTTGATGCCGCGCAATGCTTCCAGACGGCCCTTGTCGTGGGCCTTCATGGCCTCCTTGATGCCATTGTTGACTTGATCAAAGATTGTCATAGCCACTTATTCCTGTTTTATGTTTTTACTTAAAACGATTCTTCGCCAAAATTAATCGTTTGGGAATCTCCAGAGCTGGAACGCTTGGGTGCCTTAGGCACCTCGACGGGGCGCTCCATACTGGAAGCCTGCTGGCGTTCCTTGATCTGGTTGCGGAAGTCGGGCTTGCGGCCAAAGGTAGGAGTCTTCTCAATCATGTCGATAACGTCGTCATCGTCCATTTCCTCGGGAGTGAGGACAAGATAGCGGGCGCTGAGTTGCCTGAGCGTCATGTCGGTGATAGCCTTGTCGCCATACTCATCCTTGAGACGTTGAGCATCGGTAATCCTGGGATCGGCATGCACGGGCTCACGCCTGGGTGTCTGCACAGTGGGTACTGGAGACTCCTTGTCCAACGACACATTAAAGCCCGAAGCAAGCACGGTCACCTTGATTTGATCCTCGAGCGTGTTATCAAAAGCCATACCCCAGATAACGTCAACCTCCTGATCAAAGTTGGCCATGAACTCCTGAATCTCGTTCATCTCGTCCATCAACAGGGGATGATCGCTCTTAGGATTATAGTAGAAGTTCATCAGAATCTTCTGCGAGCCATAGACGTCACGGTTCTTGAGCAGCGGCGACTCGAGGGCGTCTTCAATGGCCCTGGTCACACGGCGCTCTCCCGTGCCATAGCCCGAACTGATGATGGCGGCACCACCATTGCGCAGGGTGGTGTTCACATCATTGAAGTCCAGATTGATCTTACCCTTAACGGTAATCAGGTCACTGATGCTGCGCGCCGCGATGGTCAGCGTATCATCTGCCTTGCCGAAGGCATTGGTGAAGTCAAGATCCTTATAAATCTCGGTCAGACGCTGGTTGTTGATGATGAGCAGGGCATCGACATACTTGCCCATCTCGTCGGCACCACCAAGGGCCTTGAGAATCTTCTTGGGACCTTCAAACAGGAAAGGAATGGTCACGATACCGATGGTGAGGACGCCCTTCTCGTGGGCAATGCGTGCCACGACAGGCGCCGCACCGGTACCGGTACCGCCACCCATACCAGCGGTGATGAACACCATCTTGGTATCGTCATCGAACAGGGCTGCGATTTCGGCCTCGCTCTCCTCGGCGGCACGGCGTGCCACATCAGGCACATTACCCGCACCCAAGCCATGAGTGGTGTTGGGGCCCAGCAGTACGCGGTTGGGAACCGGCGACTCATTGAGTTGTTGGCGGTCGGTATTCAATACGACAAACGACACGCCCTCGATATTTTGCATGTACATGTGGTTGATGGCATTGTTGCCACCACCGCCCACACCCATCACCTTGATGATGGTGCGGGTCTGTTCCTTCTCAGGGAAGCCCGGATCCTTGTCCAAGGTCCTGTAGATGTCACTGTCATGAGCGCTAGCACCCTCATGCTTCCCATCAAATTTTATTCTTTTCTCGTCCATATTGTGATTGTTTTTGTTTTAGTAATTGGGTGAATGAGTTCTTAACGCTTTATTGTTACTGATCATCATCGGTCTCGTCATCCTCCTGCATCAGGCTCTTGAGCTTGTCAGCCCATTTACCCCACGCCTTAGACTTCTTGGTCTTTTCCTTCGCCTTGGGTTGTTTTTCGGGCTGGGACCTTACAGGTTCACTCTGGCGAGGAACATGTCCCTCAAACTTGAGGTCGTCCTCATATTTATTGAGCTCAACGCATGTCTCACCCGGCTCAATCATCTCGGCAGCTTTGGCCAGCAATGAGAACACCTCGATGTACTCCATGCGGTTGATTTCGGGATTGAGGATATTCAGGCCCATGGGGTTTTGACCCTTGCGTACCTTGATCTTGATGGTTTCCTCCATCTTTTGCTGCAAACCTCCCAGGTGGGCGCTGCCACCAATGAGGACGATACTCTGGATATCGCTCGATGAGATACCGGCATCGGCAAGTTGCTGGTTGATGTTAGCGATGATTTCACCCGTGCGGGCACTGATATAATTGGCTGCATCACGTGCGCTGACACCCTCAATGACCACATTGCTCACGTTAACGGGATCAAGCGGGTTATTGATATTTTTCTTGACGTTCTCGGCTGTTTCCTCAAGTACACTCAGACCGCTCATCACGTCGCGGGTGAGGTTGCGGCCACCCAAGGGAAGAGTGCTCAGATAAATGAGCGCCTTATTCTTGTAGATGGTGACCGTAGTGGTCTCGGCACCCATGTCCACGAGCATGCAACCCAGTTCACGGTCGCTCTCGCTCAAGATCTGCTCGGCAACGGCCAGCGGAGTAACGATATAGTCCTTAACCGGGACGCCAAAGGTCATCAGGCGGTTCAAGTTCAGCTTGAGCGCCGGCTTGGCAACAATAAGGTTGACTTTAATCTTGATAGACGAGCCAAACTGGCCTACGGGGTTCGGGGTTTCAACTTTATCCACATAATAGGCTCTGGGGACGATATCCACCGTGTCATAGTTGCGAATAGGGGTACTGGTAGCATCATGGATAATGCGTTCGATCAATTCCTTGGTAATGGGCTCGGTCGAACCGACGCTGCGGTTTACCTCACTCACGATGCTGTGCAGCGAGCGACCGCTCACACCCATATAGACCTGAGTAATGCGTCCGTCAACCATGCCCTCCAAATTCTTGAGGATGCGGTTCACACTGCTCTTGATATTCTCCACATTCTGAACGATACCATACCTCACGCTGTTGAGGTGGCGCTCCTCCTGTAAGTGCTTTACACTCAAGAATCCTGCCGATGTCATCTCGGCAATCGCTCCAACGATTTTAGAGCTTCCGATTTCAAGTGCTACAATGTACTGGTTTTCCATAAAACTGTATATTATTGTTTGTTTGTTATATTTTATAACTAATTATTTTTCTTTTTGTTCGCGTCATCGCTCTTGGCTTTGTCAGGGGTTGATGACTTCTTTTGGTCGGCCTGTTTGGCCTGCTGGTCCTCGCGCTTGGCATCGGCCACCGAGCCGACAGTCATCGTCTCGATATCCGGTGCCTGTTCATCGTCATCGGGATCATACTCAAATACCTGCTCGACCGCTTTGACACGTCTTGTGGCAACCACCTGATGGTTCCACTTGACCGATATGGTGTCATAGGTATTCCAACCCTTGCGCGGCATGACATCGGTATAAAAGAGTTTGAGCTTGGCAAACTTGTTCTCAAATCCGCTAACGTTCCCGATATTAATCACATGGCCACTGATTTCGGGCACAAGGATAATATTGTTGGTGTCACGCACGATATACATGGTGACCAGTGAGCGCAACAAGGAGTCGCCCTCCACATAGTCGATCAACGGCAACAGGCGTGTGGGTGGATACTTGCGACCAAAGTGGCCCTGTACCACCGGCACATCACTGTGATAGTAGCTTGTGGCTGCCATGTGCTTGCCCGCGCGGTTCACATAGTAGGAGCTCTCGCCATCAAACACCCTGAAGACAGGCACCAGCTGGCTAACGCGAACGAGCAGCCTGCCATCCTGGCACTTCACGATATCGGCATTTTCCAGATAGGGAGACCTCTTGAGGGCATCCTCAATGGCCGATGCATCGATGTCGCCCATGCGCTTGCCGTCAACCTTGATGCCCTGGCCCTGAAGGTCACTAAGCACGCCCTGGGGGGTAACAAACGAGGTGCTGTCGGCATTCACGACGATAACGTCAATGCCTGTGCACAACTCCCCGCGCGACTTGTTGCGCGCCCACAATGTACCAATTGCGAGCACGGCAGTCAACAAGACCAGGATGCTATATTGTATGACCTTTTTCAACGCTTTTGTTTCTTATATTCAACACTGATTTGTGGCAGCAGATTGGCGATATCGCCGGCACCCGCTGTCAATAAAACGTCAAAATTACTCAATTCTATTGATTTAATCAAATTTTCTTTTGAGTAAATGCATTTTTTAGCACTTGTTACCAGATTCAGTACCATCTCACTGGTCACTCCCGGAATGGGTTCCTCGCGAGCAGGATAAATGGGCAACAAAATCACCTCATCGGCCAGCGAGAGCGCACTTGCAAACTCGGGAGCAAAGTCGCGTGTACGGGTATAGAGGTGCGGCTGGAAAATGACAGTCAACTGTCTGCCGGGATACAAATCCCTCACCGAAGAGATGCTCGCACGCAGTTCTCCAGGATGATGGGCATAGTCATCGATCATCACCCTACCCTGGTCGCCGGGCTCTTTCACCCAGAACTCAAATCGGCGCTTCGGACCCATGAAACTGGCGACAGCCTCACGCATGGAGTCGGCAGGAACCTCTACAAGACGGCAAGCAGCCATAGCTGCTACTGCGTTCTCTATATTGATGTCAACAGGGACACCCAGGCAGATGTCATTGATAGTCTCCCACGGTGTCACGAAGTCAAAAGTGATTTCGCCGTCTCCTTTGCGGATGTTTGCGGCATGGAAGTCACCCGCATCGCGGCTATAGGTATAAGTCTTGACCTCAGAGCCCACACACGGTGTCATGGCAAGTCCCGTGTGGATAATGAGGGAACCGCCCGGCTGAATGAGTTCGGTAAAGTGGGCAAAACTCTCGAGATAGGCCTCGGCTGTGCCATAGATATCCAGATGGTCGGGGTCTGTCGAAGTGATTACTGCAATATGGGGATGAAGATGGTGGAAGGAACGGTCAAACTCATCAGCCTCGATGACTGAGTAAGGACTGCTGTCGGACAACAGGAAATTGCTGTCATAATTGCGCAGCACGCCTCCCAGGAACGCATTGCAACCGATACCCGAACTGTGCAGGATGTGGGCCGCCATGCTTGATGTCGTGGTCTTGCCGTGGGTGCCTGCAAAACACAGGGCCTTACTGTGGGCCGTCACCACACCCAACAAAGCGGCACGTTTAACCACTTGAAAGCCATGCTCACGGAAGTAAGTGAGACCTTTATGGCTATCGGGCACAGCAGGCGTATAGACCACCAGGGTACGCTCGGGATCCAAGCAGTAGTCGGGAATGAGTGCGGGATCCTCGTTATAGTCAATGTGCACGCCCTCCTGTTCCAAAGCATGAGTCAAGTCGCTCGGTGTACGGTCATATCCTGCGACCTGTTTTCCCTGAGCCAGGAAATAACGCTCCAAGGCAGCCATGCCAATGCCACCTGCTCCCACAAAATACAGTGAATCAAAATCTTTCATTACTACCCTATTGACAATTAATTACGTTAGGCGTTTTTGCTTTTTATGATTTTCTCGACCTCATCGGCAATGTGTTCGGCAGCGTCGCGCAGTGCCATCTGCAACACATGGTTGCCAAGACTGGCGGTTTTGGCATCATCGGCAACCGTGGCAAGCATCGTTTCAACGAGTTGGGTGCCGGCATCGGCATCGGTGACCATGATGGCGGCATCACGGTTAACCAGCGCCATGGCGTTCTTGGTCTGATGGTCTTCGGCGACATTGGGCGACGGTACCAAAATAGCCGCCTTGCCCAATAACTGAAGTTCCGAGATGGAGCTTGCACCGGCACGAGACACAACCAGGTCGGCAGCGCGATAGGCCATATCCATGTTGCTGATGAAGGGCATTTGCACCACGTTCTTCACGCATGATGCACGCAAAGCCTCACAACACTGCTGGTCATAGATTTTTCCGGTTTGCCAGATGACCTGTACATCATGGGCCTCGCCGATTGTTTTCAAGCCATCGATGATGGCGTTGTTAATGGTGCGCGCACCCAGGCTACCGCCAATGATAAGGATGGTCTTCTTGTTGGGATCCACACCCATCGCCTGTCGCGCCTGCTCGGGAGAAGCACCGCATTCCAGGAGGTTACGCCTGACAGGATTACCGGTAAGGACAATCTTTTCCTTGGGGAAAAAGCGCTCCATGCCTTCATAGGCGACACAGATGCAATCGGCCTTTGCTGCAAGCAGTTTGTTGGTCACGCCGGCATAGGAGTTCTGTTCCTGCAAAAGCGTGGGGATGCCCTGCTTTTGTGCCTCCTTGAGCATGGGCCCACTGGCATAACCGCCCACACCGATGGCGATGTCGGGTTTGAAGTCAATGAGAATCTTTTTAGCCAGTCCCATACTCTTAAACAAGCGTGCCACAACCTTGAAATTGCGCAACAGGTGCTTGCGGTCAAAACCACTGACAGGCAGACCGATGATGTTGTATCCGGCAGCCGGCACTTTTTCCATTTCCATGCGTCCCTCGGCTCCTACAAACAGTATTTTTGCCTCGGGATGACGACGGCGAATCTCGTTAGCGATAGACAAGGCGGGAAAGATGTGTCCGCCCGTTCCTCCACCGCTCACTAGGAACTTGAGTTGTTGATTGTTACTTCCAGACATTTTTTGCAGGTATTTCAGTTGGGTTTTCGGCATCCAGGCCCTCAATGACGGGAGTCTCTTCTGCCTTATTTTTCTTGTTTCCATAATTGGCAATGGTGCGGCTAACGCTCAGCATCACGCCAAAAGCGATACTTATCACAATGATCGAGGTGCCACCCTTGGAGATAAGGGGCAAAGGCTGGCCCGACACAGGAAAGACGCCCACGTTGATGGCCATGTGAAACAAGGCCTGGAACGTGATGAATGACGCCATACCGATGACCAGCAGCGAGGGCAACACACGCTTGCTGCGCCGCACAATCATCGCGGCACGACCCAGCAGTGAGAGGTAGAGCAACAATACAAAGATGCCCCCGACAAATCCCAGTTCCTCGACAATAATCGAGTAAATATAGTCACTGAATGCCAACGGCAGGCGGCTACATTCCCTTGATTTTCCCACACCGACGCCCACCAGGCCGCCATTGGCCTGAGCCATGCGTGAGAACATTTCTTGCTGGTTTTTGGCAGTGATGGGACGATAAACCAAAGAATCGCTGTGCCACCAATCCTTAAAACGCTTCTTCCAGGTGCCGGTGCGAGCCACTTCCCCGCCATTGCTCTTGCTATTTTCAGTGGGACTCATCTCGGCAACATTGGCGTCATTGGCCGACACGATCACCTGCATCTCCTGCTGCGTGGCTTTGAAGGTCTCATCCCTCTTGTCGTTTTGGCTCTTGATGATGACGAAGAAGCCAAACATGATGCCAAAGAAGAGCATCAGGATGCCGATTTTCTTGAAACTGGCACCGCCAATGAGCAGCATTGAACCACTGATGGCAATCAGCAAGAGCGTGTTGGTCAGTCCGCTGCGTATCATCAAACCGCCATACAACGCCACCACAAATGCAGCCCCCATAAGGCCTTTAGTGCTGATGTCCTGATTCTTTTGTGACTTGGCAAAAATATAGGACAACATTGTGACAATCGACAACTTTGCCAACTCGGCAGGCTGTAAGGTCACACCTGGTAACAAGGTCATGGAACGCCGTGCACCATTGATGATTTCACCAAAGAACATGACATAAATCAGGCTGATGACGGTGAGAACCGCCAAACCCGGTATCATCGCATAAAGGAACCGTTGCTTGTTATAGTCCACACGCTGCAACAAAATCACACATGCCGCTCCCAAGCTCAAGAAGATTGTCTGCTTGATAATGGGCATGTAGATTCCTTGAGACGCGACCTCACGGCTCGAAGCGCTATAGCTCTCGACTATGGAGATGATGAGCAACATGATGTAGATGCCCCAAATCCACGGATCACCATACTTTTGTGAAATCTCAGTATATTTTTTTGTCTTTTCAGATGGAGACATAATGAATTTCAGGAATTATTGAGATAGTCCATCAGTCTTGAATTGCTTGACACACTCCTTGAATTGGTTTCCGCGGTCGGCCATGCCGTTGAACAGGTCAAAGCTGGCACAGCACGGCGACAAGAGAACGGTATAACCGTCCTTTGCAAGCTGGCGGCACTTGTTCATACACTCGGACATACTCGAGGCATCGGTCACCACAGGCACCTTACCGTCGAAAAACTCGTGGAGCTTGGCGTTATCAACGCCCAAGCACACGATAGCTTTCACCTTCTGTTTCACAAGGGCTTCAATCTCACTATAGTCATTGCCCTTGTCAATGCCGCCCAAGATGAGGATACACGGTTCATTGACGCTCTCGAGGGCATACCAGCAGGCATCGACATTGGTGGCCTTGCTGTCGTTGATGTAACGCACGCCATCAACGGTATCGACATATTCCAGGCGATGGGGTACCGCTTCAAAGTCGGAAAGCGCCTCACGGATGACATCTTTGCGGATGTCAAACACCTGTGCCGACAAGCCAGCAGCCATTGTGTTATACACATTGTGCAAGCCGCTGAGCGACAAGCTGTCACGCGGAATGTCCCAAGCATCACCGCCGATATTGAAATGAAGCACACCATCGTGCAGCCATGCTGCATTGCTCTCATCGTCGTCGGCAGTGAAACTCAACAGACGCGATTCCAGATGATGCTGGCGCAGTTGCTCGGCGATGATGGGATCGTTCTTCCAGTAGATGAACGAGTCATCGCCCGTCTGGTTGCGCGTGATGCGGAACTTGGCGGCGGCATAGTTCTCCATCTTGTATTCATAGCGGTCAAGATGGTCGGGCGTGACATTGAGCAACACAGCCACATTGGCCTTGAAATCATACATATTGTCGAGCTGGAAGCTGCTTAACTCAATGATATACACGTCATGATGCTCGGTTGCTACCTGCAAGGCCAGGCTGCGGCCCACATTGCCGGCAAGGCCCACATTCAGACCGGCCTTCTTGAAGATGTGATAGGTGAGCTTGGTGGTGGTTGTCTTGCCGTTGCTGCCGGTGATACACACCATCCTGGCATCGGTATAACGGCCCGCAAACTCTATCTCGCTCACGATGGGTATCTTTTTCTCGATGGCACTAGCCACCATCGGAGCCGTGTCGGGAATGCCCGGGCTCTTGATAATTTCATCGGCATTGAGGATTTTCTCAGGAGTATGGCCTCCTTCTTCCCAAGCAATGTCATACTTGTTGAGCAGGTCCTTGTGGACCTGACCAATCGTTCCGGCATCGCTGAGCCACACGTCAAAGCCTTTGACCTTGGCGAGCACAGCAGCGCCAGCGCCACTCTCTCCACCTCCTAAAACTACTATTCTTTTTGACATGGCGGTTCGGTTGTTTATCGAATTTTGAGTGTTACAAACGTTAATGCGGCAAGCAGGATGCTTACCAGGAAGAAGCGCATCACAATCTTTGCCTCGGGAATGCGGTGATCAGGCGTCTTGACCTTATAGTCCCACGTGATTTTGGCGGGGTCTATCGTGAAGTGGTGATGCAGGGGCGTCATCTTGAACAAGCGCTTGTTCTTGCCCTTGTGACGCTTGACATACCACACCTGCAGAATGACCGACAACTCCTCGATGAGGAAGATGCCACACAACAGGGGGATGAGCCATTCCTTGCGGATGAGCACGGCAAACACGGCAATGATGCCGCCAAGGCACAGGCTACCCGTATCGCCCATAAACACTTGGGCCGGATAGGAATTATACCACAGGAAACCGATTGTTGCTCCGATGAATGCGGCGGCATACACTACCAGTTCACTGCTCTCTGGGATGTACATGATATTCAGGTAGGATGAATAGATGACATTGCCTCCCAGATAGCACATGATGGCTAGCGCCACCCCTATAATCGCCGAAGTTCCTGTCGCCAACCCGTCAACGCCATCGGTCAAGTTAGCGCCATTGCTCACTGCGGTAATGACAAAGATGGTCACCAGAATGAACAGAATCCAGCCGCCCATTTGCTTGTACTTGCCCATCCAGCCCGTGAAGTAGGCATAGTCGAAGTTGTGGTTTTTGACAAACGGTAACGTTGTCTTGGTAGCCTTCACCGCCTGCGACTTGTGCACTTCAACCAGCTCGGGTGTCTCGTTTCGGTTAGTGACATGAACATTCTCATTCATCACGATGGCAGGGCTCAGGTACATGGTCAAACCCACAATGACTCCCAGACCCACCTGTCCGACAATCTTGAACTTGCCTTTGAGACCTTCCTTGTTGTGGTGGAACACCTTGATGTAGTCGTCGGCAAAACCCAAAGCACCGCACCAGATTGTCGAAACAATCATGAGCAGCATGTACACGTTATTGAGTTTTCCCAGCAGCAGGCAAGGCACCAAAATCGAGATGATGATGATGATACCGCCCATCGTGGGGGTACCCTGCTTGGCCGAATTGCCTCCCAGCTTCTCTTCGCGCTCCTTATCACACATCTGACGGTTCTTGAGTTTGAAGATGATGCGGCGGCCGATGACAATGCCGATAAACAACGACAGGATGAAGGCAAAGCCTGACCTGAAAGTGATGTACTCAAACAGTCGGGCGCCACTCACATGGTGGTATTGCTCCAGGTAATGAAAAAGATGGTATAACATATCCTTGTCTTGTGTTGGTTAATAATCTCAGTTGCTCTCGGCGGCAAACACCTCGAGAATCTGTTCACGGTCATCAAAATGATGCTTCACATGATTGATTTCCTGATAATCCTCATGTCCCTTGCCAGCTACCAGCACCACATCGCCCTGCTGAGCGAGCTGGCAGGCCGTCCTGATGGCCTGACGACGATCGGTAATGGTCAATGTCACCGGCTTCTTGTCCTCGGGGAGTCCGACTTCCATCTGGCGAAGAATTTCATCGGGGTCCTCGGTGCGGGGATTGTCACTGGTGAGAACGATACGGTCGCTGCGCACGGCAGCCTCACGCGCCATGATGGGACGTTTGCCCGCATCACGGTCACCACCACAGCCGCACACGGTGATAATGTGCCCCGAAGTGCCCACCACCTCCTTGATGGTGTCGAGAACGTTGACCAGGGCATCGGGAGTGTGCGCATAGTCCACAATGGCGGTGTAACCGCGCGGGGAACGCAAGGTCTGGAAACGGCCTGCAACGGGTTCCAGCAGACTCATTTTCACGAGCACCTGCTCAGGATCAAAGCCCAGCAGCAATGACGCACCATAAACCGACAACAGGTTATAAGCATTGAAACGTCCTGTGAACAGCACCTCCACCTGGTTACCGTTTAATTCGAGTGTCGTGCCGTCGAGGCGCGACTCCACTATGCGTCCCTTGAAATCGGCCATGCTGCGCAGCGAGTAGCAGTATTTGTCGGCACGAGTATTCTGCAGCATCACTTCACCCACCTTGTCGTCGGCATTGACCAGCGCAAAGGCCCCTGCAGGCAGCTGGTCAAAGAACATCTTCTTGGCAGCGATATAGTTATCCACGGTTTTGTGGAAGTCCATGTGGTCGCGGGTGAGGTTGGTGAAAATGCCACCTGCAAAGTTGACGCCCTCGATGCGGCGCTGAACACATGCATGTGAGCTCACCTCCATAAACGCATACTCACAACCCGCCTGCACCATCTCATGAAGCAGCCGATTGAGCGTCAGATGGTCAGGAGTAGTCTGAACGGCGGTCTGTTCAACGGTATCGATTATGTTCTTTACCGTGGACAACAGTCCTGCCTTGTGGCCCATGAGTCGAGCCATCTCATAGAGAAGCGTCGCCGTTGTGGTTTTGCCATTGGTACCGGTAACGCCAACCAAACGCAAGGCCTTTGACGGATGGTCAAACCATTCATCGGCAAGATGAGCCAGCGCAACAACACTGTTCTCGACCTGAATGTAAGTCACCTTGTCATTCATTGACTCGGGCATGTCCTCGCAAACGACAGCGCTTGCTCCAGCGGCAACCACGGCATCGATGAAACGGTGCGAGTCAACAGCAACGCCTTTTACTGCGACGAACAACACGCCGTCATGTGCCTGACGGGAGTCGTTAATCACGTCAGTGATGTCAATATTTGTGTCACCAACCACTTTAAGTGGTTTGATGGATGTGAGCAGTTGTGATAATTTCTTCATGTTAGATAAAAATATATGCTAAGAATTTCTTAATCTCAAATTGATGCGCTGACCGCGTTTATAGGCAGAGCCTGCTGCCAGGCTTTGGCTCGTCACCATTCCAAATCCCGTGAAGTTGACCATCAGCCCGGCATTCTCAAGGATTTTGACGGCCTCCCTCACATTCAGTCCAATCACACAAGGCACTCCCTTCTCGACCTTGGCCGGAGTGGCATAACGATGTGACGAATCAACGTGCAGGCCACGATTGATGTTCTTGGCGGCGTGATTACTCATCGAAGCGAACAATGTTGGATAGTTCTTTTTGTCCTTGCTATCCTTGTTGTTCTTGCCGTCCTTACTGTTCACAGACTCGGTCCCCAATTCGGGTGAGGGGCCCAGCAGACCGCGCGCATACATCTTGCGGGCGATGTTCTTCAGCACGATACCACTGCAGGCTCCCGCGCCGCGATCGGCACCGAGCATGAGAACGATGCAGGAATATTTGGGCTTCTCATAGGGGAAGAAGCCGCAGAATGCCAAACGCTTTTGGGCGCCATACTGTCCACCGGCATTGGTGAACGCCGTTCCCGTCTTGCCTGCAATTTCGACCTTGTCGTCCTGCACCCAATGGCGGGCCGTTCCATGGTCGCCCCACACCACATCCCTAAGCATGATGCGCAACTTGGCGGCATTCTCGGGGGAGCAGACCTGTTTGCGGATGTAGGTTACAGGAATAATGGAGTCGGGCTCGCCTTCGCGAGAAAGTTTCTTGAAGAGGTGGGGACGCACAAACTTGCCGTCATTGGCAATGGCGTTGTACATGGCCAGGGTGTAGAGCGGCGGAATTGTCGTCGCATAACCATAGGCCTGGCGCGTGAGCGACAACTTGTCCCAGTTCTTGTTTCCCAAAACGGGGAAATTGGGGGTTGTTTCACCACCGATGCCCGAATTGAACGGCTCAAAGAACCCCATTTCCTCAAGACGCTTGCGGAAACCTCCGGGATTGCTGCCATAATCCTTGACAATGAGCTTGGCCATACCGATGTTGGATGACGTCTCGATGATCTCGCGTGCCGTTCGCGTGGCGGCACCGTGAGGCCTGTCGCTGATGTTGCGACCGGCATACATCCAATCAGACCCGGTTGCAATGGGCGCGTTGATATCAGATACCATTCCGTCCTCCAGCGCAACCATCATCGAGATGGTCTTTACCACCGAACCCGGCTCATATCCCAGCACGGCATGGTTCACACCCTCGACATACTCGCCCGTCTTGTCATTCCGTTCAAGGTTGCTGATAGCCTTAATCTCGCCAGTAGCCACCTCCATGAGGACACAAGTGCCCCATTTGGCCCCAGTTTCAAGACACATGTCGTTGAGCTCATTCTCGACGATATCCTGCAGCTGCACGTTGATGGTTGTCGTGATATCATATCCCTTGACCGCAGGAACGCTCTCAGCACGGACAATACCATTGGTAAGCTGGATGTTCTTGGCAACACCGGGTTTGCCATACAGCAGCGAGTCAAGCGCCATTTCCAGGCCCGAGTGGCCATGGATGAATGAACTCTCCTCACTCTGGCCCACATTGCCGATGCTTCGTGCCGCCATATCGCCATAGGGCTTGATGCGACGGTTGTGCTTCTCGGTATAAAAACCGTTCTTGTTCTTGGCACGGCGCAGGAAGGGGAAATTACTTACCCGCTCATACTCCTTATGGGTGAGCATGTAGGGGAAGAGTTTGTAGGCGCGGTTTTTGCGGCCCTTGGTACCATCGGGTTTGGTCTTGTTGGCATTGTCGAGGATTTCCTTGCGATCACCCAGAATTTTCTGCTTCCACTGGGCGGCAGTCATCGAGTTGTCAAACAAAGCAAGGCTATCGCACAGCGGACCGATATCCTTCATCAGGGTATCAACCTTGATGCCCTCGGTGAACCAGTCAATGCGCAAGACATAGTACTGCAGGTTGGCTGCCAGCACCGTGCCGTTGTCGGCGAGGAGTTTTCCGCGTTCAGGCTCAATAGGAGTTGTGCTGGTGAGCACGGTATTCGCCTTTTCGTTCCATAAGGCAGCCTGCACAACGGACGTCTTGAACAAGTACCATGCAATGCAAGTCGAAAATGCCAGCATGATGCCCACGACGATAGCGTAGCGCGCCAAGATATGTTTTTTGTTGTTTTGTTTCATTTTCGTTAACTGGACCAATGGTTGTTATGATTCTACTGCAGACTCGCGCACTACTTCGACGAGAGTTCATAGGGGGGCTCCAAGGGAGCACGCAGCCCGATGCGCTTTTCTTGCATGAGCCTGGTCATCTCACTTTCCCTGATCATTGAATTGTACTTCGCGCTTGCGTTCACTAGGTCGGTCTGCGCATTGGCCAGTTCAGTCTTGAGGGTAATGACCTCCTGCATGCTGCTTTGGCACACAAACTTGTTGGCGATATACATCAGCGCCATGATTACCAAGGCGATGATATACACCGCGTTTCGCTTGAAGAAGTCCAGTGAGAAGAAACGCCCTTGGATGATATCCTTACCCGCCTTCTTTCCCGTGGCTGCCGTATAGTTTTTTCTCTCGCTCATTGTCTTTGATTTTAGCCCTATCAGCCTGTTATTGTTACTTTTGTTTGTTTTGTGCCATCGCACCTGCCACCAGCTCGGCTACACGCAGCTTGGCGCTGCGCGAACGCGGATTGCGCTCCACCTCTTCCTGGGTAGGAACAATGGCCTTATTGGTCACCATGCGCATGGGAGCATTGATGCGGCCAAAGAAGTCCTTCTCCTGACGCCCCTCGACATTGCCGGTGCGCATGAAATTCTTCACCATCCTGTCCTCAAGGGAATGGTAGGTGATAATGGCAAGCCTACCGCCCTCGTTGAGCAGTTCAAGTGACTGGTTCAACAGCCTGCGCAAAGCGCCAAGTTCATCGTTCACCTCGATGCGCAACGCCTGAAAAACCATCGACAGTTCTTTTTTCTCCTTCGAAGGATTGATCAGGGGGCGCACAGCATTGACCAAGTCGGTCGTTGTGGATAATGGACGCGCTTTAACGAGTGCCGAGGCTAATCTACGCGATTGACGCAATTCGCCATATAGATAGAGCACATCGGCAAGACGCTCTTCGCTGTATGTGTTGACCAATTCGCGCGCATTGAATGAGGCATTACGGTTCATGCGCATATCCAACGGTGCATCGGCACGGAATGTAAATCCTCGCTCCACCTCGTCGAAATGATGGAATGAAACCCCCAAGTCGGCAAGGATGCCGTCAACCTTGGCAATGCCATGAAAACGCAAGAAATTTTTCATGTAGGCAAAATTGCCGTGTACAAATGTAAATCTTGCGTCATCCAGACGATTATTCCAGGCATCCAAATCTTGATCCATCCCGACGAGGCGACCGTTCAAACTCAACCGGTCCATGATGGCACGACTGTGGCCGCCGCCACCGAAGGTGGCGTCCACATAGGTGCCGTCGGGCTTGAGGACAAGCCCGTCAATGCTCTGCTCAAGCAGCGCAGGTATGTGATACACAGTCTGTTCCATTGCTATCTCGACCTTTTTGAGTGTGTTTCGGTTCACCCATCTTTTTGGGGACTTCAAAGGTACTGCTTTTTTTTCGATAATTTACAATCTCAAATAAAAAAATTTACAAATTTGAAAACAAAAATTGTTAACAGGCCTTGTTGATAACTTTTTATATACTGATTACCAATTACTTACACCAAAAATAAAAACCTGTTTACAAGTGCAAAAAATACGCTTTCGGCACCCAAAAATCGTCTTTAGATTTCTCATGATGATTAAGGGCCATTTTCACACCTTTTTTGACACGCATTCTATCGATTACGACATGGCTTTAGAAGGCTTGCCCCTTCACCCTCAACCCAAAACATTAAAAAAGTGCCAAATTGACAAAAAAGCCCTCAAAATATTTGTCGCCATCAAACAATAAGTCTATTTTTGTGGCGAATTATAACCAAAACATCATAATCAATTTTCATTTATTACTTAACCAATTATTACCAATCATTATGAGAAAAGCATTGTTAATCCTTGTTGCCATGATGTTTTCCATGGCTATGTATGGCCAGTTACTGGCCAACGGCAATCTGCAAATGCAGCATTCACCCTATGCGCTTAAGAACTTCAACGGGCACAAGGGTCAAAGCACCCGCCTGATGACTCCAGCACGCGCCGACCTTGGCGAGAATCAGATGATCATGGGTCACTATGACACCGACGATTATGCGACCGATGGCTTGGGCCTTACCAATTTCCCTGGCGTGATTCCCATTGCCACCATTCTTGAGCCTGATGAGCTCGCCATGTTCTTGGGCGGTAAGATAGTAAAATTCCGCGTTGCTCTGTCAGCATCAACAACAGTGAGTCGTGTGTTTGTTGCTCCAGTGAACGCCCAAGGCGTCATCGGCCAAACTACCGAGTGGTCATGCAGCGTAAATAAAGTGGGATGGAATGAAATTACCCTCTCCACCCCCTATGAACTGGACCTTGACGCAAACACCTCTCTAATGATCGGCTTCGACTACAGGCAGACCAGCAACAACTTCCCCATTTCGGCAGTAGCCGTGGGCAACGTGTATCCGTCTTATTCTTACATTACTTATCAGGGCCAAACCGGCTGGTTCAATGTGGGACTGGACTCCTATGGCAACCTGGGTGTTCAGTGTATTGTTGAGAGCGAGAGCTTCCCCGATTATACGGTTAGCTTGAACGACCTTTATGTCCCCAACTTCATCCACAAGGGAGACGATATTCACTATATCTTTGCATCCCGCAATGCAGGCGTTGCTTCAACTATTGAAGCCGGAGCATGCACCTACGACATTCTTATCGACGGTATCCTTGCAGCCACCGTCAGCAACCCTCAAGCACTAACCAGAAGCTATAGTGACATCGACGGGTATATCACCTCGGCACTCTTGGCTGTCGGCAAGCACACCTTGACTGTCACTGTTAACTCGCTCTTCGGTGAGCCTGTCGAAAACCCGGCTTCTGTGAGCACAACATTTATCCTCTATGATAGTGGTTTTGACCACCAGATGCATATGCTCGAAGAGTTGACCTCCAATTCTTGCACCTACTGCCCTCTCGGCCAAAGCTTTATTAAGACATTCTTGGCAATGCGTGACGATATTGCCATGGTAGCCATCCACGGCAACCAGAGCGCTACCGACCCCTGTAATACGGCCCAATGTGACACATTGTTCAATTACCTGGGTGGAGGTGGTTGGCCTTACGCCTCATTTGACCGCTCTGTAGGTTGGGAAGATGACAAGAACGTCGCTGTAGGCATTGGATATTACGAACAATACCACCAGCAGCTAGCCCAGGAACTCAGCAGTTTCTATGACTATTTGGCTCAAACACCCGCCTTTGCGACCATCAACATCAATTCAAAGATTGATGATGCAACTAACGTTGCAACAGTTACTGTAGACGGACAACTCATACCCGACTTTACAGCTGTCATGGGCGAAGATGCCAAACTCACCGTCTACCTGACCGAGGACAGCATTATTTACCGCCAGCTCAATAATGGAACTTGGGTTCAACGCTACCAGCATGACCACGTCCTGCGCGTAGCTCTTGGCTCGGCACTTGGTAACGACCTCAAAATCACGGGCAATACTTTCAAGAACGAGTTCACCTACACGCTTCCCTCAAGCTGGAAAAAGGACAAGATGGATGTCATCGCATTCATCAGCCGTCCGCTGAAAAACGGCGCTACCGGTGTTTACACAGACTTGTATGTCAACCAGGCCAACAAGCGCAAACTGGGCGAGTTTGACGAGGTGCCCGAGATCTTGCGAGGCGACGTGAACAAGGATGGTGCGATTACCGTTGCCGATGTGAGTGCACTCATCGACTACTTGCTCGGTGGCGAAGAAGCTCCCGCCGAGGCCGATTGCAACCTTGACAGTAGTGTGGGTATTGCCGATGTGTCGGCTCTCATCGACTATCTGCTGAACGGCGCTTGGTCCAACTAATTCTGTTATCAACTCTCTAATCATCGAGCAGGGTTCCAATTCACGGAGCCCTGCTCATTTTTCACACAAAGGTTCATATGGCGCCAAATGCAAAAATGCTAAAAAAAACATTACTATTTTATCAATACTCCAGAAAAATACTTTATTTTTGCACATCCGTCCACCGAAAACCGCATTTCCCTAGCGCACGGAAACTGAGTTTGCTTGTTTTAACCACATTATTAATATTATAATATTAACCAATTATGAAGAAATTATTATCTCTCTTGACGGTAGCCCTGTTACTGCCATTGGTAATGGTTGCGCAAACGCTCGCTCCCAACCAAAAACTACTAGGACATTACACCACCGACGACATTCTCACAGGATCTGGTTGGGGAATGTCGATGCTTAACGGTGTAAGGCCCATCGCCACCGACCTCACGCCCGATGAACTGGCATTATTCCAGGGCAGTAAGATTGTCGCCTTCCGCATCGGATTGGCACAGTCCACCCCTGTCACCCGCGTATTTGTCATCCCCATCGACAGAAATGGAAATTTAGGGACCGAGACCGAGTGGGAATGCAACATCTCGGACGAAGGCTGGAACGTTGTCACAGTGGACAATCCCTACTTGATTAATCTGCCAGCAGACTATCAACTGAGAATTGGTTTTGATTACGAACAGACCAGGACAAACAAGCCCATCTCGGCAGTCAAGGTAGGTACCGTTTATCCCTCACTCATTTACCGCGACGGCTCATGGAGGAATTTTGGCGTGAACACCTATGGCAACCTGTCGGTACAGTTAATCTGCGAGAACGACAACTTCCCGACACATATCATCAGACTGCGCAATTTGACGACCAAAGCGATGATCAAAGTCGGTGATCCCATGCAGGTTAAGTTCCAGACTTGCAACCTGGGCATCTCACAAGTGGGTGCTGGCCAATGCACCTACAACATCGCTATTGATGGCGAGATTGTAGGCACAACGACCAATCCCGTAGCTCTTAGCAATGAATACACTAACGTTGAGTGCACAGTGTCCACCTCCGGCTTGAGTGTTGGCGAGCACACTCTGACTGTTACTGCTGCAACAGCCAATGGCGAAACACTCGATAACCCTGCTTATGTTACAACCACATTCAGTTGCTTCGAAAATGGCTTCACTCGCCAAATGCGCCTGGTCGAGGAACTCACCTCACACTCTTGCACCTATTGCCCGCTGGGGGCCAGCATGCTCCACAAGCTGTCTGAACTGCGCGGCGACATCGCCATTGTGGCAATACATGGCGACCTGTCTTCTCCCGATCCCTATAGGACCTCTCAGTGCGACACCATCATGCGCGCTTTGTCCGGCAATTCGGTTAGTTATCCCACTGGCGCATTTGACCGTCGCCCAGGTTTTGACAGCGACGATCCCTCTGCACTTCTGGCAGGTTTAGGGTTTTACGAGCAATATCATGAGCAAGCAGCTCAACAATTTAGCGATTTGTTGGACATCATTCCCCCTGAGCCAGCTTTTGCCGAAGTATACATTAACAGCACTTATGACCCCCAGACACGCAAAGCCGTTATCACGGTAAATGGTGAATTGGTACCTAATTTTGATGAAGTCTTTGGAGGCAAACTTACTGTTTACATCACTGAGGATCACATCATCGGCAGTCAGTTAAATTCAGGAACCTGGGAGTATGATTATGAACACAATCATGTATTCCGACTGGCTTTGGGTTCCGCTAAGGGTGTTGCCCTCAATAAGACTGGTGACAGCTACAAGAATGAGTTCACCGTAAACATCCCCAATAGCTGGAACGCCGACAATCTGAACGTCGTGGCATTCATCAGCCGCCCGATGCGTGAGAACGCATATAACGACCTTTATGTTACCAATAGCAACATGCGCAAACTGGGCGAGTTTGACGAGCCCGCTAGTGAGCGCGGAGACGTCAATGGTGACGGCCTGGTAAACATGACCGATATTTCAGTTCTCATCGACTACATCTTGACAGGTAATCCCGATGGCGTCGACCTTGTTGCCGCCGACTGCAACCTTGACGGTTCTATTGCAATCACCGACGTAACTCTCCTCGTTGATTACCTGCTCTGGAAAGAGTGGCCCTAATGCATTAACCCCCATAAGGGAGAATGTTTAAAACCCAGGAGCTAGCATTTTGAGCTAGCTCCTGCTTTTTTTGGCCTTCAAGCCCAAAAACTACCGCATTTTACAATAGTCGTTATCTGGTTTTAGCATTGAAAAACATTTCAATATTGCACGTCACCTCATCACCGGGAATTGAAGCAATAAATTCGGTGCCGAGACTTTCATTAATACCCGCATAATGGGCGCTCACTCCATCCCTTCTCATGTGACGGTAATATGCTTGATTGTTTGCTGTTTTGTCATATAGCTCATAGCCATCATTCGTTCTGATGACAATATCTGTGATTGCTTTTCCTTGGGGAACTTGAAAGGAGACATCCCTGGCGCCACTCTCTATCCCATACTCAGCTGGTGCGCTATAGATATAGCAGTTCTCATTACATTTTATTCTCACCGTCAACGGCCATCCTCCATAAATATTCCACGGGTCATCACAAGCCCTGATTGCTGCCATTTGAGCAAGAGCGCAATTCTCGGCCGTTGCACCTACTATCGTAGTAGCACGACCGCTAAGCATGTTCTTGCCTCTTACCCAATCCGCATCAGGTATAACACTATTCCCTTGCACCGAAAGTCCCAAGTCGGGGAAAAATTGACGAAGGATTTTTTCCACAATGGCAATTGAAGCGAGATAGTGAGGCAAGCCGCCGGTAAGATGCTGGCCATCATGCCACAAATCGGTGTTTCCATTATACCCCAACGATTTAAGGGTAGTATCGTTCCTGGCATTATAGATTGCAGTGCCATAGGGGAAAACCACATCAATGCGAGCTGTAGTTTCAGAATCATCTTGTGAGCAAGCATCATGAATGTTGGCAATTATATCGGTCGGCAAATCGGTATCAGCTCCGCTCTTAGAATGAATAAGATTCCATCCAAGAGAATACTCATGCTTCATGTCACTATCTATCAAATTCTTGATTGCTTTAGCATGATGTACCGATGTGCTGTTGTCATAATAACTCGTCCATAGCACTGAGCCAGTCGACACTTGTTGCAACACAATGATATCCCACATTTTTCCTGTCATGGAATCATACGTTCCTATTGAATCCGCCATCACCGAAGCCAATTCGTCTTCCATGCCCACATAGTACTGGACACACTGCTGAGGAGTAGGGCAATAATAATCGATGCCATTAAGCGACATTACACTTTTGGGTATCACCAGCGACCAGGCGGTATCCGTTGAAGTATCTATATAATAAAACCCTCTATTGTAGGACGCATTGGGGGCGCCTTTTGTGTAACCGTTCTTTGTCGCCGTGAGCGAACCTCCCGCTAAATAATAGATACCCAACTTGATATTGATACCATAGTCCTTTAATAAGAACGGAACATATGACCATGAATCAAGCGTGAAAGAATTTCCAAGAATCAGGATGCTCGGGGCTTCCAAAACAGTGGGTTCTTCAGGGTCGCCCGAAGATGCATTCCCCAGCAGCAGGTCAATCAGTATGGCTACATCATAGATACTAACATGGCCATCGCCGTTCACATCGGCTAGATCGGCCGCCGAACTGTCATCCAGCAGCACGTCTATCAACACGGCCACATCTTCTATGCTCACGTGTCCATCCCCATTCACGTCGCCTTGCGTCATTTGGAGTTCCTCGGGCTCAGCATAGCCGTTTGAGCTTCCTATCCATAAATCGCCAGCACTCGCATTGAAGGCAGCATTCAGGCAGACCAATAGCACTAGCAGTTTTGAAATATATTCTCGACACTCATTCATTGAATTAATCTGTTATATATGCTTCGCTTGTTTTATCGGTTACAGATGTTAGACTGTGGCAAAAACCATCTCTGCACATCCTTCACCAGAATACCATAACTAACAGTATAATCATAAGCATTTCAAACAAAAAAGCACTGGTAATCAAAGTAAATTATTTGACTATCAGTGCCCCATATCTTGTCGGGGTACCTGGATTCGAACCAGGGACCTCCTGCTCCCAAAGCAGGCGCGCTAACCGGACTGCGCTACACCCCGAACTGATTTTCGCGGTGCAAAATTACATCAATTTCTTAAAATGACAAGGCAAATGGGGGTAAATTCGATTTTTTTTGAGACTTGCGGCTCATTTGTGGCAAGAATGTAGTAACTTTGTATGTTTAAAACCAAAGTAATTTCAAGATACAATATAAATATTCAAACAATGTACAGAACCAAAACTAACGGCGAACTTCGTCTTGCCAATGTGGGCGAAGTCGTGACTCTGGCAGGATGGGTACAACGCACCCGCAAAATGGGCGGTATGACCTTTGTTGACCTGCGTGACCGCTATGGCATCACCCAAATCGTGTTTAACAATGATGTTGACGCCGACCTGTGTGAACAGGCCAACCACCTGGGACGTGAATATGTCATCCAGGTAGTAGGCACTGTTGCCGAGCGTTCCAGCAAGAACGCCAACATCCCCACCGGCGACATCGAGATTATTGCCAGCAAGCTCAATATCCTGAGTGAGAGCATTACCCCACCCTTTACTATCGAGGATAACACCGACGGCGGTGATGACCTGAGAATGAAATACCGCTACCTGGACCTGCGCCGCAATGCCGTACGCAGCAACTTGGAGTTGCGCCATGACATGGCCATTCTCATCCGCAATTATCTTGATGACAAGGGTTTCCTGGAGGTTGAAACGCCCATCCTTATCGGTTCCACCCCCGAGGGCGCTCGCGACTTCATCGTTCCTTCGCGCATGAATCCCGGCCAGTTCTACGCATTGCCTCAGAGCCCCCAAACGCTCAAGCAGCTGCTCATGGTAGCCGGCTTTGACCGCTATTTCCAGATTGCCAAGTGCTTCCGCGACGAGGACCTGCGTGCCGACCGTCAGCCCGAATTCACCCAGATTGACTGCGAGATGAGTTTTGTGGACCAAGAGGACGTCATCGACGTATTCGAGGGCCTGGCTCGTCACCTGTTCAAGAAAGTGCGCAACGTTGATCTGCCCGAGAAACTGGACCAGATGACCTGGCATGATGCAATGCGCCTGTACGGCAGCGACAAGCCCGACCGTCGCTTCGGCATGACCTTTGTCGAGGTTGACGACGTGCTCAAGGGCACCGGCACTTTCCCCGTGTTTAACGAGGCCAACTATATCGGCGCAATTTGTGCTCCCGGCTGCGCCGACTATACCCGCAAACAGCTCGACGGCTTGGTAGAGTTTGTGAAACGTCCGCAAGTGGGCGCCAAGGGCTTGGTTTATGTCAAGTTCAACAGTGACGGCACCGTCAAGAGCAGCATTGACAAGTTCTACGAGCCTGCTGTTTGGCAGCAGCTCAAGGAGAAGATGGGTGCCAACGACGGCGACCTCGTACTCATCATGAGCGGTGACAATGCCAACAAGACACGCGTGCAGCTTTGCACCCTGCGCCTGGAAATGGGCGAGCGTTTGGGCTTGAGGGACAAGAACAAATTTGAATGTCTGTGGATTATCGACTTCCCGCTGTTTGAGTGGAGCGACGAGGAACAGCGCCTGATGGCGACGCACCACCCGTTCACGATGCCCAACCCTGACGACATCCCATTGCTTGACGAACATCCCGAACGCGTTCGCGCCAAGGCTTACGACTTTGTGTGCAACGGCATTGAGGTGGGTGGCGGCAGCCTCCGTATCCACGACGGCAAGCTTCAAGCCAAGATGTTTGACATTCTGGGATTCACCCCCGAGCGTGCGATGGCACAGTTCGGCTTCCTGATCAATGCCTTCAAGTATGGCGCACCTCCCCACGCCGGTTTGGCCTTCGGTTTCGACCGCTTCGTGTCCATCATGGCAGGTCTGGACAGCATCCGCGACTGCATCGCCTTCCCCAAGAACAACAGCGGCCGCGACGTCATGCTTGACGCTCCCAGCCCCGTGGACCAAAGCCAGCTCGACGAGCTCTACATCGATGTGGACCGCGAGCGCCTCAAGGCCGAGAACAAGATTTGATAGCTACTGTTGGCTCCCTCCACTAGAATATCTAGAATATCTAGAATATCTAGTTTCTCTAGTCCACCAAGGCCAACAAACCACTAAACTCATGATAATCAGAGAGATTACTGACGCCATCGAGCAGTATGCCCCCTTGCGCTTGCAAGAGGAGTGGGACAATGCGGGCATTCAGGTAGGGGACCCCGAAGCTGAGATTACCGGAGTTCTGTTGTGTACCGATGCCACCGAGGCCGTTGTCGCCGAGGCCATCGAACGCGGCTACAACCTGGTCATTTCCCATCACCCGCTCATCTTCCGTGGCCTCAAGAAGATCATGGGGCGCACACCTGTTGAGCGCACCGTGGCCATGGCCATCAAGCACGATATCACCATCTACAGCGCCCACACCAACATGGATAGCGCATGGCAAGGTGTGTCGTTCCGCATGGCCGACAAATTGGGAATGACAAACGTCAGGTTTCTTGATGACAATGACGTGCCCCCCTATGGCGAACAGGCAAGTTCGACCGCAGGCTGCGGCGTGATTGGCGACATTGAGCCGACACCAGCCCGCGAAGTACTGAAGAGCGTCAAGGCTGCTTTTGAGGTGGGGGCTGTGCGCTATAGCGGCGATGGTGACTGCATCGTCTCGCGCGTGGCTCTGTGCGGCGGCGCCGGCAGTTTCCTGCTTGACAAAGCCGTGGAACAAGGGGCGCAACTATATGTCACAGCCGACATGCGCTACCACGATTTCCTGGACAACGCTCCCCGCATCGTGGTGGCCGACATTGGGCACTATGAAAGCGAACATTTCACAAAAGAGATTTTTTTAGAGATTATTCAGAAAAAAAATCCTACCTTTGCAGTCGTTTTTGCGAAAAACGAGATTAATCAAGTCAATTATCTATAATTAATTAGGCATTAGGATTGATGACCTGAAGCCTAAAACCTAAAAACAGATTTATGGCAACACAGAAGAAAGAACTCACCGTCGAAGAGAAACTCAAAGCGCTCTATGACCTGCAGCAGAAACTCTCAGAGATTGACGCCATCAAAATCCTCAGGGGCGAGCTGCCTCAAGAGGTGCAAGACTTGGAAGACGAAATTGCCGGACTCAACACCAGGGTAGCAAAATACCAGGACGAGGTGGCAATGCAGCAAGATGAGCTGAGCCGCAACCAAGACATCAAAGCCAAGGCCGAAGAACTCATTGACAAGTACACTGCCGACCAAGACAACGTGCGCAACAACCGTGAGTATGACTATCTGACCAAGGAGATTGAGTACCAGAACCTGAACATCGAGCTTGCCGAGAAGAAGATGAATGAAGCAAGCCGCAGGTCTGATGCCCTGAAAGCCGAGATCGAGAAAGCCAAAGAGACTCTGACCGACCGTGTGCACGCTCTGGAGGAGAAGAAGAGCGAGCTCAATGAGATCGTTTCTGAAAACAAGCAAAAGGAAGAGGCCCTGCGCGAAAAAGTCAAAAGGCAGGAGAACAAGATCGAAGAGCGACTGCTCACCGCTTTCAAGCGCATCCGCAAGAACACTCGCAATGGTCTGGGTATCGTTGTCGTTCAACGTAATGCTTGCGGCGGATGCTTCAACCGCATCCCGGCACAGCGCCAGATGGAGATCAAGATGCACAAGAAAGTAATCGTGTGCGAATACTGCGGCCGCATCCTCATCGACCCCGAGCTTGTAGGCATCTCTCCCGAGCACGCCAAAAACAAATAATTCTGGCTCAGGAAAGCCAGAATGCCGGTAGCCAGAGTTCAGAGGCGGCCCTCCCGCCTTAGCATCGAGCACCTGACAACCGCAAGAAACGCAACGGCAATTGCCCCCTGTGGCAGTTGTCGTTGTTTGTTACTTGCCCAACAAGACACCCATGTTAATAACTTTTTAGGCAAGAAATGGAGTTGGAACACGAAGAAATCACTAACTTTGTTGTCGCACAACTAATGATGCTCCTGTTTTAAGCATCTTACTGAAAATGTGTATTCTACAATATATCATTGAGACATGAACGGAGGAGGAAAATTATACTTCAAATATGGCACGATGGGGTCAGCCAAGACCGCATTGCTGCTCACCCAAGCCTATAACTTTGAGGAGCGCGGCATGCAGTACTTGTGCATGAAGCCCATCATCGACGACCGTGAGAACGACAATGTCATTCGCTCACGCATCGGCATCGAACGCAAATGCTCCTGGATTTACCCCGAGAGTGACCTGTATGAAATGCTCAAGCAGATGTTTGAGAAGACACTTGTCGTCAAGGACTGGATTCTTATTGACGAGTCGCAATTTCTCTCGACAGCGCAAATCGACCAGTTGGCGCGCATCGTCGATGACTATGGCGTGAATGTGGTGTGCTACGGACTGAGGACCGACTTCCAGTCTCATCTCTTTGAAGGCTCCAGACGCCTGATGGAGCTGGCCGACACCATCGAGGAGATCAAGTCCACCTGTTCCTGCGGCCGCAAGACCATCATTAACGCGCGCATTGACTCTCAAGGAAATATCGTCACCGACGGCAACCAGGTAGAAATCGGCGGCGATGACAAGTATGTGTCGCTATGCCGCAGGTGCTGGCGCAACCGCCGCATCGAGAGCACAAACCGCAACGCCATCAAGTTCAACGACGAGTAGAAATGTCGTATCACTATACAGAATGAACCCCAAAAGTTTGAATAACGCAACTTTTGGGGTTCACTGCATGATAAGGTAACCTCTTACCGATTCCTGTTATTTCTTCTTGTTCTTCTTTGCAGGGATAAACAGGTGCAGCATCCAACTCACCAGGGTGAGCACGATGCTGAAGCCCAATGCCCACCAGAAACTTGCCACGGCAAAGTGAGGGCCCAAAAGCCATGAGCACAACAACACCATCAAGGCATTGATGACAAAGGTGAACAATCCCAGTGTCAAGAGGTTAATGGGCAATGCCAACAGCTTTACCAGTGGACGTATCCATGTATTGACAAAGCCAAGCACGATAGCGACAATCACAGCCCACCACCATGGTTCAACCGTCACGCCATCAAGCGTGAATGCAGTGATGAGCACCGCCAACGACGAAATAAACAGTCTTGTAATCATAATATTTATATCTATTCTATAAAAAAACTACAACTTGGAGGATTTCTCCCGACCGCAAAATTAAAGAATATTTCGGAAAACAGCAAAAAGATGTTATTTTTCAACATCCTGATTTTCCCTCATAAATGACGCTGCAAGCAATCGATTACCTGAACTGAAAAATGATTTCTTGCTGCGACTGGGTGTATTTCCAAGAATTCTATGTAAATTTGCAATCCAAATACACAATATTGAATTAAAGAAACCACAAATGGATAAGAAGATTGTTTTAAGCGGAATACGCCCCACAGGACAATTGCACTTGGGCAACTACCTGGGCGCCTTGAGTAACTTTGTGAAGATGCAGAACGAGGGAAAGTATGACAGTTACTACTTCATTGCCGACCTGCATGCCCTCACGACCAACCCCGACCCCAAGGAATTGCATACCAATGTGCGCCACATCCTGGCAGAGTATCTGGCAGCAGGATTGGATCCTGAGAAGTCAACCATCTTTGTGCAAAGCGATGTGCCTGAGGTGAGCGAGATGTACCTGCTGCTCAACATGCATGTGGGAATAGGCGAGCTGATGCGCACCGCAGCATTCAAGGATAAAGCCCGCAAGGCACTGGGCATCACCGCACCCACACAGGGCGATGATGACGAAGACGTTGCAAAGGAAATCATCGGCGCCAGCACCAACAAGCGCGTCAATGCCGGTCTGCTGACCTACCCCACCCTCATGGCAGTAGATATCCTCATCCAGCGCGCCGACTTTGTGCCCGTTGGCAAGGATCAGGAGCAGCACCTGGAGCTCACGCGCCGCTTTGCCCGCCGCTTCAATTCGTTCTACAAGACAGAATACTTCAAAGAACCGCAAAACTTCAACTTCGGCAGCGCGCCCGTGAAGGTGCCTGGCCTGGACGGCAGCGGCAAGATGGGCAAGAGCGAGGGCAATTGCATCTACCTCGTTGACGAGGAAAAGGCTATCCGCAAGAAGGTGATGCGCGCTGTGACCGACGGAGGCCCCACCGAGCCTAACCAGCCCATGGCCGAGCCGGTGCAGAACTTGTTCACAATACTCAAACTCGTCGGCACTCCCGACAAGGTCGAGTACTTCACCGAGGCCTACAACAACTGCTCCATCCGCTATGGCGACCTCAAGAAGGAGATTGCCGAGGATATCGTGGCATTGACCACCCCCATCCGCGAGCGCATCATTGATATCGAAAACGATGACGCCTACCTGCACCGCGTTCTCGAGATGGGTGCCGAGCGTGCAAGAGCCCGCGCCAGCAAGACGCTAGCCGACGTGCGCGAAATCATGGGCATCACCAAGTTCTAATCTTTTTTACAACTACGAATTGACGAATTATTAGTTTAATTAGCGTAATTCGTAGTTTATCAAGACATGAAAGGCTACATCGAGGACGAGGAGTTCGGGAAGATTTATGTGGAACTGCGCCGAGGCATGACCTCGGTGCGGTTCACTTTTCATACCGACGGCAACCTGCTGATGCGAGCTCCGTTGGGCGTCTCGGTCACCGACCTCAAGCGCATGGTTGACATTAATCGTGAATCCTTACGTCGACTACCCCGCCCCGAAGGTGTGAAATTCGAAATCGGGCAGGTAATCAAGTGCTACAAATGCCGTGTCGCCATCGATCAGCAGAGCAGGATGCCGGGTTACATCCTCAACCACTGGGAGGGAGACACGCTGCACTTGCAAATCCACGAGAGCGCCAACCTTGACGACGAGGCCGTCAAGCGCACGATTTCGAGCGTCATCAGCCGAGCCATGGAGGTACAGGCCCAAGCCGTGCTGCTACCGTTTGCCCGCAAGGTTGCTGACGAACTGGGATTGAAACCCGCTGGTTTTGAAGTGGGCCGCGGCATGCGCAAACTGGGCCACTGCACAGCAAAAAAGACTATCCAGCTCTCCCGCAACCTCATGTTCTTGCCCGAACATCTCATTCGCTATATCATCTGCCATGAGCTGGCCCATCTCACCCACATGAACCACTCACACGAGTTCCACGCCCTGTGTAACCAGTACTGCAGCGGTAAAGAGAAGGAATTGGAACGCAAGCTGCGCCAGTTCCGCTTCCCCATCCTGAAATAAACAAAAGGAAAACAATAAGCACAATAAGCACAAATTACTGAGAACCAATTACTTGTACTTATTGTATTTATTGTTTCTTTTTTGTTTTACTTTTAGTAGTTGTTTTTATAAAATCAGTGGATGGTGACTTGGGTGGCACCTAAAGTACGAGAGCATCTTTAGCCTAAACTAAAAACTATCTTATTAAACACTCGAGCTAGCTTTTCCATGAATTAACTCATCTCCTATAATTTACTGAGTGTTAAACTTTTACACATAAGCATTATTCAACATTTGATTTTTGTGCTACATTTTCTTGCATAATACAATAAATCATATTATCTTTGCAAAGTGATGCTGAAGCCTTAAAATTTCATTTGCATCACAACATTTTGGTATAGAAGCGTTATGCGCATTACTTGCTAGTTGAAGACGTAGGAAATTTTCAAATCGAACGCAAGGGATGGCACAGCGGTTTCCACGCTATAAGCGTGGACTGCACTTTTTTATCCCCTTTTGCGTTCAAGGTTTTCCTACGACCGTCAACTAGCGAAGCGTGGCAAAAGCAGTCCTCGCTTCTTTTTTATTGTGTTAACTTGTTAAAAGAACAATGACTGATGTTTTTATTCATATTTATTAATTTTTAATTTTTGATTTTTATGAAAAAATGTGTTTTACAAAAACCGCGGTGGCAATATTTAATGATATTGCTATTGGGGATGACGTTTGCTTTAAACGCTGCAAGCGCCGAGTCTGAATGTAAATGGTCTCTTGAGGTTTGGGATACCAGCAATGATTTCCCTATCGGAACGTTCTCGTTTTCTGATTTTGAACCGACTGTAACCTTTAATGACGGTCAACTGATTGTTACGACTAAGTATCTTGATGTGTACTTCTATGACCTTAATGAAACCAGGAAACTCACTTATAAGAATAGTGAAGGTTCTGGTATCAATGATATCGTTGCCGAGAAAGCTCTGATGAAGTTCATTGGCAATGACATCGTGTTCACATCTCTTGAAAAAGGTACCAACATTATGGTTTATGCTGCAAATGGCATGCTCGTGATGAATAAGAGCGTTGAAGACGCTGGTGACTGCACCCTCTCCCTGGCGGGACTGAGCCAAGGCGTTTATGTGATTAGTGTGAATGGTAAAACCCTTAAAATCGTGAAGAAATGAAAAAGATTAGTTTGACCTTGTTGATTGTTTTTGGCATGCTCTTCGGTATTGTGTATGCCCAAAACTATGTAGTTGTTAACCAAGGAGCGAAGAAAACTGGTTTCCTCATGTCAAAGGTTAACAGCATCATTCATGAGGACTGTGGTGTAACCATCAAGACAGACAAAGACAATTTCTTTGATGTAGAAACGGTTGACAGCATCACGTTTGATGCCGAGGACGGCATCGTAAGGCTGTATGAAAATATTTGTGACTACGATGTGGCATTTTTAACTAAGTTATTTGGCAACTTTGCCATGAAAGAGGGCTGCGTCTGCACCGAGAATAGCAGATTCAATGCTGTTACATATGCTCCTCCCGTTGGTATGGCTGATACCATCTGCATCATTTCTACTGCAGAGAATAATATTCCTACCCAGATGATAACCGCTGAAGGTATTTATTACTTCGGCTATCCGACCGACACAACCTTTGAGCTCGTTTATGACGATGGCGTTACCGCTGCTATGGTTGGCTGCATCAAAATCTCGATGGATGATCTGAAGAACTGTGTATATGGTGAGGATGCATTCAAGTCAACGATTGCCAATGCGGCCTCATTATTGAAGGATTGCAATGGCGGCAGTGTGGATTTGGGCACCTATGCCAACTTGTTCGAGACTGTGTGCGAATTGCCCTATGTTGATGACGAGGAATTTATTGAAAGCCTTCCTATCGGAGAATCAGGCCACTATGAGTTCTCTGAAAGCATGAGCAGCTGGTATGATGATCATGTGAACATGATTTGCAATACCCTCTTCATGTGGACTGGTGACGCTTCTTACAAGGTGGGTGGATCTTCATGTACCTTGAGCGGTTCTATTTGGTGCCCCTCAAACACTTACAATGAATATGGAACTTATGGCATCCTGTGCGATACCGACCCCGATAAGTTGCTCATGGGTCAAGCAGAGTTTGAGGCTACAGGTTTCCAGCCTTACGACGAATTCAGCTTCAACATCGACTATCGCGGACTGAAGCCCAACACCAACTATTACTATCGTGTATATTATAAATTCAATAACGCTAACCACGGTGGTCTTGTTCCCCGTTATGGCGAAATCACTGATCAAGTTGTCTATGATCCCGTCATCAAGTCATTCAGGACTGGTGAGAATATGCTGACCGTAGATGTTGTTATGTGCATTGATGTGACAGGTAGTATGTATGATATCATCAATACTGTGAAGCGTAACGCTATCGGCTTCTATGATGCATTCAAGGAATGCTGTGACAATAACGGTATCCAGTTGACTGGCCTCAACACTCAAGTAATCGCATTCCAGGATAAGTATCACGATGGAGATAGGTGGCTGCAGACCAGTAGCACCTACTGGTTGCCCGATCAGTCTGCAGAGTTTAAGAGTTTTGTAAACAATCTGTATGCTGATGATGGTGGTGACTGGCCCGAAAGTGGTCTTGACGCTCTGCAAGTAGCTTTCAATAAGCAAGACTGGAGTGTTGACGATGGTTATCACCGTCAAGTGGTCATTCTCTGGACAGATGCTCCTTATCTGATTAATGATGGTTACGGCCATTATACAGATGTTGAGTTGGATGACCTTGAAGCTCAGTGGAATGCAATGTCATCTGGACGCCGCTTGATTCTGTTTGCTCCTTACTTGACTTATGATTATGGTTATACCAACGCTGGTGATTGGGGTGTATTTGACAACTGGACTAATGTAATTCATGTAGATGACCTCAGCAATGGTTTCAACAACTTCCAGTACATCCTTGAGTCCATCATTGGTGAGTTGACCAGTAAGGCTAAGGCCGCTACATTGAATCATCCTGTGAAAACAGAGTTCCGTCCCAATAAATAATTGAACACTATTCATGGAAATGAAAAGTCCGTGATTTAGATATTTCATTAAGGGATATTAAATCATTGATATCACAGGGGTTGAGATCTTTTTGGGTCCTCATCAATCCCTGTGATATTTTTAACCAAATTTAAAAGTATTAGTATTATGAAAAAATTATTCCTATTAATAATCATCATTTTTACCTGTATTGCTGTAGCTCGTGCCAATAAGGCAGAACCTGGTTGGCATACTTTTATACAAAGTGACGGCAAGGTCGTGACTTTTCAAGTAATCGGAGACGAAAGAAGCCACGCCACTTTGACACAAGATGGACTGATGCTTTCTACTGGTAATGACGGCGATCTGTATTATCACTCTTCGCTGACAGGACGTACATTGGTCCGCGCTCACGATGCTGAATTCCGCACTGCCGTTGAGACTGCATTCATTGAAGCCCAGCGAACTAACATTAAATATGAATACAAAAATACTTCCACTCGATTTACTGCACCAAGTCGTGTTGGTGGAAGTAATGCCGAGGATGGCTGTCCTGCGAAAGGTAAGAGATATTTACCAGTTATTTTAGTGCAATTTCCTAATACGTCGTTCAAATACACAAAAGAGCAAATAGAAGAGTCCATGCTTACTGGAGAAAAAAGTGTAGGGAAGTATTTTAAAGACCAATCTAATGATATGTATCAACCGCAATTTGTGGTTATGGGACCGTATAAGCTTGCTAACGATTATCCATATTATGGTGAAGACGATGGGCACGGAAACGATATACGAGTTCGTGAAATGGTTAGAGAAGCCATTAGATTAGCTGTTAATGCAGGCGATTTTAAGGATTATTCCACTTTTGAAAAAGCTTATGGAACAGTCGATAATATACGCACTTTTTGTGATGCGGTATTGGTCATTTATTCTGGATATGCTAATTATAATAATGACAATCAATATGACACCAATACAGTGTGGCCTTGTAGTGGTAACTTAATCAATGAAGAAGAAGATGACTATTATCTTATAACAGATGGTATCTATGGCTATAAGTTTGGTGTTTTTAATGAGCTTAATCATGAAACTTCTGGAATTAATGGCATAGGCACATTCTGCCATGAATTCAGTCATTGCTTGGGACTACCGGATTTCTATGATTCAACCTATGGTGGTCGATATGGAATGGGGCGATGGAGTTTAATGGATCTGGGGGATCACTGTGATAATTACAACACCCCTGTCGGCTATAGTGCTTATGAGAAAAAATTCATGGGTTGGTTTGATTATACTGAAGCTTTGCCTGGTCATTACTATACCCTTCCTGCATGGAATCAAGGTGGAGACAAAGCCGTACGTGTTACTAGTGATGTGAACAGCAACGAATACTTCATCTATGAGAACCGTAAAAAGCTAAAGTGGGACAAGTTCCTTCCTGAAGAGGGCATCATGGTCACTCATGTATCGTATGACCACGATCGTTGGTGCGGTGGAACAGGTTATCGCCCTAATGACCAAGATATCCAGTTGATGACCATCATGCCAGCAGACGGTGTTTTATCAGATGATACCGAAAATGGCGACTTGTGGCCCGAAGGCACCCGTAATTCCTTAACCGATGACTCTTCTCCGGCAACAATACTCTATTTAGAGGAAAATGGCGACATTACAGGCAATGCAGGAAATCTGGGCAAACCCGTGACAGATATGGTCATCAACAATGACGGCACTGCAGGATTCTGGTTTATGAGGAATGAAAACATGGATTTGACTGTTAATCCTGCAAAAGTTGCATTCGGCCACGTTAAATATGGCACAACCAAGACCAGGACAATCCATCTCAATGCTATTGCCAATTACCCTGGGGACAATCTGCAACTGATGGTTATAGGTCCCGACGCGTCCCGATTCACTGTAAAAAGAACTGTATCCGTGTCATCCGTCTGCAGTGAGAAGGGTGCAGATATAGACATCACCTACACACCACCCGTTTTCAGCCCATCCATAACACAACAAAATGCCGTTCTAACGATTAAATTAGGTGATAATATCCTCAAGAGTGTTGATTTGACAGCTATGCCTACGATCTTTGGTGACGAAGACGGTGACGGTAAATTCAACATCGACGACGTGACATCCATCATCAACTACTTGTTAGCTAACCAGGATTCTCCTTATTCTGGTGAACTGAGCATTGCAGACTTGACAACAATAATTGGATATCTGCTGAATGGAGAGACAACTGTTGACTTGGAAGACGGCCTTGTGGCCTATTATCCTCTTGATGGTGATGCTAAAGACATGAGTGGTAACGGCAACCATGGTATTGTTACCAATGTTACCGCAACTACTGGTGTCACGGGCAAGCAAAGTGGTGCTTACCGCTTCGGCGGCACGGCTAGTCCTGGCTACATTCGAGTACCCAACAGCCCTTCTTTACAATTCAATGACGGTTTCACGTTCTCATGTTTCGTAAAACCCATGGATTGGAAGGGTATGAATGGCACCGGCAGTATTGTGGAGAATGGCTCTCACTGTATCTTTGCCAAGTCTAGCGACCGCACAGGCCCCGCTATGATGTTCAGTGGCAATGATGACGGGCTGCACGTGTGGTGCGGTGCTACGGGTGACCAGTGTCAATGGGCCAACATCGGTTCAAGCGACCTGTTGAACAACGGCAATTACTTGAATCGCTGGGTTCATGTGGCTGTATCCTACAGTTATAGCAAGCGCAAAGCACGACTGTATGTCAATGGAAATCTCATTCAGGAGAAATTCCTGATGACCCCAGTGGACTATTCTTTGATGAACGCCAGTGACCTGTACCTTGGCCGCTTCAAGACTACTAGTTGGTGGAATCCCATGAACGGAGCCCTCGATGAGGTGCGTATCTATAACCGCGCCCTTGGTGTGCCTGAGATCAAGGAACTTGCCGGCCAATTCATCACCGATGCCCAAGTGGGACTGTCTGAAAGCGTGGTGGTCATGGCTGTTGGTGAGGAAGTACGGGTTAACATCAGAAACGGCAGTGGCAATTATAGTGTGGGTAGCTGCCCCGATGTAGTGGACTGTCGCCTTGACGGTGAGTCGATTATCTTGACTGGAATGGGCGAAGGTACAACTAATGTTACCTTTATCGACCTTGACAGCCACATCTATATCCAGTTGCCTGTAACCGTTGTAAATGAAACAAAGGTCTATACAGTGAATGGAGTTTCATTCACTATGGTTCCTGTGCTGGGTGGCACGTTCACGATGGGCGCTACCAGCGAACAAGGCACAGATGCGGCCAATAATGAAAAGCCTGCCCATTTGGTAACCTTATCAGATTACAGCATCGGTCAGACTGAAGTGACCCAGGCGCTGTGGCAGGCCGTCATGGGCAGCAATCCCAGTATGTTTACTGGTGATTTACAGCGACCAGTGGAAAATGTCAGCTGGAATGATTGCCAGAATTTTATCACGAAGCTGAATGAATTGACTGGGCAACAATTCCGCTTACCCACCGAGGCCGAATGGGAATATGCAGCACGTGGTGACGGTGTGAGCCAGGGCTATAAGTATTCCGGTGGTAATAAGATCAGCGAAGTCGCTTGGTGGGGATGTGGTTATGATGAGACAAGCACAGCTGGTAATAGTGCTTACACAACTCATCCTGTCGGTCTGAAGATAGCTAATGAGCTGAGCTTATATGATATGAGTGGTAACGTCTATGAATGGTGCCAAGATTGGTATGGTTCATATAGCAGTGCAGCACAAGTCAATCCCACAGGTCCAGCTTCGGGCTCCAATCGTGTTACCCGTGGAGGTGGATGGGGCTATGGTGATGCCAATTGCCGCGTTTCCCACCGTATGAGCTGTTCACCGACGTACCGCCATCCGGCTATTGGCTTACGCTTGGCACAATAGCAACATAGCGCCTTCATACGGCATTGCAATTAAAAGACTACCTTTGAGCTAATGCGATGTTGTATTAATCTGCTATAAAAACGTGAGTTCAAGGAATATAGATTACTGGTTATTATACCTCACTTTGTGAAAGATTTGCAGGTGATCTGATTTCCAGCAGATGTACTCCTTGAACTCACTTAATTAACGTGAGGTTCGACGAGAATAATGCGTTGATGCTCAGTTCATCCACAATGTAGAGACGCAAAATTTTGCGTCTCCAGTGCAGCATTTAGTCATGTCTCTACTGGTCATCTTGCCAAGTTCCACCAATGAGCAAAAAAATTTCTTCAAAAATTTGGTATATATATATATCTTTGTGGGCAGAATAAATTTATCCGTTATTGTTTAATTCTAAATTATTTGTCTATCATGAAAAAGTTAATAGTATTTTTATTAGCTCTATTATCGGCTAATATTGTTTGGGCACTTGATGCAGCTGATTCTACGGTAGCTCCCTCTTTGGTTGAAAATGGAGTGGTGAATGAATCAGTAGATGAACAAAATGATCCTCATGAGAGTGGATGTTGGATGGTTTTGCGTGACCGATTCAACCGTGAGGTGTGGTATCAACTGGAGCGTATTGACTGGGGTGATGGGCTCGTCGATTATATAACGAATTTTGCGCTTCATTATTCAATCTATGGCGGCTTTGATCCTGCAACAGTAGATATGGATCCTGATGCGAGGCCCAAGGTTCCATGCTATATTGTCGTTGATGGGATTAGGTATGGAGCACCATCTTCAAATGAAGAACCAATTTATGGGACTCCCTATGAAAACACGCTTATTGAGAGCGATAACAGCTATAAGATCCCTGTAGGTTATTTTTATACGCTCGGTTTTATTGAAGATAAAGAAAGTGGAGAGAAATTTTTAATGGTAGAAAGAGGTAATGTTGATGTGTTTGGAAATCCTGCCGATTATATCACCGGTGATGTGGACATCAACGCCAGGGTGAACATCGATGATGTGACTGCGATGATTGCCTACTTGTTGAGTGGAAATGTTACGCCATTCAGTACCTCAAATGCCGACGTGGACGGTAGCGGACGCATTGCTATTGAAGATGTGACAGCTACTATCAACTACCTGCTCAACGGCCGCTGGTAAAATGTATAAGACTAGAGCCAATTGGTGCCTCTCAACGGCATTGATATATTAAAACACAAATGCTCATGAATGGTTCATGAATTGTCCGATTATCAATTCATGGCTGATTCATGGGCATTCGTGTAAAAATGCTCTTGTATTATTCTACTTATTGTCTTCCTTTTAGAAAGGGCTTGTCGTTGATTGGGGGTCAGTGGATGGTGACCTGGGTGGCGCCGAAGCCGTACTCGCGGAAGCTGGCGTCCTGGGCGGTGCAGCGCGGGTAGCGGCG
>JAEEGI010001448.1_pt1 | contig 59248 bp, 34 predicted proteins | sample 8958751 | NCBI WGS metagenome assembly JAEEGI01 (sample SAMN16246545, study PRJNA631951) | gut metagenome | biome: gut microbiome; feature: rumen; material: KS-attached | host: Bos | place: Iran: Karaj | collected 2018-10
CCGTATTACAGAGGTAGTCAATAAACTCAAAAGCCTGATGGTTTTGAACAATACCATAATCCTTACCGACTACGCCCAGTGTTTCATCGTCGCGAGTGTTCACTGTCGCTTGATGGCTTTTGACAACCATTCTAGATAGAGCCGACAGCGTAATGTCCTTTGGCAGCCGCCCAGTCGTTAGTAACGAGCCCAACACATGGTCAGGCATCCGCATCAAGGGTTGTTTCTCTACCAAGAAATCTCCCTGAATAGTCTCCAAGGCTTCTCTGACAGTGACTGGCTCATCAAATGTTGTGAATCCCGGCACTCCGTCCCATGCCTTTCTCGGTTCTGTGGGTGAAATGAGTTCTTTTTCCATATTCCTGCATTTTTTTAAGTCTATTTCAAAATGCAAAAATACAACAAAGGTGTGCCACATCGTGACACACCTTTATATAATTTGGAAAAAACATCTCTAAAGAGTAGAAATCGTGTAAACTTGTCTCATCTTTGACCTTGTAAAATGTCAGCGATGGCCTACGGATAATATGTCTTCTATTTAAAACACATTGGTGGATTGTTTTTACTGCACTATTACTATGAAACAATCACCCCTCAAGTTTAAAAATTCAGACCTTCTAATCCTGCATCTAGAATCATTTTTGCAAACTCTATTCCATCTATTAATCGAACCCCCTCAGTCTCTGCAAGTTTTTTTGCTTCAACGCTATATTCTTTACAAGAAGAGATAACCCACATTTGGGTATGATAATCACCATAATTATGGTTTGCTCTATAAGCTTTTATTTGTTGAACAGCCCAGTCATCAGTTGTTCCTTCATGTTTCTTAACTTGAACCATTATCGCTGTTTTAATGCTATCAAAATAGCCAACCCGATCCGCATCACCATCTTCTGTGGCAGATTCATTTTTTCTTGGTTTATAGATTCTCGCACCAAGAGATTCTAGATACCATTCAACTAAATTTTCAAACTTGATATCATTGGTAAGTTTTTCTATTAGACTTAGCAGTTTTGGTGCAGCTTCTTCAACAATCTGTTCTTTCAGGTTGATAGGTTTTCCTTCTGCAAATGCTTTTCTAGCTTTTTCTACAGATTCTCTCAGGTCTGAAATATTAGCATTCGTCTGCCTGATTTTCATTCTTGAGTATAAGTCTTGTTCTGCATACCCTTCACGAGGAATATTAAGTAAAACGGGAGTTACTTTCCTATAGAATCCAAGATCCACATAACCCCCATCTGCATTATGGAAATAGCCATCCTCCTGCAATTGAGCAAAATTCCCGTTCCAGTTCTTTAGCAAGGAAGCGTCTATTGATTGATTCGTCAAAACCATATCATCTGCTATCTCAAATAGACTGAACTCATTCCATGTGGGGACAAGCACGATATCGTCTTTTTGCATTTCATTAATGAAACGAAACAAATTCCATCTATTCCGAGGTAGTCCATATCCCGCGTTCTGCATCGCCTCATCTAGATATTCTGCTCCGTGTTCCCTAATATTTTTTACAAACACATCCTCGGAAAAATCGCTCCATCCAATGGATAAATAACGGTTATTGAACAATAGTGGATGAGCAAATTCCAATGCTCCATCACCGCCTGTAATTCTGTGTAGCCAGTAATTCATAATAATAATTGTTTCTTATTTGCTTATATTTGTATATAATTAAATTTGTATTTTATACAACATATCTCTTATTTCTTGAACAATTCAAGTAGCGTTGCTGCGTAACCAGCATCATATCTCGATATTGTTCGACGATATACACCGCCAGGATTACCCACCCCATCTGGCACGTATGCAATGGGCTCTACTATTATATTTGAACAAAGATCTGCACCATCACCACGTCCATTGTATATGTCGTATTTCATTACGTCGTCATTGTTAACGGGTTTAACCTGCTCTTGCTGACCGAAAATGTGTATGATTTCTTTTCGTTCGTTGTAATCAAAGATACGCCAACCTAATGGCCTGAATGCTCCAATGTAGCCATATCCACCACGACGGATCGTTCCATTGACGTACTCCCCAAGCGTATCCTCTCTGGTAATCAGGGATGCGAAAAACTTTTGTTGCAAAAACTTGAGCCAGTCTCAAGTCATTAGTTTCATTATTTGCCATATATGTAAGTATTAGTTTACATTTTTAATACTCTAGCTATTAATTCGGCTACTTTCGACATTACTATCTCATCGGATGTGCCATCATCAAATGTTGTGAATCCTGGCACTCCGTCCCATGCCTTTCTCGGTTCTGTTGGTGAAATGATTTCTTTTTCCATATTCTTGCATTTTATATGTCTCTTTCAAAATGCAAAAATACAACAAAGGTGTGCCACATCGTGACACACCATTATTTTGTTGGGGAATCTTGTCTCCATAGAAATTTTTTTTGCTCTTGACATATCGCTAACCGTACACGCGCTTCATCTTCTCGCAACGCGAGAGGACTTCCGTATAATGGTCTCATCAGCGACATACTAGAGCATAATTAATGTTGAATCTGCATAATGTAGTTAGACATATTGTCTTCCGATTTTTTGATTTCTTCTATAAATAGCTTAAAACTATCTGGAGATTGAGGCACATGAAATGGCATTAGATGGATATAACCATTGTACCCTTTCAATTGATGTTTTCTATATTCAGACTTTTTCTCGTCAGGATATGCATAACCACCGTTTTGCGCCTTCATACAATACATATAAGATACAACTTGATATAAGTCTTCCCTACCAACACCACTATTCAAGTGCTTATATTTTGCATCAACAATAAAGTTGTCTTTATAGAAATCAGGATATAATGTTTGAGAATAAGCCGTTACCTCCTTATCATTGTCAGCCTCCTCAAACATCGGAAGCCCGCCTTCCCCCTTTTTGTTATCAGGGTGGCTAAAACCATATTTCTCCAATATAGTGTTTAAATAGGCCTCCCAAAGCCATGCTCCATCAAATAATACACCATGAATTTTATTTTTTTCTTTTCCATATTTTAGAGTGTCATGTCTCAAAATATGGATACACAATTGTTGCAAATCCGTATATGCTGTATAATAAGGGTGGACTTTGGGTCGTCGATTTGCATTTAGCACTTGCATGCAATCCCTTTGGCTATATGTTGGCGTGGCTTGTATTATTTGATTTACATACCCAATTGTATCACTATCCTTACTCAAGATATTTAATCCCAAAGGATGACGCTTTATATATTCAACTGTATGTCGAATCAGTTGTGTCATGGAGTTGTCCGAGCTGCGCTCATGTGTAGTGTAACTAACCGATCCTTTAAATGGTATATCGGAACGAATAAACCGATTAATATCAATAGCACCTTTGACTTTTGCATCATCATAGTATCGTGTTTGATATTCCCTGTATAATCCTTGTGACATTGCTTTTTTTAGCATCATTGGGAACAGAAACAAAAGGAAATCTAACACTTTGTCATCGTTACTACTGGTATGTTCCAAACTAAATACGTTAACTGAAAAAACCTTTTGCAATAGATAGTACAAAAAGAAATCTTGAGCCCGGTCATCTACAATTCCACATTCTTTCTTGTGCGTAAAACGAGAGTGGATACTTATAGAGGTATCATTAATGCCAACAAATCCCATCAAATTACCGGTACAAGCCTTTACTGACACACATTTTCCTTCCTCAAATATAGCATCTTTTAATGTTAAAATGGACAAATCTCCAGCATCATCTTTCAAATCTGAAAATGAATGAGGAAAAACAAGCAAATCCGGAGCATCCTTCAATCTGCCAATACTGGCAATTTGTAGGACATCCGGAATGCTGCTTTTCATTATTGGCGTCCCTTCATAATTATTGTCTGTCAGATGAATAACATTAGGCATTATCTTTCACTTTTTCGGGTTTGCCATCTTTTATCTCATATCTGTCTTCCAAATTATAAGCTCGATGTAATGTATTCAAATCCTTCTTTTCATTGGGTAGTCCTCGCAAGTATTCAAATAGCAATCCATGCAAATGATTGTCCCATAGCATCTTCCATGAGCTGTCGTCAATAGTTCCATCTTCTGTTAAATAGTTCTCCAGTTTAAGATAATATGCGGCACCAATCTGATAAGCTGTCGATAGGCTTTGTATAGTCAGAATTGCAAGGTTTAAATTCCTCATACGTTGCTCTATAACAGGATAAAGTTGTGCTAGTTTCGAGTTTTCTTTTATCATATCCATACGGTCTTCGGCACATATTTCCTTAAACGCAAAACGTCTTCTCATCGCGAAATCCATACTTTCTACACTACGGTCAATATCGTTCATTGTTCCAATGATATATACATTCTCAGGAACAAAAAAGTGTCCACAATTGCTAGAATCTTCTATTTTCAACGCTATATCAAATTCGTTAGGTGAGGTTTGCATGTTGGCGTATTGCGTCCTTACAGCGCCATCCATTCCTCTGTATCCTGGATCTATTGAGAAAAACAACTCTCCAAATATTTTTGAGATGTCCCCTCTATTGATTTCGTCAATAATAAAGACGAATTTCTTGTCATTAACACTATGTTGTCCTGCAGAATACTCAACCAATCCCATGTTTTTCTTCAAGTATTCAATGATGGCTTTTCTGTAATTGTCATGTCCACCGCTTGGCACTCCTTTAAAATCACGATAAATATTGTATAATTGTTCTTTCGTAAAAAATTTAGAGTGTCCCCTGACTTTTTCAATTTCTCCACTTGCATTTTTATCCGAATACAACCGCTCCGTTAATCCCGTTCCGTATTCATTCAATTCAATTCGAATGTTTCTTGCACCAGTTAATAATGGGATTTCGATGAATGGATTTACATCTAAGTAGCTTATCAATTTATCCCAAACCTCATCAAAATTATCCGAACCCTTTGCAAAACTGGATTTCAATGCCCTTTCACAGAATGCCTTAAGCACCCCATCCCTTCGTTCAAACCCAACGTTTCCATTTTCGTCTTGAATCGGACGCAAACCCTCAACAAAGTCTGTGTAATCATAACTCGGATGAAACTGGACAAAGCCACACTGCTCTTCCATTCTTTTCTTTTCGTCATCCAAAGCCGCTTTTTCATTGTATTCTTTTCCGAGTATTATTTGGGCTGCTATTTGTTTGGCAAGATAGGTTTTACCTGTACCAGGGGCACCAGTAAGAATAAGATTGTGATTCGCCTCTAAAAATTTTACTATTTTATTCATATTGTTCCTATTTTCAATTCTATAGATCCAATTCATGATTGACTTGTACGTTCCAGTACTCGGATTAATACATTTTTCCAATGTCTTTCTTGATGTTACAGAATAATTATATTGGTCATTATACCAATCAAGTACTTTTACTTTTCTTCGTTTTTGAAACCATAATAAATCATCAACATCTTCGTCTTTTTTATAGTAATCACTCTCCACCTGTACTAATGCCACAAGACTTCCGCCATGTTTAATCATTACATAATCACCAATTTGCATTACGTTTTCAAAGTTTGGCTGTTGCTTTGCAGCCTCATCCCAATCACCCAAACCGATAACACTATGCTTTTTTAACAACTCAACTTCTCTATTCCAAGTTAAGTCATTTGGATGTAATTGCATATTCCAATAGTTCATATGGCTATGTATTTTTCAAATAGATTATTTCAACTTCTTTTCTTCAAGCAGTTTCATCAATGTCACCGCATAACCAGCATCGTAGCGCGAGATAGTGCGACGGTAAACAGGGTTGGGGTTTCCTACTCCTTCCGGTATGTAAACGATTGGTTCTACTATTAAGTTTGAGCAAAAGTCTGCTTTGTCCTTTATACCTCCGTAGATGTCACGTTCTGTGACATCAGAATTAATTGATGTCTCATCCTTAACTATTACTTCATTCTCTCCAAACCGGTGAATTGTTTCATAGAGCTTTCTATTATCATCGTACTCAAAAATTCGCCATCCTTTTGGGCGAAATGCACCAACATAGCCACATCCTCCACGACGGAAAAGAAATACAACGTCTTTTTCTCTAACTTGTTTGACTAAATTGGTACGCCAAGATTCTTCATATTCAATTAGTGACAGCTCGTTTATTCCATCGTCAAGAGCTTTTATTTGTTCGTCACCCAACATGGCAAAATGCCAAGCTTGATTATAATTGATTTTACTCAATGAGGCTGTAGGTTTATTCTCACAATGTTCGACACGGGTACTTTGTGTTGTTGATTCTGTTTCTATTTGTTTTATTTGAACTGTGGGTACGTCTTCTTTCGGAATATATTTATCTATTTCTCGCCAGAGTATTTCTATATCATTTTGGTTGAAAGAGACTCTTTTAGTATCTTTATCTATTTGAGTGTTATCGAGACAACTCTTAATTATTTCCGTTAATTCTGAGAATAGCTTAATTTTGTTTACATTTGAAGGCTTTGGTGGTAATTTGCTAAAAATGTCTATTAGTTTATCTATGTCAGATTTGGAAATAAAGAATATCACTTTGTTGAAAAGCAAATCACGGACTCCCTCAATATCTAGATAATCGGTTTTTGTCTTTGACCATAGCTCCTTAGAAAACTCAGAAAAAGCATCTAATTTGTTTTGGTACATGTGGATGTTTTTTTCTTTTTCCTCTTCTGATTTTTGTTTGTTATCCAACAAAGAATTGGTAATCCATGCCGTAACACCTGCACCGAGAAAGGCACTTGCAATAATTGCTAATAACTGAGGCCAAAAATCAGGAATATGGAATATGAAGAAGCAAATTGCTAACAATGCAGCAAGAATTCCAACACCTAATGAAATGTGAAATACTTTTTTCATATCAATATAATTTTTTTTGTGTTTAACTTCTTTTCATCCAGGTTCTGCCAGCACTTGTAGAATAGTATAGTCCTTTGCTGGTAGTAGCCAAAAGCTCTCGGCCACCATCGGCAAGGCTGCGGAACTCGCCACATGACGAGCTAGTATAGCGTGACATCCAAGTACGTCCCTCATTGGTGGAATAATACACACCTTTTGTGGTAACGGCAAGCAACTCGTTGCCATAAGGCAGCAAATCGAGGAATGTTCCACATAATGAACCGCTGTAGCGCGTCATCCAAGTGCGTCCGCCGCTGGTTGAATACTCTATTCCTTTGAGTGAAACCCTCAGCATCTCTTTCCCATAGTTGATTAATTGTGGCATATTATTTTGATTTTAACCAATATTCCTTACAATATTGAATTGCTTAACAAAGTGCAAAGATACTCATTTTTTTCAAAATAGGAGCAAGGTTTGTAGAACCATAGAAGAGGAATCTCCGAATGGTCGATATTACTATCTGGTGAAACCAATCTTTTTAGACGAAGTGTTGTTAATCCTTTCCGAGTCGCAGTGTGGCATCAGGTTGCTGGCGGTGGGGACGGCATTGCCGTGCAGGATGGCATCGATGGCATAATGGCGGGCGATGTTCTCTATCTGTCCGCCGCTGAAGTCGTACCGCTCGGCCAGCAGGGTGGCATCAGTGTCGCTGAGGTCGGGCAGCAGCTCATGCCAGATGGCGGTGCGGGCTTCCACTGTGGGTTTGTCGAAGCGTATCTTATAGAGGAAACGCCGCTCGAAAGCATTGTCCATATTCTGCGCCAGATTGGTAGTGGCAATCAGTATGCCGTCGAGGGTCTCCATCTCCTGTAGGATGATGTTCTGAAGCGAGTTCTCCATCTTGTCCACAGCCCGTTCCGCACCCTCCTGCCGTTTGCCGATAATCGCATCTGCCTCGTTGAAGAGGAGGATGGGCACAAGGTCACTCTCTTTGACCCGCTGGCGGTAGGTGTCGAAAAGTGCCTTAACGTTCTTCTCACTCTCACCGACCCACATGCTCTTCATCTCGGAGATGTCCACCTGCATAATGTCGCGACCAGTGCGTCGAGCCAATTGCATCACTGTCTCGGTCTTACCCGTGCCGGGAGCCCCATAGAAGAGACAGGTGAACCCACAACGAAAACCCTGCTCTTGCAGACGGGCATGGATGTCGTTGTAGTTCTTCTCCTCAAGCAGATGGGCAAGGTCGTCAATGCGGTGGGTGATTTCGTCAGAGTAGAACAAGGCGCGAGGCTTGATGTCGGAGGCGTTAATCATATTACGCAGTTCCCTTTTCCCTTCAAGCGAGGGCAGTTGCAACTCGTCCAGCAAGTCGCGCTTCGCTTTCATCGTAAGTCTGTAATACTCTTTGTCCCCCATTCCATTGATGTTGTTATATTCTATCAAACCCAACCGCTGCAGAATGTTGATACCCTGCTCCAATTCCGACTTTATTGTACGCATGTCCTTCTTGCAATACATGCAATCGATGTTGTGAAAACCAATACAATCATCGTTGTTGTTCACAAATAGATGACAGAACATGACGAGCAGAACAAATTCATTGTCACATACTTCTGGGATGAGATTCTGCACCTTTTGTACGAACAACAGTTGCTGGTTACAATGAAACAGCATTTTGAAATGTTCTACTGCGATGGTAATATCCATCTCATCATCTTCCACCCTGTCAACAATGTCTGCAAACTCATCGAACAGTTCATGACAGGTAAGCCCGGAATAATCTTTAGGCGTGAAAGGCTTATTCACTTTGAAAGCCTCCACCACATCGATAGGCACCCGGTAAGAAATAGAACTCGACGAACGTCTACGGGCAATCAAACCTCGACGTACCAACTCGTCAATATCATTCATGTATCGGATAATCCGCGTGGTACGGCAGCCCGTATACTTTGCAATGTCGCTTGCCTCAATTCTTGGGTCATCACTTTGGTCAATAAACAAAGCCAGCATGACGCTCTGCTCTTTCGTGAGGCTAAGACTGTCTGACAGATGCTTTATATAGCGGCCTGCCTTGCAATAAAACTCTGGCGACAACTGCGAATCTTTTGCCAAATCAACAATGCTTTCGACTGCCGAAAGTAGGTCTAACTTTCTTTTCCCTTGTGTTTTGCTTGCTGTTTCCATGACGATATTTCTTTATGTTTCCAAGTGCAAAGATATAACATAGGTATGTCAAATCTTGACACACCCATATTTTTGTTTAGAAATCCAATCTCAGCAGAAAAGAATTTGACTTTTTCATAACATGGCAAAATATTTTTTGCAACCGCCACACCTACAAACGTTGTCGCCGCCCCCACCTGACTCCCGACAACGGTCGCCATTCAAAAGATGTTTCATGGCTCGTTCCTCGCTATAAGAGGGACAAACGGCCTCCCAATCGGTAAAAATCGGTACAATGCGGTAGGAATCGGTACTAAAGACAGAGTTTGGCACGGAATTTGATAGGGACACTGTTTATGGTGATAATTAAAAATACATATTCAACCAGAAAATGAGTAAATCAAAATAATTTCGTATCTTTGCATTTCTGTGCAGACGGTTCTGCACGGTGTAAGTTTTTGTATAATAAAATAATAAAATATATGGCTAATTTTTTGTCAAGACTATTCGGCACCAAGGCTGACCGCGACCTCAAGGAGGTGCAGCCGCTGTTGAATGCCACACTGAAAGTTTATCCCGAGATTCAGAAACTCGACAACGACGGGCTGCGCGCCAAGACCCTCGAGTTTAAGGAGCGCATCCGCAAGGCGGTGGAGGCTGAGGAGAACGAGCTCGCCCAGCTGCGCCAGCGCATCGAAGAGGAGTATGAAATGCCCGTCGACGAGAAAATAGAAATATACAAGCGCATCGACAAACTGGAGAAGGAGTCGTACGACAAGACCCAGAAGGTGTTGAACGACATACTGCCCGAGGCGTTCAGCGTGGTGAAGGAGACCGCCCGCCGCTTTGCCGAGAACGAGAAGGTGGTGGTGACCGCCACCGACCACGACCGCGAGCTGGCCGTGAAGATGAGCAACGTGAACATCGACGGCGACAAGGCCATCTACGACAACAGCTGGATGGCCGGCGGCAACATGATTACGTGGGACATGGTGCACTACGACGTGCAGCTCATCGGCGGTATCGTGCTGCACAGCGGTAAGATTGCCGAGATGGCCACGGGTGAGGGTAAGACCCTCGTCGCCACCCTGCCCGTATACCTCAACGCCCTGCCCGGCAAGGGGGTGCACGTGGTGACGGTGAACGACTATCTGGCCAAGCGTGACTCGGAGTGGATGGGCATGCTCTACGAGTTCCACGGCCTGAAGGTGGACTGCATCGACAAGCACGAGCCCCACAGCGACGAGCGCAAGGCCGCCTACAATGCCGACATCACCTTCGGCACGAACAACGAGTTCGGCTTCGACTACCTGCGCGACAACATGAGCCGCAACCCCGAGGAGCTGGTGCAGCGCGGACACAACTACGCCATCGTCGACGAGGTGGACTCGGTGCTTATCGACGATGCCCGTACCCCCCTCATCATCAGCGGCCCCACGGGCAAGGACGACGAGGACCAGGAGTTTGACCGTTTCAAACCCGTCATCGAGAAGCTGTACAACGCCCAGCGCGTGCTGGTGACCAAGGTGCTGGCCGACGCCAAGGCGGGCCTGGCCGAGCATCCCGACCCCAAGCCCGACGAGGAGTGCGCCAAACTGCTGCTGCGCGCCTACCGCGGCCTGCCCAAGAACAAGGCCCTGATCAAATACCTCTCCGAAACTGGCATCAAGAGCATCCTGCAGCGCACCGAAAACTTCTACATGCAGGAGCAGAACAAGTATATGCACATCATCGACGACGACCTCTACTTCGTCATCGACGAGAAACAGCGCAGCGTGGAGCTGACCGACAAGGGTATGGACTTCCTCACCGGACTGGGCGAGGACCGCAATTTCTACCAACTGCCCGACATCGGCAGCATGATTGCCGAGCTGGAGCACGAGAATCTCACCCCCGAGGAGAAGGCCGAACGCAAAGAGAAGATTTACAGCGACTACGCCATACAGAGCGACCGCGTGCACACCGTGGACCAGCTGCTGAAGGCCTACGCCCTGTTTGAGAAGGACGTGGACTATATCGTGGACGAGAACAAGCAGGTGAAAATCGTGGACGAGCAGACGGGCCGTATCATGGAAGGCCGCCGCTGGAGCGACGGACTGCACCAAGCCGTCGAGGCCAAGGAGAACGCCAAGGTGGAGGCCGCCACGCAGACCTACGCAACGATTACGCTGCAGAACTACTTCCGCATGTACAAGAAGCTGGCCGGTATGACCGGTACCGCTGAGACGGAGGCAGGCGAATTCTGGGACATCTACAAGCTGGACGTGGTGGTCATCCCCACCAACCGCCCCATCGCGCGTATCGACATGGACGACATGATTTACAAGACCAAGCGCGAGAAGTATAAGGCCGTCATCGACGAGACGGAACGCCTCATCGGGCTGGGCCGTCCTGTGCTGGTGGGTACGACAAGCGTCGAGACCTCCGAACTATTGAGCAAGATGCTCAAGATGAAGCGCATCCCCCACGACGTGCTGAACGCCAAGCTGCACCAGAAGGAGGCAGAAATCGTGGCACACGCCGGTGAACCAGGACACGTGACCATCGCCACCAACATGGCTGGTCGTGGTACCGATATCAAGCTGAAGGGCGGCGTGCGCGAGGCGGGCGGTCTGGCCATCATCGGCACCGAACGCCACGAGAGCCGCCGTGTGGACCGCCAGCTGCGAGGCCGTGCCGGCCGTCAGGGCGACCCGGGCAGCTCGCTCTTCTTCGTGTCGCTGGAAGATGACCTGATGCGTATCTTCGGCTCCGACCGCATCGCGGGCATCATGGACCGCATGGGACTGCAGGAAGGCGAAGTCATCCAGCACAGCATGATTACCAAGCAGATTGAGAAGGCTCAGAAGAAGGTGGAAGAGAACAACTTCGGCATGCGTAAGCGACTGTTGGAATACGACGACGTGATGAACAACCAGCGCACGGTGATCTACAACAAGCGTCGCAACGCCCTGTATGGCGACCGCCTCAGCATTGACATCAGCAACATGTTCTACGACACCTGCGCCCTCATCTACGACGACGCGCTGGAGAACCACGACTGGGAAGGCTTCAAGATGGAGATGATTCGCGTCTTCGCCTTCGACGTGCCGTTCAGCGAGAAGGAGCTGTTCAACGCCCGCCACGACGACGCGGTGCAGAAACTCTACAACGCGGTGTACGCCACCTACAAGGAACGTATGCAGAAGATTAGCGACCTCGCCTACCCCTTCATCAAGCGCATCTACGAGAACACCCGCTACGTGAACGTGGCGTTCCCCATCACCGACGGCAAGAAGACCCTCAACGTGGTCACCCCCGTCAAGAAGAGCTACGAGAACAAGGGCCGCGAGGTGCAGCTGAGCATCGAGAAGGGCATCACCCTCGCCATCATCGACGACCTGTGGAAAGACCACCTGCGCGAGCTGGACGAGTTGAAGACCAGCGTGCAGAACGCCAGCTACGAGCAGAAAGACCCGTTGCTGATCTACAAGTTCGAGAGTTTCAACCTGTTTGAGAAGATGCTACTTGAGATTAACCGCGAAATCAGCTCGTTCCTCATCCGCGCCAGCCTGCCGGTGAAGGAGGAGAGCGACATGCACGAAGCCCGCCAGCCGCGTCGCGACAACCGCGGGCTGAAAGCCAGCCACGACAGCACCGCCACCGAGACCCAGCGCGCCATGGACCAGGCATCGCGCCAGCAGACCGGCGAACGCCCCAAGCCCATGCCCGTGCGTGTGGAGAAGAAGGTCGCCCCCAACGACCCCTGCCCCTGCGGCAGCGGCAAGAAGTACAAAAACTGCTGCGGCCGCAACGAGTAGCCGCATCAGCATAAAAACAACGCAGCCGCCCAGCAATTCTGGGCGGCTGTAATTATTTCCAATAGTCATCTTGGAGCATTGTCCAACACACTGGGTAAGGGTAATGCATACAACATAGAGTAATATCCTCGGTGCGGGCGCGGTCGAGGATGGCCCGGCGTGTGGCAACAGCCTGTATGGGGTCGGCATCGAAGCGGGCGCAGAACTCTGGATGTTCCACCTGCAGGGCTACGGCATGAAAAATGTCACCCACGATAAACACATCGCCAAGGTCGTAGATAGTATGGCCGGGAGTGTGGCCGGGGGCGGCAATAGAGGCAATAGTACCAAGCAAGGTGTCTCCCTGTGCGAATAAATTGATACGTCCTTCGTAGGCTTGTCCAATTTGTAAAGTTATTTCTGAGTCGCCCATCTTGCCTGATGCCCAAGCGTCGAACTCAACCTGCGGGATATGGAGTGTGGCAGAGGGGAATGCAGCCGTGCCATCGGGGTTGAAAAGTCCTCCCACATGGTCAAAATGGAGGTGGGTGATGCAGATGTCGGTAATCTGGTCAGGAGCGAGTTGGAGGCTGTCCAACGCCACCATCAGCCTACCGCCCTTGGCCTCACCCAGTCCGGCATCGAACAGTATATAGCGTCCATTTTGACAAAGAAGAAAGACATTAATCGATGCTTCCGCCTGACCATCGGGCAAAATACTGTCGAGCAAAGCGTCATTAAAGCCTCTGAACAGGTCGGCTGACATCATCTGCGGGCAGTCACGAATGCAATACAGGCTACAATCACTGCCAGTCGGAATGGTGTACACTGAGTCGAGTATATTAGGCTCGACCGTTTCGGGCTGGGGCTGGCGGCCTTTGCAGGCAACGGCTAATAGGATTACACTGGCAACAGCAATAAGAAGAATAAAAGTATTTTTCATGGTATGAATGATGTTGGGATTATTTACCGGGTTGGTAGGATGATGTATACTATGATAATTATCAGCCGTTGATTGGCTGCACAATCTTGCGTAGCTGTTCGATGTCAAGCAGTTGATACTGTGCATTGTCTGCGTCGGCGAATAGCTTCTTGTTGTTCTTGTAGTTGTCGCTGTCATACTCCGTGGCCTTAAGGAAGAGGTTGTGCGCGACCGTACGTTTGAATGTCTCGAAATCCATCCGGTCCTCCTCCCACTTCTTTTTCTCGTCGGCGGTGAGGTACTTGAGATACTTGTCGTTCATGGCTTTCGAGATACGGTCCTTGCCCTGCGCCTCGGGTTTCGCCTCCATGGTGGCGTTGTAGTCGCGCGTCAAGGCGGGAAAGTCGGCCCACGCGGTGATGGTGGTCTCCAGAAGACGCAAATTCTTGCGCCCGCGGTCGGTGTAATAGCCCAGATAGGCGTGGCAAGGCTCGACAAAGATGACAGGCTTCAGCCCAATCTTGCGCATGATGGAGGCAAAGAACACGCAGGCATCCACGCAGTTGGCCTGTCGCGAGCTGTACACCTCGTCGAAAAAGCGGATGTGCTGCACGTTGGAACGCGTAGTAGGCGTAGCCGTACAGGAGATAGACGAGTAGCGTATGCCTCGTTCGAGAGCGTAATACCATATCGCCTCCACCTGCGACACAACGCTCTTGGCATCGCTCTGGTAGCCCGAAATCTTGCTCACCACGCCCTGCTGCATGATGTCGCTGAGGATACTGTCGATATAGGGATGCTCCTCATTGACGTAGGCGGCAAAGAGCCAGCGGTAGTCGTGGTTGCGGCCCGCACTGTCGCGCACGCTCAGCAGGCAGTCGTTGGCGGAGCGGTAGTTAATGCGCAGGTTCTCCACATCCACCTCCTCGTCGTTGATATAGCAGGTGAACGTGAGGTCGGCAACGCCCTGTTGGCGGGTACGGTAGAGCTGGTCAAACTTCCATTTGATAGTCGGATAGAACGTGTAGCGCATATCCTTCACAGGCAGTACTTCCTGAAAAATAGTCACATAGTTGAGCTTCGACGAGTCGATGGTGATACGCAGCACGGCATTGCTCACCGGCGCCGTAACCGACACCGAAAACAGCGCGCCCGTGTCCGACATAGCGTATGTGGGGTCGCTCAAACTCGCCACACCCATGACAAGCGACGGGTAGAACTGGTTCTCAAACAAGGGTGCATAGCCGGCCGTGAAAGCCACCTGCGCCGGGTCGAACACCTTCGGCCTCACGTGGTGGCACGATGCGGTTATCAGCAAAAGGGGCAGGCTAAAGGCTAAAAGTTTGATAGTTGGCCTAATATGTAATAGATGGAATAACATAACCTTTTTAGTTAAATGAATGCGACAGCCTTGAATGTCACCGGCGACACGCCGGTCAGGAAAGAATGCCTGTCACCAGCACCACCAGCAGCGCCAACGGAGCCAGATAGCGCGACAGGAATCGGAACAGCTTGTAATAGCCGATTTTGAGCGTGCCATGGTTCGACAACTCGTCCTTGACATCCTCCTCGGGCATCACCCACCCGAAAAAGATGATGGTGCCCAACGCGCAGATTGGAGGCAGGTAGATGCTGTTCATCTTGTCGACAAAGTCGAAGAGGCACAGACCCACAATCTTGACATGCGACAGCGACCCCAGCGACAGCGAGAACACGATGCCCAGTGCCGTAGTCAGCACAAAGAAAAGCAGTGCTCCCACCACGCGGCGGGTGCCCGTTTGCTCGCTAAACCAAGCCGTCAGCGCCTCCAGCAGCGAGATGGCACTGGTGATTGCCGCCACCATCAACAGGATGAAGAATATCGACGCGAACACCGTGCCCGTAGCCCCCATCATGTTGAACACGTTAGGCAGCACATGGAACACCAGTCCGGGACCACCGGCAGGCTCAAATCCGCAGCTGAACACGGCAGGGAAGATAGCCAGACCTGCCAGCACCGCTATCAGCGTGTCGCAAGCCGTAATCCACATCGCCGTCTTGAAAATATTGTCATTGACAGGAATATACGAGCCATACACCAGCAGCACACCCATGCCCACACTCAGCGAGAACAGCGCCTGCCCCAGGGCGGCCAGCACCCCCTCGCCCGTCAGTTTCGAGAAATCGGGCAAGAACAGATACTCCACTCCCTTGCCTGCGCCCGGCAGCGTCAGGCTGCGCACACACAGCACCAGCACCAACACCACCAGCAGCGGCATCAGCACCTTGCTCACATTCTCAATGCCCTTCTGCACCCCTCCGAGGATAATCAGCAATGCCAGCACCGCAAAGATAGAGAGGAACAGCACCGGATCCCACGGCGAGGTGGAAAACTCCTTGAAGAAGTTGCTGATAGCCCCCGAGTCGGTGCCCAGCGACGCCAATGTGCCGCTAATCGAATTCCACACATACCCCGTGGTCCAACCCGAGATGACCAGATATTGCGACAGGATAAAGAAACTGGTGATAATCCCCAGCAGGCCCAGCAGACCCCACGCCTTGTGCTTGGGGCACAACGTCTGGAATGCCTTGATAGGCGTATGCTGCGCGCGACGGCCGATGACAAACTCCGACATCATCAACACCGAACCCAGCAGAAACACAAAACACAGATAGACAATCAAGAAAGCCCCGCCGCCATACTTGCCGCAAATATAAGGGAAACGCCAAATATTACCCAGGCCCACGGCCGAGCCCACCGCTGCCATGATGGCTCCGAGGTTGGAAGAAAACGATTTTTGTTGTGCCATATTTTTAAACTAAAAAAGTAAAACTATTTCAACTCTCAACTCTCAACTTTCAACTTTCAACTCTCAACTTTCAACTCTATCAAGGTTTGCACTGACAAAGTCGCCCCACTGCTGCCGCTTGCTCTTGTGCGCCCGCTTGGGCTTCAGCTGCTCGCGCAGCTCGCCGAGGGGATCGGTCTGTTCCAAAAAGCAGGTATACGCCACCGCCAACGCATCCGACGCATCCAGAAACCTCGGCAGCTCCTCAAAGTCGAATATGCTCTGCAGCATCGCCGCCACCTGCTCCTTGGCGGCGTTGCCGTTGCCCGTCACGCGCTGCTTCACGGCGGCAGGCTCATACTCCGTGTAACTCAGGTCACGGCTCAACGCCGCCGCTATCGCCACCCCCTGCGCCTTGCCCAGTTTCAGCATCGACTGCACATTCTTCCCCGCAAACGGAGCCTCGATGGCCACGTGGTCGGGGTGGTACGAATCGATGATGCGCTGCGTCGAGTCGAAAATTTTGCGGATGCGAAGGTGGAAGTCGGCAATTTGGCGCAGATACAGCACATCCATCACCACCAGTTGCGGCTTCGCGCCGTCGGTGTCCAGCAGGCTGTAGCCCAATATCCGTGTCCCGGGGTCTATTCCAAGTATCAGCATCACTACAAATTAATCACTTGCGGGGGAATCCCGCAATTTTTTTGCAAAGATACAAAAAAAAATCGTATTTTTGCATTTTCATTACATCAGAAAAAATTAATTTAATTGTATCAATATTATGGATAAACTGATTATCACCGCTGCCATCTGTGGCGCAGAAGTTACCAAAGAGCAAAATCCTGCCGTCCCCTACACCGTCGAAGAAATCGTCCGCGAGGCAAAATCCGCCGTTGACGCCGGTGCCGCCATCGTGCACCTGCACGTCCGCTACGACGACGGCACCCCCACCCAGAGCCGCGACCGTTTCCAGGAGTGCGAAGAGGCCATCCTCAAAGAATGCCCCAACGTCATCCTCATCCCCTCCACCGGAGGTGCCGTGGGCATGACCCCCGACGAGCGTCTGCAAAGCACCGACACCACCCCGCTGCCCGAAATGGCCACCCTCGACTGCGGCACCTGCAACTTCGGCGACGAGATATTCGACAACACCATGCCCACCATGCGCGCCTTCGGCAAACGCATGATGGAACGCGGCATCAAGCCCGAGTACGAGTGCTTCGAGATGGGCCACCTCGACACCATCCTCACCATGGCCCGCAAAGGCCAGGTGCCCGGCGCTCCCATGCAATTCAACTTCGTCCTCGGCGTCCCCGGCTGCACCCCCGCCACCGTCGACAACCTCTGCTGGCTCGTCAAGAACATCCCCGCCGGCAGCACCTGGACCGCCACCGGCATCGGCCGCTACGCCTTCCAGCTCGCAGCCCCCGCCATCGTCATGGGCGGCAACGTGCGCGTCGGATTTGAAGACAACCTCTACCTCGAGCGCGGCGTCCTCGCCAAGAGCAACGGCGAGCTGGTCGACAAGGTTGTGCGTATGGCCAAACTGCTCGGCCGCGAAGTGGCCAACAGCGACGAGGCCCGCGAAATTCTCAGCCTTAAACGCTAGTCGCGACACCCCGTAAGCACTAGGCGAACCCCCTCCACCACCCCACCTTACTCCCGCGAACCGCCACTTTTCCACCGATTCTTTCTAGGTCGATTGTCGCTGTATGAGCGATAAACAACGTCCCAATCGGTAAGAATCGGTAGAAATCGGTAGGGAGCCTCAAGAAACGGCACAAAAGAGGAAGACGGTGTGAGGAGGTTCGCCAAAATACATTCCACAACAGCATAAGACACGCGACACCAACAATATAAACGCGATAGTAATATATTACAAAAAATGAAGAAAACATTCCTTACCCTGCTGACCGTCGTCCTGGCCGTGGCCGCGACAGCACAGAATGCCACCACACACGAAGAGATGATGAAAGAGTGGCGGCAGATGAAACACAAACGCGACATCTCGCAACAATACAAGCTGAGCAACATACCGCTCGGCGAAGCGGTGGAGACACCGAAAAGCGCCAAGGCCCTGCCCGAGGATCGCATCTGGTTCCCCGGCGAGTGGGAGGAGGTGCAGGCCATCGTGGTCACCCCCTACTACTCCTACCTGCCCGACACCAACCTGGGCGCGGGCAACTACATCGCCGACCCCGTGGTGACGGGCGTGGGCGAATACTATAAGTACAACCCCTCTCGTGGTTGGATGTCCACCAACACCTACGGCCCCTACAAGAGCATCATGGACACCAACAGCACCTTCGGCAAGGTGTTCTTCTACCTCATGGACGGCATCCAGCTAGGCAATGCCGAGGCTTGGGTGCGCGTGGAGAAGGCCGAGGACTCCGCCAAGGTGCTGCGCACGCTGACCCGCATGAATCTGCGCCACAACAAGGTGCGCTTCATCGTCGGGCCGGGCAACTCGTTCTGGTATCGCGACTGCGGCCCCATCTGCTTCTACTATGGTGACCAGGACAGCGTGGCGATGATGGACTTCGAGTACTATCCCGGCCGCGCGTTGGACGACTCGCTGCCGTCGCTCATCTACCGCCAGATGGGCCTGCCCAACTATATCAACACCTTCGAATGGGAAGGCGGAAACTGCCTGGTCGACGGCGCGGGATTCCTGTTCACGAGCGACGCCATCTATGCCGCCAACGGCGACAACACGGGCCAAATCACCTGGGACGGACGGAACATCAGCAGCATCCGCTACACCAACAAGGCCCGCCTCACCCAGGCGCAGACCCGCCAGGCCTTGCGCAGCCTGCTGGGCCAGCGCGAGACGCACGTGCTGCCCGCCTACCAGTACGACGGCGGCACGGGCCACGTGGACCTCTACGCCGACATGTGCGAGGAGAACGGTTTCGTCTTTTCGGTGATGCCCGACAGCTACAGCCGCTGGACAGACTACAGCACGGGCGCACGCAACATCGACTCGCTCTGCTCCTACACCTCCATCTTCGACCGCCCCTACTACATGTCCACCATACCCTTCCCGAGCAAGGACAACGGTGGCAACTTCTCCAGCCAGAATGAGTACGACCAGCAATACACCCGCACCTACAGCAACCACACGTTTGTGAACAACGTGATACTGCAGCCCTGCTTCTCCACGGTGAGCAACGGCCAGCCCACAGCCGCATGGGACCGTGAAAACATCGAGAAGCTGAAGGAGGCCTATCCCGGCTACACCATCTATCCCGTCGACGTGCGCGAGTTTGACGGCAGCGGCGGTGCCATACACTGCGTGACCAAGCAGATTCCCGCCGACAATCCTATCCGCATCCTGCACAAGAGCGTCGTGGGCTGCGCTGACGACATGCGCGGCAACGACATTCCCGTGAGCGCCGTCATCACCAACCGCAACGGTATCCGCAGTGCCAATTGTTACTATCGTTTTAAGAGAGGGTTAGGGAACTTCGACTCGTGGGACACTATTCCTATGACAGCCAACGGCAACAAGTATTCCTGCCTACTGCCCACCGCAGGTATCAACGACCGTACCTACGACACCAGCTACAGCCAACATATCATTGTCGATAGCACATTCCTTTATACCGACACCGTTGCCGAGATTCTCAGCCACTATTCTCATTGGTACATAGACTCCGTCACCCACGACACCGTCGAAGTCTACACCTACGACACCACATACCACTACGTCAACCACTATAGGTTCGACACCACCGTCACTTCCATCGACACAACCGTCTCCATTATCAAAGAACAGATTACTTTTGAGTACTACATTGGTGCCACCGACAACCACTTCAAGACTATCACCAAGCCCATGACCGCCCGCCAGGGAGGGTACTACAGTTTCTACTACGACGGAGAGCTGATGGAGCTGGACAGCTCGCGCTACGACTTCTCGACCGAGCCGCGCCCCATGACCGACATCACCTTCGTCTTCGACGCCAACCGCACCCACCGCGACACCAGCACCACCCCCGAGCCTCCCCATACCGAGGGCATCGACACTCCCCAAGCCGAATCCGCTTTCGGACAGTTCTACCCCAACCCCGCCACCGACCAAGCCAAGATACAGATTAACCTTGGCAACGGTGGAAGCTACACGGTTGACATCATCGACAATCTAGGCCGCACCATCCACAGCACCCAGCTGCAGACCGCGGGCAGCATCGTCTTCACCATCCGCACCGACAAGTTGGCCTCGGGCATCTACACCGTGCGCTTCTCCGGCAACGGCCAGACCATCGCCCGCCGACTGATGGTGAGATAATATAGTAAAAACACAAAAATCGATAAACCATGAAGAAACTATTTGTTATCAGCCTCTACCTTGTGGCCATGACCTTTGCGGCATGGTCGCAGCTCGACTCCATCCCCATCACGGGAACGGCCATCGACACCACCAAAGTGTACGACGGCACCACCTCTGTCAACATTATCACCATCGGAGAGATTCCTCTGCTTCCATACAATCAAGTGACAATTAATGCCGAAGCGCACTATCTGGATGCCAACGTGGGCGAGGACAAACCCGTGGTGGTCACATTCACCCTCACCGGAGCCGACGCCTACCACTACCAGACACCCGCCAGCATCATCCTCTATGCCGACATCACCCCCCTGCCCATCGCCACCGAGGGACTCCAGCTGCAGCTCAATCGCGAATACGACGGCACCACCAACTGCGAGGTGACCAACCCCGGCAGCCTGCTAGGCGTGCTGCCCGGCGACACGGTGGATCAGACCGTCACGGCCCATTTTGCCACCCCCAACGCGGGCTACCTCAAGCCCGTCACCGTCACCCACACCCTCACCGGCCCGCAGGCAGGCAACTACAATCTGGTGTACTCGCACGCCTTCATTGGCAGCATCACGCGCCGCACGGTCAGCCCCGACTGCCCACTGCACTATATTCTAACCGTAAAAGAATATGACGGTACCGACACCGCCTGGGTATACTACCAGCCACCCCTGCAAGGAGCCGTGGCGGGCGACGACATCGCTCTGCACACCACCGCCAACTACGACAGTCCTGAAGTGGGCGACAACAAGACCATCTACACCCACCACCAACTGCTGGGTGCCGACACGGGCAACTATCGCCTTGTGGCAGACAGCGTCTACCCATACAAGGGCCGAATTGTCCTGCCCCTCGTTTTCGACACGGTGGACGACGGCCAACAATTTGTCGCCACAGCCTATGGCTTCTGCAACAACGAAAACGTCTCGGTACGCTTCCTCATCCATCAGGGCGAGCCGGCCTACTACCACCTCATCTTCTCCGACGAGGCACTGGCAGCGGGCTTCGACGACACCATTTGGCACGAATTCGTCGACAGCAGCCTTCTCACCTTCCCCATACCCAGCAACTGTCCCGCAGGACACTACTCCGCCATGGTCGAATTCCAAAGCGTCGGCCAAGTATACACCGCCTACACCTTCACCTTCAACATCAACCTTTCGAATGCCTACTACGTGCTAGCCTTCAACGACGTAATCAGCATCGACAATAGCGGCCGTCTCGACGGCCAGCCCGACCGCTTCCGCACCTTCCAGTGGTACCACAACGGCGAAACCATCCCCAACGCCAACAAGCCCTACTACCAAGAGCCTGGCGGCCTCAATGGCAAATACTCTGTCATGGTCAACCTGGGCACCGACGACGAGGCAATGGTCTGTCCCACCAACATCTACAACCCAACCGACAAAGTCGCCATCCATCTGATGCCCTCGCCCGTGGTCTCGACCACCACTATCAAGCTGCAAGGCTTCGACGAGGCTCAACACCAGCTGCAAGTGTTCAACAGCAACGGCGTGGTGGTCCACACCGCCACCTTCCAAGGCACACAGCACCTGCTCGACCTCTCCACCCTGCCGCAAGGCACCTACATGGTCACCGTCGACGGACATTCTGTCAAAACCTTAAAACTCTAACACCATGAAGAAGATAATCCTTACCATAGCCCTGCTGTCCGGCATCGGCACCGCATCGGCCCAAATGAACGACCACATCAGCAACATCCAGGCCAACCTCGGCGGCGGCATACACACCCTCCTCTACACCCCCGCCGACGGCACACGCGCCACAGGCCTAGGCGGAGTGCTCGAGCTGCAATACCAATACATGTTCAACCATCACTTGGGACTTGCCCTCGGTGTGCAGGCCAACACCCTGCGCAGCACCTCCACCTACAACTACGGCTACACCCAGAAACCCGTGGTCCTGCCAGGTGCCAACTATCCCGCCGACCTCAACGTCCACTTCTACAACTGGCGCGAGCGTCAGAACGTCATCAACCTCAGCATCCCCCTGCAGCTCATCCTGCGTGCCCCCATCAGCGTCACCAGCGCATTCCAGATGGGGCTCGGCGCCAGCCTCAACCACCCGCTCAGCGCCAGCCACAAATACCTAAGCGGACGCTACGTCACCGAAGCCTACATGCCGCAGACCAACGTCACCTACACCGACATGGACAACCATCTCCTCGGCACCTACAATGGCGAAAAGAAGGCACACGCCCTCGACATCGCCCCCATCTACTGCGCCCTCCATGCCGACCTCGGTTTTGTCTTCAACCTCAGCAAGACCACCGGCTTCTATCTGGGCCTCTATGGCTACTACTCACCCGAAAACATCAACCCCAACGCTGACATCAACACCGCCATGCTCGACGTTGTCGCCAATGGGGCCTCGTCTGCATTCGACATGCGCAGTTCCTTTGCCTCCGACCGCGTAGGCGTAGTCCATCCCCTCGAAGTGGGCATCAAGCTGGGCCTGCGCTTCGGCTGTGGCAAAGACGTAGACTGGCGTGAGATAGCCGCTGCCGAGGCCGCTGCTGCCGCACAAGCCGAAGCTGAGCGCATAGCCGCCGAGCGCAAGGCCGAAGAAGAACGCATCGCCGCTGAGCAACGCGCCCGCGAAGAGGCCGTGGCACGTGCCCGCGCCGAGGCCGAAGCCAAAGCCAAGGCCACTGCCGACTCCATAGCCCGCGTACATGCCGCCGAGCTGGCCAAGGCCAAGGCACAAGCCGAAGCCGAGGCCGCCGCACGCCAGCGTGCACAGGCTCAGGCCGACTCACTGGCTCGCGCACAAGCCGATGCCGAAGCACGTGCCCGTGCCGATGCCGAGGCACGCGAGCGCGCTGAAGCCGAAGCACGTGCCCGCGCCAAGGCCGAGCAACGCGTACGCGAAGAAGCCGCCTTCGTGGCAGGCTACAAAGACATAGCCTACTTCGAAACCGGCAAAGACACCCCCATCTTCGGCGAACTCAACGAAGACTCGTGGGAAAACCTCAAAAACGTCATGGCCCGCTACCCCGAAATCACCGTCACCGTTACCGGCCACACCGACAACGTCGGCAAACCTGCCAGCAACCAAGCCCTCTCCCAGCGTCGTGCCGACAACATCAAGGCCATGCTCGTAGGCAAGGGCATCGACGGTAGCCGCATCCGCGCCATCGGTCGTGGCGACAAAGACCCCATCGCCTCCAACAAGACCAAAGAAGGCCGCGCCAAAAACCGCCGCATCGAAATCACCATCGGAAAATAGTAAATGGAAGTTAAAGTGGAAGTTAAAATGTCGTGAATGGTGAATCGTGAATGGTGAATTGACAATACATTTGTCCTTTCACTATTCACAATTCACTATTCACACATCACAATTCAATCAAGGTGACTTCTATTTTTTATCGCCTGACGGCGAGAAATTGAACAAAATTGATAAAAAAAATTTTATATGATTTTGAATCAAGATTTTAGGGGACTTCTATTAATCACCTCGGAGAGGTGAGACTATTCATAACACGGTACAAGCCGAAGACGCAGTGCCGTGACACTCAGCCATCTGAGAACTGCGTCCCGAAGGGACGCGACATATATACAGAATTTATAGAACCCACCTTTATATAATTTCTGCCCGCAGGGCATCCGTCAAATTGGGGATTTATAGAAATCCCTTTCAATCAACTCTCCTCCTTCTCAGGGCAGAGCGTGGCGTAGAGGTTGTAGAAATCTGTGATAATCCTGTCGGGAGCGAACTTTATGCGCTGCTCGCGACCCTTGGCCACAAGCTGGAGGCGCAGCTGCGGGTCGTCGACAATGCGGCGCAGCTGATTGGCAATCTCCTTCGGGTCGTCAGGCGAAGCATATAGGGCGGCATCACCTCCCGCCTCAGGCATCGATGAGATATTGGACGCAACCACCGGCACGTCGCAGCACATCGACTCCAAGATAGGAATGCCGAAACCCTCGAAATGAGACACATACACGCTCGCCACCGCACCGCTATAGATAGCAGGGAAATCCTCAAAGTCGGCATTCGTGACAATATGCACGCGCTCCGTCAGCTTCTTCCTTCTAATTTCAGACATCAGACTACCGTAATAGGTGCCATGCGGGCGACCCACTATCACCAGATGCAGGTCGGCAGGCAGCTCGGCCAAGGCCCTGACAGCGGCAATCTGGTTCTTACGTTCCTCAATAGAGCCCACGCACACCACATACCTCTCCGGCAAACCGTAGGTCTCACGTGCGGACTTACGGTCGGCCTCGTCGACAGGCCTCCAAAAGATGTTGTCGCACGACTGGTACAGCACCCTGATCTTCTGCTCGGGCACATGCATAAACTCTATGAGGTCCCGCTTGGTCTGCTCGCTGATGGCCACCACCACGTCGGCAATGCGACAGGCATGACGCTGTTTGATACGGTGCATCGTTCGGTCGAAAAGACTATAGAACTGTGGGTAACGCCACACAATGAGGTCGTGCATCGTCACCACCTTCTTGATAGAGCGGGGAATGCCGTGTGGCAGCTCGTGGCTCAGGCCATGGAAAATATCCACCTTGTCGCCCTTCAAGTGGACCGACACACCGTAACGCCGCCACAACGTGGGGAAATGCCTGTCGATGCCCGACGGCTGGCGGGTCGATATGTTGGCAAAGCCCGAGAAATAGCTCTTGTACTCGCCCGACATATCTGGCGCATACAGGAACGAATGCACACCCTGATACCGTTGGGCAAGGCCGCAGATAAGCATGCGGCTGTAATTGCCCAGACCCGTCTGATTCTGAAAAGCGCGTTTGGCGTCGAAACCTATTATCATAGCGAACGATGATTCGTGAATAGTCCATTCAAAATAATTTGCAAAAGTACGAATTTATTTTTAATTTTTAATTTTTATTTCTTTTAATTATTAATTTTTTTGTATCTTTGCAAATTCAAAACGAAAAAAAATTTCAGCAATTAAGCTATCAGCCTTTTAGCAATCAAAAAAAATGGTCACACTATCCGTTATCATCATAACACACAACGAAGAGCGCAATATCGAGCGGTGCCTCGAAGCGCTACACGGCATTGCCTCGGAAGTGGTGGTGGTAGACTCAGGCTCCACCGACGAGACCGGAGCCATCTGCCGACAGCAGGGTGCAACCTTCGTCCACCACGACTGGGAGGGTTTCTCCAAGCAGAAAAACTATGCCGAAACCCTCGCCACGGGCGACTGGGTCCTGAGTCTGGATGCCGACGAGGAGGTGGGTGAAGAGCTATTCGACAGCCTGCTCCACCTGCTGGCCGAAGGTCCGCGCGAGGGCGAGGTCTACAGCGTCAACCGCCTCACCAACTTCTGCGGCCATTGGATACGCCATTGCGGCTGGTACCCCGACACCAAAGTGCGCCTTTGGCAGCGCGGCACCGCACGGTGGGAGGGCGATGTGCACGAGCAGCTCGTCTTCTCCAAGCCCGTGAAGACCCTGCAGCTGAAGGGCGACCTGCTGCACTATTCCTACTACACCCTCGACGAACTCGCCACACGCCAAGCCCACTACTACCAACTTGCCGCCCAAGAGGCGTACGCCAAAGGCCGTCGCTGTGGACGGGGAGCCCTGCTGAGGAAACCCTTGTGGCGTTTCCTGCGCGACTACCTGTTCCGTGGCGGCTTCCTCGACGGCGAGGCAGGCTACACCGTCTGCCGCATGAACGCCCACTACACCTTTATGAAATACGCCACCCTAAGAGAACTCAATGTAAAATAATGCTTGAATGCTTGATTGTTTGAATGAACGCTTGAGGGTTTGAGGGACTGAGGGTTTGATGGATTAAGGGATTGAGGAATTAAGGGTCTGAGGGATTGACACACTAAAACCTTAAAACCTTTCTCCCCTAAAACCATCAAACATTAAAACCTTAAAACCCTAAACCCCTAAAGCAATCAGACAATCAAACAATCTTTTTAATTTTCAACTTTCAATTTTCAACTTTCAACTTTCAAATAGATGCCCGAAATCAATGAAACCAACCGTCACCTCTTCGACGGATATACCCTAGCCCAAAAGCAGCAACTCTACGCCGCTGCCGCCGAACTGTTTTCCGACAACAAACGCCAGCTCTTCGACCGTCTGGTGCAAAACCGCACCCGTCACATCTGTGTGGTGCTAGAAGACATCTTCCAGTCGCACAACGCCAGTGCCGTGCTCCGCAGCTGCGACTGCTTTGGCGTGCAGGACATCCACGTGGTCGAAAACCGCAACCGCTACGCCCCCAATTCCGATGTCTCCATGGGCTCTGACAAGTGGGTCGACTATTACAAACACCCCGACATCCTCCAGACCTACGACGAGCTCCGCTCCAAAGGCTACCGCATCATCGCCACCCTGCCCCACGAGAACGACACCATGATTACCGACCTCGACATCTCGCAGCCCGTCGCCCTCGTTTTCGGCACCGAGCTCACCGGCCTCACCCAAGAGGCCATCGACCATGCCGACGGCTACGTCAAGGTGCCAATGTACGGCTTCACCGAGAGCTTCAACATCTCCGTCTGCGCCGCCCTCTCGCTCTTCTGCCTCACTGAGCGCATGCGCGCCGACAAAAACATTACCTGGCAGCTCTCCGACGAGGAGCAGGCCACTCTCAAGCTCTACTGGGCAATGCAAGTGCTGCACGACGGCCGACGCGTCATGCAGCACCTGATGGATAAGCTATAAACTAAAAGGTAAAAACTAAAAAATAGAAACGCTTCCTTTGGCTATTTCATCACGCGAAGACTGTGGATGAAAGTGTAATAACTGTAGTATTTCCCTATAGATATCCATTACAACGTAATACTAAAAATCGGTACAATGATAACACTTTTTTTTTCAATTATCGGCTCATTGTGATAAAAAAAACACCGGACAATCAATAGTCATTTGAGCCGATTCATGCATTTTTGACCCTATTTTCAGTTATGAATCATGGCAAAGAAACAAAATTGTCCACAACTCGTTTTTTTGTGAGATAAGGACGCTTTTGAAAGGCCGCTTTTGCCCATGATTTGGCCAAAGGCATTCGTGTCTTTAAAAGTTCCTGAGTTTATGACGATATTCTGTAAAAGCCATTGTACAAAAGTATTGTTAGAAGTAAAGCGGGTGACTTGTACCGCTGTTTAGGGAATAATACCGCATTATGCAAGTACAATATGACGTTTGACTTCTGCTTCCAACTTGCATAAAAAATCCATTTCATCTGCAACCAATTATTGTGGCAATCAATAAGTCATTCCTGACATGTAGTTTGAAGATATCCATTCATATTCGTGCCCATTAACCATAATATCGACGGCTATTTCACTTTCCAAATATTCGTTCAATCTAACAAAATATTCATTCCCCTGTATTTCAAACGATTCTATCTTACCCATGGCATAAGACATAAACTTAGTAAAACAAACATTACTATTCATCATTGTATTATAATCATTTGTGGATGTTACAATTTTTCTAACAAGTTCACAAAAGTTTACATTTTCTCGAAAATCAACCTTATTATATACTAATTCAACGTCAAGAGGCGATTCCTCATTTGCATAATTCTTTAATACATAATCGTATGCAGCCAAACCCAGTTGGAGTAAGGTCACATCTTCCCCCTTTGTCTTGCTCAGTTGCTTGTCGTAAACACTAACAATGTGATAGGATGAGTCAAGTAAGAAGTGCTTTTCCAATACAAAAACTGAATACTTATCACGTTCTTGTCTATCAATAGAATAATCTTCGATGATTGAAACTTTGATATAGCCATTACTCAGTAATGTCATTTCAAACGAATCCCACCGAATCGAACTATGTTTCCCATAGACCTTAAATTTCTTATCATATCTTCTATGACAATCCAATACATATTCTCTATCCTTGTCGTAAGCATCTTGAAATCGGTCCACCTTGGGTGCATATATGGATGATAACGTTTCAAAATCATTATCACAAATTGCGTTACAATAACGTTCAATGACATTTTTGACTATACTCTCACTGGGAAAAATCTCGTTTGATGCCCTTACTTGCACATCAGCGTTATCCTTGTTGTTTAATAACAGTAACAAACCTGACGATAGTAATGCAATCGCAGTGACGATGGCTGCAATGATGATGCTGCGTTTCTTCTTTGAATCTTTTTCTTTTGATGACGATGTTACTTGTTTAGGGACAGTTTCTTTTTCATTGCTTGCACTTTGAATAGCAGCAACACACAAGTCAAACACTTCTTGGGTGATTTCTCTTGCATCGAGTTTCTTTTTGAGCTCTAGAAGCCTATTAATTTGGTCGTCAGTCATGGTTACTGCAATTATTAAATTAAAAATTATTCATCTCTGATGAAATGATATTTTTAAAGAAAGATGGTGATTTTACTATTCCCTTTATCTTCTTGATGTATAAATCTTTTGTAATTTTTCTATTCTGATAATAGATTAGTAGTTCTTCTAAATAAAACTTATCTAGATTTGTTAAGAACTTATAGTAAGATAAGTACTTTATCTGTGGCTTGGTAATGATGGGGATTTCATTATTCAACAATGCTGAAATTGTGTTATCGTCGAAACACGACAAAAAGAGATACCTTCGAACCATCCCGCTATTATATTCTTTTTCACTAATAATCTTATCTATGTACAGGTTGTTCCATTTATCAAGTTGCTTATCAGACATTATTCTTACATCGTTCTTCACTATATTTTTACTTTTGGCAAGGAATTCTTCTTGAGTGATGAAGTTTGCCTCGCGAGCATTATATATGCTAACAAGCATGTCGAAAAACTCTCCATTTTCCCATTTTACCTTAGCGATCTCATCATTATGAGCATTTACTTTTGCCAAATATTCTTCATCCGTGAGTACACCGTTCTCTCGTAGTTTTTTCAATGTTCGTATTATGCCATCTTGTTCTATGGATGCCGTTGTATTGTTTTCCTCTTCATTGTTGGAATTACCCTTTACAATCAGAGCGACAATTCCAAATAAGACTCCAAGAATAATCAGTACAATCAACCAGCCATCTTCGCCCATATCGCCCATTTCAGGGATGACGTTTTTGAGAAGGATAACGATGGCTCCTATAATGAAAACCACTGCAATTGTTGATACTAATGAATTTCCTTTCATAAACCGTTTATTTATTATGAATATAGTTTTCTTTTTTCTGTCTTAAATTCCTCTGGTGTGAGTGTTCCTGCGTCTCTTAATTGTTCTAATTTTATTAGCGTTTCGTGCCGTTTTCTGCTTTTTTCTTCATCGGCGAGTTTCTGTTGCTTGATTTTATCGATTTTGATATCTACAGTATCGGGTATTTCACGTAAGAATTGTTCATGTGTAATAACTCCTGCCTTTTCCATTTTAATGGCTTTTTCAATTTTAGAAAATTCAGGATAAGTTATAACTTCGGAGTCATATAAATGTTTCACAAAGTCCATATCACGCAAAAGTTCTTCTGTCTCTCTCTCAGATAGATTATCAGATGGCGTAATTGATGAATCTGAATTCTTTTGGCTATTTTGATTGACAACATCATCAGGTAACTTGATACCTGGTTTCTCTTCTGTCTTTGAATTTGTATTTATTATTAATGCACCAATACCCAATAATATTCCTAACACGATTAATATTTGTGTCCAATCATCGCCATCCATATCATCGAAATCAATCATTTGTATAAGAAACATGATGGCAGCAGATAGTAGAACTAACAATACAAAGATGGTGAATAATGATTTGCCTTTCATATTTTATTGCTGTTATAGTTCTTCTAAAAATGCATTTATCAGTTCTTTAGTCGCTTCCTCATCACCCAGTTCTGCTCTGATGACTTTCTCCATTATTTCGTCACTGCCCAAACCGTTCTTGGGGTCATTGTCGTAGATTCGTGAGCCTGTTCGTGAATAATCACCATTCGATGATTTGCCAAGTATTTCATTTGTGTAGGGGTCTCGTTCAGTAAACTTATGCCAGACAAATTCAGCCAAACCATACCCCTCATTTTCTACATTGACATCAATTAGCCATGCAGGTTGTATCGTGAAATTGCCTCGTTCGAGTAGGCGGTACAATTTTATGACAGAGGCAGGGTCATCAATTTCCACACGTTCTGAACCTTGAATATAATGCTGTGTGCTTGTAATAATATTCACTTTTTTGCCGTCAGACTCTTTTATCTTGAAGCACAAATCATTCATGCCCATATCAGGTGCAGACAATTCAAACCTATCGCCTGGATAATACCTAACGAATATTGGTTGATTATTATACCTTAAACGAAGTAGAGCACTATTTTGATCTTTTTCCCAATTACCACACGAGGGTACCCATTCAGGCTCTTGGTATACAGGTTCAACAGGTTCTTCTTGCTGTATTTCAGAAGCCTCAATATTTTCTTCGTCGATTGTCCCCGACGTATCCTTGTTTGAGTTTACAATGGCTACAATCATAATAATAGCAATCAGTAGGCCAACGCCAACATAAATCATCCTGGTGTTTTTTTTAGGTTCCGTACCCTCTGCTTGCTGTTGAACCTTGGGCTTCTCATTGACAAGTTCTTCCCGGAGCCTGCTCATTTCAACCTCAGTAATCAGGCCTTCATTAAACAACACTTGGAGTTTATCCAGTTTATCATTTTTTTCTGGAGAATCCTCTCGTGTCACATCAGGTTGTTTTTCGCCTTTTATGATAGACACCTCCTTGTCGAATGCCTCTTTTGTGATGATACCTGCATCGAGTTTCTGCTTTAGGTCAAACAGTTGGTTGATTTGGTCTTCATTCATATCCTAATAGTTTTGACATTCTTTTTTCGTATTTCTCTTCGATTTTTCCCCTTTTTCTTTTAACCCTATTAATACAACAATTCTTATACTCAGAGGATTCCAAAGTTAATTCCTGTCCCAATCAGCGTTAAGATCAAAGTCTTCCTCTAAATCATCGTCAATATATAAGTCGTATTCATTCATAACATTAGATTATGTCTTGAATATTCATCATGCTAAACCTTTATAATTAAAATCCCCAGCACTACAACTTAGCTTTTTGATGTCGCATTTGTATATACGCATATATGCCTCCACCACCTCACCGATACCCTGCGTAAAGGGGGTAGGTGCGTGGTAGGGCAATGTGACCGTTACCATCATCGCAGGGGTGATGATTTGTCCGTTTGAACTTCTTGCCCGCTTAGGCCATACTTGGAAAATTCTCATAAATAATCTTTTATATAGATCCCTAATATTATGGCTACTACAACTAGTCCAATCACAGCCAATGTCAAAAAGATTGATTTGCTTTTTTATATCTTCAGCATTAATTTTGATAATCAACCACAACTATTTCGGAAATAACAGCGTTCAAGTTTGTAATATTGCCCTCGCTCCAATAATCGTCATTCGAAACCTCACGATAATGAGAACTAACAGGCTCGTCAAAAGATAGGAGATATCTATATTTGCCATCAGTCACCCATGTTGGTTCGTATTTTGTTGTATAACACTTTTTCGAAAAACCGTTGATAAACAAAAAATCAACGATGGAACACCCAACATGCAATCCTGATTGAGTATGATATTTGGGTGAATGAAACACTAATTCTCTATCATCCCAAACAAAAGTAACTGTAGTATCGCTTTTAAGAGTGAAAGAGTAGATGTCATTGTACATACCTTCGGATTTTTCGATAATATATTTATCTCCAAGCACTTTACGTATATCTTCTGGGTGTTCGTAATAGAATGGGTATAGTATTGAGTAGCTGCCAACACCGCAGTTATTTATCAAAAAATCATCTGTTTCTTTGTCCTTCCCAGATATGGGTTTTATACCTTCATTGCATGGAAAAAGTTCTAACAAAGCATCTTTTCTTTTAACGACAATGTTTTTGTCCAGTGATACTATTTTACAATCACATGGAGCGTAGATGTTTGTTATTACATCTTCTGCGGCGTAGAAACCATCATTTTTGCCAAGATATTCAATTCTTGGAGCTTCTGACAAGGTCATTCGCAAAGTATCTTTATCTATTTTCCAAATACCTACATAAATAACTCGATATTCTGATTCTTCCACACCTGTTGCATAACTTGCATAAAACCTATAAACTCTTTCATCTTCAAATCTGCCATCCTTGTTAAACTCAACAAATCCCCCCATATAAGCAGAACAAGATTCGTCAACACTAGGATTGAAGAACGCATATGCATAATGCCCTTCGATGTTACTATTTGATAATTCTTTGCCAATGCATGATGTAAAAAGTACAAGTGTTGTGAACATCATGCAAACCATGTTTCTATTTGTTTTCTTCATTTTTAATTATTTATAGATAGTGAAAGAGATATGTAATATATCCTTTGGACAGACAACCAACAAAAACATATCATTAAAATGTTATTGTTTCTTTGTAAGATAATCTCTAATTGATGCGACCATACAATATAGCCACTCCAAGCTGTCATCTGGTTCTGATTGACCTTTCCTGATAAGGTCAAGTTCGTCCAGAAAATAACCTATGATATCAGCATCTTCTTTCCCAAGTATGCACTTCTGATCTTTTTCAATGTCGTAGAGTAGATCTTTTAACCGCAGGAATGCATCTTTATATACTTTTTGGTTGGCATTTGGATATCCATCTAAAATAATAGCGGACAAACTCCTGATTAATTGAATAATGGTTTTATTATCCATTTTATTATCATTTTTCTGCCTTGAGTCCTCAGTGGGGCGTTAACTAAATTATAAAGGAAAAGCATAGAACTCGTGTTGCCGTTTCTACGAACTGTAGGCATCGCCAAACGCCTTTACCAAGATAGAAACTGAAGAACCTTATCCTATGCTTCACGATATGCAGAGGCAGAATGCCAATACATACACGAAAAAGCAAAAAGGCATCAGTATCGAGTCCCTTGGTATAAATTTGGCGAATTTACAGTTCGGACCGTACAAATGCTTTCCGCAATTGCTCGACATGTCTTTCGTCGATTTCGGGTGCAAATATACACATTTTTTTTGATACCGAGCCTTTTTAGGATAAAGTTCTTTTCAGATATAAAGAAATCAACACCTTGCGAGACGGAAAATTCTGGCAAATCAATGCTGATGAGCACTTTTCTCGACCACGAATCGCACGAATTACACGAATGTTTCGCTAAACGAGTACAGAAAACGACCACGAATCGCACGAATAACACGAATGATTCGTGTGGATTAGTGAAATTCGTGTTCAAAAGTAATAAATAGTAGTTGCCTTTATTGATTATCAACATCGAAAGAAACGAAAAATTCTAATTGCTTTCGTGTGTTTCGTATTTTTAGATGTTCCCAATTAATATAGATTCAAATTATATAAAATTCTCATTCTCAATTTTGTTCAATTTCTCGCCGCAGGCGACCCCATAATGAGATTATTGATTTTCGACCACGAATAGCTCGAATTACACGAATGTTTCGTGTTCTTTTCTCATTTCGACGGTATTGTTTGTTCGCCGTGTTTGCTTAGGCAGACACGGCTTCGGCTCGGTCTCGAGAATAAATTCTCGGACTCTCGCCCTGCGCCGTGTTCGAATCGGCGAAGCAATGCTAAGGCATTGCACCGACCGCGGAGGGTCGGCTTCTCCGCTACGCTATCGGAAGCATTCACTGGATGCTTCCTTCATGTGTTCTTTCCTCATTTCAACAGTATTTCAACACTACTTCGACACTACTTCTACACTATTTCGACACTTTTATAGTGTCGAAATAGTGATGATGTAATGTTAAGTTATTAATTAAGATTCGAAGAAACGACGGGAATAGGGTAAAATTGTAAAATAATGAGTGATTTGCTAAAAAAATCCACGCCCGTTGCCGAGCGTGGATTTGTCGTTTGTCGTTTTTTATTTTTTTGTTCGCCGTATTCGAATCGGCGAAGCAATGCTAAAGCATTGCAGCAACGGCGCGGCGTTGCTTTCTCCGCTTCGCTATCGGAAGCATTCACTGGATGCTTCCTTCACGTGTTCGAATCGGTGAAGCAATGCTAAGGCATTGCAGCAACGGCGCGGCGTTGCTTTCTCCGCTTCGCTATCGGAAACATCCACTGGATGTTTCCTTCACTCTTCCGGTGCGAACATCGGGTCCCAAGCGGGGAGCATGATGGGCTTCTGGTCGAGCATGGCGCGGATATTGGCGGGGATGTACTTCTCTTCCAGCACCACACGGAACATATACTCGTTGAACCAGTCGTTGGTCATGATGAGGAATCCCTGGTAGCCGTAGCTGCTGCCCCAGCTGTTCTCCACCATCCACTTCAACGGCTTGCCGTCCTTGTCGAGGTCTACGGCGCAGAGCGTCATGGCGTGGCTGCTACCGCTGGCGAAGGTGCTCACGCGCTGCTTCTTGTCCATGCCGAAGGTGGTGCCGAACAGCGACGCATAGTCGTAGTTGTTCACATCCATAAAGCCCTTGTCGCGGTTGAGGAACTTACCCACATCGCAGCTGAAATACATCATCGTGCTGTCCTTGATAGAGGCGATGCACATCGGCGCGATATCCTCCATCGGCAGGTTCAGGTAACGCCAGTTCTGCCCGTCGTACACATGACGGTCGTACTGAATCTCATACACCTTGTAGTACTCCCTCGTGGGGTCGTTCATCACCATGTAGTACTTCGAGAAATCGGTCTTGGCAAACTTCTCATAGAACGACATCGGAGTGTACGTGTCGGTCGACATAATCTCACCCTTGGAATTCTTCTGCTGCCAGACAAACTGTGCGGGAGGCTCACCCATCGTCAACGCCAGCATACGGTAGACGGTGCCCAGCATCTCGGTCTTCTTTGCCTGTAAATCAAGGGGCATAACGCCTTTCTTGGCCGCCATTTCGCGCAGCTGCAGGGCATCCTCGCGCAGCTTCAGAGCCAACAGGCTGCTGATGCTGGAGGTGTTGTTGGTGTTGAACGTCTCGGGCATCGCCTCGGCAGGCACCAAGCCGTACTTGTCAATCAGGTTCGCCACGCCGGTGAACTGGCCGCCGTCGCCGATGGGGTTCTTCAGCAACCATTCCACCTCCTTGCTGTCCAACGGCAGCTTGTAGGTATCGATAATCGCCTGCAGAAACAGGTTGGCCTTCTCCAGCTGGTCGTAGAAGAAGAGGTACGCCTGCGAGAACTGGAAGTCAGCCGGCAGCCCATACTGGCGGATAGCCTTGTTGCGCAGCACGTTCATGCCCGTGAACATCCAGCAGCGGCCGCTCGACTTCTGGTCGGTGATAGCCTTGCTCTCCACCTTGTTCGAGAAATGCGAGTCGAACGCCGTGGCATTCTCATAGTTCAGTGCCAGCTTGGCGGGGCTGTTGGTCACAAGGATGTTGCGCAACGCCTTGTCGCTTGCCGTGCCGACATAGCTTTTCTTCATCTGCTGCATCATCTCGGTGGTGATGCCGCCCGTGGGGGCCGCAGTGGGCATGTTGCTCTTGGTCGATTTTCTCTGTGCCTGTGCCGGCACTGTCAGCAGCAGTGCTGCTGCCACTACTAAAACATACGGTCTCATATTTACTTTTTAGTTTTTACTTTCCATTAGTTCTTGTCTCTTACCTCAGACAATCCCAACTGCTCCATCACGGCCGCCTCGATGTCGTCGCCACGAAGGCCGCGCTTAATGATGATGCCGTTCTTGTCCAGCAGCAGTATGGTGGGGATGCCCGTAATGCCATACTGCTCTGTAGCTTGACCTACGTTGTCAATCAGCTGTGGATAGGCTATTTCCAACTTCTGCACGGCCTCCTTGTGGTTCTCCACCTCGTCCCACACATCCACGCCGATAATGTTCAGTCCCTTGTCGTGATACTCGGCATAGAGGCGGTTCAAGTTGTCGCTAATCTCCTGACGGCAGGGACTGCACCACGACGCCCAGAAGTCGACCAGCGTCACATAGTTGGCATCAATCATCAGGCTCAGCTTCGAAGGCTTGCCCGTGGCGAAATCCACTCCCTCCAAGTCCACGTAGGGCTTGCCCTCCGAGGTGTTGGCAAGGTAGAACAGCTGTTTGCGTGCCGCACGCAACGGCTCGTAGTCCGACACTGCGGGCGACGCATGGCTCATCAGGTAGTCGAGGCTGTCGTAGGTGATGCCGTCGTGGTTCACTATCATCATCAGCGCATAGGCACCCATGATATTGTCGCGGTTGCCCATATACACTTTGCGCGAGATATCCAGCATGTGGGCGGCATAGCCGCTGTCGGCCAGGCGGTAGGCCGCCACCGCCGAATCCTTCTCTTCGGGGGTCTCGGCATTGTAGTACTGCTTAAGCCGTTCCTCCAGAAGGTTGTTCCATTCCACCGTGGTGGGATTGCCCGTGTAGGTGGCGTAGAACAGGTCGTTCAGCGGCGTGCCCGACAGCGAGTCGGTCACCAGGTCGATATAGATATTGCCGGCCTCAAGCACCAGCTTGCCGTCGCAGGTCAGTCCCGACTTCTGCGACACTGCAAAGAGATGACCAATCTGCTGCTTTTCGAGCGTACCCTTGAACTGGAACTTGCCCTTCTTCACCACCGTCGAGTCGAGTGTGTCCTTCACGCCCTCGATACCAAGATAGATGGGGCAGCCCTCAAATTCGCTCAGTGCAATCTCGCCATTGATGGTAAAAGTCATTTTGTCGTCCTTGCACGACACCCACAGCAATGCCACTACTGCCGTGATTACAAAATAGATAATCCTTTTCATGATTCTAGAATGCATTTTTAAACAGATTGCAAATTTACACAATTTTTTTGATTCACACACCGTCTGGCAAAATTTGAATTCGTAAATTTGAATTCGTTAATAGGGATTTCTATAAATCCCCAATTTGACGGATGCCCTGCGGGCAGAAATTATATAAAATCTTGATTCAAAATCATATAAAATTTTTATTTATCAATTTTGTTCAATTTCTCGCCGTCAGGCGATAAAAAATAGAAGTCACCTAATGTGTTAATTCGTAAATTCGTAAATTTGAATTCGTTAATACAATCACTAATTATTCATTTTTTTGGAACACGAATAGCACAAATGGCACGAATAATAATTCGTTAGATTAGTGAGATTCGTGGTCAAAAACATATAGGGATTTCTATAAATCCCCAATTTGACGGATGCCCTGCGGGCAGAAATTATATAAAATCTTGATTCAAAATCATATAAATTTTTTTTTATCAATTTTGTTCAATTTCTCGCCGTCAGGCGATAAAAAATAGAAGTCACCATATTTTTGGAGGTTACCTTTTTTGAACTATTTCTTGATTACTATTTTCTGTGTTTTCGGTTCATCGCCCACAAGGCGGAAGAGATAGACACCCGTGGGGAATTGAGAATTGAGAATTGGGAATTGAGAATTTATTTCTTGGGTGAGTAGCAGTCGGCCCATCACGTCGAAGACTTGGAGGGTGCCGATGCCGTTGACCACGATGCTGTTGCCGTTCTGGTAGGCAAAGGGGGCCTCGTCGCCGTCGGGACGCAGGCGCACCAGAAAACGGTCTGTGATGGCTTGATTGCCCGAATGCTTGAATGTGTAGGTGGGCCGACGCAACAAATCAATATCCACCCCTTCTGCCAAGTCAATCAAATGCAAATACTCCATTTCGCCAGTAGCCCCCAACGCATACTCTCCTTCCACTCCACGGAGCGTCAGGGGGAAGGCCTCAGCCTCGGCGTTAATCGTGGCTATGGCATAGTCGTCACCTTCGATGGGAATACTCAAACTCGGAGCTTCGGCATTGAGGTGGGCAATCTTTTTCAACCCCTCGCCGTTAGTACATACCCCTGTCTTCGACCACCCCTCTGAAGAGGGGACGAGGAGGGCATAGGCCACATCGGTGAATCCACCGCTGCTGAGGGTGAAGGCTAATGTGGCGGCTGAGCCGCTCTTGGTGCCGCTTACGTCCCTCTCGTTGACGGCAAGCGTACCTGCCTGCGTGGCCTGCACCAGCACGGCCTGGCCCACGCCGATTGCCTCGGCGGTGCGTGCAAGCCAAGTGCCGTCGGCCTGCAAGGCGTAGTAGCCTTCGGCCAGCGGGCCTGCCAGCTGGCTGCGGGTGATGGTGTGCGGATAGGGGTTGCCAACCAAGTTAAAGCCTTTCAAACTATTGTCACCGCAACCGTATGGGAGGGTGTAGCCGCTGACGTTGCCGACATTGGGAAGGCCTGTGAGGGTGAGGGTGGCACCGGCGGCCCGACGATAGATATAGCCGCGACCACGCTCGAATGCAGTAAAGTCGGTATGGTTCTTCTGGTTCTCCCACGTGCCGTCCTCCTCGTTGTAGCGGAAGAGGTCGTAGCCCGCATTGGTAAGGTTTGTGACGCTGGTGAGGGCAAGGTCGGTTCCGCCATTGTCATGCACAGGAGTGGAAAGGGCATACCAGCCGCCTGCGGCAACGCTGATGTCCCAACCCATGTCGACACAGCCACTGAGCGCGACGGTGTGCGACTGTCCGCCCACACTGACGGTCATCGTCTCGCCAGCATATTCGCCAGCGTCCAATCCCGCCTTCAGGCGGACATATACGTTGGCGGCAACAGGCGGTGTCTCAGGAACGGTCAGGGAGAAGTCGTCCACAATAAGTGCAACTTGGTCAGTGCAATTGAAGTGGCGCACAGCAATATATCCCGCCTGTCCTGTGTATGTGCTAAGGTCGACACTATACTGATGCCAGTTGCCATCGCTCAGCGTCCACTCGTCAATCATCGTGAAAGAGGTTGCATCTGTGTTGCTGGTGGAAACATAGATGCCAAAGTGTTCGGCAGGGTAGTTGGCATTCTGCGCACGGGCCCATAAGGCGAATGTGCCATTGAGGACAATCTGCGGCGAGAGGAGCCAGTTGTCGGGGGTCAGTGCTATATTACTATTGTTTTCCCGTATCCAACTTTGTGACAATAATACTCTAACGCCACTATGGGTTAGGGATGAGGAAGCGTCATCGACTGACCCCAAAAGCCAGTTGTGCCCATCACCGTCAGCATCGTTGTTTGTCCATCCGCCCCAACCATCTTCGAAGTCCCAGCTAAGGTTCTCGCCAACAACGGCTGGCGGGGCATCCAATGTCAGCGTGCTGCCATACGGGCCGTCAGGCGAGGTGCTTATCTCGAAATGCTGCGGGGCGGTGACGGTGACATCGTCGTCAACCAATCCCACCACCGAGACAGCCTGCACCGGCGACGGGCCTGTCCCTGCAAGATAGGCGAACCCATCCAGCCCAGTGGGCGACACGACGAGGTTGGCACCGCTCGTACCCCCGTCGAAGAATGCGCACACCGTCACGTCGTAGTCAGGCATGACGAAACTGCCGCCGATCACTTCGATGGTGGTATTGACATCGCCAGTCTTATAGACGATCCATCTATTGAATGTACAACCATCGTTGGGCGTGGCGGTCAGCGTAACGATGTCGCCCCGATAGGCCGAGGTTAGGTTGGCACTGACGCTGCCAGGACCCGCTGCGAGGCAGGTGACCGCACGGACGGGCAGGGGCGTGAAGTTGGCGGTGAAGGAGGCATCGGCCGTTACCGTGAAGCTGCGCGGGTTGAGGGTGCTGTTGTCGTCCCAGCTGGCGAACTCATAGCCTCTGGCAGGCTCTGCCGTCAGGGTGCAGATGGATTGGTCGTAGCGCATCCCGCCACCCGTGACGGTGCCCGCATCAGATGGGTTGGCGGCGGTGGTGACGGTGTACTGCGTGGCGTAGGCAATGTCGACGGTGGCGATATAGGGCTGTCGCTGGCTGCGGGTGACAACAATCATGGCAATACCCGGCGTATTCTGTTCATCAAACGTCACATCCACCGTGCCGTTCTCAGGCACCTGCGCCACGCCGATTATCTCGTCCCCAACGGTGATAGAGACGTACGACCCCGCGTCGGCATTCACCGTAAAGGAAGTGGAGCCAACAGGCAACAAATCGCTGTGGCTTACCGTGTTTGCTGACGGTACCTTCAAGTAGGGCATCACCGAGCCGTCGCCCAAGCACTGATAGGCGCGCCAGTAGTACTCGTCCGAGACGCTACTTGTGTAGTTGTTGGCATGGGCGTATGTCACCGCCACGTTGCCAATGAATGGCACCGAGTTCAGTGTATTGAACCCATTGTCGCTGAACAGGGCATCGTACACGCCCGTGGTAGTGCCCGATAACGATGGCACATTTCCAGAATTGTCGGCATTGAAGGCTCCCACCCCAAAGTAATAATCCTCCCACCAATAGGTCTCAGGCACGGAGCCTATATAGCCCATCGCCCCCTTGTTGGCGGAGCGAATCATCGCCTCGCCAAAGCAGGGACTGTAGGTGCTATTGCCCCAGTTGGCAGTCAGGCAGCAGTTGCCCATGGCCCAGAAATACTTATGATGGTTGGTCAGGGAGTTGACATTATTATTGGTATATTGCGGGTCTGCCCAACCTGGTATGTCGCCATGTGCGGTGTAGTTGATAAAGCCTACACTGCCCATATAGTCGTAGCAATCCCTCTGGCCTGAAGCCGTGGTGATAAACACATGTGGCGTGATGCCGTGGTCACTGTTGAAATAGTAGGTGTTGGCATACTCGATGGTCGGCTTGCCGACACGGTTGGTCCAAGTGCCGTCCCATCCGGCAATGAGCAACGTCTCGTCCAAATAGCTGGGGTCGGGCATGGTGTATTTTTCATACTCCAGTATCTTATTGACCAAATTGCCCAGCTCGGTGACAGTCGACACCGACATACGGCTCATAAACAGGTCGTGATACACGTCGTTATCTACCGAAGCGTATTGTAAGTCGCTGATGTATGGGTTATAGTTAAGACCGCTGACGGTGTATGTCGTGTAGTTGGTAATGTCGTTCTTGCAACCCACTATGACCAGGAAAGTGGGATGGTCGGCATTGTATTTCGAAACAATCAGACTTCTAATATCGCTGGCACTGGCACCGTCCGCCACCACCTGCACGTCCACACTGATGCCCTTCTGTTTCTTCCATGTCAGCCAGTCTTGGAACGGCTCGCTGCCCGCGTAGGTCGATGTGGTGACGACCAGCATCTTCACCGGCGTATGGTATAGGTCGGGATGGTCATCGTAGGCACTTTCCACGCTGTTGCTGTTAAACAGTTGCCTGTATACGCTCTCGAAATAAGGGCTGTAGGTCTGCACCAGCTGCTTCTCGGTCGCATCGGCATCGGCACCGTCGAAATGGACGGTAACCTCTATGTCGTTGAACACGCGCAGGATATTGTGCACGGGGTCGTAGCTCACCGGCTCGATGGTCATCTTGCCGAGCCTCACGCCACGCATGGTTCCCACCACACTGACCACTGCAATCGGGCTCTTGCCCAAGCCGCTGCGGCGATAGGCCGCCTCGTTGTATAGGAACGGCACCTCGTTGGGCTTCTGGTCCTTGCGCAGCGACGGCTGGCGCGGCACCAGGGTGTGGATGCCGTAGTCGTCGAGGTGGTAGTCGGTGGTGCTGTAGCTCGTCACCTCAATGCGCGGGGTGGCCCCCACTGGCACGGCGATGAGCTGGTTGACGACAGGTATTTGCGGGTCGCCCTCGTTGCCGCCAATGACGGTTCCTGCCATGTTAAGCCACGAGAAGAGTCCTCGTTCGCTCTCATAGTCTTGTGCTTCGATAGACGAAAAGGAGAAGGTGGCCACAAGGCTCTCCATGTCGCTCCTTTCGCATTCGGCCTTGTCGGTCGAACGCAGTTGAATGCGCTGCTGTGCCATAGCACCCACGGCCATCAGCATGCAGAGGATGATAAATATAGTTTTTTTCATTTTTGAAATGGCAGACAATTTTCAATTCGCAGTTCAGTGACACTAAAATAATAACATGATACAATCTGTGTTTTTCTTTTTATCAAGAATTTGAGAATTTGAGAATCTCTTTTCGTGAATTAATGAGAATTTGAGGAATGGCTGTCCGTTAGGACAGCATAATTCTCTGATTCTTATCAATTCAAAATTCTCTAATTCTCTAATTCTTGACATAATAAATACTTTGACATCGTATCATGTTATTTTTTAATCATTACTCAAAATTTATTCAGACGAGGTTGCTGTGCCCCAGCCCTCGAATAGGCTGCCGCCTGAAGTCCAGTTCTCTTGGTTGCTGGTGTTGAACAAGTCCCCGTCCGTTATGTTGTGCGAGAGCTTGTAGGCTTGGAACCCGCCTTCCACCCGGAAGGCTACCACCTTGACGGAGGGCTTTATGTATGATTTGATGGTTTTCATGGCTTAATTGATTTGAATGGTTGGAACTGTGTATATGTAGTTGCGGTCAATGGGGGTGACGTTCAACGTCTGGGTTTTGGCGAACAGCTCGTTGCCGTTAGCATCGTAGCCCTTGACGGTGAGGCGGTTGATACGATTGACCGTGACGGGTGCACAGAAGGTGACGGGGCTGGAGCCGACAGCCACGCCTGTGTTGTTCCCCGTCTTCATGTCGAGCACTATCTCGCTGGCGTACTTAACGACGCGGTCGCCTTCGATGCCGCCCACATCGCCAGCCGGGACTGTCGGGCCCTGCCCTGCCCAACTGACGGTATACGACACATCACCCACAGTGACGGGCGATGCCGCCTCTGTGCCGTAGGTGATGACTCTCACCGTGGCGACGGTGCAGGACGACTGTGCCTGCAACGCGAGCTGCAGGCCGCCGGTGAGATGGCTAAACCGCAGCTGGTTGCCGCCTGCCGCCGTGGCCGCCATCGGGAAGGCGATGTCGTAGCCGCCGTCGTGGAAGTTGACCACAAGGCGGTTGAGCGTTATCGTGGCACCCGAAGCGCCCGTGTTGGTGACGGTCACATCGCCCACGCCTATGCTGCTGCCAGGGTAGACGGCATAAAGGTTCCCTGCCGGACGAGGGTCGACATCAATGTAGAAGTCGCCCGCGCGGCTGTAGATGGTGCAGTTGGTGCCATTGAGGTTGATTGTCTCGTCGTTGACCCATGTGGCATTGTTTGCGCCAGAGGAGGGTATAAAGACCTTGCCGCCCCCTGCCATGCCCTCGGCGAGGATGCGGATGCGGCCATTCTCCTTCTTGCAGCCGGCCACCAAGAGGGCCAGCACCAGAGGAATGAAAAGTATTTTACCAAGTAATTTCATGTTGTATTTTTGTTTATTTCTTGATTACTATTTTTTGTGTCTTGAGTTCGTCGCCCGAGAGGCGGAGGAGGTAGACACCCGTGGTGGGGAATTGAGAATTGGGGATTGACAATTGGGTGTTTATCTCACGGTCAAAGAGCCTACGACCCATCATATCGAAGACTTGGAGGGTGCCGTGACCATTGACCACAATTCTGTCACCCGCTTGGTGGGCGAAGGAGCTGCCATGTGTAGATGGGGTGAGCCTTACCAAGAAGCGAGGGGCGGAGGCGTTGTCCACCGAATGGGTAAATGTGTAGGTGGGCTGACTCAGGAGGTCGACATCACGTCCAGTGGCGAGGTCAACGAGGTGGCAGTAGCCTATAGTGCCTATCGGGTTAAGCCTGATGGTGTATTCGCCTGATGCACCGCTGAAGGTCAGAGGGAATGCCTCTGTGGTGGGATGAAGGGATGCAATAGCGTAGTGATTCGACGCAAGGGGGATGCTGAGGGCAGGTGCCTCGGTGTTGAGGTGTGGCACTTTGCGCAATCCGTTGCAGTGGTCGAAGAGGGCAAGTGCCACATCGGTGTAGCCAAGTCCCGACAGAGTAAACTGCAATCCATGTTGGGGTGCAGATTTGGCACCCTGCTGGGGCGACGAGGCATCGTCATCGAATGGGAGAGACACATTGCCCGAACCCTCCACTTGGACAAGCACACCCTGGCCTATGCCGATGGGGTCGGTGTCGGGATGGGCAAGCCAAGTGCCGTCAGGTTGGAGCGAGTAGAAGCCCGTGGCGAGGTTGGTGGTGGGGAACGCCATCCCCTTATATATGGCATGGGGATAGGGGTTGCCCATGAGGTTAAAGCCTCGGATGTTGTCGTCGAGGCAGGAGCTGGTAAGCGTGTGGGAGTAGGGGCCGCTGTTGGGGATGCCGTCGAAGGTGAGTGTGGCATCGGTAGTGCGACGGTAGATATAGCCGCGACCGAGAGCGAAGGAGGTGAAGTCGGCATGGATCTTCTGATTCTCCCAAGTGCCGTCGGCCTCGTTGTAGCGGAAGAGGTCGTAGTGGTCGTCGGTGAGGCCGCCGATGTGGGCGACATCGAGCGTGGCGGCACCCTGGTCGTGGGCGGGTGCGGCAATGGCATACCACTGGTTGGCCTGAATATTGAGGGACGGCAACGCCGTGGTGAAGAAGGCACTCCCGCTCCATTCACCTGCACCGGAATCGCCGCAGTCAGCCTGCACCTGCACCTCGTACCATGTGTCGGGACTAAGGCCGGTAATGGTGTAAGGTGAGTGTATGTCTGAAACGGCAGTCCATTCTTCATTATTACTATTATTTGAGGAAATCGGTGTTACGGTAAGGTCTACCCGGTCGTTTGATCCGTTGAGGGATACAACGAACTCATAGATGTACCCTGCCTGAAACACAAAGTCGTTTTGGCGGCCGCCCTCGTAGGGAATCCTCACATAGCCTTCAGGAACCGGGTTGGTAATGCACCAGTCGTAAGTGCCTGCAGGTATTGTGACAGCACTACTATTATTATTTAAAACAACATGCTGTGTAGTCAGAGCGCCATCGGCATTCTCAGGTATCATGTATTCAGACTCGGAGTAAACCGCAGTGTTGGCACTGCCGCTTGTTTCGGGAATAGATGTTCCGTAAGCCGTGTGGTCGGCATCAAGCAGCATCTGATAGCCAGTGCCGTCGTTCCACACATTGCCGACAGTCAAGATAACGATAGCACTATCGGAGAGTGGCACCGGACGGTATCTTATGTTATAGGCACTTGACCTTTCTGGCCAGCTCACAACAGCTGACGTGGGCGTAATGTCAGCGGTATTCAACACATGGGCGTTAGGACACGCATTGCAGTTGACTGTATGGGTGACTGATGTCCCCATGCCGCCTTGCCCATAGAATATCTCATCACCGATTGCGTTATAAACGACATACGAGCATTCACTATCATAGGCGCCACCCACCCATCTAAAGCGAATGAACTGCCCGTTCTCTACCTCCAGAGTGCCGCTTGCCGAATTGCCATCATCGATAGTCCATGTGGCAAGGGTGCTTTGGTTGACCACATCCTCCACTACGATGGCAGCACCCTCCCAACCGTCATTATGACTATCTTGCAGCTCGTACCGTATCTCGCACGACCCCGTAACCACTATGGCACTGACGGTCACATCCTCGGCAGGCATCGACAAGGTGTAGGTGCCGTCGGCACCCAGGGTCAGGGTACCGCTACTTGCTGTGACTTCAATAATATGCCCCTCCCGCGCTACGGGTGTATAGGTCACACTGGCACCTTGGGCAGCATAAAGCTTGCCACCGTATGCCAGCCCAAAGGGATAGACCTCCACCACATCGGGATTGGGGTCGTCGTCGTCATAGCGCAGCGTCACTCCCTCGGTGACGCAGGTGAGGGTGTGGGACATGCTAGCTTCGGAAGCGAGGGTAGTGGTGTTGCCTATCCCTACACCCACGGTGGCAGCGGCAGCGCCAAAATGGCAGTCGTAGTATAGGCACCCTGATACCACAGGTTGAGTGCCTTGAGTATCTCCTAGGATGGCACCGAGGGGACGTTGGTTGCCACTATTGGCTGTAAAATGGCTGACATCGGGCAGGGTCACCCCTATGGCGAGACAGTTGGAGATAACCCCATCCTGCGAATGTCCAACTATGCCGCCATAGCCCCAACCTGTCCTATTCTCGTCGATGCTCAATGTGGCAGAAGAGGTGCAGCCCCTCACGGTACCACCATACAAGTAGCCCACCACACCGCCGCACCAACTGCTGCTTTGTTTGTCGTGTATGCACACATTGCTCATAACATGGCAGTTCTCCACTATTGCACCGGCGTCGGCCCTACCTACAATGGCACCGATAATGTCGACGGCAGTGAAACGGCAGTTTTCAAGCACAATGTTCTTCACCTCGGCACCGCTGCCAATATAGCCAAACAAGCCATGGTTGTAAGACGATGTATAATACATGCGGATGCCGCTAATGGTGTGTCCGCCACCGTCGAAGTGACCCTTAAACACATTGTTGTTGGTGCCGATGCGGGTATAGTTGTTCTCGGTACTCGTCACATTGTTCCAAGCCGTGGTCCAGGGATACGCGATGTCGGCAGTCACCACGAAATAGGTGTTCTCGTAGCTCTCGCCGGCATTGACACGGATGGCCAGTTGGTCCAGCTTCGCGGTATTGTCAATCACAAAGGGGTCGGTCCTTGTGCCCGTGCCGCTCCACAGGCCTGCATCCTTCACCAACAGCAAGGTGGCAACATTGCTGGTCATGCCGTCACGGATGGCGATAGCCTTCAGGGTCGTGGTTTGGGTAAAGGTAAGGTTATTCACAAAAGTGGAGCTCGTGCCCGTGGGGGTGGTGCCGTCGGTAGTGTAGCGGATGGTGGCACCCGACTCAGCCTCTATTCTCACTTGAATAGAGTTCAAGAACGTTGTAGTCGCCCCATAAAGATTGAAAGTCGGCGGAGCCACCTGGCTCTCGTATGTCACCACCAGCTGCTGAAGCCGACGATGCCCTCTGGTGCCACCCACATGAAAGGTCACCTCGGCGGCACTGCCAGTCCACACACCACTGGAGTAGCTGCCCGTGCTGGCGGTAATGGGATTGCTGTCGCCGCCTGTGCCGAAGGTGAAATCTATCTCGCTGATGACAAGGCTTCCCGTGGCGGTCACCGTGATAGTGTTGCCACTATACACGCGCACCGCCATGCCGTTGTCATAATATCTCGGATAGACACTACGGGCGTTGCTGCCGAGGTCGAAACCGACTGTGCAGCCCACTCCCGCCACTGTCTCGACAAGGTCGCCGTTTCCAAACCCCTGAGCGGTGAGGTCGATAGTCTCGGTCTGTGCTTTTAACGCACATGGCGAAAATGCGAACAACAGGACAAGAATAAAGAATACATTACACTTCATCGATAAATATTTGATCGGTTTATAAATGATTACCTTCTGTGACTAACCATTCATTCGGAGGAGGTTGACACCCGTGCGGGGATTGACTATCGGGTGTTTATCTCTTATAAAAGCGAAAGGGAGAATCCAAAAACTAATATATGTTCCATATTTCAGGTTAATAGGGATTTCTATAAATCCCCAATTTGACGGATGCCCTGCGGGCAGAAATTATATAAAATCTTGATTCAAAATCATATAAAATTTTTATTTATCAATTTTGTTCAATTTCTCGCCGTCAGGCGATAAAAAATAGAAGTCACCATTTGAGAATTGAATGTTGAGAATTGAATATACCCCCAGCTCTTCGAGCCACCCCTCTATGACATACCCCACCGCTTCGGAGAAACATCCACTGGATGTTCCTCTCCCCTCTCAAGATGGGACGGGGGAGGGGGACGGCTGGTGCATTTTTTTTCGATATTCCGAAAAAAAAGCGTATCTTTGCACCGAATTATTGTACCTCACGATATGGAAAATTACATAGTATCAGCACGTAAGTACCGACCGCAGACGTTCGATTCGGTGGTCGGGCAGCAGCATATCACCACCACGCTTAAGAACGCCATCCGCACAGGCCAGCTGGCGCAGGCGTTTCTCTTCTGCGGGCCGCGCGGCGTGGGCAAGACCACCTGCGCGCGTATCCTTGCCAAGACTATCAACTGCACCAACCTCACGGCGGACACGGAGCCCTGCAACGAGTGCGAGAGCTGCCGCTCGTTTGCCGAGGGCGGGTCGATGAACATTTTCGAGCTCGACGCGGCGTCGAACAACAGCGTCGACGACATCCGCGAGCTGGTGAAGCAGGTGTATGTGCCGCCACAGTCGGGCAGGTACAAGGTGTATATCATCGACGAGGTGCACATGCTGTCGTCGGCCGCCTTCAACGCCTTCTTGAAGACGCTGGAGGAGCCGCCCGCCTATGCCAAGTTTATCCTCGCCACCACGGAGAAGCACAAGATTATCCCCACCATCCTGTCGCGCTGCCAGGTGTTTGACTTCAAGCGCATCGACAGTGGCGACATCGTGGCGCACCTGCGCGGCATTGCCGAGCGCGAGGGCATACGCTACGAGGAGGAGGCCCTGCACATCATTGCCCGCAAGGCGGAGGGCGGACTGCGCGACGCGCTGTCGATTTTCGACCAGCTGGTGAGTTTCACGCAGGGCAATCTGACGCGCCAGCTGTGCAACGAGAACTTGAACCTGCTGGACTCGGAGTATTATTTCCGGCTGGTGGACTTTTTCCGCGCGGGCGACATTTCGAATTCGCTGCTGCTCTACCAGGAGGTTATCGACAAGGGCCTCGACGGGCAGCATTTCATCACCGGATTGAGCGAGCACCTACGCAACCTGCTGGTGAGCCTCGACCCCGCCACGCACCGCCTGATGGAGGTGGGCGACGCGGAGAGGGGACGCTACGGCGAGCAGGCGGTGAACTGCGGGCTGGCGTTGCTGCTGAGGTATTTGGACATCTCGAGTGATTTCGAGTACCGCTATAAGGAGGCGGGCAACAAACGCCTCTTTGTGGAGGTGGCGCTGATGAAGCTGGCCACGCTGGTGACGTATCCGTAGATAGCAAGGTCGCCAAAGGCGGAGCAGGGACAGGGCACCACTACGGGTGACAGTCAGAGGGTCGACAACAAGTCGGCCGCGGAGCTTGTGACCCCGGTAGTCGCGCCCGCAGCGGCGATAAAGGTCGACCAGGGTGTGGCGGGCGAGAAGGCCCCTGTGGGCAGGCTGCACCGCACGATGGGCATCTCGGTGAAGACCGAGCCGATAGTGGCGCCCACGGTGGCGAAGGAGGTGGCGGAGGAGGAGGCAGCAGAGCCATTGACGCCGGAGAGCCTGACGGCGCACTGGGAGGCGATGCGGGAGGCGATGGGCGCGGAGCTGCCCAAGCTGGCAGAGCAGCTGAAGGGTAGGGAGTTGAGGCTGGAAGACGAGGATAATTTCGTGATAGTGGTGAACAACAGCTATGCCGAAGCCGAGATCCGTCCCCACCTGATACGTATGCTCACCTTCCTGAGGAAGCGGAGCCACAGGCCGAAGCTGAACTGCAGGGTGGAGGTGGTGTATGAGGAGCACGAGGCGGTGGCCTACTCGGCGAGGGACAAGTATGACGTGATGGTGCAGGCCAATCCCGCGCTCGACTCGTTCAGGGTGCTGTTTCCCGAGGTGGACCTTTGAAATTGAGAATTGAAAATTGAAAATTGGCTGACGCACTAGGATATTCTCTAATATTCTCTAAACTCTTATAAGAATTAAAATTAATACATACCCCCCCGCTTCGCGGTACCCCTCTCAAGAGTATTAAGGATGTCCAGTGGACATACGTCCTGCCGCCCTAACATCTAACCTCTAACCCAATAAAACCATGACTTACATTTTCCTCGGACTGTTGATATTCTGCGCGCATCTGTTCAATGCGTGGTTCAGCAGGCAGCGTATTCCCGATGTGCTGCTGCTGATGGTAATCGGCATATTGGTGGGGCCGGTGTCGGGCTGGGTGACTCCCGAGCAGCTGGAGGGCACGGGCCCGGTGTTTGCGTCGCTGACGCTGCTGTTTATCCTTTTCGACAGCGGCATCGACATGCGGCTGGACACCATACGCAAGTATTGGACTGGCGTGGTGCAGGTGACGCTGCTGTCGTTTGTGCTGTCGATGGCTACGGTGACGGTGGTCTCGCGCTTTGTGATGGGGCTGGAGTGGAAGGCGTCGATGATGCTGGGGTCGATGGTGGCAGGCACCGCCGCCGCCATCGTGATACCGCTGGTGCGTCAGATGCGCGTGAGCGATAGGACACGGGTGCTGCTCACCCTCGAGTCCGCCATATCGGGCGTGCTCTGCATCGTGGTGTCGCTGGCATTTATTGAGGGTTACAAGATGGGCAATATCAGCATCGGGTCCACCGTGGGGCGGGTGCTGGCATCGGTGTTTATGGCGCTGGTGCTGGGCGTGGTGGGCGGCATAGTGTGGTCGTCGTTTATGGACCGCATCCGCAAGCTGCAGAACTCCATGTTCCTCACGCCTGCCTTTGTGTTTGTCATCTACGGCCTCACTGAGGCGTTGGGCTACAGCGGTGCCATCGCCGCGCTGGCGTTCGGACTTGTGCTGGGCAATCCCGAATATTTCGAGATGTCGTTTCTCAAGAAGTTGAAGCTCCGCCCGATGACCACGTTGGAGGAGGGGGAGAAGAGTTTCTTCAAGGAGTTTGTGTTTGTGCTGAAGACCTATTTCTTTGTGTATGTGGGCATCTGCATACCGTTTACGAATATGAGTGCCTTGATGTATGGCGCGATTATTGCTGCCGCGCTGTTTGTGATACGCTTTGTGCTGATAACGGTGGTGGGGCAGCGCAACACTAAGGAGGACAGGCTGACGGTGTCGATGTTGATACCCAAGGGATTGGTGTCGGCGGTGCTGGCCTCGATGCCGGAGCAGGCCAACTTGGCGGCGGGCCGCGTTGTCATCCCCGGTGCGACGCTGATAAAGCATGTCACCTACGCCGTGATATTCTGCTCCATCATCTACTGCTCGGTGCTGGTGCTGATAACCAGCAAGAAGCTGGTGAAGGGGCAGGAGGAGTTGAAAGTTGAGAATTGATAATTGAAAATTAAGAATGAATGAAATTCTATAAGTTTGACGGGGCGGGGAACGACTTTGTGATTGTCGATGCCCGCGAGCAAGTTATGGATCTGTCGGCCGAGACGATAGCCCGCATCTGCCACCGCCGTTTCGGGGTAGGGGCTGACGGGCTGATGCTGCTGGGCAGCGCCCCAGAGGGCAACGATTTTGCCATGCATTACTACAACTCCAACGGCCATCCCGCCGACATGTGCGGCAACGGGGGACGCTGCATTTCGCTCTTTGCCCATCTGCTGGGCATGGGGCATAGGGTAGGAGAGGAGGTGCGCCTGCGTTTCGTGGCCGACGACGGAGCCCATGAGGCGGCAATACTGCGTTGGGACGAGGAGCAGGGGCAGGGATTGGTGCGGTTGGGTATGCGCGACGTGCCGACGGCAACGCTCCGACAGGTGCTGCAGGGATGTTGCCTGAACACGGGCGTGCCGCACTATGTGCAGCGGGTGAGCGACTTGGAACACTACGACGTGGTGGGCGAGGGCCGTCGGCTGCGCCACCATCCCGACATGGGCCCCGAGGGTGCCAACATCGACTTTGTGGAGCCGATGGCGGACGGCAGCCTGCTGGTGCGCACCTACGAGCGCGGGGTGGAGGACGAGACTTGGGCTTGCGGCACAGGTGTTACCGCCTGCGCCTTGGTGACCGGTTTTCACCGCCTGCGCACACGTGGCGGCGACTTCGAGGTGACGTTCACCGCCACCCCTGACAGCTTCACCGCCATTCGGCTCATCGGCCCGGTGTCGTATAATTTTAATGGAATTGTGAATTAGGTTAGAGGTTAGGGGTTAGAGGACATACCCCGGCTCTTTGAGCCACCCCTCTCAAGAGGGGAAGGGGACGGCTGCCGCCCCTAACCCCTAACCGCTAACCCCTAACCGCTAACCTCAAAACTCAAAACAATATGACTTTCGCGGAAGCACAAACACGCATAGCCGAGCTCACCGAGCTCATCGACCGCTACAACCACGAATATTATATGAACGACCGCTCGCTGGTGAGCGACTATGAGTTCGACGCGCTGCTGCGCGAGCTGATAGAGCTAGAGCGTGCCTACCCCGACTTGGCACTGCCCACCTCGCCCACACGCCGCGTGGGAGGCGAGGTGAACAAGACGTTCCGTCAGGTGGAGCACAGGTTCCCCATGCTCTCGCTGGGCAACACTTACAGCATCGCGGAGATAGAGGAATTCGAGTCGCGCACGCGCAAGCTGCTCGACGGCATCTCGTTCAGCTACACCTGCGAGCTGAAGTACGACGGCGTGGCTATCGGCCTAACCTATCGCAATGGTGAGCTGGTGCAGGCCGTCACCCGTGGCAACGGCATGGTGGGCGACGACATCACCGCCAACGCGTGCACCATTCCCACCATACCCTTGCGTCTGCAGGGGGATTATCCTGATGACTTTGAGGTTCGTGGCGAGGTGGTCTACCCCTTCGAGGCGTTCGAGGCAATGAACCGCCAGCGCGAGGCTGATGGCGACGAGCCCTTCGCCAACCCCCGCAACGCCGCCAGCGGGTCGCTGAAACTGCAGGACTCGGCCGAGTGCGCCAAGCGCAAGCTGCTGTTCTGCGCCTACTTTATGATGTTGCCTGATAATTCTCAATTCTCAATTCTCAATTCTCAATTCGACACTCATTACGGTCGCCTTGAGGCTCTTCGCCAGTGGGGTTTCAAGGTGCAGCCCTATATCAAGGAATGTCGCAACATCGACGACATCCGTTTCTTCATAGACTTCTGGGACAAGGAGCGTTGGAACCTGCCCTACGGCATCGACGGCGTGGTCATCAAGGTCAACCAGACCGACCTATGGGACCGGCTGGGCATGACTGCCAAGTCGCCCCGCTGGGCGATAGCCTACAAGTTCAAGGCGGAGCAGGTGAGCACCCCGCTTGAGAGCGTCAGTTACCAGGTGGGGCGCACAGGCATCGTCACCCCCGTTGCCAACCTGCATCCCGTGTGGCTGGGCGGCACCACGGTGCGCCGTGCCACCCTCAACAATGCCGACTTCATGGCAAAGCTGGACCTCCGCGAGGGCGACAGCCTGCTGGTGGAGAAAGGGGGCGAAATCATCCCTAAGATTGTGGGCGTGGACATGTCGCAGCGACAGCCCGACGCGCGGCCGATAGCCTATACGGAGGTGTGCCCCGAATGCGGCACCCCGCTGGTGCGCGCCGAGGGCGAGGCGGGCTACTACTGCCCCAACCAGGACGGCTGCCTGCCGCAGCTGCTGGGGCATCTCGAACACTTCGTCAGCCGCAAGGCGATGGACATCGACACCCTCGGCAGCGAACGCCTGCGCCTGCTCTACGACGCGGGACTGGTGCGTAACGTGGCCGACCTCTACTACCTGCGTCGCGACCAGCTGGTCGGGCTGGGAGCCGAATCGTCCGCATCCATTCAGGAAAAGGGTGCCGACAACATCCTCCGCGCCATCGAGCAGTCGAAGCAGGTGCCGTTCGAGAGGGTGCTCTTCGCCTTGGGCATACGCTATGTGGGCGAAGTGGGGGCCAAGAAACTGGCACGCTATTTCGCGGGCATCGACGCGCTGATGGCAGCCAACGTCATGGAGTTGGCAATGGTAGAGGATGTGGGCGAGGTCACCGCCATGGCAGTCTACGACTATTTTGCCACCCCGGCCCATCGCGCCGTCGTCGACCGCCTGCGGGCGGCAGGGCTGCAGATGCAGGTGGTGGAGCAGCGCGTCAGCAACAAGTTGGAAGGCATGACCATCGTGGTGAGCGGAGTGTTCGAACACTTCTCGCGCGACGAAATCAAGGCATCTATCGAGCAGCACGGCGGCAAGGCCGCCGGCAGCATCAGCGGCAAGACCACCTACCTGCTGGCAGGAGCCAAGATGGGTCCCGAAAAGCTCAAGAAGGCCGAGAAACTGGGTGTCCCCATCCTCACCGAGGAGAAATATATGGCTATGATTAGTGATTCGTGAATGGTGATTCGTGAATGGTGAATGGTGAAGTGTGATTTGTGATTCGACAAATGATTTTTATTTCGTTTGAGTAATCTCTCAAACACTCAAGCAATCAGACAATCAAGCCCCCCGTATGGGTCTTTTTTTGCCAATTTTAATTTTCAATTTTCATTTTTCAATTTTTTTTTTGTATTTTTGCAAATTCAATCAAGGATAAAATTATATTGTAATATGCGTAAAATATTCCTCTTTTTGATGATGGCACTGCCCCTGTTGGCTGCCGCCCAAACTACTGCCCCGATGGGCATTTTTGTGTCACAGAACCAAGGCACGGTAGACTGGCCTGCGGTGCGCGAACAGAACGATTTGGAGTTTGTCTACATCATGACGACGACAGGTGCCACCATTACCGACCAACGCTGCCTGACCAACCTGGTGCAGGCGCAGAAGGTGGGTATGCCGTTGGGTTGCGTGCACCGCTACGACCGCCACTATTCGGCTCAGGGCCAGATGGACAACTTTAAGGCCGCGGTGAAGGACTGCCACATGGATTTGGCTCCTGTCGTATATGTGGTGCCCGACAACCCCTACGACTTGAACATCAAGCGGCTCGACATGCTGCTGCAGATGATGGAGAAGGAATACGGAGTGAAGCCTTTGATTATGACCAGTCAGGAGGCCTATCTCAAGTATTTCAGCCTCGAACGCTATGGTGCCTACCATGTCATCATCGTGAGTAATGGGCTGAAATTCCCCGCCACGCGCTACACCTTCTGGCAGTATACCGACAAGGAAAAGGTTGCCGGCATCATGGAGTATGTCCCCGGGCTGAAGCTTCACCTGACCTATAAACTGGCCAATGTTAGACTGAAATGAGGAAACTAGCACTTTTTAGTTTCTATTTTTTGCTTTTTGGTCTGCTGCATGCCCAGGTGTATCTGAGTCTCGATATGGGCTATGGCAACAAAGGCTATGGCTATTCCGAACAAGGGGTGCCAGCCTACGATGGCAGCCTGCCCAAAGGTCAGAGCTGCTATATAGCTCCCGAAGTGGGATACGCGTTCAACGACTATGTGTCCATGGGCTTGCAGCTGGGCATGGACTATTCAGCATTTAACTATGCCGAAGGCTTTTACGACCCGATAGAAGCCACATGGCAGCGGTCGGCAACGCTGAACAGCCGTATCCTCACGGCAGTGGCAAGAGGCTATCTGCGCCTCTGCTGCTTCACGACGGGCAACTGGAGCCTGCATGCCGAGATAGCCTGCTCATACAGCATGGGCTGGGGGTGGGACACCCGCAACGAAATCCGCGCCCTCAACGATAACGAGATGAGAATGAAACGCGACAGGACAGACCGCTCCTTTGGCGTGGAGGTGGTGCCGGTGGCAAGCTATGCCATCAGCCATCATGTGGGGGTGGATTTCTACCTCAACCTTGCATCGCTCAACTTTATCAGCACCACCACGACACTGTGGCCATACAATGTGGGCGGCATGACAGCATCCAAGAAACCCGAGTCGGAAACCACCACGCAGGACTTTAATGTCGGAATCAATACGCTCAACACCAACCTGCTGACAATCGGGTTCTACTACATGTTTTAAATTGAAAATTGAAATTATTGAGGCGTAAAGTGTTCGTCCTGCGAGGTTACTTCGTGACGTTTCTCGCCTCAGCATAGCGAGCAAGCTCTCTCTGCATTCGGTTTGTGAAACGTTTCAATTTTCAATTGGGGACTTCTATAAATCACCTTGAAGAGGTGTGACCATTAATAACACCGTACAAGCCATAAGGCGCAGTGCGGTGAGAGTCAAAACGTAACGAAACTGCGTCTCGAAGAGACGCGACAATGAAAGCAAATTAATAGAACCCATCAATTTTCATTTTCCATTTTTTTTACGTATTTTTGCATTTTGAAATACGTTATGGTTATGAAAGGATTATTACGTGATATTCTTATAGTTGCACTGTTCTTAGCCTTCGTGCCGACGGCCTATTCGCAGTCGTCGCATACGGTAATGGCTGACGGGTATTATACCTATGTGGACGGAACCCTGTATCCCACGGGCACTATTGTGGACGACGGCGACTCGCTGAGCAACTATTCCGACAATTTCTACGGCATGGTAATCATCACCGCCAATGTGGGCGACACCATCCTCCTTTGGGGGTCGTACAATACCGAGAGCGGCTACGACTTCCTGTCGGTGTATGCCTCCGAGGGACTTTCGTCGATGCTGCTGGGCACCTACATGGGCACGGGCACGTTGGCGGACACCTCCTACATGGGTCGGATGACGGTGCTGTTCAGCACGGACGGCAGCGGAACGTTTAGCGGTTTTGTGCTGCACTACGAGGTACGTCCCGGTAATTGCAGCAACGTGGTCACCACCTATGCATACAACATGCTCGCCGCCACGTCGGTGCGGCTGTATTGGACAGCCGTGGACACCACCACCCCGTTCCACCTGCACTATGGTAGCGTGGACACGGTGGTGAACGGCCTTTCCTATCGGGCAGAGGGGTTGACACCCAACACCAGCTATACTTTCGACATCACCCCGCAGGCAGACTATGGCACTGACGACTGTGTGCGGTCGCTGACGGTGCATACCCCGCGCTTCCCCGCCGTGGTGAGGGGCTTGCGCCCTCTATGCGGGTTCGACATGGTGACGCTCACCGCCGACACTGCCAACGGCTATTGGTGGAGCACGGGGGAGACAACACGCTCCATCACGGTGCAGGACACAGGGTGGTATGCCTTGGTGGCCTTCACCAATGGGGGACTTACTGACACGCTGCACTTCCACGTGGGTAGCTTAGACCCTGATATCGAGATGTATGTGCCCGACGAGCTCTGCGCCGGCGACTCGGCATTGATAACCGTGGGTGTGGCTGCGGGTTCCACGATACAGGTATTAAGGGGTGAGTCGACCCTTTCCGAGTCGGCGCGCATCTTCCTACCCGACGGCCAGTACTGCGAGCCCAACGGATGCTCATACCGTTCCGAGCTAGAGTTCTCGGGGTTCGACCACGACGCTCACATCTCCGACATCAACGACATCCGCTACGTGATGCTCAACATCGAGCACTCCTACATCGGCGACATCTATATCAACATCACCTGCCCCAACACCCAGTCGGCCGACATCCTGCGCTATGGCGGCTCCGGTTCCTCGAATTGCAACAGCAGCATCGCCGCCACCAGTCGTGGCTGGCAGAGCGGAAGCAATGTGTCGACCAGCACCTATCTGGGCATTGCCGCTGACCACGAGGGTAGTGAGGTGTGCGACTCCACCAACCAATACAACGAACCCGGCACAGGCTGGCGCTACTGCTGGTCCAACTGCACCGATGCCGGATTCACATACGCCCCGGGCGACGCTCTGATATATCGTTACGCAAACTACAATCCGTTATACTACACCATCGACTCGTCGAATGTGGCGGCAGGCACCAACTTCTACCATCCCGACAACTCCTTTGCCTCCCTTATCGGCTGCCCGATGAACGGCACCTGGTATATCGAAGTCATCGACGGCTGGAGCGGCGACAACGGCTACATCTTCGGCTGGGAACTGGCCTTGAATCCCAACCGCCTGTCGCGCACCGACTATGTGCCCACGGTGGCATATGCCGACATCCAGGGCGACTATGTGGCCCGCCGCAGCGACACCGCCTTTATGCTCACTGCCCCTCTATACCTCACCTCCGACACCACCATCACCTACACCGTGCTCATTACCGACTCGCTGGGCTGTGTCTTCGACACCTCCTTCACCGTCATCTTCCATGCCTCCTCGAGCAGCACGGTCTTTGACACCGTCTACGAAAACGACCTCCCCCGCACCTTCAGCGGACGCCAGTTCAACGGCGAAACCGCCAACGAGGCCTTCCACTATCCCAACAGCAGCGGCTGCGACAGCCTGGTAGTCTACAACCTCCATGTGCTCCACAACAGCCGCGCCACCTTCGACAGCACCATCTGCGCCAGCCGACTGCCCATCCAGTGGTACCACCGCACCTTCAACACCGCCGCCACCCAGTTCGACACCATCCCCAACCACCTCGGTGCCGACAGCATACTGACGCTCACGCTCCATGTCATACCCTCCTCGCAAGTAGATGTCAATGCCACCATCTGCAGCAACCAGTCCTTCACCTTCGAAGGCACCACCTACACCACCCCAGGCAACTACCCCCACAACTTCCTCTCGTCCCAAGGCTGCGACAGCGTCCGCACGCTCCATCTCACCGTGCTCAGCACCAGCCAGGGCGACACCTTTGCCACCGCCTGCGACCATTTCCTCTGGTACGACAGCCTCTACACACTGTCCACCAACAATGCCCTATTCACGACACCCAACTCCGTCGGCTGCGACAGCATCGTCACCCTCCACCTCACAATCAACAACTCCTATTCCACTCACCGCTATGACACCATCTGCAGTGGCGACTCCATCCCCATGGGAGGACAATACTACTCCATCACAGGCATCCACACCCACCTCTTCACCTCGCAGCAGGGCTGCGACAGCCTGGTGAACATGCACCTGCACCTGAAACCCGTCACCTATGGCGACTACTACGACACCTGCCTCGAGAACAGCCTCCCACGCACTTTCCTAGGCATCACCGCATGGGGCGACACCACGGCCACGCTGACGCTGGTCAATAGCCAGCAGTGCGACTCTCTGCTCACCTACCACCTCCACGTGCTGCGCAACAGCTATGCCGCCTTCGACACCTCCTTCTGCGCCAACATGTTCCCCTTGCAGTGGTACCACTGTCTCTTCCTAACCGGCGGCACACAGCACGACACCATTGCCAACCACCTCGGGGCCGACAGCATCCTCACCCTCACCATGCACATGCTGCCCACCAGCCACGACACCGTCGT
>JAEEGI010001450.1_pt1 | contig 59184 bp, 51 predicted proteins | sample 8958751 | NCBI WGS metagenome assembly JAEEGI01 (sample SAMN16246545, study PRJNA631951) | gut metagenome | biome: gut microbiome; feature: rumen; material: KS-attached | host: Bos | place: Iran: Karaj | collected 2018-10
GAATCTTTATAAATGGAAGGGGTGCTCCGGTGAAAGCTCTGATCGCCATGTCGGGCGGCGTGGATTCCAGCACGGCTGCGTATCTGATGCAGCAAAGCGGCTATGCGTGCGACGGCTGCACGATGAAACTGTATACGAACGAGGACGCGGGCCTTTCCGGATCCGAAGAGGGATCCGCCGGGAAGACCTGCTGCAGCCTGGACGATACCGAGGACGCCCGCAGCGTGGCGTTCCGCCTTGGCATGCCCTTTTACGTCTTCAACTACACGGATGCATTCCGCTGCCGGATCATCCGCGAATTCGCCGAGACCTATCTGCGCGGAGAAACACCGAATCCCTGCATCAGCTGCAACCGCTTCATGAAGTTCGGCGCGCTGCTGGAACGGGCCCGGGTGCTGGGCTGCGATACGCTGGCGACCGGCCACTACGCGCGCGTCCGCTTCGACGGGACGAAATACCGCCTGCTCAAAGGGCTGGACGCCGCCAAGGACCAGAGCTACGTGCTGTACTGCCTGACACAGGAGCAGCTGGCGCATATCGCGTTCCCGCTGGGAGAGCTCACGAAGGAGACGGTCCGCGGGATCGCCGAAGCGCAGGGCTTTCTCAACGCCCGCAAGCGGGAAAGCCAGGATATCTGCTTCGTTCCGGACGGGGACTACGCCCGCATCGTGGAGCAGGTGAGCGGCGAAGTGCCGCCGCCCGGCGACTTCGTAAGCCTGGACGGCCGGGTGCTCGGGCGCCACAAGGGGATCATTCACTATACGATCGGCCAGCGGAAGGGCCTGGGGCTCTCCCTGCCCGCTCCGCTTTACGTCTGCCGCATCGACGCCGAAAAGAACCAGGTGGTCCTGGGGCCGCACGAGGCGCTCTTTTCTGATACGGTGCAGGTACGGAACGTAAACTGGATCGGCGGAGAGGCGCCCGCCGGGCCGATCCCGGTCCAGGCCAAGCTGCGCTACCGCCAGCCGCCGGCCGCCGCGCTCGCCGTCCCGCAGGAGGACGGCAGTCTTCTGCTGCAGTTTGCGGCGCCGCAGCGCGCCGTCACCCCGGGCCAGGCCGCCGTTTTCTACGACGGCGACGAGGTCCTCGGCGGCGGAACGATCGTAACAAATTAATATCAGAAGTTTTAATGCATCTCGAGCGCGCCCGAATAAACTTTCGAGGGGCATTGAGGAGACCTGACTACATCTGATATTCCGGAAGGTCTCCGAACCGCCCCGAGAAAGTTTTATCGAGGCAGCGAGAGATGCCGATAACGATTCTTTTAAGACTGCCTCCGGCAGCCGAAAGGAGAAAATCATGAAGCATCCGATGAAAAAGATCTTTGCCCTTCTTCTCGTGAGCGTCCTGCTCGTTTCCGCCTGCGGCAAGCAGCCGGCCGAAACCCAGGCCCCGACGAAGGAATCTCCCGCACCGGCAACGAATGCCCCGACGGAGCCCGTGCCGGCCGCCGAGACCACGCCGAAAACGGCTGAAACCACCGCGGAAGCCACTCCTGCCCCGACTCAGCCGCCCGCCACCGACCCTGCTCCGACCGAACCGCCGGCAACGGAAGCGGAAGCGACCACCGAAGCACCGACGGAGCCGCCGACGGAGCCCACCACTGTCGAACCTACTACAACGGCTGCAACCTGGGAGGATCTGTCCGTTCAGGCAGCCAATCAGGCAAACCGGGGCGATCCTGCCAAGGCGGAAGCCTTATACCGTCAGGCCCTGGAACTGACCGACGAGCACCCCGAGCTCTGGCTCCGGGTCGCAGAGATGGCGGAGCGCCAGGAAAAGGAAGCAGAACGGCTGGAAGCGATCCTGGCCAGCGGCTTCGTTTCCGCGGAAGAAGCCGCCGCGAACACCGTCGGCGTCTGCGGCGAAACGGCCGTCTTCGTGTTGGACAACAAGGGGAATCTCACCATCCGCGGGACCGGTGCGGTTTACGAATTTTATTTCGGGAATTCCAGCTACCACAACAGCCACACGGAGCTCGGCCAGAAGCTCCGCTCCGCCGTCATTGAAGAAGGGATCGAAGAGCTGGGGTCCGGACTGTTCGACAGCTGCGGCAATCTCCGCAGCGTCACGCTGCCGGACAGTCTCCATACGATGCACGGCTCCGTCTTTGAGTACTGCCACTCGCTTCGTGAGATCGTGATCCCGGACAGCGTTCAGTCCTTCGGCGGCGACATGTTTATGGAATGCGATTCTCTCCGCAGCGTTCAATTGCCGGCTTCTCTGACGGAGATCCCCACCTATACGTTTTATAACTGCCGCAAGCTGGAAAGCGTCACGATCCCGGCCGGCGTCACGAAGATCGGCTACGTGGCGTTTGAACAGTGCTCCTCCCTGAAAGAGCTCGTGCTTCCGGAAGGTCTGACGACGATCGAGGATTATGCTTTCGAGGGCTGCTACGCTCTGGAAAAGATCAATCTCCCCGCCTCCATAACAAGCGTGGGCGAAAATATCTTCAGTCACGATACGGCGATGAAGGAGGTCTACGTGCCGGAAAACAGCAAGGTTTTCGCGCTGGAAAACGGGATCCTGACGGATTATGAAAAGACCACGATCATCGCAGTTCTGGCGGACGTCAGCGGCACGGTAACGCTGCCCGAAGGGATCACGGAAGTGCCCGAAGGGCTTTTCTATGACAAAAAGGGCCTGACCGAAGTGATCCTTCCCGCCTCTTTGCGCAAGATCTGCGCCGGCGCCTTCGACGACTGCTGCGATCTGGTCCAGCTCAACATCCCCGAAGGGGTGACCGAGATCAGCGATTACGCCTTCGACAGCTGCACGTCCCTGAAAAGCGTGAGCCTGCCTTCCACCTTAAAGAGCATCGGCTATCTGGCCTTCAATTTCTGCACCGCACTGGAAAAGATCGAGATCCCGGACAGCGTGACTAAGCTGGGAGAAAGAGCTTTCCAGAACTGCAAAAGCCTGACGGAGGTCCGCCTGCCGAAGACGCTCACGGAGATCCCGAAGGACTGCTTCGCTTACTGCGAGTCGCTGAAAAAAATCGAGCTTCCGGACGGGGTCAGCATCATCTGCTACGCCGCCTTCAACGCCTGCTTTAATCTGGAGGAGGTGATCTGGCCGGAAAGCTTAGGTATCATCGAGAGCTGGGCCTTCGGCTGGACCGCCCTTAAGGAAGTGACGCTCCCGGAGGGCGTTGCGGAGATCCAGAGCAACGTCTTCGGAAGTTCAAAACTGGAAAAGATCTGGTTGCCGAAGAGCCTGGAAGAACTGGATGATTACGTTTTTGAGGACGGCGTGGAGATCTTCTACGCCGGCAGCGAAGACGACTGGGACGATCTCTACGGCGACGGCCCGGCGAAGTATAAAGAAAGCTGCGTCATGCACTACAACGCGGACGGGATCGTCTTCAGTCCGCTGGATTACAGCCTGACGGAGAACTGGGCCTACTTCGAACTGGGCCCGGAAAAAGACGTGGACGTCTTTCTGATCTGCCCGACGGTGGACACCAAAAGCGAAACAAATTCTTTTGACCTGAACGATAAGCTGAAGGGCCGCTTCGTAAACGCCCTGGACATGGAAAAAGGCATCTACGAGGAGACCGGCAGGCTGTTTTCCCCGTATTACCGCCAGATGTCCATCAATGCCTACACGCTGCCGGCCGACGGGTATGAAAGGGCAAAGCAGATCGCTTATACGGATATCGCCGCCTCTTTCCGCTGGTATCTGGAAAACGAAAACGGGGGGCGCGGCCTGATCCTGGCCGGCTTTTCCCAGGGCGCGGAGATGTGTCTGGAGCTCTTAAAGGAGTTTTACGGCGGTGACAGCGCGGAGGCTGCCAAGCTGCGCGACGGCCTGATCACGGTCTATGCCCTCGGCTGGACGGTGACAAAGGAAATGACGGAAGCGTATCCGCAGATCGTTCCCGCCGCCGGCGAACTGGACGTCGGCACCGTCGTCAGCTTTGACTGCGAAAACGGGACCCTGACGGAGACCATCATTATTCCGGCCGGCGTTGCGGCGCTGTCCATCAATCCGTTAAACTGGAAGACCGACGGGACCAAGGCGGATAAATCCCTCAATCTTGGCGCGGTGATGTCGACCGGCGCGGAAGCGGTTCCCGCCCTTTGCGGCGCCTATATCGGTGCGCGCGGCGAGCTGATCGTCACGGACGTAAAAACGGAAGACTACCCGCCGGTACTGGATATCTTCCCGGAAGGCGCCTTCCATCTGTACGACTACATGTTTTTCTTTACCAATCTGAAGCAGAATATCGCGGACCGGACAGCGGCCTGGAAAGCCGCCCACTGATCCGGGCTGTTTCCGCTTCGATACTTACCGCTCTAGTTTTTCAAGCAGCAGCTCGTGCAGATCGGGCCGCTGCTTTTTTAAGCGCAGCGGTCGGCCTTCCGCGCTCAGAAAGCAGTGTTCGCTTTCGCCATCAAAGACAGGCCGGCCGTCTTCCTGCGTCATTTCATAGCGGAAGATCATGCGGATGCCGCTGTATTCCGTGAGGGATGCGCGGATGTGCAGCACATCGTCGAAGCGGCTGGTCCCCTTGTAATCGCCCCGGACGGCCGTCACGGCGGAGAGGATCCCCTCCCTTTCGAGCGCCGCCCAGTCAAGGCCCCAGCTTCTTAAGAGCTCCACCCGGGCCTCCTCCATAAAGCGGATATAGTTCGAATGATGGGTCAGGCCCATCTGATCCGTCTCGTAATATTTTACGCGGTGCACGTAGATAAAGTCTTCCATGACAGGTCTTCCTTCCTTTTTCTGCCCGGCTGCCGGGTCCTGCTTTCTACTCGATCCCGTGCTCCCGCGTGTCCAGCGTCTCCATCTTCAGCTTGGAATAGGCGAAGCGCTGCGTGCCGTAGAGGCTGTAATAGCCCGAAAGCACGAAGGACAGGGCGACCGTCACGGCAAAATACGACAGCCCCTGGCCGTGGAACATCTCCATGGCGATGAGGAGCGAAGCGACGGGGCAGTTCGTGGCGCCGGCAAACAGGGCGATCATGCCGCAGGCCGCGCTTAAGGAAACGGGCAGCCCCGTCAGGCTCCCGAAGAGCGCACCGAAGGCCGCCCCGATGCTTAAGGTCGGGACGATCTCGCCGCCCCGGAAGCCGCCGGCGACTGCGATCGCGGTAAATAAGAGCTTTAAGGCAAAGGCCGCCGGGATGACCTCCTCCCGCATGGCCTCGCCGATCAGCCCGGTCCCGGCGCCGGTATAGCGCTGGCCGCCGATCAGAAACGTCAGGCCGGCGAACAGAAGGCCCGCCGCCAGCACCCGCAGATAGGGATTCGGCAGCCGTTTTTTCGCCTGTTTTTCCGCACCGTGCAGCACCACGACCAGGATCACGGCCAAACCCGCACAGAGAAGCCCCAGCAGAATAGTCCAGAGCAGGTTTTTCCAGTCCATCTCCGGAACGGACAGAATGGTCCAGCTTTCCGCCTCCGCGCCCAGGAGCCGGCTGACGCCGGTCCCGATGAAGGCTGAAAAGACACAGGGGACCAGCGCCGCATAGTAAAACACGCCGACGCTGATGACCTCGATGCAGAAGACGGCCGCCGCGACCGGCGTGCCGAAGAGCGCCGCGAAGACCGCCGCCATGCCGCACATGATGGCGCTGCGGGCGTCCTTTTCATCCAATTTTAAGAGCTCGCCGAGCCTGGCGCCGAGCCAGCCGCCCAGCTGCAGCGCCGCACCTTCCCGTCCGACCGACGCGCCGCCCGCGTGGGACAGCACGGTCGAGACGAAGATCAGCGGGCCGGTCGGCTTCGTGACTAGATCGTTCGCGGAGATGGAGGCCAGGACCATATTGGTGCCGCGGTTTTTCTCCTCTCCGGTGATCCTGTACAGAAAAACGATGACCAGGCCGAAAAGCGGCAGCAGCCAGACCATCCACGGCTGTCCCGTACGAAGGCCCGTGACCCGGCGGATACACCAGCCGAAGGCCCCGCCGATGAGGCCGCCGGCCGCGCCGCAGATCAGGGCGAAGATCGTCCAGCAGATCAGGTACCGCGCGCCTTCCGCGATCGGATGTTTTTTCCAGTTTTTCAGCATAGTCGACTACTCTTTCCGGCCTTACGGCTCTTTCATCTTCCGCAATTCGGATATCGCCAGCGGGATCGACACGCTGACGGACAGCACGTCGGCCGCCGCCTGCGTGATCTCCACGCCGAACAGCCCGAACAGCTCCGGCAGGATCAGGATCAGCGGGATAAAGAACAGGCCGCTGCGGGCGGACGCGGTGACGGACGCCTTCACGCCCTTTCCCATGGACTGCAGCATCATATTGGTGATCACGATGGTGGCTAAAAACGGCAGGGCCATCGCCTGGTACCGGAGCGCCACGGCCCCGACGGCGATCACGTCCGGATCGTCGCGGAAAAAGCCGATGATCGACGGGGCAAAGCAAAGGCACAGCGCCGCCATCCCGATCAGGAAAACCGTTCCGTAACGCACGCAGAAGAAGTACCCTTCCCGCACGCGGTCCTTCTTGCCCGCGCCGTAGTTGAACGCGCAGACCGGCTGATAGCCCTGTCCGAAGCCGATCATGGCGCTGGAGACGAACATCATCACGCGGGTCGTCACGCTCATGCCGGCGATGGCCGCGTCCCCGTAGACGCGGCAGGCCCGGTTTAAGAGCACCGTTGCGATGGCCGCCAGCCCCTGGCGGAACAGCGCCGGGATGCCGCCGTTTATGATCTGGACCAGATAGTGCGCGTTCAGGCGCACGTTCAAGACTTTCAGGCGGATATTGGCCCCGCGGCGGCTGCCGATGAAAAGCACCGTGAAGCTGATCATCTGCCCGCAGATGGTGGCCAGCGCCGCGCCGGCGACCTTTAAGTCAAAGACAAAGATCAGAAGAGGATCCAGCCCGATATTGAGGACCGCGCCGCACATCAGGCCGACCATTGCGTAAACGGCGCTGCCCTGATAGCGCAGCTGATTGTTCAGGACGAACTGGGCCATCATGAACGGCGCGCCGATCGCGATGATCCGGAGATAACTGACGGTATCCGCGACCGTCGTGTCCAGGGCGCCTAAAAAGTAGGCGAGCGGCCGGACGAAGAGATTGATGGCCGCTGCCGTTACCGCACCGATGATAAAGGCCAGCGCCAGGCCGGTGGCCGCCATCTCCTCCGCTTCCTTCTGCTTTCCTGCACCTAACATGCGGGAAAGGAAGTTTCCCGAACCCTGGCCGCAGAAAAAGCCGAAAGCCTGGATCACCGCCATGGCGGAGAAACAAAGACCGACCGCGGCCGTCGCTTCCGTTGAGATCTTTCCGACAAAAAAGGTATCCGCCGCATTGTAGAGCGCCGTCACCAGCATGCTGAGGATGGTCGGGACCGACAGCCGCAGGATCAACTCCGGCACCGGCGTTTCCGTCAGTTTTTTATAGCGCGCCTTCGCGGCCTCGCTCATCGCCTGTTCATTCTTTTTGATTTCTTCCGGCATGGATGGTTCACCTTTCAGAAATGCGGCAGTTCTGTATATAAACGGTTTTATTCTTTCTTTTCACTGAGAACTTGTTTTTTTGCCGTCTTTTTCTCCTCCCAGTGCGGCAGAAGCCCGTGCAGGGTGACGGCGGCGATGACGATGGCGGAGCCTAAGATCGCGAGCGCGCTCATCTTTTCACCGCAGAAAATGGCGACGGGAATCGGATTGAAAATGGGTTCTATGGTCAGCAGGATGGAAGCCTCCACGGGATCGACGCGGTGGATGTTCCGGGCGAACAGCGCGTTGGCCAGGCCGTACTGGAAGACCGCCATGATCAGCAGCCAGACGATGTTTTTCGCGTCAAACGCCAGCTTCTCCGTGAAAAAGAACGGCAGGCAGATCAGAAAACTGAGAATATTGCTGAGAATGGCCGTATCTTCCGTATCGCAGTCCTGATCGTTCATGATGATGATCTGGCCGGCAAAGGTAAAGGCGCTCGCAAGCGCCAGCGCGTTGCCGAGGAGGCGCGTAAAGTCCAGGCTGTCCAGAAAGCTGATCGCGCAGCCCGCAAAGACGGCGAGCGTCAGCAGAAGTTCCGCCAGCCGTGCCTTCCGGTGACGGAACAGGACGGCAAAGACGAAGACCAGGACCGAGGCGGTGTACTGCAACACGATGGCGGTCCCTGCCGTGGTCAGCTTGATCGCCATCACGTAAAGGATGCCGGTGGCGCTCATCATGAAGGCGCCGAGCAGGTTTTTCTTCGTGAATTTCAGGCGCAGGTTCCGCTTGACGGTAAAAAGAATGATTAAAGAAATAAGGCTGCGGACCGCCACGATAGGCAGCGGTCCCCAGCTGATGGATTTCACGCACACGCCGGCCAGGCCCCAGAGCAGGGCCGTTATCAGGATCATCAGGCGGCCGGTGTTATGTTGTTTACTTTCTCGCGGCAACAGCCTTCACCTTCTCTGCGATATGCTCCGCGGTAAGTCCGAAACGTTTCTGCAGGTAGCTCTGCGGGCCGACTTCGCCGAATTCGTCCTCGACGGCGACCTGGCCGGCCGGGACCGGGCAGTTTTCCGCCAGCACTTCGAGCAGGGCGTCGTACAGACCGCCGTTTTTGTTGTGGTTTTCGGCCGCGACCAGGCAGCCGGTCTTCTTCACGGAGGCGATAACGGTCTTCTTGTCGATCGGCTTGATGGTGACCGGGTCGATGACCTCGATCTCGATGCCCTCTTCCGCTAACATCTTCGCCGCCTTCATGGCTTCGTGCAGCATGATGCCGCTTGCCACGACGGTGCAGTCCTTTCCTTCGCGGACGACGACGGCCTTTCCGACCGTAAAGTGCGTGCCGGGCTCATAGACCTTCGCCAGATCCTTGCGGCCGACGCGGATATATTTGACGCCGGGCAGGTCCTTGCTCTGCCGCAGCACGTCTTCCAGCTGCACCATGTCCGTCGGGTCAAAAATGATGGCTGTGGGGATGGTCCGGTACAGGGCGACGTCCTCAAAAGGCATGTGCGTGCCGCCGTTTAAGGCCGCCGTCACGCCGGGATCGGTGCCGAGCACGGTGATATCGTTCTTCGCATAGGCGCCGCTTAAAAAGACCTGGTCAAAGACGCGGCGGGAGGCGAAGGGGCCGAAGGTATGCAGCAGCGGCTTGAAGCCGGAGGCCGCCAGACCGCAGGCGACGCCGACCATGTTGGCTTCGGCGATGCCGCACTCGACCGCCCGGTCGGGGTTGGCCTTGCCCCACTTTAAGGTGCCGATGCAGCTCATTAAGTCCGCATCCAGATAGATGAAATCGGGGTCTTCCGCCGCCAGACGCGGGATCAGACTGCCGAGGAGGCTCTTCGCCTGCGTCGGATCCATGCTTCCGTCATAAATGATCTTCATCACGCTTCCTCCTCCCATTTCGCGATCTCGGCCTTCAGCCCGGCCGTCCAGCGCTCGAACTGATCGTCGCTGACGGGGATGCTGTGGTTCATCTCGGTCTCTTCGACTTCCTTGACGCCGGCGCCCTTGACGTTGTCCATGACGATGGCATAAGGCTTGTCGCCGCCCTCCCGGGTCTTTTCGAGAGCTGCCGCAAGTTCTTCCACGTCGTTGCCGTTCACGACCTGCGTGTCAAAGCCGAAAGCGTTTAACTTTGCGGCGTAGTCGCCCATCGGCAGGATCTCGTCCACCCGGCCGTCCAGCTGCTTCTTGTTCCAGTCCAGAAGCACGACCAGATTGGAGAGCTTCTTGGCGGAAGCGAAAGCGAAGGCTTCCCAGACCTGGCCTTCGTCGCACTCGCCGTCGCCGACGATGAGGAAGGTCCGGCAGTCACGCCCCTTCAGGCGGTCGCCGAGCGCCATGCCGCAGGCGAGAGAAGTGCCCTGACCCAGGGAACCGGTGGTCATATCCACGCCGGGGGTCAGATTGCGGTCCGTGTGGCTCGGCAGATGGGTGCCGGGCTTGTTCAGGGTCGTTAATTCCTCATAGGAGAAGTAGCCCTGTACGGCCAGCGCGCCGTATACGCCGGGGCCGGCATGGCCCTTGGAGGTGACCAGTTTGTCGCGCTCCGGCCATTTCGGGTTCTTCGGATCGGTCTTCATTTCACGTCCGAACAGGACAGCCAGCGCGTCGCAGATGCTAAGGGAGCCGCCGACGTGGCCGCTGCCCAGGGAGTGGATGGCGGTCAGAGCCGCGATCCGGATCTCGGCGGCCTTGATTTTTAAGGCCGCAGCTTCTTTCTTGTCCAAGATGGCACCTTCTTTCCTATACGTAATTTTTTATTTCTCTTCCGGCAGTTCGGGTTCTTCGTCGCCTTCCTTGTTGGTGGTATCGCCCTGGCGGACCTTCGCGATGCCGGCGACCTTGACGCCTTTCTGCATATTGATCAGCTTGACGCCGCTTGTGATGCGGCCCAGGCGGCTGATGGAGGCGATCGCCATGCGGATGATGATGCCCTCCGTCGTGATCAGCATCAGCTCCTGCTCCTTGTGGACGGCCTTCGCGCCGACCACGTCGCCGGTCTTGTTGTTGATCTTGTAGCACTTGACGCCCTTGCCGCCGCGGTTCTGCGGGCTGAACTCGTTCATGTCGGTGCGCTTGCCCAGACCCAGCTCGGAAATGATCAGCATATCCTCGCCCTGGCTGGCCAGCTGCATGGAAACGACCTCGTCGCCCTCGTCCAGCTTCATGCCGATGACGCCCATCGACACGCGGCCCGTTACGCGCACGTCCGTCTCATGGAAGCGGATGCACTGGCCCAGCTTCGTGACCAGCAGCACGTCGTCCGAATCCGTGGAGATCTTGACCTCGATCAGCTCGTCATCTTCCTTCAGGTTGATGGCGGCCAGGCCGTTCGAGCGCACGTTCTGGTACTCGGTGACGGAGGATTTCTTGACGATGCCGCTCCGCGTCGCCATGATGAAGTACTTGTCCTCTTCATAGGCCTTGATCGGGATGATGGCCGTGATCTTCTCGTCTGCGCCCAGCTGCAGCAGGTTCACGATCGCCACGCCGCGGCTCACGCGGGAGGCTTCGGGGATGTTGTAGGCCTTCAGGCGGTAGGTCTTGCCCTTGTTCGTAAAGAACATGATGTAGTGGTGCGTCGTGGTCATGAAGAGCTCGTCAATGTAGTCCTCTTCCAGCGTCTTCATGCCGGTGACGCCCCGCCCGCCGCGGTTCTGGCTGCGGAAGTTGGAGATGCTCATCCGCTTGATGTAGCCTAAGGATGTCATGGCGATGACCACCGGCTCGTCGGGGATGGTATCCTCATCGGTCAGCTCGTCGGCGTCCGCGCCGATCTGCGTGCGGCGTTCGTCGCCGAACTTCTCCGCCGTGATCAGCAGCTCTTCCTTGATGACGCCCAGCAGCAGCCGCTCGTCGGCCAGGATGGCGCGCCATTCCGCGATTTTTTCCTGCAGGTCCGCATATTCAGCCTCCAGCTTTTCCCGTTCCAGACCGGTCAGGGCCCGCAGACGCATATCCACGATGGCCTGCGCCTGCACGTCAGTCAGGCCGAAGCGCTTCATCAGGCCTTCCTTGGCCAGCTGCACGGTCCTTGCGCCGCGCACGATACGGATGACTTCGTCGATATTGTCCAGAGCGATGAGCAGGCCTTCGATGATGTGCGCCCGTTCTTCGGCCTTGTTCAGGTCGTATTTCGTCCGGCGGGTGACCACTTCTTCCTGATGGTCCAGGTAGGCGTGCAGGACCTGTTCCAGGTTCATGACCTTGGGCTGGCCCTTGTCGAGCGCCAGCATGATGACGCCGTAGGTGGTCAGAAGCTCGGTGTGCTTGTAGATCTGGTTCAGGACCAGGTTCGGGTTGGCGTCACGCCTAAGCTCCACGCAGAGGCGGATGCCGTCCTTGTTGGATTCGTTGCGAAGCTCGGAGATGCCGTCGATCTTTTTTTCCTTGACCAGGTCCGCGATATCCTTTAGGGCCTTTTCCGGGTTCACCTCGTAAGGCGGCTCGGTAAAGACGATGCGGTGCTTGCCGTTCTGCATCGGTTCGATGGTCGAAACCGCCTGGATGCGGATCTTGCCGCGCCCGGTGCGGTAGGCTTCTTCGATACCCTGCCGGCCCAGGATCACGGCGCCGGTCGGGAAATCCGGCCCCTTGATAACTTCCATCAGCTCATCGACCGTCGTGTCGCGGTTTTCGCGCACGCGGTTGTCGATCATCATCACGACGCCGTTCACGACCTCGCGTAGGTTGTGCGGCGGGATGTTCGTCGCCATGCCGACCGCGATGCCCGTGCCGCCGTTGACTAAAAGGTTCGGGAAGCGGGCCGGCAGAACGGAAGGCTCGCGCTCGGTGCCGTCGAAGTTGTCCTCAAAGTCCACCGTGTCCTTATTGAGATCCGCCACCATTTCCATGGAGATCTTGGACATGCGGGCCTCGGTGTAACGGGATGCCGCGGGGCCGTCGCCGTCGATGGAGCCGAAGTTGCCGTGGCCGTCCACGAGCGGATAGCGCATGGACCAGGGCTGGGCCATGTTGACCATGGCCATGTAGATGGAGGAATCGCCGTGGGGGTGATATTTACCCATCGTATCGCCGACGATACGCGCGCTTTTTCTGTGCGGCTTGTCGGGTCCGTTGTTCAGTTCGGTCATGGAGTAGAGGATGCGGCGCTGCACCGGCTTTAAGCCGTCGCGCACGTCCGGCAGGGCTCTCGCCACGATAACGCTCATCGCGTAATCGATGTAGAACTCCTCCATGGTCTTTTTCAGATCGACGTCATGGATACGGTCAAAATCGAAGATCGTATTGTCGATATTGTCGTTTTTCGTCTTTTTCGCCATACTCTCTCCCCTACACGTCCAGATTCTTCACGAATTTCGCGTTGGTTTCTATAAATTCGCGCCGCGGTTCCACCTTGTCGCCCATCAGGATGTTGAAGGTGACGTCCACCAGCGAGGCGGTTTCTTCGTCGATGCTGACCTTGCGCAGGATCCGTCTCGCCGGGTCCATGGTGGTCTCCCAAAGCTGCTCAGCATCCATCTCGCCCAGGCCTTTGTAGCGCTGGATGCGGGCGCCGTCCGCGCCGACCTCGGCCATAAGCCTCTTCTGCTCGTCCTCGCTGTAGGTGTACCAGGTCTTCTTGTTCTTTTCGACCTTGTACAGCGGCGGCTGCGCCAGATAGACGTGTCCCTGATAGATCAGCTCCGGCATGAAGCGGTAGAGGAAGGTCAGCATCAGGGTCCCGATATGCGCGCCGTCCACGTCCGCATCCGTCATGATGATGATCTTGTCGTAGCGGAGCTTTTCGATATCGAAGTTGCTTAAGATTCCTGTGCCGAAGGCGGTGATCATGGTCTTGATCTCCGCGTTCGCGTAGATCTTATCTTCCCGGGCCTTTTCCACGTTCAGGATCTTGCCCCGGAGCGGCAGGATGGCCTGGATCTCGCGGTTTCGGGCGGTCTTGGCGCTGCCGCCGGCGGAGTCGCCCTCCACGATGAAGATCTCGCACTGTTTCGGATCCTTGGAAGAGCAGTCCGCGAGCTTGCCGGGCAGGCCGAAGGAATCCAGCGCGCTCTTGCGGGTCCGCTCACGGGCCTGGCGGGCATTTTCACGGGCCTTCTGGGCCAGCATTGCCTTGTCGCAGATGGCTTTCGCCACGATGGGATTCTGCTCCAGGAAGTAGACCAGCTTTTCGCCGACGATAGATTCCACCGCGGTACGGGCTTCGGAGTTGCCCAGCTTCTGCTTGGTCTGGCCTTCGAACTGCGGATCCTCGATCTTGATGGAGATGACGGCAGTCAGGCCTTCGCGGATGTCGTCGCCGGTCAGGTTCGGCGCGCTGTCCTTTAGGAGCTTGTTCTTGCGGGCGTAGTCGTTGAAGCACTTCGTGGTCGCGTTCTTGAAGCCGGTCAGATGCATGCCGCCCTCGGGCGTGATGATGTTGTTGACGAAGCTTAAGGTATTCTCGCTGTAGCCGTCGTTGTGCTGGAAGGCGACCTCCACGTACACGCCGTTTAAGGTCCCGTCGATATAAATGACCTTGTCGTACAGGGCGTTATTGTTTTTATTCAGGAACGTGACGAATTCCTGGATGCCGCCCTCGTAGTGATAGCTCTTCTCCTTCACTTCCTCGCCGCGCTTGTCACGGATCGTGATGTGCAGGGCCTTGGTCAGGAAAGCCGTCTCCCTGAGGCGGGTGCGCAGCCGGTCATAATCGTACTCTGTTTCCTCGAAGATGGTCGCGTCCGGCTTAAAGGTGACCGTCGTGCCGGTCTGGGACTTCTTGCAGGTCCCGATAGGGGTCAGGGGCGTCGCCACGTGCCCGCCGTTCTCATAGCGCTGCTTGTAGACCACGCCGTCCTGGCGGATCACGACCTCCAGCCACTCGGATAAGGCGTTGACGACCGAAGCGCCCACGCCGTGCAGACCGCCGGAGACCTTGTAGCCCCCGCCGCCGAACTTGCCGCCCGCGTGCAGGATCGTAAAGACGACCTCCACCGCCGGGATGCCGGCCTTCGGATGGATGCCGACCGGGATGCCGCGCCCGTTGTCGATGACGGTCACGGAACCGTCCTTGTTCAGCTCCACCTGAATATCGTCACAGAAGCCGGCCAGTGCTTCATCCACCGCGTTGTCCACGATCTCGTAGACCAGATGGTGCAGGCCGGCGGTGGAAGTGGTGCCGATATACATACCGGGACGCTTCCGGACGGCCTCCAGACCCTCCAGGATCTGGATCTGATCTGCGGTATATTCCTGCAGCCCCTCCTGTTTGTTTTCCAAATCACTCATTCTTTTTCTACCTCCGTCAGGCTGCCTCCGGCAACCCGCCACTTTTTATCTACGTCGACGCGGCGCTCCACAAAATCATCCATGCCCGTGCAGGTCAGCAGCGTCTGAATATCTTTGATGCTCTTCAGAAGCTTGTCCTGCCGTTTTTCATCCAGCTCCGAAAGGACGTCGTCCAGGAGCAGGACCGGCGCCTCGCCGATCTTTCTCTTTACCAGTTCTATTTCCGCCAGTTTTAAGGACAGGGCGGTGGTCCTCTGCTGGCCCTGCGAGCCGAAATGCTTCACGCTGACGCTGTCGATTGCAAAGTCTATCTCGTCGCGGTGCGGGCCGCTGCCGGTCGAGCCGGCCGCAAGATCCCGGTCCCTGGTCAGAAATAGGTTTTCCGCCATCTTCCCTTCCTCCGCACCGGGCTCATAGCTGATTTTTAAGTCTTCTTTTCCTTCCGTGATCTCCCGGTGGATGGGCGCCGCGATACCGGCCAGTTCCTCCAGGAAGGCTCTCCTCTCCTTCATCAGCTGCTCGCCGGCTTCCGCCAGCTTTTCGTCGTAAATATCCAGCAGCTTCCGAAGATCGGGCTTTTCCCGGACTTCCTTGAGCAAGGCGTTCCGCTGCATCAGGGTCCTTTTGTACTCGACCAGAAAGCGGGTATACAGGGGACTTAACTGGCAGAGCTCCACGTTCAGGAAGGTCCGGCGCTCCACGGGCGCGCTTTTGATGATCTTCAGGTCTTCCGGTGAGAAAAATACGACGTGGAGCTGTCCCAGAAGCTCCGAGACCCTGCTTAACGCAACGCCGCCTACGGCGGCTTCCTTGCCTTTGCTGCGGCTGATATGATAGTCCAGCCGCGTCGTAACGCCCCTTTTTTCCACAAAAAGCCTTACGTGCGCTTCCTCTTCGCCGAAAGCAATGATCTCCCGGTCCTTGCTGCTGCGGTGGGATGAGGTCGTAGCGCAGGCATATATGGCTTCGAGTAAATTGGTTTTTCCCTGGGCGTTGTCCCCGAAAAACAGATTCGTTCCGGGGGAAAGATCCAGCTGAAGTGATCCGTAGTTCCGGTAGTTTTTCAGTTCAACGGATCTTACCTGCATGTGAGCGTTACACTCTTTCCTTCCATTTCTATGAGATCGCCGGGCACGCACTTCCGTCCGCGTCTGGTATCGACTTCGCCGTTGACCTTCACTTCTCCGTTCTGGATCCGTTCCTTCGCCTCGGCGCCGTTCTCCACCAAGCCCGCCAGTTTCAGGGCCTGCCCCAGCTTGATAAAACCGTCTCTGATCGCAACTTCCATACTTTTTTCTTTTTCCACCCCTGACGCTGCTTCCTGCGGCATACCGCGTTCTTTCCGCCGCGCTTCATACCGAGCTTTTTATTTGCGCCTCATTCTTTCCGCCTCGCTGCCTCGATAAAACTTTTGAGAACGCGTGCCCTGCTATGCAGGCCCCGCTACCTCTCAGCCCGCTTCGGCGACCTTCCTGAATGCAAGATGAGCAGTCAGGTCGCCTCAAGGAGCGTTCGAAAAGTTTATTCGGACGCGAGGCGTAAAATAAATCTTACCTCGTCACGAAATTCACCGGCAGGATCAGGTAGATGTAGGTGCCCTCCTCGTCGCGGATAAAGCCCGGCGCCCGGGAATTCGTCAGATACAGCGTCACCTTCTCATCGCTGATGGCCCGCAGCGCATCGATCAGGAAACGCGGATTGAAGCCGATCATCAGATTGCTTCCTTCCTTCTCCACTTCCATCTCCTCCTTCATCGATCCGATGATCGAAGTCAGGCTCAGCGTCACGCTGCCGTTCTTGATGTTCAGGATCAGCGGCTTCTTATCCGACTCGCGCACCAGGATCACCGAACGTTCGATGCAGTTTAAGAGGCGCTTGCGGTTGAAGACCAGTTTCGTCTCGTAATTGTCCGTGATCATCTGGTCGATGCGGAAATATTCGCCTTCTATCAGGCGGCTCACCACGGTCGTTCCCTCAAACGCGAACAGGATGTGGTTCTTTCCGATATAGATGTTCACCATCTTCGTGGCATCGCCCGTGATGATGCGGCTTAAATCGTTCAGCGTCTTGCCCGGAACGATGACCGAAACGGGGTTTACCGCCTCGTGATTGTTCATCACGCTGTAGCGGATCGCGATCCGGTGCCCGTCCAGCGCGGCGACCCGGAGCGTATTCCCCTTGATCTCGAAAAGCTCGCCGGTCATCATCTTGTTGTTTTCATTCGCCGCGATCGAGAAGATGGTCTGCTCGATGATCTCCTTTAAGGTAAGCTGCGAGATCACGACCGGGATTCCCTTGTTGATGGAAGGCATGCCGATGAAATCGTCCCCGTTTTTGCCGGACATCGTGAAATACGCGTCCGCAGAGGTGATCTCCACCTGCAGATTGCTGTCCACCTTAATGTGGATCTCCTCCTCCGGCAGATTGCGGATAATATCGGAAAACAGCTTGGCGTCCAGCGCGACGGTCCCTTCGGAAATGATGGTGCCGCCGGTCTCCGAACGGATGGCCATCTCCATATCGTTTGCCATCAGCGTAACGATGCCGTTCTTCGCTTCCAGCAGCAGGCATTCCAGGATCGGAAGGGAGGTGCGGGTCGGCACAGCCTTCAGGGTCGTGTTGATCGCCTGCATCAGTTTCGATTTCGAGAAGAAAAGGTCTAACATAACAACTCCTTTTTATGGTGACGTAGTATTTATAGTTATAAGGGCTGTAGAATTGTTGAAAGCCCGTTTTTTCCCAGCAGCCGTCCCGTTTTTCGCCTTGGATAAGGCAGTTGAGGAGCCTTTGAAAGGCCGGGGATAAGGGTCTGTTTTTCCACTGCCCCGGAAGGGGGCTGAAAAGCCTTGAAATTTATCCGCCTCTTTTCCACGGGAAACGGTGGATATCAGGGTTTGATCTTCTTGCGCAGGACCTCCATGACGCTGCGCAGGGATTCGTCCGTCTGCAGCTGCTCTTCGATCTTCCGCTTGCCGTACAGAACGGTGGTATGATCCCTTCCGCCCAGAAACTGGCCGATGTATTTGAGCGGGGTCTGGGTCAGATCCTTGGCCAGGTACATTACGATCTGGCGCGGGAAGACGATCTCGGCGTCCTTTTTCTTGGAAATGATGTCCGCCGTCCGGATGCCGAAGTGGTCGGAAACAACCTCTAATATATAAGGAAGCGTGATCTCGCGCGGCGCGTCCGGATTGATTTGGTCGCGCAGGGCTTCCTCGGCCAGCTCCAGCGTGATGGGCCGCACCGTGACGCGGGATAAGGCGACGATCTTGGTCAGGGCGCCCTCCAGCTCCCGGATATTGGATTTGATATTGCTGGCGATGTACTTGACGACTTCGTTGTCGATGTTGTAGCCGGCGATCTCCTCTTTTTTGCGCAGGATCGCCATGCGGGTCTCAAAATCCGGCAGGCCGATATCCGCGGTGAGGCCCTGTTCGAAGCGGGTGCGGAGCCGCTCCTCCAGGTCGTCGATCTCCTTCGGCACGCGGTCACTGGTGATCACGATCTGCTTGTTCTTTTCATACAGGGCGTTGAAGGTATGGAAAAGCTCTTCCTGCATGCCGAACTTTTTGGAAATGAACTGGATGTCGTCGATCAGCAGCACGTCCACGAAGCGGTATTTCTCGCGGAAATCCGTCATGGTCGTGTTGTTCTTGTTGGCGAGCGCGTCCACGTAGTCGTTCAGGAACTTTTCGCAGGTCACGTAAAGGACGCGGGCGTTCGGCCTTTCCTTTAAGATAAAGTGGGCGATGGACTGCATCAGGTGGGTCTTGCCCAGGCCGGCGCCGCCGTAGATATACAGCGGATTGTAGATCTCGCCGGGCGCCTCCGCCACGGCCAGGGAGGCGGCGTGCGCCAGCTTGTTGTTCTGGCCCACGACGAAGGAATCAAAGGTGTAGCGAGAGTTCAGATTGGCGATGCTGAATTCCCGGCGGGACACGGAGGGATCGTCCTCGCGGTCCTCCTCCCGCGTGGTGACGAATTTCAGCGTACAGCTGACGCCGGTGATCTCCTCCACGGCATAGCGCAGGAAAAAGGCATAGCGGGTCTCCACGAAGGACGCGGCATGGCTGTCCCCCGGAAAATAGATCGTCAGAACGTTTTTATTGCTTAAGGAAACCGGAATCAGCGGCAGGATCCAGGTCCGGTAGCTGACGTCCGTCAGGCCTCTGTCCTCCCGTACTTTTTCCAGAATATCGTCCCATTTACTCTTAATTAATGTAAACATAGCATACCTCACCGTATAAGGGCAAAATCCGACTTATACAACTGTAATATAGCAAAAAAGGCCTGAAAATTCAAGAAGAAAATGATCCGGAAGGTGGAAATAATCAATCTGAACAGGTCAAATGTGGAATATTTCGGGCAGGTTTTTCACATTCCGCGGCAGTTATACACTGCCAAAAGAACAGTCATCCACAATTCCGGAAACGCTAAAGCCTCAAAAAATGCGGAAATACGGGAAAATTTAAATAATTATCCACTTTGTCAACAGCGCCGGAAAACGGAAAGGTGTATAGAAAAAGGGATGTGCATCTATCCACAAAATATCCCCATTTTTCCCTCATTTTGGGGATATTGACTTTTTTCGGGCGCCGGAGGACGCCGTGAAAAAAGTGCTTGACGGAGAAGAAACTTTTCCTTATAATACCTACTGCGTTTTACTAAAAAACGAGGAGGTAAGTTGCCATGAAAATGACGTTTCAGCCCAAGAGAGTCTCTGATAAAAGAGTCCACGGTTTCCGGGCGAGAATGAAAACGGCCAGCGGCAGAAAAGTATTATCCGCCCGCAGAGCAAAAGGCAGAAAAGCTATTTCGTTTTAGGCCGCGCTAAGTGGTCTATTTTTTACGGAAATGGGCGCTTTTAAGCCAATGGAGACGCTGAAGAAAACAGCGGAGTTTGCCGAAGTCTATGAAAAAGGAAAGGCTTACGGCTCGAAACTCCTGGTCCTGTATGTTTTGAATCCGGAAAAGGACCGGGAAGAAGGCCGATTGGGAATATCGGTCAGCAAAAAGGTCGGCAACAGCGTGGTGAGACACCGCCTCCGCCGGCTGATAAAGGAAAGCTTCCGCCTTCAGAAATCGAAATGGGCAGCAAGGGATTACGTTGTGGTTGCCCGAAAGGAAGCCGCCGGGAAGAGTTATGCGGAAATCGAAGAAACGCTCTTCTGTCTCGGCAACAGATCGAACAGTTTGGCTAAGGGTGAGAACCGATGAAACGCTTGCTGATGTCTCTTGTGCGATTCTATCAGAAAAGGATCTCGCCCTTAAAACCCTCCGGAACCTGCAAGTATATTCCGACCTGTTCCCAGTACGCGCTGGAGGCGCTGGAACGGCACGGAGCTTTAAAAGGAAGTATTCTGGCAATCTGGAGAGTATTGCGCTGCAATCCCTTTTCGGAAGGGGGATATGATCCCGTCCCTGAAGTATGGCCGAAAAAAAGGTAAGCGCTGGAGGAAAAAATGTATTATCTATTGTTAAGTACAGCGGAGACGGCGACGAGATCCACGAAATTCTTCTATGAAGACTGGATCATCGTAAAGCCTTTTATCTGGCTGTTCAGTCAGTGCATGAACGGTATCATGTTCGTACTGGACAAGGTCGGCATTTACAATATTGCCCTCTGTATCGTTCTTTTCACCATTCTGACCAAGTTCCTGCTGCTGCCCATGACCGTCAAGCAGCAGAAAACCATGCGGATCCAGAGCATCATGAATCCGGAGATCCAGGCCCTGCAGAAAAAGTACGCCGGCAAGACGGACACCCTCTCCCGCCAGAAAATGATGGAGGAGCAGCAGGCGATCCAGCAGAAATACGGCGTATCCATGTTCGGCGGCTGCCTGCCGACCCTGATCCAGATGCCGATCCTCTTCGCCCTGTACCCGGTCATCTACCGTATGGAAGAATACGTTAAGTATCTGGGTACGCTGGAAAGCAAGCTGAGCGCCGAGCAGTATACCCGCATGTGGCAGCTCTTCGACCTGAATCTGAAGGATGCGCCGAAACAGGCGGCGGGCTTCCCGCTCTCCTGGTCCGTCCTGATCCCGCTTCTGGTCGCCGGCTCGCAGTACCTGCAGACCAAGCTGATGACGTCACGTCAGCAGACGAACAACAACAGCGACAATCCGATGGGCAGCTCCATGAAGATGATGAATATCATCATGCCGCTCATGCTCGGCTTCATGGCGATCTCCTTCCCTGCTTTCCTGGGCCTGTACTGGCTGGTGCAGTCCCTGGTCATGCTGGTGCAGCAGATCATGATCAACAAGGCGCTGGATAAGAAGACGAACGAGGAACTGATCAAAGAAAACATAGAAAAAGCCAATAAAAAGCGCGCCCGCAAGGGTCAGCCGCCGATCTCGGACAAGGCCAGCATCTCGACCCGCAATCTGGACCGCCTGAACGCACGCGGCCAGGATCTGACGTCGCAGGAAGAAAAAGAAGCCAAAATGAAGGCGGCAACGGAATATTATCAGAGCCGCTCGGCCGCGCCGGGTTCCCTGGCAGCCAAGGCCAACATGGTCCGGGATTACAACGAAAGGAACAAAAAGTAAGAAAAACCTATGAAACAGGAAATCTTTAACGGAAAAACGGTGGATGACGCCATCAATAAAGCGATCATGGAGCTTCGGGTGTCCAGCGATCAGCTCGGCTACGAAGTGATAGACAAAGGTTCCAACGGGATTTTAGGCATCGGCGCCCGTCCGGCGACGATCAAGGCCTGGGCGCTGGCGCAGGGCGCGGAGGATATCGCCCGGGAGTTTTTAACCAACGTTTTTGAAACCATGGGCCTGGAAGTGGACGTGATCTCCGAATACAACGAGGAGGAACGGACCATTTCCCTGGATCTGCAGGGCGAAAACATGGGCATCCTGATCGGCAAACGCGGCCAGACGCTGGATTCCCTTCAGTATCTGACCAGCCTGGTGGTCAACAAAGGCAGCGAGGAATACATCCGCGTGAAGCTGGATATCGAGAACTACCGCGAAAGACGCGAGGATTCGCTGGAAAATCTGGCCCGCAGCTGTGCGGCCAAGGTCAAAAAGACCAGACGGCCCGTGGTGCTGGAGCCGATGAACCCCTACGAGCGCCGGATCATCCATTCCTGCCTGCAGAACGACCGGAACGTGGTGACCTCCAGCGAGGGCGAGGAACCTTACCGGCACGTCGTCATTTCCTTAAAGCGCTACAACAAGGACAAGAAAACCGAAAAAGCGCCGGAGGAGGAGTAAGATACCGGAAAAGCGGGGCGCTTCGCCCCGCTTTTTTGAAGGAGTTTCTATGGAATTCGATACTATTGCCGCGATCTCTACGGGCCTGGTGCCCGGCGGGATCGGGATCGTTCGGGTCAGCGGGCCCCGGGCTGTCGCGGTCTGCGAGCCGCTGGTCAGGCTCCGGAAGGGAGCGTTAAGCGGGTCAGCGGCCAATCATTTATATTACGGAAAGATCACGGACGGGGAAACGGTGCTGGACGAGGCGCTGATCGCTGTCTTAAAGGCGCCGCACAGCTATACGGCGGAGGATACGGTGGAGCTGCAGTGCCACGGCGGCCCCTACGTCTTAAACCGGGTGCTGGAGGCGGTCTTAAAAGCCGGCGCCAGACTGGCGGAGCCGGGCGAGTTTACCAAACGGGCCTTCTTAAACGGCCGTCTGGACTTAAGCGAAGCCGAAGCCGTGATGGATCTGATCTCCTCTCACACCGAGCTGGCCCGCGAGACCGCCTTAAAGCAGCTGCAGGGCGCGCATTCCGAAAAGATCCGCGCCATGCGGGCGGTAATACTGGAGAAAACGGCCTATCTGGAGGCGGCGCTGGACGACCCGGAGCACTATGAGCTGGAAGGCTTTGCCGACGAGGTCTCTTCTGCGGCAAAAGCGCTGCGGGATGAGATCCAGGGGATGCTGCGCCTGGCCGATAACGGCAGGCTTCTGACCGAGGGCGTCAGGACCGCTATCATCGGCTGCCCGAACGTGGGCAAATCTTCTCTTCTCAACCGGCTTTTAGGCTTCGAGCGGGCGATCGTGACGCAGATCCCGGGTACGACGCGGGATACGATCGAGGAAAGCGTCCGCTTCGGGGACCTGGTTCTCAGGCTGTCGGATACCGCCGGGATCCGGGAAAGCGAGGACACCGTGGAGCGCATCGGGATCGGCCGCGCCCGGGAAGCCATCCGGGAGGCGGAGCTGATCCTGCTGTTAACGGACGGATCAAAGCCGTTTTCGAAAGACGACGAGGCACTGCTGGCTCTCTGCGGGGGCAAAAAGTGCCTGCTTCTGCTCAATAAGGCGGATCTGGGGCTGGCGGAAACGCCGGAAAGCCTCGAAAAACGTCTGAAACTGCCCTGCTTTGCGGTTTCGGCCTTAAGCGGCAGCGGCCTGGACGCGGTCCTGGAAAAGATACGGGAACTCTTCTGTCTCTCCGAGATCCGCCAGCAGCCGCTGATCGTGACGAATATAAGGCACAAGGAGCTGCTGCGGCAGGCGGAGCGCTCGCTCTCGTGCGTGCTTGACACGGTCGAAGCCGGCGCGCCGGAGGATCTTCTGACCATCGATCTGATGGACGCCTACCGCGCGCTGGGACAGATCCTGGGCGAAGAGGTCGAGGAAGACCTGATCAACGAGATCTTCGGAAAGTTCTGCATGGGGAAATAAACGATGCCGACGGGAAAGAAAATCGAAAACACGGAAAAAGCGGACGTTCTGGTGGTCGGCGCGGGCCATGCGGGCTGCGAGGCGGCGCTGGCGGCAGCCAGGCTCGGCTGCGAAACGGTCCTTTTCACGGTCAGCGTGGATTCCATCGCCATGATGCCCTGCAATCCGAATATCGGCGGCACCTCCAAGGGCCATCTGGTCCGGGAGGTAGATGCCTTAGGCGGTGAAATGGGCCGCAACATCGATAAAAGCTACATTCAGAGCAAGATGCTGAACGAGTCCAAGGGCCCGGCGGTCCATTCCCTGCGCGCGCAGGCGGACAAGCGGGACTATTCCCAGAAAATGCGGGAAACGCTGGAAAAAACCGAGCACTTAAGGATCCGGCAGGCCGAGGTCGCAAAGATCCTCGTGGAGGACGGAAAGATCATCGGGGCGGAAACGGTCAGCGGCAAGAAATATTTGGCGCCGGCCGTGATCCTCTGCACGGGCACCTACCTAAACGCCCGCTGCGTGTACGGCGAAGTCAGCGAGGAAACCGGTCCGAACGGTTTAAAGCGGGCTACGCATCTCTCTGACTCCCTGCGCGAAAACGGCTTGAAGCTTTTGCGCTTCAAGACCGGGACGCCGGCCCGGATCGACGGGCGGACCGTGGATCTGTCCAAAATGGAGGAACAGAAAGGCGACGAAACGATCACGCCCTTCTCTTTCGAAAATAAAGAAAACGAAATAAAAAAGCAACAAATAAGCTGCTATTTGACTTATACAAACGAAAATACCCATAGAATAATAAGAGACAATATCGACCGCAGCCCTCTTTATTCGGGTGCGATCCGGGGAACGGGACCCCGCTACTGCCCTTCTATCGAGGACAAGGTGATGAAATTTCCGGATAAGGACCGGCATCAGCTCTTCATTGAGCCGGAAGGTCTTTACACGCACGAGCTGTATATTTCCGGGATGTCCAGCTCCCTGCCGGAGGACGTGCAGGAAGCCATGATCCGTACGGTGCCCGGCCTTGAGCAGGCCGTGATCGTCCGCAACGCCTACGCGATCATGTACGACTGCCTGGATCCGATGCAGCTGAAGGCCTCGCTGGAATGCAAGTTCATCCGGGGCCTGTTCAGCGCCGGCCAGAGCAACGGCAGTTCCGGCTATGAGGAGGCCGCCGCCCAGGGCTTGATCGCCGGCATCAATGCGGCGCGTATGGTCCATGGGCAGGAAGCGGTTGTCTTAAAGCGCTCGGAAGCCTATATCGGCGTGCTGATCGACGACCTGGTGACCAAGGAAAACACGGAACCCTACCGGATGATGACCTCCCGGGCCGAATACCGTCTTCTGCTGCGCCAGGACAACGCGGATCTGCGCCTGACGGAGCTGGGCCACGAGATCGGCCTCATCAGCGAGGAACGCTACCGGAAGCTGCTGGCGAAAAAGGACGCGATCGCGGCGGAGATCCGCCGCACGGAGCATACGGTGATCGCGCCGATGGAAAATGTACAGGCGCTGCTCTCCTCACACTTCAGCACGCCCTTAAAGTCCGGGATCACGCTGGCGGAGCTGATCCGCCGTCCGGAGCTGGGCTATCAGATCCTGGCGCCAGTCGATCCCGAACGGCCGGAACTTTCGGAGGATATCTGCGAGCAGGTCGAGATCTCGCTGAAATACGAAGGCTATATCGCCAGACAGGCCGCCCAGGTGGAGCATTTCCTGAAGCTGGAGCGCCGGCGCATCCCCGCGGAGCTGGATTATAACGACGTCGGCTCCTTACGGATCGAAGCCCGCCAGAAGCTTGAAAAGTTCCGCCCCGAAACACTTGGACAGGCGTCCCGGATCGCGGGCGTTTCCCCGGCCGACGTGGCGGTCCTGCAGGTCTATCTGGAAAAACATAAGAATGTTTCACGTGAAACATGATTTTCCGATTCGCTTCTTTACAAAACACCGAAAATATTTTACAATGCAGATGTTTCACGTGAAACATTCGGAGGATTATGGATCAAAACCGTGAATATCTGGAAAACGCCTTTGCCGGGCTCGGGATCCGTCTGGATCCCGGGCAGATTCAGGCGTTTGAACTGTATATGCAGCTGCTTCTGGAATGGAATGAGAAATTCAACCTCACGGCGATTACGAATCCGAAGGATATCGTGATCAAGCATTTCGCGGACAGCTGCGGGACCGTCGGCCATGAGATCACGGGCGGCGAAGGCCTTCTGGCGGATATCGGCAGCGGCGCCGGATTTCCCGGAATACCGCTCAAGATCCTGTGTCCGGATCTGACGGTCGTTCTGATGGATTCCCTCAAAAAACGGGTCGGATTCCTGGAAACCGTTATCGAGGCGCTGTCGCTCAAAAACATCTGCGCCGTGCACGGCCGCGCGGAGGATCTGGCCCGCGCCATGGAATTCCGCGAGCAGTTCGATTACGTTACGGCCCGCGCGGTGGCTTCGCTGCCGGTCCTTTCGGAATACTGCCTGCCGTTTGTCAAAACGGGCGGACTTTTTCTGGCGTATAAATCCGCCGGCGCCCGCGAAGAGGCGGAACAGGCGTCCGCGGGGATCCGCGTGCTGGGCGGCGGCCGTCCGAAGATCCGCGAGTACCTGCTGCCGGATTCGGACTATCGGCGCAGCGTCGTGATCATAGAAAAACGCAGGGAAACCCCGAAAAGCTTCCCGAGAAAGGCCGGAACGGCCGCCAAAAAGCCGCTGATCCGGGATCCGCAGAAGGATCTGAAGAAAAATACGGCAAAAACGAATTCAATCAGGTGAAAAATGAGTCGAATTATAGCAATTGCCAATCAAAAAGGCGGCGTCGGCAAAACGACGACGGTCATCAACCTTTCGGCCTGCCTGGCGGAGGCGGGGAAACGGGTGCTGACGGTGGACATGGATCCGCAGGGAAACAGCACCAGCGGACTCGGCCTGGACAAGGACCGGCTGGAGAACACCGTATATCAGCTGATGATCGGGGAATGCGCGGTACGTGACTGCATCTGCCGTTCCAGCATGAAAAACGTGGACGTTCTGCCCGCTACGGTCCATCTGGCCGGCGCCGAGGTGGAGCTGATCGGGGAGCAGGGAAGCCAGTATATCCTCAAAAGAGAGCTGGACCGGGTCCGGGACGGCTACGATTTCGTCCTGATCGACTGCCCGCCGTCCCTGAATCTGCTGACCATCAACGCCATGACGGCCGCCGATTCGGTTCTGGTCCCGATCCAGTGCGAATATTATGCGCTGGAGGGGCTGTCGCAGCTTTTATATACCATCGGACTGGTGCAGAAGAGCTTAAATCCGGGCCTGGCGATCGAGGGCGTGGTCTTTACGATGTACGATGCCCGGACCAATCTGTCGCTGCAGGTCGTGGACAACGTCAAGCAGTATCTGAAGCAGAAGATCTATAAAACGATCATTCCGCGGAACGTCAGGCTGGCGGAGGCGCCGAGTCACGGCCTGCCGATCATTCTGTACGATCCGCGCTCCGCAGGGGCGGAGAGTTACCGGAAACTGGCCAAAGAAGTGCTCGCTTACAACGGAAAAAAGTAATTTTCCCATAAAGACGGAAGAAGATAGGAAAAACAAGGAAAATGAACAGGAAAAACGCGCTCGGAAAGGGCTTATCGGCCTTAATTCCCTCTTACGGGGAGGAAAAAGTGGAAAAGGTTCCGGAAAATTACACGGAACCCAAAAAGTTATCCACATCTTCAAAGGAAAAAGTGGATAAATCGGTGGACAATTCGAACAAAGTTTTGCAGCTGCCGCTCTCCAAAGTAGAACCCCGGCAGAAGCAGCCGCGCTTTATTTTTGACGAAGGAGCCCTGACGGAGCTGGCGGAATCCATCCGGCAGCACGGCGTCCTGCAGCCGATCCTGGTCTGCGAAAAGGGCGATCATTACGAGATCGTGGCAGGAGAGAGACGCTGGCGGGCGGCCAAGCTGGCCGGTCTGACCAAGATTCCGGCGATCCTGGGCAGTTTTGACGAAAAAAAGGCCAACGAGCTGGCTCTTATCGAAAATATCCAGCGCGAAGACTTAAATCCGATCGAAGAAGCGCTTGCCTATAAGCAGCTGATCGACGAATACGGCTTAAAGCAGGACGAGCTGGCGCGGCGGATCGCCAAGAGCCGGACCGCGGTCACGAACAGCCTGCGTCTGTTAAAGCTGGACGAGCGGGTCCAGGCCATGCTGATGGACGGATCCTTAAGCGAAGGCCACGCCCGTACGCTGCTTGCCTTAAACGATAAGAAGCAGCAGAACGATCTGGCGCAGGAAATCCGGGACAAAGCGCTGAGCGTCCGTGAGACGGAGCGGCTGATCCGGCGGCTGGCCGCCAAAGAGGCCGAAAAGAAGGAACCCGCACCGGCCTGGCGCGACCAGACCGCTTACGACGAGCTGGTGATGTCGCTCAGGCGTTCGCTGGGCACCAAGGTTTCCATCCGACGGACCGAACAGGAAAAGGGCCAGCTTGTGATCGATTACTATTCGGTGGAAGAGCTGGAGCGCATCGCGGCCCTGCTGAAGAAATAAGGTTAATATAGGCAAGAAAACGACAATATTGCGTTATATTATTGGAAATATATTGTAAATATTTACCCTTCTGAGGACGGTACTATGGGAAGTAAAATCTTAAATGAGATCGGGATCGACAGCGGGCTGCTCCTGCTGATCCTTCTGTTTTTAGTCGTAATCTATACGGTGCTGATGATCTACTGGCTCATCCGTTCCGGGAAAATGTTCCAGCGATATGAAGTTTTCATGCGCGGCAAGGACGCGGCCTCGCTGGAGGACCTTCTGGCGCAGCTGACCTTCAAGATCGACAACCTGCAGAATCAGGATATGGCGAACAAGGACATGCTGCGCGTGATCAACCGGAACCTGGTAAACAGCTACCAGAAGACCGGCATCACGAAGTACAACGCCTTCGAGGGCATGGGCGGCATGGCGAGCTTCGCCCTGGCGCTGCTGGACCTTAACAATAACGGCTATATCATCAACGTGATCCATAGCCGCAGCAGCTGCTATACGTATTTAAAGGAGATCAAGAACGGCAGCTGCGAGGTGGCGCTCGGCGCGGAGGAAAAGTCCGCCCTGATGCAGGCTATGCGCAAGCGCGACCGCTTCTACGACAACGATGAAGAGGTCCTGGAAAGCTGAAACGATATAAAATGCCGTGAAAGACGGCCGACAAAAAAGAAACAGGTGACTGACCATGAACAGGGATGAAAAAAAGACGGGAGTTATGCAAAGCGTGCCGGCCGTGAAGATCAAAAAGCTGCTGACGGCCGCTTTGTTTTTGGCGGCGCTGGCGCTGATCGGGACCGCGGCCGCGCGGATCCTTCAGAAAGTGCCGGTAACGGGAGAGAAGAGCATTCTTTTTATCCGCGCGGAGGCTTCTCTGGAGGATGAATTTGAGGACGAAACGGTCTGCCCCGTCACGTACGGATCCGCGGACGGCGCGTACGAATGCGTCGTAAACTACGATTTTGAAGAGTGGGAGAGTCTGCCGGCGGATCACAGCTTCGAAGGCACGGTCTATCTTTTTGAAGACGGCCGCTACGCAGCCTTCGACCACGCGGCTTCGGAGGCGGAGCTCGCCGCCGCGCTAAGGGATCTGAACGCGGACGAGAGCCGGGAAGCCCTCGGCGCGGCCCTCGCGATAGCTCTTATGGCCGTCAGCCTGCTGGTCATGGCAGTCTGGGGGCGTTTTTTCACGGATTATGAACAAATCTGGTTCCTGTCGATCATGATCCTGGCCGGGATCATCTCCATTCTGTTCCCCGAGGAGGACGTCAACGGCGTAAAGGGCGTCGTCATCATGGCGCTGTACCTCGCTGATACCTTCCTGAATATCCTCTGCGAGCTGCTGATCTCCAAGCAGAGCAAGTGGAATTTCGTCGTTTCGATCTTCGTGGAGATCACCGAAATCGTGATCTGCCTGGTGCTGGCCTACCGCTTCGCGACGCTGGCTACGACCTTGTTCTTCTGGCTGCCGATCGATATCGTCAGCTTCATCAACTGGCATAAGCATCCGGACCGGGAAGAGGAGGATCTGACCAAAGTCCGCCGCCTGAGCGGCTTGACGAAGGCGCTGATCCTGCTCGGCATCGCGCTCTGGACCGTGGGCGTGGGATATCTGCTTTCCGGCCTCAATATTTCGACGGACTTTTTCGGCGGCAACACGACGCTGGCGGCCGTCGTCTGCTACCTGGATGCCTGCGCTTCGGCGGTGGGCGTCGTGAACGGCGTGCTGATCTTCCTGCGCTACCAGGAGCAGTGGCTCGCATGGATCGCGGAGGCCCTGCTGGAAGGCGTCATCAACGTCCTTTCCGGCCAGTACGTGCTGCTGGTCTTAAAAGCTGGGTACCTGACCAACTCCACCTACGGGTATATTAAGTGGCGGAAGTACATCGCGACGCACGAAAAAGAAGAGCAGAACCTCTTGTCGCTGTAAGAAAACGTTAAAAATCGCGGAAAACGTTAATGAAACGTTAATCTTTCCTCAAAGACCCGTTAATCAACGGGGGGTATACTCGGATCATCAAAAGCAAACGGCGGATGATCCGGCGGGAAAGGAAGATAAAATGGATAAGTTTGAAAAGGTCGAAAAGTTAGCGGTCAAGGCGGGGGTTTCCTACGAGGATGCGAGATGGGCCCTGGATGAGGCGAACGGCGATATGCTGGACGCGCTGATCCTTCTGGAGCGGATCGGCAAGACCGAGCCTCCGAAGAAGAGCAGCTATTCCACGCAGTACGAGGATCAGGCGGAATACGTTCCGGTGGACACGGCGAAGGCGATCGGCGACGGGAGCGGTTCTGCGAACGGAAAATTCAAGGATTTCTGCAAAAAGGTCTGGCACGAACTGTCGACGAATTTCCTGATCATCAAGCATCGCGGCGAGCTTTTCGCGAAGCTGCCGATCTGGGCGATGATCCTGCTGATCCTGGTGTTCTGGCACATCGGGCTGGTGCTGCTGATCGTGTCCCTGTTCTTCGGCTTCACCTATCAGTTCCAGGGTGAGGCGGACATGGAGGCGGCGAACCGGGTGATGTCGAAGGCGTCGGACGTTGCCGAGAAGGTGAAGGAAGAGATCAAGAAATAAATCGCTTGCCCTCCCCCGCCTGACGCGGGGGAGGGCGATTTGAGATATTACAAGAGGAGTGATGATCCCATGTCCGCACGGATATTAGTCGTAGAAGACGAAGAAAAGCTGGCGCGCTTTATCGAACTGGAGCTGATGCATGAGGGCTACGAAGTCGAAAAAGCCTTCGACGGCCGCAGCGCGCTCGCGCTGGCCCTGGAAGAGGACTTTGATCTGATCCTTCTGGACGTGATGCTGCCGCAGTTAAACGGCATGGAGGTCCTGCGGCGCCTGCAGCAGGAAAAGAAGGTCCCGGTGATCCTCTTAACGGCCCGCGACGCGGTCATGGACAAGGTCGCCGGCCTGGACGCCGGCGCCGTGGACTATATCACCAAGCCTTTTGCGATAGAAGAGCTGCTGGCGCGGATCCGCGTGGCCATGAAGCTCTCCGGCATGCAGAAACTGGCCCGCGAGGCCGAAAAAGCGGCCGCGCTGGCGAAGGAAAGCGCGCCCGAGGAAGGCGTGATGACCTGGGAGGCGCTGCGTTTTGACGAAAAGCGCCGCCGCGTCACCTACGCGGGGCAGGAGATCGAGCTCTCGAACCGCGAATTCCTGATGCTCGGCACGCTCCTTCAGAACCGGGACATCGTTCTTTCGCGGGAAACGCTGCTCGAAAAGGTCTGCGGCTACGACTATTACGGCGAAACGAATATCGTCGACGTGTACGTGCGGCATCTGCGCGCCAAGATCGACGAGAGCTTCGGCGTCAAAATGATCCAGACGGTACGGGGGACAGGCTATGTCATCCGATCAGAATACTAATTCGGCGGCGGCGGGCAGTACACAGGCCCGCCGCATGAGTTCCATCCGGCGGCGGCTTTCCGGCGCCTGGCTGAGGCACCGGCTGGGAGGTCTGTTCGGAAGAACGCTTTTTTTGCTGCTTCTGGTCCCGGTTTTGATCCTCGGGACCCTCGAATGGCGGGAGCTCGGCACCGTGCGCCTGAAAACGGAGCGCCGCATCGAGGCGGAGCGGAATACGGACGGGAAGATCACGCAGCTCAACTATACGGCGAAGCTGCCGGAATCGGAGCAGACGATAACGGTCGGGCTGCTGCCGGAGATGAGCGTCTTTCTGATCGCGGTCGGCGGCCTTTTCCTGCTGCGCCTGATCCTGCTTTTCGCCCTTGCCCTGCCGTCGTACAACGCGGACTTAAAGGAGATCTTAAAGCCGCTGGACGAGCTTGCGAAGAAGGCGGACGAGCTTTCGCGCCTCGAATTCGGGGAAAACAAGTATCAGCGCATCGAAAACGCCATCTCGCAGCTGGAGGCGGACGAATCCTCGCGCCTGTCCCTGGGTGACCGGGACCTGCTCGGCATCGAGGCGGCCATCAACAACCTGCTGGTGCGCATCCGTGAGAGCAACCGCCAGCAGGCGCGCTTCGTGAATGACGCCTCGCACGAGCTTAGGACGCCCATCGCGGTCATCAGCGGCTACGCGGACATGCTGGCGCGCTGGGGCAAGGATGACGAAAAGGTGCTGGACGAGGCTATTTCGGCCATCCGCACCGAATCCGCCCGCATGAAGCACCTGGTGGAGCAGCTGCTGTTTTTAGCGCGCGGCGACGCCGGCAGGACGCAGCTCGCGAAGGAGCCCGTAAAGCCGGACGAGCTGATGCGCGAAGCCTACGAAGAATCCGTCATGATCGACGAAAAGCATATCTACCGCTTCTCGCCGGGCCTGCCGGAGACGACGCTTGAGGCAGACCCCGGGCTCTTAAAGCAGGCGGTGCGGATCCTGCTGGACAACGCCGCCAAATATACGAAGGAGGGCGACGAGATCCTCCTCAGCACAGGGCTAAAGGACGGCCGCCCCTATCTGCAGGTGCAGGATACCGGCATCGGCATGGCGGAGGCGGACGTGCCGCACATGTTTGAGCGCTTTTACCGCGCGGACGAGGCCCGCAGCTTCGAGGGCACGGGTCTGGGCCTGTCCATCGCCAAGTGGATCGTGGACAAGCACGGCGGCTACTTCGAGATCACCTCGCGGGAGGAGATCGGGACAAGGATACGGATCGTGCTGTAAAAAACTCTGAATAATAATGTACTTACTTTCTTCAAATCTTGAAACATAACGGAATACCTGCTATTATTACAGTAAACATAGGCAAAAAATACAAAACGACCTATATTTTGTTAAATAATTATACCAATTACAGGTCAAAATATAGTTTTAGCCTATAATTACTTAAAAAGGGGAATCCATTATGGTCATAACTTATTCTGACTGTCTTGAAAGGTGGAAGTCAGATTACCAGATAAAAAAACAAATAGCAGACGGAAAACTGTACCAAATCGAGAAGGGCGTATATGCAGACACCCCGGATGTGTCAACACTGGCGCTCCTTTCCTCTAAATATCCTAAAGCGGTTTTTACTATGGACAGTGCTTTTTACTATCATGGACTGACAGATGTGATCCCGGATGAATATCATATCGCAACCGACAGGCATTCCATGCATCTCAGTGATAAGCGTATCCGGCAGTATTACATTCAATCGGATATTTTTGAAGTTGGCGTGACGACGATGACACGCCGTGATGCAACATTCAGGATCTACGACAGGGAAAGAATGCTGATTGAATTATTGCGTTATAAAAAAAAGCTGCCATTCGATTACTATAAAGAGATTCTCAGCAACTACAGAGACTTGGTTTATGAACTTGATATTGAACGAATACAGAAATATGCAGCCAGCTTTCCCCGACATAAAATGATTAGTGAAGCTTTGGATGCGGAGGTGTTCTGATGCCAACAATCAAAGAAATGATACAGAAGGCAAATGCTGATGGATATTACGATGAAAATGCAGAAGCTAAAGTCTGTCAGCTATTTTTTTCATAAGATCATTTTTCTCCTTTGTTTAAATTATGGGAGTTATCTTCCCAAGTTTGTTCTATCTCTATATTACCTTTTATAGATTCCCCTTCCGCCGAATGGTGTGCATCAATAAACTCTGCGATGCATAATCCGGCAAACAGCATGATCAGCGCGGCAGCCACAATGACAATAATCTTTTTAAGCCACTTCTGAAAGCGCACTTTTTCTGCAATTTCAAGCGCAGGCATGATTTCAATCTGGGTAGCAGCCATAGCCGCCGGTGTTCCGAAGCGCTCGACAATTTGATTGAAGCTCAGATTGGCGGCATCTGACAGCACGTCTTCTTTCAGCAACTTAATAATGCCCTGTGTTTGTTTTTTTGTTCCGGGCAGATATGTGGATACCTTCCTGAGATATTTGGTCAGGTCATTCATTTTCTTGAATATCCTCCTTTAGAATCAGGCGAATGCCTTGTATGACTTCGTCAAACTGCTTCTGAAGGAATTCCAGATACAGAAACCCCTTTTCTTCAAGGTGGTAGTAAATATGACGAAGGCGTGACGTGGCATATTGTTCATAGGAAGTAATAAATCCGCCTTCGAGCAGTTTATAAAGTATGGGATATAAAGACCCTTCCTGCGTTATATACTTCCCTGCACTCTGTTTTGCTGTTTCCTGAACCAGCTGATATCCGTACATATCTTTCTGTGAAAGGAGAGAAAGGATAATCAGCTGCAGAAAGCCGCGTTTGTAATTAATCGGTTCAAAATCCCCCATGTAGGTCACTCCTTGTGATTGTTAAATTAAAATAACACAATATTTTTTTGAAGTCAACTATTATGTTACAAGAATAGTTCTTGAAAAAGGCGGCCGCGTGTGTTATTCTATTCATGAACCTGTTTGTGAACGGTCTCAATCAAAGGCAATGTGGTTTACAACAAACACTATAAAACATGGAGGAGAAGTAGATACAATGAAAAAAGTGATAACCCAAATAAGTGTTTTAGTTGATCATTGCTATTGTAATGAGTATATGTATGCCCTGTAAGGTAGCTGCCTACGATCCTGATTTATTGACCTGCTGGTATTCTGACGGGTATAAAGTCGGCATGTGGATGAATACGCCCTCCTTCTCATATGAAACGTTAAGTGCACCAGCAAGCACCTTTTCCAATTACCTTTCCACGGCTTATTCCCATGCCTGGTTAAAATGGAAACAGGGCGGGAAGAATACTACGTATAATGGTTCCACTGGAGGAACAGGCGATATACACTGCATTGGAGGAACCTATACTGAAATATATGCTCAAACAAATTATCAGTTGGATCCAGGTAGCACGGCGGCAACTGCTTATACGTCTTATTTCCTTTCATATCTGGATTATAACGGAGCAACAAAAGAACTCCGCACGATTCAATCTGGGGTACGGATATATTTTGCAGAACATAATTATAGTTCAACGGAGGCAACAGACCGATATAAGAATACCATGATGCACGAGTTGGGCCATGCGCTTGGCTGGTTTGGACATGCATCGTCCGGTTGTATTATGTACGCTTATTCAAGTATGCTTACAGAGTTGTCATATAAAGATAAAGATCATATTAATCAGATCTACTAAGTAAATGGAGATATATTATATCAGAAAAATACGGAGGTTAACGAGTGATGAAAAAAATAATTGCGGTACTCATAATGCTTATCTGCGTTTTATCTGCCTGTACTTCACAAACAGAAAAGACGGTATCTCTTTATGACACAAAAACACATGTAGATGTGCAGATAATTGTTCGCACTCTCAACGAACTTTTAGAAACCTACCCGTTTGTGATTGAGGGGACCTGTCTGGAAAAGAATTGGGATAAGGAGCAATCTGCCTTTACGGCAAAAATTGAAGTGGAAAGAATCTATCAGGGGGAACTGTCCGAAAAGGTGATTTTTTACAAAAGTACATATGATGCTTTTCCGGAAGGGAAAAGGTTGTTCCTTTTCGCTCAGAAGTGGGAATCCGTTTTTACAGGAGAAGAATCCTTTACCGGTATCCCGTTGGTGGAAGGTACGCAGGGATACAGTTCAAAATATGTAGACGGCATTGAGGGCTATAACGAACAGCTGTTAGTACAGGAAATAGAACAGGGAATGAAAACGCATTCCTTCTCGGGACAGGCGGTGATCGGTGCCTACATTCATTCCGATGATGTTGAGACGATCGTGAAAGAATCCCCTTACGTAGCAGAAGTCCTGATAACATCAGTCAGGGAGGGGCTCGCAGATGACAGGGACAGAGCTGACGTGCTCCTGGTCAATGCGCTGAAAGGGGAGATGGCCGGCAGCTTTGAAGTCGTGGTGCCGAAAGGAAGCGTAAAGACGGGAGGCAGGTATATTTTGATGCTGGATAAGCCTTCCGAGACATCGGTGTTCTATATTGTTTCCTCTCGTAACAGTATTCACCTCTATAGCGCGGAAGAAGCAGAGCGTGTAATGAAGGGAATAAAAGACCGCCAATAGCCGACAATAAAGTGTATATACTGAAATACCTAACGGCGCATGCCTGCCGGCGGGATCTTCCCGCAGCAGGCATGCGTTTTTTGTGTGGCACAGGCACTTCTCCGGAATAACGATCCATGGTATAATATTATATTCAAAGACGACGGGCGCTTAAAACGATCTGCCGGGATCACATCAGCACCCGGACTGCAGTAAATGGTTGCAACAACGAAAAAAGAATGACAAAAACAAGGCAAAGAGATTCAACAAATCTTTAATAAGATAACTATGTATCTTTTTTGCACCTCCAGGTTGGTTGGCGGACCATTGGCGCCTGGAGGTTTTTCTTATTCTAACGCAAAAATGTTGGGAGAAATACCCACCCCAACATTTATTTATAAAACCTTTATTATACAACCAAATTTTTATAAAAAACCTCTTGACATATCAGGGTTACAGTTGTAAACTGAAGGTGGTTTATAGCTGTAGCCCTTTTGTAAACGGCAAAAAAGGGCAGAAAAAGATACAAAAATCTCAAAAGATTCAAGGAGAACGAAAGATGAGTCCTGTCAATGATACGTTACGGATCGGACCGGCAGAAAACGCCTTTGCTCAGATCGTTTGGGATCATGCGCCGGTCAGTTCGGGAGAGCTGGTAAAAATATGTAAAGAAAGGCTGCTCTGGGCAAAATCAACCACCTATACGGTCCTGCGGCGCCTGTGCGAAAAAGGGATCTTCCGCAATGAAGACGGGATGGTTGCCGTACTGATCAGCCGGGAAGCTTTTCAGGAGGCGCAGAGCGAACTGGTGGTAGCGGAGAGCTTCCGCGGATCCCTGCCGGCTTTTATTGCGGCTTTTACCGCGCGTAAAAAATTGAGTCAGGAGGAAATCGAGCAGATCCGGCGGATGATAGAAGACGCCGGAGAGGAGTCGCCGAAAGGAGGCCGATCATGAAAAATCTGTTTCTGATACTTTTAAACATCAGCCTTTCCGCCTCGGTCGTGGCGCTTTTCGTTATCTTGCTGCGCGCCGTCTTCCGGAAGGCGCCGCGCAGTCTGATTTGCGGCCTGTGGCTGCTGGTGGCGCTTCGGCTGTTGATTCCGGTGTTTCCGGAGAGCAGCTTCTCGCTGATTCCGAAGCAGCTGGGCGACGGCAGCATCGTCCGGGAAATAAGCGGTGAAACCGCAGAAAAACCTGATCAGATGGTCGTTTCGCAGAACAGCCCGTATCAGGAACCGTTTTGGACGCAGTACAATGCGTCGGGAAACAGGACGGATCCCCTGCCGGAACAGCCAGGCCAGGTTTCTTCCGCAGAAAAGCAGCCGGCGGCTCAAAATCCCGTGACAGAGCCGGGAAAAACAAAGGTGGAAATCCTGACGGCTCTGTCAGCAGTGTGGCTGGTCGGCGCGGGGCTGATGCTGCTGTATACGGTGTTCAGCTATCTGCACATCTGGAAACAGACAAGAACCGCCGTCTGGCAGGGCGAAAACGTCTTCCTTTGCGACGCGGCAGCCTCGCCTTTCCTTTTCGGGCTGTTCAGGCCCAGAATATACCTCCCCTTCGGGATGAAGGAAGAGGCGCGGGAGTGCGTGCTGGCGCATGAAAAGGCACACATCAGGCGGATGGATCCGTTCTGGAAGCTGCTGGGCTTCCTGCTGCTTGCGCTGCACTGGTTTAATCCGATCCTCTGGCTTTCCTTTGCCCTGTTCAGCCGGGATATCGAAAGAGCCTGCGACGAGCGGGTGATCCGGAACGCATCTCTGGAATACCGGAAGACGTATTCCGCCACGCTTTTGTCTGTCGGCGCGTTCTCACGGAGTCTGCGTGCCTGCCCCCTGGCTTTCGGCGGACTCAGTGTGATGAGCCGCATCCGGGCGGTCCTGAATTATCGGAAGCCGTCCTTCTGGCTGGTCTGTCTGCTGGCGGTGGGGATGATCGTTGTTTCGGCAGGCGCACTGACGAATCCCAAAGGAAATGAAGGGGAACAAATCCCGGCGGAGAGTGTTCCGGAAAGCACAGAGGCGCATCGGGTCTCTTCAGACGATGCAAATTCGCTCCCGGATGAAAGGGAAGCAAAAACAACACAAACACCGAGCGAATCTCTGCCGCAGTCCGATTCACCGATCATTACGATGTCGTATATACGGTATACCCCGGAAGAGGCTATGGCAAATGCCACGCATATTATTAATGCGAGGTACGAAAAAAAAGAAATATACGGGTGGCACGGATATCAAGGGTATTACTATGTTTTTGAGCCGGTAAGTATTATTAAAGGGACGCTGGAAGAGAGTGACAGAAAAAAGATAATTGTTGTTCCAATCATGGAAACGATTGATGACAATAATATTGATAAACAGGACCCGTTTGAACCCGGTACTCTATATTTACTCTGCCTTGAGAAACACAAAGGGGTTTATAGTGAATATAACAAATATTGTCAGTTGAGCAAATGGACGGTTTCAGAAAAGGATGAGGACTGGAATGATTATCAAAATAAAGCATTAGTGATTTCAAAAGACACAAATAGTACGCCAGATTATTATGGTACGCCCTATACAGAGTCCCAAAATGTGAAAGAAATAGCAGATTATGCCACCGCTGTTTTTGTAGTAAGGATAGATTCTGTCTTTACAGAAGGTTACATTAGCCCGACAACAGTATACAGATGTACGGTTACAAAGACCGTTCGCAACACACCGAACAACGGAGGCAAAATCCTGATAACGCTTTTTGACAATACTGTTCAAATCGGCGAAGAATACCTGATTCTTCTGGCAGAAGTCTCGGAAAGTTCAAAAATTTATGCCCTGGCAGCCAGAGAAAACGCGGTCTTTTCTCTGGAAGAAATCGCAGAGAATGCTGCTATTGCGGAGCTGTATGCACAGGCAGAAGAATATACAGCATCTGAATCCGGGACAACGGTCCCCGATCCGTAAGATAAGCGTATTTAGAATGAAAAAAAGAACGGTCTCATATCACAGAAAGAGAACATAAAGGACCAAATTTGCAGATGAATGCGCTTATACAGAAAAGAAATATCAAGACAAGGGGGATATAATGCGATTACAGAACATACTGTGGAAAAGACTTCCCCCATATTGCAGGGGGATGCTATGCAAAAAATAGAAAAATACAGAATTTGGCTTAAATGGAGGTTCTATATTGCATCACCGGGCGTTATTGTGTTTTTGTTAGGGTCTCTGTTATGGAACAAGTGGCTGGCTCTTGCAGGGCTGAATTTATTACTGGCGGCCAATATCGTCAAAATCTGTTTATGGCGCTGCCCCTGCTGTAATAAGCCGATCGGGTGGGTGCCAACCCTGCGAGGAAAATACCCGTATAAGTGTACCTATTATGGGCAGGAATTTATGCTGAAATAAAGGGGAAGAGAACAATGATTATGGGGTTAAAGAGGGGATAAAAAGGGTTCAGAATATAAGAAAATAAAGGCGCGAGTGCAAAGCATTGTGATGTTTTGCACTTTTTTATTCGGCGGAGGCAGACGGCCGCTATCGGCTGAATAAAAACGAGTTTGCGTGAGAAAAACACCTTGATAAACAGCCGATAAGGCGTTATACTTATCCTGTAAAGGAAAAGGAGTTGCATCATGGATTACACGTCGGTCAGAGAAACAGCAGAAAAATGGGGGATCACGGAACGGGTCGTCCGTGGATACTGCGCAGACGGAAGGATCGAGGGGGCCTATCTGAAGGGAAAAACCTGGAATATCCCGGAAAATGCAGAGAAACCGGCCCGAAAAGAAAGGCAGCGGCTGATCCCGGCAGATCTTCTCGGTCGGCTGCGGCTGGAAAAGGAGCAGGGAATATCCGGCGGGATCTATCATAAGATCCAGATCGAGATGACTTATAATTCAAATCATATGGAAGGCAGCTGCCTGACACACGAGCAGACACGGTTCATCTTTGAAACAAATACGGTCGGAGTAACGGACGGGGACGTCCGTGTGGACGATATCATAGAGACGGTAAACCATTTTCGCTGTATCGACGCCGTGATCGGGTGGGCGGAGCGTCCGCTTTCTGAAAATATGCTCAAACAGCTGCACCGGATGCTAAAAACCGAAACGGCGGACAGCCGGAAAAAATGGTTCGCCGTTGGAGAATACAAACGGGTAGTGAACGAGGTCGGCGGCCTGCCTACGGTTTCGCCCAGGGAGGTGCCGGCAAGAATGAAGGCGCTGATGGCAGACTATCGGTCTCTGCATAAGCCGGAACTGGATGATCTGCTGGAGTTTCATTACCGCTTTGAACGGATCCACCCCTTCCAGGACGGAAACGGCCGGATCGGGCGGCTGATCCTGTTGAAAGAATGCCTGAAAAACGGGATCGTTCCGTTTATCATAGAAGACGAGATGAAATGGTATTATTACCGCGGACTGCGCGAATGGGAAAAGGAGCGCGGTTTTCTGCGGGAGACCTGTCTGGCGGCGCAGGACCGCTTCCGGGCCTGGATGGAATATTTTGAACTGCATTGAGATATTCTCTTCTAAATCCGTAATATAAGGGTAAAAGACCCGGAAAGGAGGGCAGACGCTTGGAAGATAAGAAAATCGTAGACCTGTTCTTTGAGCGCTCGGAGCAGGGGATCGCCGAACTGTCGGAAAAATACGGCCCCCTCCTGAACAGAATCGCCGAAAACATCCTGGGCAGCCGGCAGGACGCCGAGGAGTGCGTGAACGACACGTATCTGGCCGTCTGGAACACGGTGCCGCCGAAGCGGCCGGACCCGCTCGTCAGCTACGTGTGCCGCATCGTCCGCAATCTGGCCCTCAAAAAGTACCACGCAAACACCGCGAAAAAGCGGAACAGCACGTACGACGTGGCGCTGGAGGAGATCGCGGACTGCTTCCCTGCCGCCGCTTCCGTGGAGGAGGCGCTGGAGGCGAAGGAGACGGCGGCCCTCATCAACGCTTTCCTGGAGACGCTGGACGAGGCGGGCCGGGTCCTGTTCGTGCGGCGCTGGTGGTATTCCGAGTCGATAGAGGCGCTGGCCGCGCTGTTTCAGACGAGCCGGCACAACGTTTCGGTGCGGCTGTCCCGCATCCGGAAGGCCCTGAAGAAGTACCTGGAAAAGGAGGGAGTATCCTTATGAAGAAAGAAAAAGTATCCGAAGTCATCTCGCAGATCGATGATAAATATATTGCGGAGGCGGCCGCCTTTGCGGGCGGGCAGGAGGCATCCGGCGTGCGTGCGGCGCAGGAAAATGCGGCCGGGAAAAAGCCGCTTCGCTTCCGTTTCGGACTGGCGGCGGCCTGTCTGGCGGCGGTGCTGCTGATCGGGACCGGCGCCTTTGCCATCCGCGCCGAAGCGAAGGAATATCACGCAGCCATCCTGTTTTTTGAGGAAAACGGCCTGTCCGCGGAAGGCCTTTCGCGCGCCGAGATCAAGGCGGTCTACCGGGATATCACCACGAAGAGCTTTACTTACGGCAAAACGGCCGAGGTGATAAAGCAGGCGGTTCCCGGCTTTGAGATCGCGCAGAAGGAGCCGACGCCCGAGGAGCTGGCCCTCGCATGGCAGCAGAAGACGCAGATCGTCGACGGGTTCGATCCCGCCGTCGATCCCCGCCTGGGGCCCGGCATCCGCTATATACGGGAGGAAGTGCACCGGGAGACCTGGAATGAACAGACCGGCAGCTTTGAAAAGAGCATCCTGAAATGCTACCGGGACCGGCAGCTCGTCTGGACGGCGGAATTTACGTTTTTCTGGGTGACCGGCTGCGAGCATCTTTCGGAAGGGACCGTGGTCTGGGGACAGACGCCCCCTTTGTCTTCCGCGCAGAAAAGACTTTTGTGGCTCGCTTTCGTGGATGAGAGCGGGAAGATCCTCTGGCAGCAGTGCTACGATCACGCTTTTACGGACGAGTATGCGGCAGCCGTGCTGGAAAACGACGACGGGACCTGGGCCGTCATCAGCCGGGGCGATCTGAAATTCGTGTGCCTCGTTACCGTGGACCGGAACGGGAAAGAGCTGAGCTTCCGAAAGACGGAAGTGGGCAATCTCGGGATCTGGAACGCGGCGCGGTTCGGGGACGGGTATATCCTGCATCTGGGCAGCTATATTGAAGGAGATTACGCGCACCTGTACCGGATGGACCGGGAGGGGAATCTGACCGAAAATTTCTTCTATGAGGGCGACGGCTGCACGTATCATATCGTGGATATGGCGGAGTTCGGTGGACAGGTGTATCTTTCCACCTATGCGGTGCCGGAGCAGAACGCGCCCGGCTTCGGACGCGAGGAGATCGCGGATATTCTGGAGTATGCTTTTAACAGGATGCAGGAAGGATGGGAACCCAACGACGCGTTAATGTTTTCCGACGAAGAACTGATCCGCCGCGTCCGGGACAACTATACGGCGGTCCTTCTGATCTGCGATCCGGAGGGCGGCGCGCCGCAGACCTTCTGGTCCGTGAACGGGTCCCGGGGCGGAAAGCTGGCCGCAAGCGACGGCGGGCAGTTGGAATGGGACGTGGAGAGCATCGTTTACGCGTTCTATTCGCCGGCGACCAGCGCGTTTTCCATCGGCGGCAGCTGCAGCGTGTTCCGCTACACCTTTAATGCGGAGGGCGGCCTGACCGGCCAGACGGAGACCGGAGAAACGGCGAGTTTTCAGAGATAAATAAAATTGTTGTAAGATTTTTCCTCTTTCCAACGAATTATAAACAGAAAGGATCCTTTTTTCGGAGGGCGCTATGCGGGAGCAGGAGCTCTTTAACCTGATACGGCAAGACCCGAACAGCGGCTTTGAAAAGCTGATGCGTGAGTACGGCGAGCTGGCGGCTTCCGTGGCGCGGGGCCTTCTGCTTCCGGCCGGATTGGATGAGGCGGACGTGGAGGACTGCCTGGCGGAAAGCCTGGTCGAACTGTACCGGAAACGGGACGGGCTGGATCCGGAAAAAGGGAGCCTGAAGGCGCTTTTCTGCAGTATCGCGCGGCACAAGGCACTGGATAAGCTCCGCAGCCGCCGGGAGAGCGTCCCGCTGGAATCGCTTCCGGAGCGGCCGGACGGGCTGTCTCTGGAGGAGCGCTTCGCTGAAGAGGATCTGCGCGAAAGAGTCCTGGCAGCGGTAAAGGCGCTGCCGGAGCCGGAGCGGGAGATCCTTCTGCGGAAGTACTATCTGGGGCAGAGCTCGAAGGAGATCGCCGAAAAGCTGGGATTGAAGCCCGGAACGGTGGACGTCAAGGCGCACCGCGCCGTGCGGATCCTGAAGGCCAGACTGGGGGAAGAGGAAAATGAGTGAAGAAAGAAAAGAGATCTGGGAGCTGCTTTCCGAAGAGGAAATGGCAGAGCTTCTGGAACCGATAAAAGAAAAAGCCCCGGAAAAGGCCTTCTCCGGCCGGGTGGCGGAAAAGGCGGCGGCGCTTCTGGAAACCTGGACGGCGAAAGAGCCGGCGGAAGTCCGGAAACCCGCAAGGGGGAAGGGGTCCCCCTTCTTGCGGTGGGCGATCCCGGCGGCCTGCCTGCTGCTGGCACTGGGCGGCCTGGTCCTCGGCCCGCAGACGTTTCCGAGCAGAAAGGAAACGGCGCAGACGACGGAAGCGCAGACCAAAACGCCGGAAACCGCCCTGAGCTACTACACGACGGTCCTCACCGCCTCTGAGGCGAAAATGACGGATGAGCCGACGCTGCAGGCGCCGCCGACGCAGCAGGGGAATGAACAAAATCCGTTGGAAGTGCTGGAAGAATCCGGGCAAACGTCCGCCTCTCCGGGGGTTCCGCCGATCAGTGTGAAATTTGAAAGCCGGGACGATATCAGGCTGCTTTTGTCCTTCGGACCGGAGCTGTCCGAGGAGGAAGCGCAGCAGTACAACGCTTCTCCGGGTCGGGGTGTGGATCGTGATTCTTACGAAAAGGTGTATGCCTGGCTGAAGGAAATGCCGCTGCCGGAAAGCGAAGAGTGGCTGACCTGGAACATGTATATCTACCCGGATCGGGGCCGGGAATACGCGTTTTTCGGCTTTGACGCCGGCAGAGGCTCTGTTTTCTGGGTCGGAATCGATCTTTCGGGAAGCGATCCGCAGGAAAAGCTGAAAGAAGCGGCGGATCGGAACGGATATCAGCTGGAAGCCGTGGAAAACCCGAACGTAGAAGCGCTGTATTACTGCCGCCCGGCACAGCAGTATTCGATAGAAATGTATTACGGGATCGTCGACGGATACTTTTTCTCGCTCAGATGCGCCCGCGCGGAAGAGGCGTATCGGAATCAGGTCGCCTCAACGCTGCACTTTATTAAAGCAGGGGAAATCGGGTCAGATTGATTCTTCCGGCTCCATCTCGCCCATGCGGGCGATGATGAGGCGGACGGGCGCGTCGGGGACGCCGGAAGCCGAGCAGAGCGTGAAGGGCCGGCGGTTTTCGCCTTCGATCAGGAAGGGCTCACCCTCTTTTAAGAGGAATTCACGCCGGTGCGGGCCGATCTGCGCGGAAAGCAGGGCGGAACCCTCCGCCACGTACAGCAGCGTATCGCGTATGCCCCGCTCCGGCAGGATCAGTTCGGGCGTTAGTCCGATCGAAAGCGTTTCCAGACGGCCGAAGGCCTTCCCTTTGCGCAGCATCAGGTTGAAATCCGTGCAGCAGCCGCGGGAAATGGTGGCGTCGGCGCCGTCGAAGCAGTGGACCCGGTAAGGGGGCAGATGGATCTCCGGGCCGCCGCTGTGGGCGATATGCATCTCACCTTTTAAGGTCGCGATGAAGCGGTAATAATCCGGCAGGGCCGTGAAGTCGGATTCCTCGTTCTCCACAGTGGCGGAGCTGATGCGCCAGAGGAAATTGCGGTCCGGATATTCCGCCTCACGGGGCCAGATCAGGTACTGGGTCGTGAAGCCGCCGGACCAGGCGGTGGTGCGGAAATCACAGGCAGGCACATGGAAAAAGCTCACCGGTTTATGATCCTCCGGCAGCAGTTCGACAGCGGCGATCTCCTCTTCGCGGAAGAGCCATTCTTCCATCTGAAGCATATCGTCCGTGAGGCCGAATTCAGATTCCATAAATTCCGCATCGTTAAAAAGGACTTCGCCTTCAAAGACGTCGCCGTTTTCGAAAAAAATACGCACGGATTTGTCGTCATAAACGGACAGCTTGTTCATACGCGCCTCCTGTAGTAGAATAAAAAAACAGGGTCAACCGGTGGAAATCAGATTTTTTCGTTGCGGGTGAGGTAATAGTAGCACAGACGGAACGAACGCGCAACATTTTTCGGATACGGGTTGTATTATATTCAGAGAAGGCAATTTTTAGAGACGGCGCCGTTCCGTCGGGACGGACGGAAAAAGAAAGGAGAGCAGCCGTGAAAAGAGTGATCGTATTTGTCATACTGGCCGCGCTGATGGTTTCGGCGGCGGTTTACGGAAAAAATAAAACGGAGGAGAAAGGCATGTCTCTGACAGGCGCTTTTGCGGCCGGTACGGAAAAAGACGTCTGGAAGGACGCAAGTCCGGAGACCAGCCTGCTCGGCTTCGGCTGGTTTGACGGCAGCGAAGGCCGCTTCGGTTACTATCATCAGTCCCGCTATACGATCCTGGAAGAGCTGAAAAGCGTTCCGGCCGTCCCGGCTTCGGATTTTACCGCGGAAAAGATGAGCTATCCGGTCTATGCGCTGCAGATCGGCGGGAAGGACGGCTTTGAGAGGTCTTACCTGTGGACGAACGGCTATCTGATCACGAAGGACGGATCGGCCTACTATTACAATTATGATTTTTCCAGGCTGAAGGCGAAGGATTTTGATTCCAGCGCGGGGGTGGGCCGCATTGCAAGCCTTTCGGAGCTGCCGAACGGCTACTACCTGACGCGGGTCCAGGAAAAGTGGGATCCCTCCCGTCTGACGGCGGATCAAGAGGTCAGGGAGCCGGAGGACGTGACGCTGACGGTCTCCTCCCGGCTCGTGCCGAATATCGTCCTGGAACTGAAAAACGAGGGACGGGCCAGCTGGATGTACGGGGAGGACTATGCCCTGCAGGTCTTTCTGAACGGTACCTGGTACAACGTCCCGGCCAACGGGATCCTGGCGTTTACCGCCATCGGCTACGGGCTGGAGCCGGGCGAAAGCCGGAAGATCAGCTGCTCGCTCACGCCTTTCGGGGATCTGCCGGCCGGCCGCTACCGGATCTGCAAGGGGATCATGAAGTCAGAGAACGGCCGCTGGGAGAGCTACCGGCTCACGGCGGAGTTCGGGCTGGGGAGCGGATCCGGAGAGGAGGTGCGGAAAACTGTTCCGCTTCTGTACGTCCTGTACGGAAACGCGCGGTACTGGATCGCGGCGGGCACCAGCTCCTGGTACTGGGTCGATGCAGACGGCAAAGGCCAGGGCAGGGAGGCCGACGGGCCGCATCCGCTGATGCAGGAAAACCTTGTGACCGTCACGGTGGAGGAAGAGGCCGAAATGACGCTTCTCTTTGACGAGAAGCCGGATGAAGTCCGGATCCTCTGCTGGGACAGCCGGTATCAGGGCGATGAGACGGCTGTTGAGGCTCACGCGCAGGAAATAGACGTTTCCGAGTACGGCTTCTTTGACGTTCCGGCCGGGAGATCCTATATCTATCTGGTCGAAGCCCGCTGGACGGCGGAAGATCCCGCGGAAACGCAGGGACCGCACGCGTCCGGAAGCGCTTATTACGGCTTTAAGACGGTCTGTCCGGCGGCGGAAGCGGAGCCGGCGGCGCAGGAGCCTCTCCCGGAAGGCGCCGTCGACGTGTGGGAAAACGAAAGCCTGAAAAACAGCGTGCTGACGTTCGCGTATTTTGACGGGAAAGAAGGCCGTCAGGGCTTCTTCCACCAGGACCGCTTCGAGATCTTAAAAACACTTAAGAGCACGCCCGCCTATCCGGCCGACGATTTTACGCCGGAAAAGATGACCTACCCGGTCTACGGCCTGGAAATGGGTTCCAGGGACGGGTTCGGGATCTCGTTTTTCTGGACGAACGGCTATCTGATCGCGAACGACGGGACGGCGTACCGCTTCGACTACGACTTTGAGCCGCTGACGAAGAAGGAGATGACGGCTGAAACTCCGGTTATTTGTGCGGCGCAGATCCCGGGCGGCTGGCAGCTGTTAAAAGATTCGGCGGGGCGGTGGATCCCGGAGCGGATGTATAAAAACGAGCCGCAGGCTCAGCCGGCGGACGTGAAGCTGTCCGTCACCGGCCGGGAGGGCGAAAGCCTGAAGCTGGAGCTGAAAAACAGCGGAAACAGGACCTGGATGTACGGAAGGGACTACTGGGTGGAGGTGAATCTGGACGGCGTCTGGTACAGCGTGCCGGTCAATTCGGCCCTGGGCCTGGCCTTTACGCTGGAAGGCTACACCCTGTCCGCCGGCGGGAGCGTGAAGATGAGCGCTTCACTGGAGGTTTTCGAGCCGCTGCCGGCGGGAAAATACCGGATCGGGAAGAGTATTCACAGCGAAACGGAGGACGGGACCGGACGGGAGTTCTGCTCGGTGTACGCGGAATTCACGGTTGAGTAAAACAGAGGCCTGTGATATGATAAAGGCGGGAATTGTCCCGCCTTTTTGCATGCCGGCGAAGGTTTTTGCGGCCGGCAGGGAAGATCCGCAGGACGGAGGCGGCTTATGGAACAGAAAAACAAAGGACTGGATATCAGCGCGAAGAGCTTTATCACGGCGATCGCGATCATTTTCGCGCTCATGGTCGTGACCTACGTCCTGACCTTCCTGATCCCGGGCGGCGAATACGCCCGGACCGTGGACGCGGAGGGGCATACGGTGATCGATACGGCGGCCGGCTTTAAAGAGGTGCAGGGCGGCCTTCCTTTCTGGAAATGGCTGCTTTCGCCCTTCCTGGTGCTCGGCGCGGAAGGTTCCGGCACCCTGATCGCGGTCCTGATCTTCCTGCTGGTGATCGGCGGGATCTTCAACGCGCTGGCGGTCTCCGGGCTCATGAACTACATGCTGGACAGGCTGGTCGCCCGTTTCGGCGCGGTGCGCGATAAGCTGATGGCCGTTCTGGTTTTCTTCTTTATGGCGATGGGGTCGCTCGTGGGCTCTTTTGAGGAGGTCATACCGCTGGTGCCGATCGTGGTGAGCCTGGCCATCGGCCTGGGCTGGGACGCGGTCACCGGCGTGGCGATGAGCCTGCTCGCGGTGGGCTGCGGCTTCGCGGCGGGCGTGGCGAACCCCTTTACCATCGGCGTGGCGCAGACGCTGGCGGGGCTGCCCATGTTCAGCGGCATCTGGCTGCGGCTTCTGTCCTTCGTCTGCATTTATTTCTTGCTGATAGGCTTCCTGCGGCTGTACGTCAGGAAGCTGCCCGGCGGCGCGTCGGTCCCGGCGGCGGCAAAGACGCATGTGGCGGATCCGAAGATGGACAGGGGCTTAAAGCTTTTTGCGATCATCCTCGGCGCCGGCATCCTGCTGGTCATCAGTTCCGGCTTCCTGCCGTTCTTAAGAGATTTCACGATGATCATCGTGGCGGTGATGTTCCTGGCGGCCGGCATTGCAGCGACGCTTGCCTCCGGCATGAGCTTAAAAGAGCTGGCGGCGGCCTTCGGAAAGGGGCTCGTCACCATCGCGCCGTCCATCCTGATGATCCTGATGGCTTCCTCCATCAAGTACATCATGACGGAGGGCAAGCTTCTAGACAGCCTGATCCATGCGGCGGTCGGCGCGGCGGGCTCGCTCTCCAAGCCGCTGCTGATACTCTTTATTTATCTGATCTGCCTGGTGATGAATTTCTTCATTTCCTCGGGCTCGGCGAAGGCCTTCCTGCTGATCCCGCTCATCATTCCGATCGCGCAGATCTTCGGCGTCAGCCCGCAGCTGTGCATCGTGGCCTTTGCCTTCGGCGACGGCTTCAGCAACGTGTTCTATCCGACGAACGCGGGGCTTTTGATCGCGCTGGGGCTGGCCGACGTGGGCTACGGCAAGTGGGCGAAGTTCTCGTGGAAGTTCCAGGCGCTGAACCTGGTCCTGACGGCGGGTCTTCTGCTGTTCGGCCTGGCGGTCGGGTACTGAGAAAAAACTGTATAAATGTTGACAGTAAAAGAGACCGCCTTAAAGCAAGGGGAGAGGAGAGGGGGCTGTTTAAGCGCTATGGGAAAGAAAAGTCCGCTGATTTTACGGAAATCACTTTTGCCGTTGTGTTTATTCCTGACAGATAAATAGAACAGGTTATGAAAGAAACAAGATCATAACCAAGATAAAAAACGTACGGTTTTTGGTTTTTTTTGCGTTTGCCGGCAGCAGATTTTTAGCTACCGGCTGTTTTTTTATACCGGCAAAGCTTCATTTTTTTCGAAAAATATTTGCCGGCACTTTCTTTTTATTTGACGCTTGCCGGATTTGTGTTATAATATTATGCGGCAGAGTAGGGCTGCTTGCTTTTGCTTTACTGAAAAAGATTCTGACGATTACAGAAAGGAAAAACGTATGAAGAATCGGCGTCAGAAAAGAGTATGGGCTTTGTGTCTGGCCGTTGTAATGACGGTCTCTGTGATGGGCTTTTCGGTCCCCCGCGTAAGAGCGGAAGAGCCGGCAGCCGGAGAAGCGGCGCAGGAAGAAAATAAGGCGCCGGGAGCGGAAAATCCGGAAGCGGAAACCACGGAAGCGCCCGCAGAACCGGCCGCGGAAGCGGATCCGAAGGCGGATGGTGCGGATGCGGAGGTCGAAGCCGTTATTGCAATGCTGAAGGGGATCGATTCTCTGCAGGAGATGCAGGATAAAAGGAAGACTTTTACGGTATCAGGCAAGCTTGATCCTTCCAGCGAAGCCAGCGTGGCCGAGCATCAGGCGGCACAGCAGGGTTATGCGGACTATCTGGCTGACATGAACCAAAAACGGGCGGCGGCGCAGGCGGCGTACGATGCTTTGAGCGACGATCAGAAGGCACAGCTGGATCCGGCTCTGGTCAAAAAGCTGACGGATACCCTTTCGAACAAGTTCAGCACGGCTTCCTATGAGATCGAGCCGAGTACGAACGAATACAACTATTCAATGGTCCAGATCGGAGCAAACTCATGGCTGTCCTATGAGCTGAGCCAGCATTCAACGATCGATTATGATATGCCGTGCATCCTGATCGTAACGGACTGCTCGGGCGATGCCACGAGCTTTACTCCGGACGGCCCCTACGTTTACGGGACGAACAACTACGAGCTGACCTACTGCTGCGACGAGCTGGAGCCTACGGCATTCAAGGCGCACTATAAGCGCGTCAATCTGGAGGACTGCAGTTACTTCAACTCCTATCAGGCCGGAAAGATCCGTGCGATCATCAGCCGCTCCTATCCTTTTGTAACCATGGATGCGATGAAAGCGGAGCTGATCGCCGCCGGCGTGGAAGGTGCCAAGGATCTCAATAAGTCCGACATCATCGCGGGCGTGCAGTTCGCGGTCTGGTATTTTTCCAACCGCATGGCCAACGACGGCCATCTGCATGATGATACGACCTACGGCTGGACGTGGAACGCGATTGCCTACGGTCTGATCGCTTCGGTCAATGATTACCGGAACGATCTCTGGTTCTGGTGGGATGCTAATCACGTCAAGTATCAGACCTACGAGCAGGACGCGTATGACAAGATCACGGCCCTTTTCAACTATCTCATCAATCTGCCCGGCGAAACGGCTTCGGATGACCAGCTTGTGATCTCTGACATCCGGATCACCCGCACGGATATGGTGCCCGGAAGCGACGACACCTACACGATAGGCCTCAACGTGATCTTAAATCACGGTGCCGGTGCCGACGATGCGGTCACGCTGACCGTTTCCGGCCCGAACGGCTCGGATTCCGTCCGCGTGTCCGGAGAGACCAGCTATCAGATGAGTATCACGGCGAAATACGGCGACACGATCACGGTAAGCGCGGAAGGCACGCAGGAACTGAAAAAAGGCGTGTATTTCTATGAGCCGGAGGGCGGCTACGATGCTTCGCAGTCGCTGGTCGGCGTCGCGGAAGGCACCACAAAAGTCAAGGCGCAGGATTCCTTCGTTTTTGAACAGGATATCGAAGCCGGCATCCGCATCTATAAGACCGAAAAAGAGACCGGCAAACCGATCGAAGGGATCGTCTTTACGCTTTACACGGTACCCGAAGGACAGGACGTGAGCGGAACCCCGACCGAGGAGGAGATCGCAGCCTATGCCGTAGCGGCGAACAAGGCGGGCTCCGTGACTACGGATGAGTCCGGCTACGCAGCCATTACCCTGCAGCCCGGAACGTATCTTCTGATCGAGGAGCCGAACAACAAGGTCAAGGCGCCCGTTAATCCGATGTATGTGACCCTTCCGGTCTATGCGGAAGATGGGACGGTGACGGCGGACATCGCAGAGCTGCACCTTGAGAACGAGCCGGCCGACGAGCCGGGCTCCGTCTCCGTGCGCCTTGCGGTCACGAAGGAGATCAACGACTGGGGCGCGGCGGAGTCCTTCACCTTCAAGATGGCGGCTGACGGTGAAAATATGCCGATGCCGCAGGAAACGACGGCCGTCGCCACAAAGGCGGATCCGACGGCGCTCTTTGAGAAGATTACCTATTATGATGCGGGAATCTACACCTATACGATCACCGAGGTGAACGGCGGCGCGGACGGCGTCTCCTACGATACAACGTCTTATCCGGTCACGGTCACCGTGACGGAGGAGAAGATCTACGGCGAGCCGGAGAACCCGGGAGAGGACCCGCCGCAGATCGGACTCATCCTGCATGCGGAGGTAAAGTACGGCAACGCCGACAGCCTGACCGTCACCAATACCTTCGAGCCGGCGGAAGCCGTTCCGGAAGTGACGAAGGCTTTAACGGGCCGCGAGTGGACGGATGACGATTCCTTCACCTTCACGCTGGCGGCCGTCACCGAAGGCGCACCGCTGCCGGCGACGGTAACGGGCACGGCGACCAAGGCGCAGCCCAAGGTCAGCTTCGGCACGATCACGTTCAATAAGGCCGGGACCTACGAATATACGATCACCGAGACGGCCGGCAGCGCGGACGGCGTGGCCTACGATACGGCGGCGTACAGCGTCGTGATCACGGTCACGAAGGACGAAAACACGAACGCCTTAAGCACGACGGTTAAGTACGACGGCGCCGACAGCCTGACCGTCACCAACCCCTTCACGCCGGCGGAAGCCTCTCCGGAAGTGACCAAGGCCTTAACGGGCCGCGAATGGAAGGACGATGATTCCTTCACCTTCACGCTGGCGGCCGTGACCGAAGGCGCGCCGCTGCCGGCGACGGTAACGGGCACGGCGACCAAGGCGCAGCCCAAGGTCAGCTTCGGTACGATCACGTTTAATAAGGCCGGGACCTACGAATATACCATCACCGAGACCGCCGGCAGCATTCCGGGCGTGACTTACGATACGGCGGCGTACAGCGTCGTCGTCACGGTGGCGAAGGACGAAAACACGAACGCCTTAAGCGCGGCGGTCAAGTATGACGGCAGGGATTCCCTGACCGTGGAAAACAGCTACAAGGCGGAGCCGGTCTCGGTGGATCTCGGAGGCCGCAAATTCATCGAAGGCCAGCCGGAGGATACGCTCAGCTTCACCTTTATCTTAAAGGAAACGACCTCAGGCGCGGACTACAGCGACTCGGTCACGGTCAAAGGCGCAGGCGAAGCCGCCTTTAAGACGCTCAGCTTTGACAAGACGGGCGTCTACACCTTTGAGATCACGGAAGAAGCCGGCGGCGAAAAGGGCTGGACCTACGACAGCACCGTCTATACGGTCACGGTGACCGTGACGGACGACGGCTCCGGCCAGCTGGCTGCCTCCGTCGAGGGCTTAAAGAACAACAAGGCGGAATTCACCAACACCTACGTGCCGGAGACCACGCCGGAAGAGACCACTACGCCGGAGGAGACGACCCCCGAAGAGACCACCCCGGCGGAAACCACCCCCGAGGAGACTCTGCCGGAAGAAACCACGACCCCCGCCGAAACCACGCCGGCCGAAACGACGCCGACGGAGACCACGCCGCCGTATACGCCGGATACCGGCGAAAGCAACGATCTGGCGCGCTGGGGCATCGTGCTGGGCGCCTCCGCCGTCGTGGCGGTCCTGGTGCTGATCTTCCGCAAACGCTCGAACAAAGACGCGGACGCAGACCCGGATAAAGACCCGGAGGAAGATTCAGACAAGGATCCGGACAAAGAATAAGGGGATATTCGGGGCGGACTTGAAAAAAGACGGCATTATGTGCTAAAACTGTAGCGGAAAGGGAAGCCTTTCCGCAAAAGGAGTTGGCGTATGAAGAAAGATATCCTGATCGTGGGTGTTGCCGGCGGGTCCGGCAGCGGAAAAACCACCCTGACCAACAACCTGATCGCCCGTTTCGGAGACCAGGTGACGGTGGTGCATCACGACAATTACTATCGCTCGCATCACGATCTGACCTACGAGGAAAGAACGCATCTCAATTACGACTGCCCGGAGGCTTTCGAAAACGAGCTGATGATCGAGCAGCTGCAGCTTTTAAAAGAAGGCCGCAGCGTGGAATGCCCCATCTACGACTTCACGATCCACGACCGGAAGCCCGAGACCGTCACCATCGAACCGAAGCCGGTCATTTTAGTGGAGGGGATCCTGATCTTCGCGGAGCCGGAGCTGCTAAAGCAGATGGATATCAAGATCTTCGTGGACACGGACGCGGACATCCGCCTGGCCCGCCGGATCCGGCGGGACGTGGAAAAGCGCGGCCGCAGCATGCAGAGCGTACTGGATCAGTGGTGCGCGACCGTCAAGCCCATGTATGAGATGTACGTCGAGCCGACCAAAAAGAAGGCGGACGTCATCGTGCCGGAAGGCGGCCGGAACCAGGTGGCTCTGGAGATGCTCTTCGGGCGGCTGGAGCGGCACCTGAAACAGATCCGGGAAGACTGAGACCGGAAAAAGAGCGGAAAGGAGAAACGTATGGCTGATTACATCATCGCAACATCATCCACCTCGGACCTTCCGAGGACCTGGCTGGATGCGCATCAGGTCCCGTTCATCGCTTACAGTTACACCGTGGGCGATAAGGTCTATGAGGACGACTGCCGGGAGGAGAGCCGCGCGGCCGTTTACGCGGGCATGCGCAAAGGCGATCTTTTAAAGACCTCCATGATCAACGCCTTCGTTTATCACGAGTTCTTTGAAAAGCTGATGCAGACAGGGAAAAACGTGATCTTCCTGGATATGTCCGAGAAGATGTCCGCCTCCTTCCAGAACTGCGCGGAGGCGGCCCGTCGGATCAGGGAAGAGTTCCCGGGGCAGCAACTTTACGTGATGGATACGCGCTGCATCTCCGGCGGCCTGGGCCTTCTTGTGGACGAGATGGTCCGGCGCAAGGAAGCCGGCGCCTCCTTCGACGAGGTGATCGCCTGGGGCGAAGCGCACAAACTAAAAATCGCCCACCGCTTTACGGTGGACGATCTGAAATACCTGAAGATGGGCGGCCGCGTTTCCAATTCCGCCGCGCTGATCGGGCAGCTGCTGCAGATCAAGCCGGTGCTGTACGTGCCGGACCGCGGGACGCTGGACGTGGTCAAGAAGGCGCGGGGCCGCAAAGCTGCCTTAAAGGCCATCCGCGACGGGATCTTAAGCGACCTTTCGAAGATCGATCCCACCGGAACGGAGTTCCACATCCTGCACGCGGACTGTCTGGCGGACGCCGAATGGGTCCGCGACGAGGTGAAAGCGGCTTATCCGCAGGTCGGCCGGATCACCATCACGCAGCTGGGCGTGGTCATAGGCGCGCACTGCGGTCCGGGCCTGCTGACGGTCTTTTATCTCTGCAGCGGCCGGAATCCGGAATGATCCGGAGGATCAGTCCAGCTCAAGCCGCATGAGCACCGTTTCCTGCCAGCCGCTTAAGCGGGAGCGGAAGCCTCTGGGGTTTCTGCCGTATTCAACAAAACCGACGCTCTGATACAGCGAGTACGCCCGGGTGTTGGCCGCGACGACTTCCAGCTCCAGCTGGAGATAGCCGGCCGCCCGGGCGCATTCTATAGCGGACTCCGTGAGCGCTCGTCCGATGCCGAGCCCCCACCAGTCCTTGTCGATGCTGATGCCGAAGCCGGCCCGGTGTCTTGTTTTTTCGGCGTTGCGGATGCTGTCGACGCCCGCCGTTCCGGCGATGACGCCGCCGATATCGGCGACCAGCTCGACGTCCCGCGCGCTTTCCGTCTGCTTATTCAGATACGCTCCCTCCGCCTCGACGGTGAAGGTGCACTCCTCCGGATAGGTGGTCAGAAAGTCCGTCTGTCCGTGCGTTGACACAAAATTCGTTAAAACGGCCTGCGCATCTTGCGCAGTGCCGTTTCTTATGATACAGCTCGTTCCGTTTTTCAACGTGACCGTCCGCTGATACCGCATCGGCGTTCTCCTTTTTCCGGATCGTTTTTTGCAGGCGGCGCGTCAGCGCAGGCTGATCCTCGCGCCGGTGCAGCGCTCCTTCATGTAGTTGAAAACAAAATCAAAATCGCTGTCCTTAACGTAGACCTGATTGTGCTTCAGCAGAGTGTTGACCTTGATCAGGTGCTTGCGGCGGATGCCGGCGAGCCGCCGGACCTTATCGTAGCGGCAGGAAAGGCTGCCCCCGCCCAGCTGCATCATGCCGATGCCGGTCGTGGTCATATTGCCGGCGGCGCCGCCGACCAGCATGGTCAGGATGTTCAGCGCTTCGGCCTTTTCGTTCTTGATCTGGATGTGGGCGATCCACAGGTTGTCCATCTCGAACAGAACGGTGTATTTGCCGTTGTTGGCCTTGGTCACGATCCAGTAGGCCGGGATGGACAGCACGAAAAGGATGCCGCCGACGATCAGCAGGGTGATGGCGGCGTATTTGAGCCGCTCCAGGAAGGTCCCGTCGGTGAAGATGATCATCAGCAGGAAGGGCGCGACGGCGGCGATCAGCAGCGCCCGCCAGACTTCGAAGAGCAGGAAAAAGCTCTTCCGCATCGGAAGCTCGTAGATCCAGCGGTAGGTGCCGTCGTTGCAGAGCAGGACGTCGTCGGACTGGGCGGTGCTGCCGGCCTGGATGACGTTTCCGGCCTGTTGGGGGTTCTCTAAGTAAGGCATGGGTTCTCCTTTATTATCGTAGGGGGCCGCCGGCCGCGGCAGGCATCTGGTGATTTGAATATATAGGGAGATGCCTGCCGTGTCAAGGCATTTCGTTTATTTGCCCTTTTTTCCCCGTGCCTCGTAATCCTCCTCGATCTTTTCCTTCCAGTCTGCTTTCAGCGGCGCGCCGGCGCGGACGCGGCAGACGGCTTCGGAGACGACTTCGTAGTTGAGTGCGGTGCCGGTATGATCGCTGTTGTAGCGCACAGCCCGGTCGGCCCGGATGCCGAAGTGCGAAGCGGTGGTAACGGCGTCGATATTGGCGCCGAGGAAGAGGAATTCCCAGCCGTATTCTTCCTGCTGACGCTTCACCAGACGCTTCACTTCTTCGGCGGAGCAGCGGCGGCTGGCGTTTTCGAGGCCGTCCGTGGTGATGACGAAGAGTGTCCTGCCGGGTTTATCCTCCTCGCGGGCGTACTTGTGGACGTTTGCGATGTGCTTCACCGCGCCGCCGACGGCGTCCAGCAGGGCGGTGCAGCCGCGCACGTAGTACTGGCGGTCCGTCATGGGCTCGACCTTTTTTAAGTCGACACGGTCGTAGATGACGTCGCATTCGCTGTCAAAGAGGACGACGGAGACGAAGGCTTCGCCGGCTTCTTTTTTCTGCTTTTCGATGAGGGCGTTGAAGCCGCCGATGGTGTCGCTCTCTAAGCCGGCCATGGAGCCGCTGCGGTCTAAGATAAATACGAGTTCGGTCAGGTTCTTGTTCATGATGGGTCCTCCTTGTTGCTTTCTGCGGGAAGGATACCGGATCTATACGCCGCTCAGGTCAACTGCCGGTTGACAATTTTGACATTCGGCCGCTTCTGTGGTAGCATGAGAGCCATGAAAGACTATTATCAGATCCGGGGCATAAACCCCAAAAAGACGCCGCTGCAGCCGCTCGCGCAGTACTGCGCAGCCGCCGAGATAGCGGAAGAAGAAATCAAACAGCACGGGGAAGAGGCACGGGACTGCCTCGGTGCCTTCCTCGTTTTCCGGCTGTCCGAAGAAGCGAAGGCCTTAGGGCCGGCGTTTCCGGAAAACCTTACGGTATCGGACCTGATCTACGTGGGCGTAACGGGTCAGGACGGCGCGCTTTTGGCGGAACCGCTGCATGAAGAGGCAGAGGATATCTTCCGGGACGCGTATAAAAGCATCCTACGGGCCGTCGCGGAAACGGCTTTTCAGCACGGCCTCCGGGCGGGCTTCAACCGGCCGGGCGAGATGGCGGACCACTTGAGGGACGATATCGGCCTCTCGCTTTCGTCGCCGCTGGAGGTGCTGCTGCCGGCCCCGTTCTGGCAGCTGACGGGAAAGGACCTGCGGGAAAGCTACGGCGCGCTGGCGGAGGAGATCCGCGGCGAGCGGGAGCGCTATCTTCGGGATTCTCAGGCGGCGAAGGCCGCCCGGCTGGCGGAACTGGACGAAAAAGCAAAAGAAGTGCCCTACGAGGGCGAGATCGGAAAGTACTATTCGGGAGAAAAGCGGGCGGAGCTGGAGGCCCTGAAGGAGCGCTACAGCGCGGAGGAGATCGGACTTTTGTTCTACAGCAAAAAGATCCGCCTGTCTCCGGCCTTAAAGAAGCAGTATGCCTTGAGCCGGGAGCCGAAGCTGGAAAAGAGCGAGTATCGGACGGAATTCGTTCCGGCGTACCGCTGCGAAACGGACCGGGCGGCCTTCCGGACGCTGGCCAAAGCCTATGAGGCGGAGATCCGTGCGGACCGCGAGGCGGCGCAGGAGGAGGGCCGGGTCAAAAACCGGGAGAAAAACCTGCGCAAGAAGAGAAACGCGGCGGTCCGGACCGCCATCGTCAACTCCATCCCGGACAACTATATCGACCTGTTCCCGCTGGCGCGCGCCATGGAGCGGCACTTCGTGCTGCACATCGGGCCGACCAATTCCGGCAAGACGCACGACGCCGTCGAAGCCTTGAAGGCGGCGGAGAACGGGATCTACTTAGGCCCGCTGCGCTTGCTCGCCTTCGAGCAGTACGAAGCCTTAAACGAGGCGGGCTTCCCCTGCAGCCTCGTGACCGGCGAGGAAAGAATAGAGGACCCGTGGGCGCGCTATCAGGCTTCGACCATCGAGATGCTGAACACACGGAACGAATATGAGGTCGCCGTCATCGACGAGGCGCAGATGATCGGCGATCCGGACCGGGGCGGCGCCTGGACCAGCGCCATCCTGGGCGTGTGCGCGAAGGAGATCCACGTCTGCGCGGCGCCGATCGCGAAAAAACTGCTGATCCGCCTGATCCGCGACTGCGGAGACAGCTACACGGTGGTGGAGCATCACCGCATGACGCCCTTAAAGCTCGAACGGGAGCCGTTCTCCCTGGAGGAGGACGTGCAGCCGGGGGACGCACTGATCGTATTTTCGAAGAAAAGCGTGCACGCGGTCGGGGCTTTCCTGCAGCGGCACGGCCTGCGCTGCAGCGTCATCTACGGCGCCCTGCCCTACGACGTGCGCCGGGAGCAGGCGAGGCTCTTTGCCCGCGGGGAGAACGAGGTGGTGGTCGCGACGGACGCCATCGGCATGGGCATGAACCTGCCCATCCGCCGCGTGGTGTTCCTGGAGCAGGAAAAGTACGACGGTATCTCGGTGCGGGAGCTGAAGGCGGAGGAGGTCAAGCAGATAGCAGGCCGGGCGGGCCGCTACGGGATCTATCCGGAGGGACTCGTCAATTCGACCGAGCCGAAAAATCCCATCCGGGCCGGTCTGGAAAGCCGCAGCGAGACGGTGCATGAAGCCGTGATCGACTTCCCGGAATCGCTGCTTGGCGTGAACGCGCCGCTGTCGGAGATCATCGAACGCTGGGCGCAGCTGGAGATCAAGCCCGGCTACACGCGGGCGGATCCGGTGCGGATGTTAAAGCTCTGCCGGATGATCGAGCCTTTATCGGAGGACAAGCGTTTCCTTTACGACTGCATCAGCATGACTTTTGACGAAGAGTCGGCGGATCTTCTGCAGATCTGGCGCGTCATGTGCGCGAAGGAAGCGGCGGGAGAGGTGTACGGCGTGGAGAACGCCCTGCCGGGAGAGAAGTGGATAGACGATACCGACAACTTAAGCGAGCTGGAGGAGGCCTTCCGGCTCTGCGACCTTCTGTTCGGCTACTGCGAGAAGTTCGACCACACCGAATGGCGCGGGGAGATCATGCGCAGAAAAAACAGGATCTCCGCGAAAATGACGGAGATCCTGGCGAGACAGTCGCTGCACGGCAGACGCTGCGCGGTCTGCGGGAAGGCTCTGCCCTGGAACGTGCCTTTCGGCCTGTGCGAGAGCTGTTTCAGGAACGGCCGGGGCCGGACGTTCGTCGGAAAGAGAAGCGCTATGCGGGGAGACCGGTCTTCAAGGGGGGAAGGCCGCAGTCGAAAAGAAGATCGGAA
>JAEEGI010001454.1_pt1 | contig 59052 bp, 31 predicted proteins | sample 8958751 | NCBI WGS metagenome assembly JAEEGI01 (sample SAMN16246545, study PRJNA631951) | gut metagenome | biome: gut microbiome; feature: rumen; material: KS-attached | host: Bos | place: Iran: Karaj | collected 2018-10
CCTCGTAGAAGTTCAAGTTATTGATGACAGTGTTGTTGACAAACTGAACATCAACGCTCTGGTAGAAGTACACGGAGCCGGCATAACCGTCATGCTTGATGGAACGGTTGTTGGCGATGATGTTACCGACGAACTTGGCGTGGGTCGGATTGGCGCGGCTCTGGCCGTCCTCGACGCAGACACCGGCGGCATGGCCGTTGGCCACGTTGTTCACGATGACGCAGTCGTAGACGGTGATGTCTGAAGACTGGTCGTCCTCACGGGTGTTGATGGTTCCGCGGTCCGCCTCATTGTGGTGGATGTAGCAGTGATGGACCGTGACAGGGCCACCGGAGACGCGGATGGCGCTACCATGACCGGAGAGGCAGAGGCAGTTGCGGATCTCGAAGTAGGAGATCTCGACGGAACCCTGGAGAGGCATATCGGAAATAGGACTCTCACCGCAATAGAAACCACGGTTGACACCACCACCGTCAATGACGGTAAGGTTGTCCCAGCTCTGCTCGGTGAAGTCGGCGTTCCAACCTCCGGAGACACTCTTGTTCTTGTTCTTGTCGTCGAACACGATGGTGCCGTTGAACACGGCGCCACCGGCGACACGAACCTCCTGGAACTCCTTGGCGTTGTCGATAGCGGCCTGGAGATCCTCACCAGCCTTAACATACACTGGAGGAACGAGACCAAGAGGGTTGGAATAAACCCTGTCACCCTCAGTTGACTCGACATAAGACCAAACGAAATAGTCAGTTCCCTCAGCGAGACCAGTGATCTCACCCTTGTTGATACCGGCGATCGGAGCGCCGCTCTGAGGAACGACCTTTCCTGAAGAACGATCATTTGCCGTGTTATAGATAAGCCCCCAACTGGCATAGTCGTCGATATTCTTGGTGTTGAGAGTAACATCAATATCGGCAGATCCGAGTCCCTGGCTTGCCAGGGAGGAGGAAACAGTGGCGTCAAGACCGTGAGCCCTCTGGTTCACGATAGCCTTGTCCTTCGAGCCGGCGATGGTGAACTCAGCGCGGCGGATAAGCCCGCTGGTGTTACGCCTGACTGTGAAACTGCCGTTACCGTTGGAGGTGATCCAGTTATAGTCACCATCAGGAGTGACGGTACCGGAAACGCCGTTGATAGTGAACGTCGAAGGCGTGTAGTCCACGATGATCCTGTAGGGATTCTGGTAGAAGACCTCACCTTTCTCCTCGCATCCGGCGAGAAGAAGAAGGGCGGCCGCACCCATTATCGCGTAAAATATCTTTTTCATGCTTTATTCTTTATTATATTATAAAGTCAATCAAACTAGCGCCAGGACGGAGGGTTCTGAAGAGCCCCGTTGGCCTTGGTGATCTCATCAGTAGGATAAGGGAAGGTCAGGCACTTGTCACTCCAGACCTTGACAGGAGACTGGTAATCCGGGTAAGGAGCCACAACGTAAGGTGACTCAGGATTCATTCTATCCTCGTAGATTCTAACCCTGGGGTGAGAGTTGAGCTCGTTAAGAGCGAGAGCCTTGATCTCAGCGTTGCCGGAGACAGCCCACCTCTTGCAGTCGAAAGCGTGGTCGGCGGCAAACTCGAAAGCCAGCTCGCAGCGGCGCTCGTGATAGAGGTCTGTCCAGGTGGCGTTGCCGGAGAGGGGCTTCAGGTGCGAGCGCTCGCGGATTTTATTGATGTCCGTGGTCGCGGCGGCGGCATTGCCCTTGGCGAGGTTGGCCTCGGCGCGGAGCAACATACAGTCCGCGAAGCGGATAACTGTCCACATCACCTGGGTAGAAGGCATGTTACCGTTGTCAAGGACGGTAGTACCGACGCAGTTGGCAGGCTCGAAAGCCTCCATGTACTTGTTGCACTGGAATCCCACATCGAGGTTGACAGGGGTGTAGAAGCGCATCTTCTCGCCGAAATAGGTGAACTCGTCGTTGTACTCAAGGATAGTCTTGGCAAGACGGGGGTTCTTCTCATCCTGATAGTCAGAAACTCCGTCACCGTTGGTGTCCTCGTTGTCCTTCGCCATTTCCTCGTAGAGGTCAAGAGTAGGACGGATCTGGCCCCAGCCATTGAACTTGCCCCATCCCTTGTCCTCAAGCATAACGCCGGGAAGCTCGACTCCACCGTTTCCGGAATAGTCAGCGCCACCCGTTCCAGGGATGCCCCAGCAGTACTCTTTGCCCCAGAACTTCTCGTAGTCAGAGGTGAAAAGCTCGTTGAAATCAGCGACGAGCCCGCGGCCATAGGTCTGCTCAAGTTTGTTGACGCACTCGATCACATTATCCCATTTGGAGGTGTCCCACATTGCCCAGTAGGCATAAACCCTTGACATAAGGGCGACAGCGGAAGCTTTGTGAGGACGGCCGCGCTCAGCTGTAGTGTAACTCTCGAAACGACCGAGATGCTCCTCAGCCTTCTGCAGGTCAGAGATGATGTAGGCGTAGTTATCCATGACAGTGGGAAGCTGCGGAGGAATGGTGTAGTTGTAACCACCCTCAACATCCTCATAAGCCACGAAAGGAACACCAAGCTCCTTGGTTCCGTAACGATAAGCGACAAGGAAGTGGTAAAGGGCGCGCATGAAATACGCCTCTCCGAGGACGCGGTTCTCAGTGTAAGTGAGTTCCTTGTCTTTCTGCTTCTTGAGAAGGTTATCCACGACCCAGTTGGCCTTGGGCATACCGTAGCGGTTGTAGCACCTCCACCAAGTGTCGGTCAGAGGTTCCTCGTCACCAGTGTAAGTAAGGGTAGCAAGGTTATTGAAACCACGGGTCTTAGCCCAGACCATGTCATTGGCGCAGCCCTGCTCCCAGTAAATCGTACGGCTGTACATTCCGTCACGCTCCCAGAGGCCGTAGTAGCAATTCTCAATCGCGACCTCAACCTGCCTGTCGGTCAGGAAGTAGTTGTCCTGAGCAGGAGTTCCCTCACTGGAGTAGTCCAGAAGGTCGTTGCAGGAAGTGAGCGAAAAGGCACAAACAGCAGCAATTGCTATTAAAATATATCTTTTCATATTCTCGTCAAATTAGTAGTTGAGTTTCACACCGAAGGCGAAAATCTTGTGGACCGGGTAAGTCAGGGTGTCGTAACCACCGACCTCGGGATCCATTCCGGAGTACTTGGTGAAGGTGAAGAGGTTCTCACCGGAGAAATAGATGTTGCAAGAGGAGTTCCTCTCAGCGAAGTGAGGGAGCCTGCGCATGAGCTTGGTAAGGTCGTAGCCGACGGTCACGTTCTTGATACGGAGGTAGCTTCCGTCCTCGAGATACCAGCCTGAAGGCGTCGCCATATTCTGGTTAGGATCATTCCTGGAGAGAAGCGGGATGGTGGAATCGCGGTTGGTCTCGCTCCATGCGTTGAGGATCTCCTTGGCGCGGCTGAAGTTACCCTCGACATCGGTGAGTATGAGCTGCTTGGCCATGTAGGCGATCTTGTTGCCGGCCACTCCCTGGAGCATCATGTCGAAGTTGAAGTTCTTCCAGGTGAATCCGCCGGAAAGGGCGAAGGTGTACTTCGGAGTAGGATTGCCCAAAAAGACACGGTCGTCCGTGTTGATCCTGCCGTCCTCATTCACGTCGGTGAACTTGAGGTCTCCCGGACGGGCGCCAGGCTGGATGAGCTTGCCATCCTTCTGGTGGTCATAGACATCCTCCCAGCTCTGGAATATTCCCTCGTAAGGAATCATGTAGAAGGAGTTGATCGGCTGTCCAACCTCACTGCGGTAGATACCGGTGGTAACGAGACCATAGCTGCCACCACCGACCCAGGGAGCTGAATTACCCTCGGAGTCGAACACACCGGTGTTGATGACGCGGTTGCGGTTGTAGGCGAAGTTGCCGGTGACATAGTAGTTGAAGTCCTTGCTGATCTTGTCTCTCCAGGTGGCCACGAACTCGATACCACGGTTGTTAATCTCACCGAGGTTGATCTGCTTGGGGTTCAAACCGATATAATCAGGCCAGTCCATACTCTGACCCTGGATGAGGTTGAAGGTCTTCTTATTATAGAGGTCAAGGCTCATCGACAGGCGATCCTTGAAGAGGTCGACATCGAGACCAAGGTCTGTCTGCTCGGAGGTTTCCCATGTCAATTGGGAGTTGAAAGCGGTTGTGAGGGCATAAGTGACACCTCTCAAGACACCACCATTACCACCTCCGGTACGACCTGCCAATGTAGGATCGGAATTGTCGCCCATCTGGGAGAGGGTCGGGGATTTGTAGTTCCAACCGATGGAGCCGAGGTTACCGACGCGTCCCCAAGAACCTCTGATCTTCACGAGGTTGATGTTCTCGCTCTTCGGGAAGAAAGGCTCGCTGGAGAGCTTCCAAGCACCTGTGACGGCGGGGAAGTCACCATGGTTGTACTCCATAGGGAGACGACCGGCATAGTCACGACGCCAGGAGGCGGTGATGAAATAGCGGTCATCGAAGCTGTAGGAAAGTCTGCCGACAATAGCTTTGTTGGCGTCGTTGTTATAGGAGTCACTGGGAATGCCATAAGCTCCTGCCTGCGAGAAGTACTGCATGGAAGGATCCTCGATCTCAAAACTGGAAGCGGACATGCTGAAGCCCCTGTTCCAGTCACGGTTGAGGGTGAAAGCTCCAAGGGCGCCCACGGTGTGCTTGCCGAAGGTGCGGTCGTAGGTGAGAGTCATCTCATTACGCCATCCGTCGCTGCGGGAAGCGCTTTCGGAAAGTGAGTTGGTCAAGCTGGGCTTACCAATCTCAGGACGCTTGGGATCAAAAGATTTGGAAAGGCCTTGACCGATGTTGTAAGAGAACTGGTCGACGAACTTGAGGCCCTTGACGATGTTGGCGATCTCGACTCCGGTGGTGGACCAGAAGCTGGTGCTGTGACCATACTGTGTCTGCGCAAGGAGGAGACGCAGGGGGTTCACCGCATCACCGTGGAGACCTGCGAAGTTACTTCCATACTGGGCGACATAGGCGGGATCCTCGGTGGTGGTACCTCCATAGGAACCTGCATAAGGTCCGGCGGTGGCATAAGCCTCAGCGGACGGCGGCATGTAGAGGGCGGAGAGGATGGTACCTGTGTGGCTTGAGCCAGTGTCGGTGCCGCGGCTCTTGCCGTCGGAGAAGTGGATGTTCTCGGTGATCTTGATCCACTTGTTCATCTGGTACTGGCCGTTGTAACGGACACCGAGGCTCCTGGCGAATGTCCCGACGAGGACACCGGGGTTGTCGTTGAATGTGAAGGTGAGGCGGCTCTTGAGAGCGTCAGTACCATAGTTGAGAGTAGCGCTGTGGCGCTGATAGAGAGCGTCGCGGAAGATCTCGTCCATCCAGTCGGTCCTGGTCGTGGCGATCCAGGGGTTGACCTGTGGATTCCAACCTGTGTCAAGATTGATGCCGGCATTAGCGGAAGAGATGGTTCTCATCTGGATCTCCTCCTCGGCGGTCAAGCACTCGGGGAGGTTGCTGGCGTGACGGATACCGGTCACGAGGTCATACTCGACGTGGATACCGTTGCCTGCCTTCTTGGTAGTGACGATGATAACACCGCCGGCACCGGAGGTCGCTCCGTAGATAGCGGCGGAAGCTGCGTCCTTCAGTACGACGATGCTCTCGATGTCGTTCATTGAGGTGATAGGGCCACCAGGGACACCATCGACAACCCACAGGACGGAGTCACCATTGCGGGAACCTTGTCCACGGATGAGGATCCCGGGGCCGCTGGTCGGGGAACCGTTGCTGTAGGAAACCACAACACCAGGAACCTGCCCCTGGAGCATACCGGTCGTCGAAGTGACAGGACGGCCGGCGAGTTTCTCAGGATTGCTCACGATACCGACCGAAGCGGAGAGGTCCTTCTTCTTTGTCTGGGCACCGTAACCGAGGGCTACAGCCTCCTGGAGCATCTCCGCATCCTCTGTGAGGACAATGTCGATAACCGAACGGCCGTTAACGTTCACGTTCTGGGTCGCGTACCCGAGGCACGAGACTTCCAGGACAGCATTTGAGGGGACTGTGATGGAGTAATTACCATTCACATCCGTGACAGCGTTAGCTCCGCCGCTGAGCACGACCGCTCCCACTACGGGGCCGGACGCATCCTTGACGGTTCCCTTGACTGTCACGTTTTGGGCAAATGCACCAATCGTCATCACCAAGCAAATGAGTGTGGTGACAAGCTTCAACAGTTTTTTGGAATGCATGTTTAACTAATTAATTGGTTTGGTAAAAATATAGTGTTCAATCAGTGTTACAATCAACTCGCAGCAGTACACAATAGTACCAAGCAAAGGTATAAAAACGGTTTTCTTCAATTGCGTCAATTTGCGTATTAGTTTTCCTAAAATGCGAAAAAGTATTTATTCCCTAATGCTTTATCATGGTCTCATACCCTCATGACTATCCTCTTGGCCAAAAAGTATTATTAATGATGAATTATCCGTCGTCTTTTAGGAAATCTAACAATTTATTACTATTAAATATGGATAGATTGCAATTATTAACAAATCAATCAGAACTGATTAAAAAATGGAACAGATTCTATTTGCAGAGGCATGCCGCCTCTGGAAGGAGGAAAAGTCTAGAGATGTGAAAGTCACCTCGTTGGCGGCATATTCACTGATCATCGATCGCCACCTCCTTCCAAGATTCAGGACGCTTGAGGAGATAACGCCGGAATCTATCCAGGAAATGGTTGACGATGAGGCTAGGAAACAATTGAAGTACAACACGTTGATTAACGTCGGTTGCTATCAAGCTCAGTAAACCATGTCATCCTGAGGTCGCTAGCGACCGAAGGATCTAAATCTAGGCGGGACGGCATTTAGCCGCCCCGCTTTTTGTGTCAAATCTTGCGATTTTGTAAAATATGTTTTATAAATTTGTAAAGTTTATTTTACAAAATTATGTTTGAGAGAAAACATCTCGCCATCTTGAAGTCCAGGATGGCTGAACCAAGGAGACGAATACAAATAGTTATGGGTCCGCGTCAGGTGGGAAAATCCACGATGGTCGGTCAGTTTTCCGATCAGACGAATGTCCCATTTGACTTTTTCGCCGCCGATAATGTCAGCCGCTTTGACACATCTTGGATACCTAATCATTGGAGAGAATCCCGCCTGAAAATGGATCTTCGTGGAGAAGCGGAGCATATCCTTATTATTGATGAAGTGCAAAAAATCCAGAACTGGAGCGAACAGGTAAAGAAGGAATGGGATGAAGACACTCGCTCCGGTAGGAATCTTAAGGTGATTCTTTTGGGATCTTCTCGCGTGTTGCTTCAGAAAGGTCTTGAGGAATCCCTGCAAGGCCGTTTTGAGACGCTCAAGATGGGATATTGGGATTGGCCGGAGATGAAGGACGCTTTCGGATTCTCGATAGACCAATTCATTTATTTCGGAGGTTTCCCTGGACTCGCTCCTGACATTAAGGATGAGGACCGATGGAGGAGATTGATGGAGGATTCCATTATATCCCCGATACTCGCGCGTGATATCCTGGAGATCGATGAGATAAGGAATCCGGCTCTTTTGAGGCAGGTTTTTGAGATTGCTTGCCAGGAGTCTCCCCGGGAATTGTCTTTGACCAAGATGCAAGGAACGATGAATAGCGGGACTGTCCCGACTATTAAAACATATCTTGACATTTTGAACAAGACAATGACAGTTTGCCCTCTGCAAAAGTTTTTACCCTCTGAAATAAAAGAGAAACAATCAGTTCCAAAGATGCAGGTGTATAATAGCGGATTCCGGAACCGTTATGGTCTTTTCTCTTTCGATGAGGCTCGCTCAAACCCTACGGAGTGGGGACATCAAGTGGAGTCTGCGGTAGGAGCGCATCTAGCGAATCGTTCAGTATTGGACGGTTTTGAGCTTTTGTACTGGAGGAATGACAAAAAGCAAGAGTGTGACTACGTCCTCAAGAAAGGTCAGGCTCTTGTGGCGATTGAGGTCAAAAGTGGCAGCGCGGAAGATATCTCTGGTTTTGAGAAATTCAAGGAGATATATTCCGACAGAATAACATCTTCGTTTATTGTCGGCCCAGAGGGCCTTCCTTTGGAGGATTTCTTTTCACTTGATTTGAATGTTCTTTTCAAAAGTTTATAGCGGTAAAGTTTATGACCATAAAGATTAGACACCTGTTATTATTTGCTTCCGCTCTTTTAGCGGTGTCGTGCATAGATAATACTCCCGCCGGTGAAGTCAATCCTTTCATCGGGACTGCCTTGGACGGCCATACCAGCCCTGCAGCCGCGGCGCCGTTTGGTCTGGTTCAGCTGGGACCTGACACTGTGGACGGGGGAGTGGCTGGCTATCACGATAAAGACAGCCTGATTCTCGGTTTCTCCCATACTCACCTGAGTGGCACCGGGCAGGGAGATCTCGGAGACTTCCTCTTTGTGCCAATTATAGGGGAAGTCCCTCAGAATCAAGACGGTTTTGCAGTCCCACCGCTTCCTTTCTCTCATAAAGACGAGAAGGCGAGCGCAGGTTATTACCAGGTCAAGTTCCCTTCGCTCGGTATCGTGGCCGAGATGACAGCCTTGCCACACACCGGTTGTCACCGCTACACTTTCACCGGGAAAGGGGAGAGGAGGATTCTTGTGGATATGGCACACGCTCTTGCCTATGCGAAGGCTGATGGTATGACCTTGCAGGCAGTCTCGGACAACCGTATTGTTGGCGGACGTCATGTCACCGGCTGGGCTCCTGACCGCTGGGTGTATTTCTCGGCGCTCTTCTCAGTCCCATTCACGGACTGCGCCACAGATGGGCACAACCGTTATCTGATCACTTTCCCGGAAGGCACAAACCAGCTCACAATCAGTGTCGGCCTATCCTCTGTTGATGCGGAAGGCGCTGAGAATAACCGTCTTGCGGAGGCTCCAGAGGCTGACTTTGACAGCGTGCTGAAAGCCTCTCAAGCCGCTTGGAATTCAAGTCTGGGCAGAGTCGCTGTGGAAGGAGGCAACAAGGAACGCCGTGAGGTGTTCTATACAGCCCTTTACCACAGTCTTGTCGTGCCCAACCAGATGGCCGACCTTGGCGGTCGTTACAAGAACCATCTCGGGGAGGTCAAGAAAGCCCCTTCAGGAATGGGATTCTATTTCCCTCTTTCCCTTTGGGACACTTTCCGTTCGTGGAATCCTCTAATGACCTTGCTGGAACCGGATCTTGTTAACGGGATGGTTTTCAGTATGTTGGATATGTACGACCTGAACGGCCAGCTGCCATTGTGGCCGCTTTGGGGAGACGAGGTGGACTGCATGATAGGATACCACGCCGTCTCGGTGATAGCCGACGCCTGGCTTAGGGGAATAAGGGGTTTCGACGGCGAGAAGGCCTTGGAGGCGATGATCAAGTCTTCCAACTCCTATCCCGCCACGGATTGGTACAATGAATATGGCTATATTCCTTGCGACTTCACCCCTCAATCGGTCTCAATGACTCTTGAATATGCCTACGACGATTGGTGCATAGCCCGTATGGCAGAGTCGCTCGGACATAAGGACATAGCCGCTGAATATGACGCCAGGGCACTTCGCTACAGGAATATCCTGGACACTTCCACGGGATTCTTCCGTGGGAAGGACTCTGATGGCAACTGGAGAGCACCATTCACTCCCGACGGAACTGGAAGGGAGTCCTCCCGAGACTACACTGAGGCCACCGCTTGGCAGTACCGCCATTTCATGATACATGATGTGGCTGGTTTCGCGGCTATGATGGGAGGCGAGGAGGCCGCCAAGGCATCCCTGGATTCATTGTTCTCTGAGGGTTACGAGAGTCTTGATGACCACGCCGAGTGGTTCGTGACAGGGCGTATCGGGAAATATGCCCACGGCAATGAGCCAAGCCACGCCACCGCTTGGCTGTACACGGCTCTAGACGATCCATCTTCCACTCAGCGCTATGTCAGGGAAATAGTTGATAATCTGTACTCTACTGGGCCTGACGGGCTTTGCGGCAACGAGGATTGCGGCCAGATGAGCGCCTGGTATGTGTTTGCCGCACTCGGCTTCTATCCACTTTGCCCGGGTACGGGTGAGTTCGTCTTCTCGGCCCCTGTATTCCCGAAAGCCACGGTTACCTTTGGGAATGGGAACTCGTTGACAATCAGCGCAGACCATCCGGAATATTCTTACATCAAGGAAGTGTCGCTGAACGGCGTGCCGATTGATGCGCAGTTCATTACTTACGACCAGTTGATGGGCGGCGGGGAACTATCCTTCAAACTCTGCAAGGAGCCTTGTCACGATCGGGATTATCTGCGGAAGCCGTATTCCCTTTCGGCCGGCAATCTCCTATCGACACCTTACATCTCCGGCGACCCGCGCTTCTTCGACAAGTCTTTCACCGTCGAGGCTCACGACAAGACGGAAGGCGCTGTGATCAGGTACACCCTTGACGGTAGCGAGCCCACAGAGTCATCCGCACTCTACGAACGGCCTTTCCTGATTGATAGGGAATGCTTGATATCAATGCGGGCGTTCAGGAGCGGCTATGAGTCCAGCCCGATCATGAGGGTACATGCTTTCCCGATTGAATATATTCCAGCGAAGAAAGTCTCTTCCACCAATCCAGGATGCCGCTACACCTACCATCTCGGCGAGTTTAAGAAAGCCGCCGATGTGCTTGCCTCACCAGTCGTGTCCAGTGGAACCATGCCCACCCCATCCATCGCCGGCGCCCCAGACACTGATCATTTCGGCTATGTGTTCACAGGATATATTGACGTTCCTGAGGAAGGGCTTTGGGAGTTCGCGTTAAGGAGTGACGATGGGAGTATCCTGGAGATTGATGGCCGTCTTGCGGTCAATAACGATGGTTCTCATTCTGACTATACCGCCACTGGGCAGGTCGCCCTGCGAAAAGGTCTGCATCACTTCCGCTTAGTATACTTGGAAGACTATGAGGGCCAGGTACTTGGTTGGGCTTGGAAGGCCCCATCCTCTGATAAGTTCGAGAATATCCCAGAAGCTATTATTTATTATTGAATCTGATATGAGACATTGTTTGCCGTTTATCCTGATGGTGTGTGTTGCATGTTCGACTGCTCCAAAACAAAAGGCTGAGGTTGAGCCGTTGGATACTGAGTTTATCCCTGCGGCTTCCCACGACAACGGGTGGCAGAAGCGTGGTGAGGGACCGGTGTTGGGCAACCATGAGCTGGGCACCTGCTTCGATGTCAATGTCATCCCTGACGGCTCCGCCAAGTACAACATGTACTTCTCCTGGCGTCCCAAGAAGGCTATCGCATTGTCGAGGAGCGAGGACGGTGTGACTTGGACAGATCCCAAGATAGTCCTTGAATATGATGAGACAAGCGGTTGGGAAGATAACCTTAACCGTTCATGCACCCTTTTCCTTAATGGGGTCTATCACATGTGGTACACCGGCCAGGCGCGCGGCTACAGCAAGATAGGATACGCCGTCTCGTATGACGGAGAGACTTTCGAGCGTGTCACTACTGATCCTGTGCTGTCGCCGATGTATAATTACGAGGGCTATTCCGTGATGAATCCCTATGTCCTTTATGACGAGGACAGGGGAGTGTTCCGTATGTGGTACGCTTGCGGTGAGACCTATGAGCCGAATATGATTGCTTACGCCGAGTCGAAAGACGGGGTGAGCTGGGAGCGTTCGCCTCTTAATCCCATATTCGTCAAAGGTGAGGGTTGGGAGCAAGACAGGATCGGCGGATGCGAAGTTCACCGGCTACCCGACGGGCGATTCATTATGTTTTACATTGGATATTCCGACATCAACACCGCCCGCATCGGAGCAGCGATTTCCCCGGATGGTATCCGCCAGTGGAAACGATTGGGAACCAATCCTTTGGTTGAGCCGACTGAAGGTTATTTCGATGCGTCGGCCTGCTATAAGCCAAGCGTTTTCCGGGACGAGGAGAACGATCGCTGGCAACTTTGGTACAATGGCCGGAATGGTGGAGAGGAATATATCGGCTATGCTGTACACGAGGGTTTGGAGCTGGATTGATAGTAAACGATGGATATGAGAAACTTTCCTATACTATGTACTAGCGTCATTCTCGCGACGATTCTCGTCTCCTGCTCGGGGAGCGGGAAACCTGCTGAGATGGTGAACGTTTTTAATGGCACTGACCTGGCCGGGAACACCTATCCCGCGGCGACTGTGCCATTCGGATCCGTTCAGTTGGGGCCTGACACGAGTCCGGATCGCACTTCGGGATATCATTACAAAGATACGGTCATAGTCGGTTTCAGCCATAATCACCTCTCTGGGACAGGTTGTCCGGATTTCGGGGATTTCCTTTTTACTCCGACACTCTCCGGCAAGGCGGAGCCTCTCGCTTTCTCACATGCTGATGAATATGCCCGTCCAGGTTATTACAAGGTGGATTTCCCGGCAGGAATCACAGCTGAGATGACGGCTGACGTCCACACTGGAGCCCACAGGTACACCTTCAAAGGGAAAGGGATTCCTCAGATCCAGGTTGATGCGGAGTATTGCATCGGCTGGTGGAGCAAGGCCTTGAGTGCTGAGATTGAGGCTGACGGGCCTAATTCCATAAAAGGTGAGCGTAACACCACCGCCTGGGCTCATGGCAGGGATAGTTATTTCTCTGCTGAGTTCTCAGTTCCTTTCGTTAAAGTTGAGGAAGTGGGGCATGGAAAACTTCTTCTGACCTTTCCTGAGGGTACGAGGGAAGTGACTGTATTCGCTGGCCTATCAGGAGTGAGTGTGGAGAATGCCAAGGCAAACCGTATTGTGGAGTCCTCGGGGGCAACATTTGATGACATGGTTTCCAGGGCCTACTCACAATGGGATGCCGCCCTTGGAAAAATCAATGTTGAGGGAGGTCCGGCTGATGTGTTCTACACCTGCCTATATCACACTTTCGTCACTCCCAACCGGATTGACGACGAGGATGGCAGCTACAGGGATTTCAAGGGAGAGAATAGGAAAGTCGAACCTGGAAGGTTCTATTATTCAACACTTTCCATCTGGGACACCTTCCGCAGCTGGCACCCCCTTCAGACAATCCTTGATCCCAAACTTACCAGCGACATAATCGCTAGCATGCTGGACATGTACGACTGTACCGGGGAACTGCCGGTATGGCCCCTTTCCAGCTTCGAGACAAGTTGTATGATCGGCTATCACAGTGTCTCTGTGATAGCCGATGCCTGGCTTGGCGGCATACGGGATTTTGACGGGGAGAAAGCGCTCCAGGCTATGATCACATCCTCAAACCACAACGAGGTCAACACTGCCGCATTGTATGCTCATCACGGTTTCGTCCCTGCCGACATGAAGGGTGAGACCGGCTCCAGGACTCTTGAGTATGCCTACGACGACTGGTGCATTGCCCGAATGGCGGAAGACCTGGGATACAAGGATATAGCTGATGAATATTACCGCCGCGCCTTGAGTTATCAGGAACTCTTTGATTCTCAGACCGGTTTTATGCGTGGCAAGAGGCTTGATGGCGGATGGGTCCGACCTTTGGATCCCTTGGCAAGGTCGAGAGATTTCACTGAGGCCACGCCTTGGCAATACAGGTTCTTTGTCCCTCACGATCTAAAGGGTATGGAAAACCTTATGGGTGGCCGTGAGGCTATGCTTTCCGCCGTGGATTCTCTTTTCAATTACAGGCCTGCCGGGCAATCGTCAGTAGACGGTGACATCGGCGGTGTCCGTGGACAATATGCCCAAGGCAATGAGCCGGGACATACCCTTCCTTGGCTTTACTATTGGCTTGGTGAGCCTTCCAAGAGTCAGGAGGTCGTCCGGTGGCTGCTTGAGAACACCTACACCTCCGCGCCGGATGGGATATGTGGTAACGAGGATTGCGGACAAATGAGCGCCTGGTATGTTCTGGCTTCCCTCGGCATCTATCCGGCTTGCCCAGGGAGCGGGCAATACATCTTGACAGCCCCTCTTTTCAAAAAGGCTGAGATCAGCCTCGGCAATGGCAAGATTTTGACCATCAAGGCGGATCATCCGGAATATGCCTATGTGTCTGCTGTCACGCTCAATGGGGAACCTGTTGACCAGCATTATATTACCTATCGTGAGATTATGAACGGTGGAGTGCTTGAGTTCCGCCTTTCCTCCAAACCCGATCACTCTCGGGATGCTCTTCCAGCCCCGTATTCAATGACCACCGAGCCTCAGGTCTCCAAGCCTGCCATAGCCGGAGACTTGCTCCTCTTCGACAATGAGGCGGAGGTGAGGATGAGTTGCCGGAACGATGACGCTGAAATACATTATACCCTTGACGGGACCGTTCCTACGCTTGAAAGCCAAATTTATATTGGTCCCTTCAATGTTGACAGGTCGCTAGTCATCAAGGCCAGGGCTTTCAAAGGCGTGTTCAAGCCGTCTCCTGTCAACTTCATCACAGCGCATAAGAAATATTATTACCCGATAACAGACAAGGCCGGATTGAAGACGGGGGTCCTGTACACGTATCACACGGCCAATTTCAAGGCTGTCTCGCAGATTGAGGAGGATCCGGAGGAGGGATGGGGAGTCATGAGGGAGCCGTCCATCAAGGATGCGCAGGCGGAGGATCATTTCGCATACAATTTCATGGGTTACATAGATGTTCCTGAGGATGGGGTATGGTGCTTTGCCTTGACCAGCGACGATGGGAGCGAGTTGGTCGTGGATGGGGTGCAGGTCGTGATTAATGACGGTTCTCACGACCCCGTGACCGCCACTGGCAAGATCCCTCTTCAGAAGGGTCTGCACTCATTCAAACTTCATTATTTTGAGGATACTGACACTCAGGAATTGTCGTGGGCTTGGAAGAAGGAGGGAGAGTCCAGGTTCCGTCCGATAACAGCTGATAAATTATATTACAGATAGTTATGAAAAGGAGAGATTTCATTAAAGTTTCAGGAGTGGCGACCGCTGGGTTTGCCCTGACAGGATGCGCCCCTAAAGGCGGCGCCGCGAAAGAGGCGGCTGTCACCGGGATTCCGGTTCCTGACTATACGGGAAGGATCACCCGTGAGATTGATAATCTGAAACCTCTTAATATTAAAGAGATTACGGTTGAGGTCGGAGCTACGAAGCCATTTGACGTGATGCACCTTTCCGACACTCACATAACCTTCGCTGACGACAGGGATGACGAGCGTAAGATGCTCCTTGCCTGCCGCCGTTCCCGTTATATGGGTTATGGCGAGCATTATCTGGACGAGGCCATCCACTATGCCAAAGAAAAGGGGATGTATTTGATGCACACCGGGGATATGATTGATTTCGTGTCAGAGGCCAATCTGGATGTCACTGCGATGCATATGATGCTGGCCGACTGGTTTGTCAGTGCCGGAAATCACGAGTATTCAAAATATGTCGGAGAAGCCAAGGAGGACGAGGAATACAAGGCCAGCAGCCGTGATGTGGTGCAAGGAGCCTTCCCAAACGACCTTACTTTTGCCAGTAGGGTGATCAATGGGGTGAATTTTGTGGCTGTGGACGATGTTTACTACAACTTCACTGAGGACCAGCTTGAGAAGATGAAGAAGGAGATGGAGAAAGGACTTCCGGTCGTGATGCTCATCCACGTGCCTCTCTACACCCCTGAGTTCTGCAAGTCGGAGTTGGAGGCGACAAACGGCAACTGTGCGTACCTCACAGGCGTTCCACTTGAGATAACCGAGACATACGATCCCGGAAAAACCCACCCTGCAGGGGAGGAATGGCGCTATCGCAAGGTCCAACAGAGGGCTGACAAGCCCACCCAAGACTTCATTGCCTGGCTCAAGGAACAGAAGCAGCTTAAGGCTATTTTGGCTGGCCATATGCACCGTTTCTTCGAGGAACGTTTCTCTCCCACAGCCATCCAATACACCGTCGGCGCGGCTTATAATGGAGATGCCCATGTTGTTCATTTCAAGTGATTTGTCTATTAATAACCAATAAAGTATGAAAAGATTCTTTGTTCTGTGCCTAGCTTTGGCTATGGCCTTGCCGACGCTGAATGCCCAGCGCAAAAAGGCGGTCGTTGAGAAGAGACAGTATGATGTGGCCGCCTATCTTTATCCGGCTTATGCGGCGGGTGATCCCCGGCTACGTCCTTTCTGGCCTCAAGGAATGGGAGAGTGGGAGACTGTATACAATATGCAACAGCGAAACCCCGGTCATTACTGGGACCGTCATCCTCTCTGGGGATATATCAACGAAGCCGATCCTGCCGTTATGGAGATGGAAATTGACCAAGCCGCTGATCATGGAGTGAATGTGTTCATATTCGACTGGTACTGGTTTGACGGAAGGCCTTTCATGGAGACGACCCTTACCGAAGGATTCCTCAAGGCCAGGAACCGGGATAGGATGAAATTCTACTTGATGTGGGCGAACCACAATGTCGAGAATTATTGGGACACACGTATTTCCAAATACGGAGGTGAGAATATAATCTGGCGAGGCGGAGTGGACCGCGAGGAGTTCGAGAAGATCTGCAAGAGGAACATAGAGATGTTCTTCAAGCAACCTAACTACTACAAGATTGACGGCAAGCCTGTGTTTATGATCTATGAGGTGACCACCTTCATCGAAGGCATCGGAGGAGTTGACAAGGCAATCGATGCTTTGAAATGGTTCCGCCAAGAGGTGAAAAAGGCCGGTTTCCCTGACTTGGAACTCCAGTTCACGATGTGGAATTCCCAATTCAACTATAGCGGGGTTGATGCCGCCAAGGCCAGTTCCGAGAGTCCTCGTGACACCTTTATCCGCCGACTCGGATTCAACAGCATGTCCCACTACCAGTTCTGCCATTTCGCCAACGTGGATCAGGATTATGAAAAGGTTCTCGAAGAGGTCTATCCAGAGTGGGAAAGGCTTGAGAAAGAATTCACAATCCCTTATTATCCCCACATCAGCATCGGTTGGGACAACAGCCCCCGCACAGGAGAGAGCGCGGTCATCACTAATAACACTCCCGAGCGCTTCGAGGGGGCTCTCCGCAAGGCAAAGGCTTGGGTTGACGCCCGTCCTGACCTCCATCCTCTCATCACAATCAACTCTTGGAACGAATGGACGGAGACTAGCTATCTCCAGCCGGATGATGTGTATGGCTACGGCTATCTTGAAGCTGTCAAAAAAGTGTTTGTAGATGAATAGGCTCCTTAGATTCTTGGCTCTGTCGGGACTTGCCATTTTAGTTGTGTCTTGTAAAACCACGACTCCGGTCTCTGATGGTAAGGCATGGGGAGACACTGGTGGCGGCCGTTACCTGAATCCGATTCTCGCGGCGGATTATTCCGACCCGGACGCCATCCGTTCCGGGAATAAATACTATATGGTGGCTTCAGACTTCCATTTCATGGGCATGCAGGTTCTCGAGTCGGACGATTTGGTGAACTGGAAACTGATAAGCCAGATTTACGACCGTTTCGACAGACCTGGATGGAACGAGATGGAGCATTACGGCCAGGGATCTTGGGCGCCAAGTATCAGGGAGCATAACGGAAGGTTTTATGTCTATTTCTGTACCCCTGACGAGGGTTTGTTCATGAGTTCCGCTGAGGATCCGGCCGGTCCGTGGGAGCCTCTCCATTGCGTCAAGGCGATATCCGGATGGGAGGATCCGTGCCCGTTCTGGGATGAGGATGGTACGGCTTATCTTGGTCATAGTAAAGTGGGCGCTGGACCGATCATCCTCCACAAAATGTCTGAAGACGGGAAGAAATTGCTCGACGAGGGTGTAACTGTTTACGAAGGACCGGTAGCGGAGGGCACAAAGTTCCTCAAACTCAACGGATATTATTACCTTAGCATTCCCGAAGGCGGAGTAGGAGGCGGATGGCAGACAATTCTCCGTTCCATGAATATCTATGGTCCCTATGAGCGCAAGATAGTCCTGGAGAAAGGTTCGACTAAAATCAATGGCCCTCATCAAGGTGCTATTGTCGACACTCCTTTCGGTGAGTGGTGGTTCCTTCATTTCCAGCAGAGAGATCCTCTCGGCAGGATTGTTCATCTTCAGCCGATGCGGTGGGAGGACGGATGGCCAGTGATGGGCGAGGACTATGACGGCAATGGGGTAGGAGAGCCTGTCTCTGGTTGGACCAAACCCAAGACCAAAAAGACGGTCAAGCCCTTCCTCCCGGCTTCTTCTGACGATTTCTCAGGTAAAAGGCTTTCTCTCCAATGGCAGTTTAACCACAATCCCGTGGATGACGCATGGTCACTTTCTAGCCGTAAAGGCTATCTGGCGATTGACGCCTTGAAGGCCGAGTCCTTCGAAAAGGCGAGAAACACAATATCGCAAAAGATCATGGGTTTTGCCGGGTCGTACACTGTAAACCTCGATTTTTCAGGACTTTCCAATGGACAATTCGCTGGGATGGCATGTATGGGGAGGGACAACTACCTGGCCGGAGTCAAAAAGACAGGGAAAGGTTTGGTCATCTCGTTCGAAAAGGACGGTGAGCGTCTTGCATCAGTGCCTCTGGACGCTCCAAAAGTGTGGTTCAGAATGACTTTTAACATAGAGGACAATGTCTTCGGGTTTTCTTATAGCCTTGATGGAAAGGATTACCTACCCATAGGGAAGACATTCGAGGCGAATTTCGGGAACTGGAAAGGTGCGAGGGTCGCTCTATTCAGCTACAATGAAGACACTGATGCCGGAACGGCATGGTTTGATGATTTCACATATAAAAGGGATATTTGATAATGAGGAGAAAGGTTTTATTCAATTTAGCGCTTTTAATTCTCTTGTCGCCATCTTGCGACAAGAACGTGGAGACCGATCCATCAGACCTTATGAGCGACACTTGGGTGGCTACGGATGCTCTTGGGAGGCAGATGCCTCTAGTCGATTCCGTGGGCAGGGTCAAGACGGACCATCAAAGGGTGACAGGTATATTCTATATCACTTGGCATGGTGCCGGAAACCACAATCTTCCAGGACCTTACACTGATGTCACCAAGATTCTGGCCGAGGATCCTTCCGCCCGATTGGACGCGAATCATCCCCTATGGAAGTATGGAGGCTATCATTGGGGTGAGCCTGAGATGGGTTATTTCCTGAGCCAGGATGAGTGGGTGATGAGAAAGGATCTATCGATGCTCCAGGATGCCGGGGTCGATGTTCTCATCTTGGATGTCACTAACGGTGTATGTTATTGGGACGAGTGGGAGTTGCTATTCTCTACCATGAGGAAAGTGCGTGAGGAAGGCAACCGGACTCCACAATTCGTGTTCTGGTCGTACAATAACAATCCAGTGAAAGTGGTGAAATCGTTGTATGAGAAGTATTACAAGGAAGGGAAGTATTCCGATCTCTGGTTCTATTGGGATGGGAAACCGTTGCTGCTTTACAATGCGGATCCTTCCGTAGACGCTACCGGGAACTTTGAGACCACTGCCGCGGACTACCCTCCAGAGATATTCGATTTCTTCACTTTGAGAAATATGTGGTGGGGCTACTATGAGTGGGGGAAGGATCACGAGCACGGTCCAGGCCGTTTTGTTGGAACTGAGGACAACTGGAGTTTCGGTTATAGTATGGATGATGAGCGTGTGAAGGCTTTATCACCTGAAGAACTGGCTTCCAAGCATAATGGCAAGGTCGAGGAATGCGCCGTGACTACGGCTCAGCATTCATTAGGTATGAAGGGTGCGAAGATGGGAGTCGGCAAATCCTGGTCTGTAAAGACAGGAGAACCTCCTCTTAATGAATATGATATGCCTATTGACGGCACTTCCGGGAAAGGAATATATTTCCAGGAGCGTTGGGAAGATGCTTTGGCTGTCGATCCTCCTTTCATTTACCTTAATGACTGGAACGAGTGGACCGCCGGGAAATATCATTTTGGAGACACTTGGTTCATGGGACGCGAGAACAGTCCATATGCGTTTGTGGACCAATACAACGCCGAGTTCAACAGGACTATCCAACCCATGAAGGATGGCTATACCGACAACTATTACATGCAGATGGCCCAGAACATCCGCCGCTATAAGGGTGTGAGGCCAATACCCGTGAATAGGGGATATAAGAAGATCGCCATTGACGGTGATTTCTCTGACTGGGGGAAAGTGGATGTGACCTACCGGGACACTCGGGGGGATGTGACTTTCCGCGACGGGAATGGTTATGCCGGGCTGCACTACACTGATTCGACTGGAAGAAATGATATCCAGGATTCAAAAGTCGCTATAGGAAAGGATGGCAATGTGTATTTCCATGTCAGGTGCGGTTCGGACATTTCTTCTTGTACCGATCCTGATTGGATGCTACTCCTTATAGATTCAGATCAGGATTCCGGGACAGGATGGTATGGCTACGACATACTTGTCAACCGTAAGGTCTCTGAAGATGGAATCACTACGGTTATGAGTTATGCGGGGGGAGCTTGGAAAGATGTCTGTGAGGCTCGGTACGCTGTGGTCGGCCCGGAAATGGAGATAGCGATTCCAGCGTCCGCTTTGGGAGTTTCAGGCAAGAAGGTCAGTTTTGATTTCAAATGGGCTGACAACACCGGGGAACTTAAGGATCCGATCTCTCTCTGTCTCCATGGTGACACAGCCCCTAACAGGCGATTCAATTATAGGTTTATCTGGAAAAAATAGATAGAAAAGATATGAGAAACATCAGGGCAATTGTAATAAGCGTTTTATTGGCGGTTCCAGCGGCCATGTTCGCGGACGGAGGGAAGAACACCTCTCTATGGTATAAACAGCCTGCGAAAGATTGGAATGAGGCGCTTCCTGTGGGGAACGGCAGGATCGGGGCAATGATATTTGGCGACCCTTGGAACGAGACCATACAGCTCAACGAGGAAAGTCTCTGGGCAGGATGCCCGGAAGATGGCAATGCTCCCTCGGCGGCAATCATGCCTGAGCTTCAACAACTTCTGTTAGACGGCAAGGTGCCGGAGGCTATCGCTCTGGCGAACAAGAGTCTGGCTGGAAAACCCATGAGGATCCGCTCTTACCAGACTTTCGGAGACCTTCTGATAGATTTCTTCAGACGGGGATCCAACGAAGCCAGAGGTTTCTTCCCCGAGGGATTGAAGGGGTATGAGCGCTCCCTTGACGTGATGTCGGGGGTGTCTGTCACCACCTTCAAGGCAGGGGACGTGAAGTTCACCCGCGAGGTGTTCGCTTCGGCTCCTGACAATATTGTGGTCGTGAGAGTCGCCGCTGACAAGCCCGGTGCTTTGACATTCAAGATATCATACCAGCGTCCCGCGGATGTGTCGGTCACCGCTGACGGTCCTTCCGGTCTTGACATAAAAGGCCAGCTTGTTGACCTTCCCGGAAAGGATCAGGGAAAACCCGGAGCCCACATGAAGTTCGCCGGAAAGATAAGAGCCATCAATAAAGGCGGATCGTTAACCAACACTGGTAACGCCATATTCGTGGACAAGGCGGACGAGGTGGTTATCCTTGTTGCGATGAACACGGACTACAACATGGCGAAACTTGATTTTGACCGCTCGATAGATCCTTCAGCGCTTTGTGCCGCCCAGCTCAAAGCCGTTGAGGGTAAATCATACGCCGACCTTAAGGCGAGACATGTTGAGGACCATAGCTCCATTATGGGCAGGGTTTCCTTGACTCTGGGAGATCCTTCCATGGCGGAAGTGCCTACTGACGAGAGGCTCGCGAGAATGAAGGAAGGGAAGTCGGATCCCGCTTTGGCAGCGTTGTATTTCCAGTATGGCCGTTACATGCTGGCTGGCTCCTCCAGGGCTCCCGGCAGGCTGCCCGCCAATCTTCAGGGCATCTGGAACCAGGATATCGAGGCCGCATGGAACGCAGACTACCACACGAACATCAATATCCAGATGAATTACTGGCCGGCCGAGGTCTGCAACCTCTCTGAGACTGTCATTACTTTCTCCAACTGGATCAACGCGATAAGGGTTCCCGGCCGTGTCACGGCGAGTAAGACCTTCGGTGCTGAAGGATGGACCGTGAACCATGTGGCCGACTTGTTCGGGCACACCTCGATCAGCGACGGAGTCGGCTGGGGAACCTTCCCAATCGCAGGCTCATGGCTTACCCTTCACCAGTGGGACCACTACCTGTTCACCTGCGACAAGGAGTATCTGCGCAGTCAGGCTTATCCGGCGATGAAAGAGTCCGTCGAGTTCCTACTCTCTTTCATGATCACGGACAAGAACGGCTATCTTGCCACAGCCCCGTCCAACTCTCCTGAGAACGGCTATAGGCTTCCGGGGAAGGACGGGACTTATAATCTCACGTATTCAGCGACTATGGACATCGAGATCGCCCACGAGCTATTCGACGCCGTGATCAAGGCTTCCGAGATCCTTGGAGACGATCCGGCCTTCCGGACAAAGGTCAAGGAGGCAATGGCGAAACTCCCCCCTCTTAAGATAGGCAAGCGCTACGACACCATCCAGGAATGGATTGAGGACTTTGAGGAAATGGAGCCTGGCCACCGCCACATGTCCCATCTTTTCGGCCTCTATCCCGGCACGATGATCACGGACAAGAATCCTGAGATATTCGCCGCCGCGAAGCGCACGATCGAGCGTCGCCGCAAGTACAATGAGGATCCCGTCACCCGCCAGGGATCATATACTGGATGGAGCAGGGCATGGCTGATCAATTTTTATGCCCGTCTGAGGGACGGGGAAGAGGCGGGAGCGAATGTGGACGCATTGCTTTCCAAGTCCACTCAGAACAACCTGTTTGACACCCATCCTCCGTTCCAGATTGACGGAAACTTCGGAGGCACCGCCGGAATTGCCGAGATGCTTCTACAGTCACATGCCGGCGAGATCCATCTTCTTCCCGCATTGCCCTCGGCTTGGAGCGATGGTTCTGTAAAGGGCCTGAGGGCTAGGGGAGGTTACACTGTGGACATCGCCTGGAAGGACGGAGTCCTCCAGTCAGCAACGATAACTCCAGATAATACGGGCAAATATTCTGTCCGTTACGGTGACAAAAAGAAGAAAGTCAGTTTCAAGGCCGGGAAGCCGTTCATTTTCAAATAGATTCTTCACTTCGTTCAGAATGACAAATAGCGTGTTTAATATGAAATACTCAGTTAAGCTTTTGGTTATCGCCGCAATGGCGGCCCTGGCGGTCCAGGGATGCTCGGACAAGGATGGAAAATACAAATACCAAGACAGCTCCCTGCCTGTGGAGAAGAGGGTTGAGGATCTTCTCGGAAGGATGTCCGTCGAAGAGAAAGTGGACCAGATCAGTGCCCAGTTGCTCTTCCCCGATGAATGGGACAAGAGAAATTATGCAAAGGGGCATGTCCGCAATCCGGGGCATTTCCTCCCGGATGCCGGTCGTAATGCTGACCCTAAATCAGCCGCTGAAGTCATCAACGAGGATACCCGCCTGTCCATCGAGGCCAACCGCTGGGGCATCCCTGTGCTTCAGCACGGAGAGGCTCTGCATGGAGCCCAGTCCTGTTATGCCACCTGTTTCCCTAACAGCATCGGCATGGCCGCGACTTTCGATGACGACCTCTATTATCGTGTTGGCCAGGTGGTCGCTGAGGAGCTCAGGGCAGTAGGAGTGCGGCAGGTGTATGCCCCTGTCGTCAACATCACCAGGGACCAGCGCTGGGGAAGGACCCAGGAAAGCTACGGAGAGGATGTCCTGATGAACTCCGTCATGGGCGTTGCTTATACCAAGGCCCTCGAGGAGGGCGGAGTGGTCGCTTCCCCGAAGCACTTTGTGGACAATTATGGAGAAGGCGGACATGATTCGTTCGCTTCCACAACCTCATGGAGGGTGTTGCGCGAAGTCTATCTGGAGCCTTTTAGGGCATGCGTCCAGGAAGGCGGGGCCCGGGGAATAATGGCTTCCTACAATTCTGTGGACGGAAAACCTTCCAGCTGCAACAGCTATCTCCTGAAGGATATATTGAAGGATGAGTGGGGATTCAAGGGAATCGTGGTCTCCGACTACGGTGGAGTGGAAGGAGTGTGTGGAGGACACAAGATGGCCGAGACGAATGACGATGCCCTTGCCCTGTGTCTAGAGAATGGATTGGATCTGCAGTTGGCAGGTACAAGCGAAGGCCTTCTTGACCTTGTGAAGGAAGGGAAAATCAGCCGGAAAACCTTGGACGAGGCTGTCAGAAGAGTGCTTAGGATCAAGTTTGAGCTAGGTCTTTTCGAGGAGCCTCTCGTGGATCCTGACAAGGCCGCCGAGATTGTCCGCAGCCAGAAGAACAGACAGGTCGCTTATGAGGCCGCTTCCAAGGCGGTGACTCTTCTCAAGAATGACGGGATTCTTCCTCTCAAGCCAGGAAGTGTCAAGAGGATAGGAGTTTATGGTCCTGCCGCCGATATCGTGAACCTTGGTGATTACAGTGGCCCTAGGCAAGGTTGGAAAGGTGACGGTGTGACTCCGTTACAGGGACTTAAGGAAGCGTTCAAGGGAACTGCTGACGTGATCCTCAACAAGCCCGGACAGGAGGTCGCCTCCCTTGCGAGGACATGCGATGTGCTATTCTTCTTCCCTGCCATCACAGAGGACGAGGGTGCGGACCGCAGTAGTTTCAAGTTCCCTTCGGCACACGTTAAACCTCAGTCAGGTGAGTCACATGCCGTTATCATAGATGATACTAAACTGACCACAATCGATATTGACCAGGAAAAGATGGTCCGTGACTTGATAGCTACCGGCAAGCCAGTGGTGGTGGTTCTCCACAACGGTTCGGTGATTGACATCACTGACTGGGTGGACGGAACCGCTGCCGTGTTGGATGCATGGTATTCCGGGGAACAGGGCGGAGCTGCCCTCGCGGACATAATCACCGGTAAGAAGTGCCCCGGAGGTCGTCTTCCCGTCAGTTGGGCGAAGTCAATCGGCCAGAATCCCATGTACTATTCCATCAAGCCCAGTGGACGAGGCTACGGCTATGTCGAGAATGACGGCAAGCCGTTATATCCTTTTGGCTATGGATTGAGCTATACTACATTCTCTTACAGCGACTTCCAAATCCCTGAGACGTTAGGGAAGGACGAGCCTTTAAAGGTTGCGGTCAAAGTGACCAACACCGGTGAGGTCGAGGGAGACGAAGTTGTGCAGGTATACTCGCACGATGAACTGGCCTCTGTCGTTCGGCCCATGAAGGAACTTGTTGCCTTCAAGAGGGTCACTCTGAAGCCCGGAGAGAGCAAAACTGTGGAAATTGAGATTCCTTATCGCAGGTTCTCGATGTGGGATGAGAATTTGGTCCAAAGGGTAGAGGAAGGCTGGTTCGAGGTTTGGTTCGGCCGCGATTCCGACGAGAGAATTGAAGGTGGAAGAGTTTATGTTAAAGGAGGAAATATATGAGAATCAATAGGATACTATCGGCTTTGGCCCTGACGGCCGTATTGCTGTCTTGCTCCGGTAATAATCAGGTTGCCCAGGATGCGTCAGATCTTTTCACTCCGGAAGATATAGTCCTGGACTCCAAAGCGACAATTACTTCGGCTGATTCCGGACCGGATGCCCCCAATAAATGGATAGCTTTCAGGAAGGATTTTTCGCTGAAGAGCGTCCCCAAAAACGCTCTCGCGAGAATTGCGGTGGATAGCAAATACTGGCTGTGGATCAATGGTGAGCTTGTGGTGTTCGAAGGGCAACTCAAGAGGGGACCGAATCCCTCGGACAGTTATTTCGACGAGGTGGATATCGCTCCGTATCTGAAAAAAGGTGAGAACAAGCTGGCGTTGCTGCTTTGGTATTTCGGTAAAAGCGGTTTTTCACATAATACAAGTGGAGAGGCCCAACTTTGGTTCAGTTGCCCGTCCTTAGGACTTGAGAGTGACGCGAGCTGGCTGAGCCGCATTCATCCGTCATATGGTAAGGCAGACTGTCCCGAGCCGAATTACCGGCTTTCGGAAAGCAGTATTTCATTCGACGCCAGAAAGGACATTGAAGGTTGGCAGACTGGTCCCACGGATGGTTTCGCACCGTCAGTTGTTCTCGAAGGATCTTTGGGGAAACTTCATAGTCGTCCTATTCCTTTCTGGAAGGATTACGGGATCAAGGATGCGCCCTTCGAGATCCATCCCGGGCCGGAAGCTGACACAGTCGTGGCCAAGCTTCCCTACAACATGCAGATGACCCCTATTCTCCTTGTCGAGGATGAGACCGGCGGCCACAGGATACTGATCGAGACTGATCATTCCTTTGTTGGTATCGAGTGTCTTCGCGCCGAGTACATCACCAAGGCCGGAGCGCGGGAATATGAGTCACTCGGATGGTTGAATGGGATGAGAATTATCCTGACAGTTGAACACGGAGCCAAAGTGACCGGGGTGAAATATCGCGAAACTGGGTATGACACCGTGGCCGAAGGTCGTTTCAACTGCGAGGATCCTTTCTTCAACAAGTTCTGGGAGAAGGGTTTGCGTACGATCTATGTCAATGCCCGCGACAATTTCTTTGACTGCCCCGAGCGAGAGCGGGGGCAGTGGTGGGGAGACATAGTGACCATCCTCGGTGAGAGTTTCTACACTTATACTCCTTCTCTGCATGCACTTATCCGTAAAGGTATCAGGGAACTTGCCGATTGGCAGAGGCCGGATGATATCCTGTTCTCTCCAATCCCTGGTAACTACGGTGTTGAGCTTCCCTGCCAGATGCTGGCTGCCATTGGAGTTTACGGCTTCTGGAACTACTACATGAATACGGGCGACAGGTCCACCATTGAATATGTCCTGCCCGCGATCAAGAAGTATCTGGAGACATACAAGGTGGGCGAAGACGGGCTTCTGGAGTGGCATGACGGCGACTGGAACTGGGGCGACTGGGGTGATAACAAGGACATGCGCCTGCTTCAGAACATCTGGTACGTCCTGGCCCTCCAGTCGGTCACGAATATGGAAGACATGCTTGGCGAGATTGTCACCGGTAGGGTCTACCGTGGCCGCATGAACAATCTCAAGGACGCTATCAACCGTGTCGCTTGGACCGGTACCTGCTATCGTCACCCGGATTACGAGGGCGAGACAGACGACCGTGTACAGGCCCTTGCGGTTGTGGCAGAAATAGCTTGGAAAGACAAGTATGACGCTATTTTCGAGGTTCTCAAGAAAGAGGAGCATGCTAGCCCTTACATGGAAAAATATGTGATGGAAGCTCTGTTCCGCATCGGACATGGGGACTATGCCCTTGAGCGCGAGCGCAAGAGGTATGATTTCATAGTGAACCATCCGGACTACGACACCTTGTTTGAAGGCTGGGATGTGGGGGTGAACGGCGACTGGAACTGCGGGAGTGTGAACCACGCTTGGAGTGGCGGTCCCCTGGCCGTGCTGCCGGCGAAAATGTTCGGAATATCGCCTATCCAGGCCGGTTGGAGGAGGTTCTCAATATCGCCTGACGAGCATATATTCAATGACTGCAGCCTTTCCTTCCCGACTGTCAAGGGAACGGTGGCCGTGTCATTTAAACGCGACGGAAAAGCTATCCACATGGATGTCGAGGTGCCAGAAGGATCCTTGGCCCATGTCAATATCCCCTGGGCGGATTATATCCGCAATCTTGGCCCTGGCAAATACAGCCTTGACCTTGGGAACGGCCCGGTCTTCGAGGCGGGTGACTTCTTATACAGGGACAAGAACCAGCCTGTCGAGAAGAGAGTGGAGGACCTGCTCGGAAGGATGTCCCTGGAAGAGAAAGTGAGCCAGGTCAGTGCCGAACTCGTCAATGTCGATGAATGGGACAAGAGGGACTATACCAAGGGGTTGGTCCGTACAATAGTACATTTCTTCCCGAGCTGGAATCTTCCCAACGATCCCAAATCAGTGGCCGAGGTGATCAACGAGGACACCCGTCTCTCCATTCTGGCCAACCGCTGGGGAATCCCCGTACTACAGCACTGCGAGGCCCTTCACGGGGCGATGTGGGGCAAAGCCACCAGTTTCCCCCAGAGTATCGCCATGGCGGCCACCTTCGACGATGGGTTCTACAACCGAGTCGCCCAAGTGATTGCCCAGGAGGTCAGGGCCGTGGGAGTGCGTCAGGTATTGTCTCCCGTTGTCAATATCTCCAGAGACCCTCGCTGGGGCAGGACCCAGGAGGGATATGGGGAGGATGTGCTTCTGAATTCCGCGATGGGTGTGGCTTTCGTGAAGGCACTTGAAGAAGGAGGAGTGGTCACCACTCCCAAGCATTATGTGGACAATTACGGCGAAGGTGGCCGTGATTCATATGCCTCCACTAACTCCTGGAGGGTGCTCCGTGAAGTATTTCTGGAGCCGTTCCGGGCTTGTGTGGAGGAAGGAGGCGCCAGGGGAATCATGTCGTCCTATAACTCGGTTGACGGAATCCCATCCAGCTGCAATGGCGTGCTGCTAAACGATATCCTCAAGAAAGAGTGGGGTTTCAAAGGAATAGTGGTCACCGACTATGATGCGGTTGACATCGTCCGCCGCCATCATGGCCTGGCGGAGACGGAGGACGATGCCCTCGCCCTTTGTATGGAAAACGGTCTTGACGTGGAACTGCATATAACTTCCCTCGGTCTTCTTGACCTCGTCCAGGAGGGAAAGGTCAGCGAGAAAACCCTAGACGAGGCTGTGCGCCGTGTCCTGCGTATCAAGTTCGAGCTCGGTCTTTTCGATGATCCCTATGTGGATCCTGACAAGGCGGCTTCTGTGGTCCGCACCGAGGAGCATAAGCGGCTTGCTTATGAGGCTGCCTGCAAGGTCATGACACTGCTAAAGAACGACGGAATCCTTCCCCTTAAACCGGGAAGTGTCAGGAAGATAGGAGTTTTCGGTCCTGCGGCCAATGATTTGAGCCTGGGCAATTACAAACGTCCCGGGGGACGCTGGGAAGATGACGGAGTGACACCTCTGGAAGGACTCCAGAAGGCTTTTGAAGGTTCCGCGCAAGTCGTGCTGAATGCAGGAGGACAAAACGTCAGACCACTGGCGTCCACTTGCGATGTCTTGTTATTCTTTCCTTCGATAATCGAGGATGAAGGCCGTGACCGTAGCAGTTTCAAGCTTCCGGCGGCGAAAGTCCGTGACCGGGATGAGACAGGTGGCTTGGTCGTCGACGCCCAGGAGGATCATGCCATAACAATCGACCAGGAGAAGATGGTCAGGGATCTGATAGCCACCGGGAAGCCTGTGATAGTCGTCCTTCAGAACGGCGGTATCATCGACATCACCGATTGGGTGGATGATGCGGCCGCGGTCCTTGAGGCCTGGTATCCCGGAGAGCAGGGAGGCAGGGCGATCGCCGATGCCTTGGCCGGGAAAGTGAATCCCGGGGGCCGACTTCCCATCAGCTGGTCCAAGGACATCGGGCAGACCCCGATGTACTATTCGATCAAGCCCAGTGGCCGAGGCTACGGTTATATCGAGAATGATGGCAAACCACTTTATCCTTTTGGCTATGGTCTGAGCTATACCTCATTCGAATACAGCGACTTCCGCATGCCGGAGACCCTCTCCAAGGGAGATTCCCTTAAGATTGCTGTGACGGTGAGGAATACCGGAGAGGTTGAGGGAGACGAGGTTGTCCAGGTCTACATACATGATGAGCTGGCTTCCGTGGTCCGCCCGATGAAAGAGCTGGTTGCTTTCAAGAGAGTCACCCTTAAACCCGGCGAGAGCCGTGAGGTCGAGTTGGAGGTTCCATATCGTCGCTTCGCGATGTGGGACAAGAATATGAAATACGGTGTTGAGGAAGGTTGGTTCGAGGTCTGGCTCGGAAGAAACGCTGATGAGAAAGCTCTTCCCGGAGGCCGTGTATTCGTGAAATGATAGGTGAGGTTCTTTTTTTACGAAAAGAATCGCTAAATTTAAGGATTGAATATAATTATTTGATACTGAAACTATGGATAGGAGGGGTTTCTTAAAGGTTTCCGGCACCGCGGCGGCAGGTCTGGCTCTCTCAAGCTGTGTCCCGAAGACCTCTGACATGAAAAAGAAAGGTCATTTCTCGTTGACGCAGATATCCTCGGCTACGGACACGATTGGGGAATCCTACCTGATGAAGACATCGGGCGGGAAGGTGATTATGGTCGACGGGGGGTATGCCTCTGATGCTGAGAACCTTCGGACTCACTTGATGGATGCGGGAGGCCATGTTGACCTTTGGTTTATAACTCATCCTCACGAGGACCACATGGAGGCCTTGGCGACCATTCTTGGAGATCCAAAGGGAATCACGGTTGACAAGGTCATATACTCAAGGGTCCAGGATTCCTTCCTGGATTGCGAGCCTCAGAGTGGCGATAATGCGAGAAGGTATTACCGGGCTCTGGACGAATGCATGGACGGGACTGATTTCATGAATATTCATACTGTGGGCGAGAGATTCGACATAGATGGGATAGGAATAATGATTCTGAGCGTGGCGGACATGAGCATATCTCGTCGCTGTTTCAACAACCAGTCTATGGTGATCCGGATGTGGGACGATGTGAAGAGCGTTGTTTTCCTGGGTGACGCGGAGGCTGAGCGTGGAGATAAACTACTGGCAGAATGTCGGGAGTATCTTGATTGTGATTACCTTCAGATGGCCCATCATGGCCAGAACGGTGTGTCGGAAGAGTTCTACAAGTCAATCAATTTCAGGGCTTGCCTTTGGCCGACTCCAAGTTGGGTCTGGGAACCAGCTCCGGAGAATGACTGGCTGAAGACTCGGGACACTCGCCGATGGATGGATGAGAAAGGTATCACTGAGCATCATGTGAGCTGCCTTGAGAAAGATTGGACTTTGATTTAAGATTGATATGTTGAAGAGATTTTTCCTTTGCTTGTGTGTGGCCGCCGTTTTTTCATCGTGCGGGAAAAAGGAGGCTGTGGTTTCCCTGCCTGAGGGTGATCTTAGAATAGAGCCTGTCTCCGAGGGAGCTATCCGGGTGAGATTGGTTCCGGAAGGATCCCGTGATTTGGGAGAATTGATATTCACCGAGAGCGTCAAGGCTCCGAGATATAGCGTACGCCGCTCCGGCGGTGACCTGCTTGTCAGCACTTCGAAGATGTCCGCCGAATACAAAGCCGCCACTGGCGCTATCGTGTTCAAGGATGCCGAGGGGAACGTTCTTCTGGAAGAGAAAGCCGGCGGTAGGTCAGTTGTCGCTTCCGAGGTTCAGGGAGAGAGGACTTTCGCTGTCAGACAGGCTTTCATTACCCCTAAGGGAGAGCACCTTTACGGCACGGGCCAGTTCCAGGACGGTTATCTGGACATTAAAGGACTTACCCGCCGCCTGACGCAAGTCAACACGCAGATTTCGGTGCCGATGGTCATTTCCAGCAAAGGATACGGTCTTTTGTGGCATAATTACGGACTCACTGATTTCAATCCCGCGGATCATAGCGAGAAGTTGACACTTGACAGAAAAGCCATCTCCGAGGACAAGGTCAATGTCACGAGCACCTTCGGGAACCTGTTCGAGATCAGGCAGTTCGACTCATACGTCGGAGAGATTGACCTGCCTGAGGATGCCGAGTACAGCTTCCTTCTGGATGTGGGAAGATCCATGGCCAGGAAGCAATATCTGGCCATAGACGGGGAGCCTCTGATCAATTCCTCGAATTGCTGGCTGCCTCCGACCTCCGCTGTAATGACCAAGCTGTCCGCCGGGAAACATAAGATTGATGTCTTCGCCGCGGATGGGGATGCTCCTGTGCTTTATTGGAGGAAGGTTACTGACGAGACGGTTTTCTCCTCTCCTGTTTCCGAGGGTTTGGACTATACTGTCTTCGCCGGAGGCGCGGATGACGTCATGAAGTCTTACCGCTCGCTTTCCGGCCATGTCCCGGCGATGCCTGACTGGATATTCAAGTACATCCATTGCAGGGAACGTTTCGCTTCCCAGGAGGAGCTCCTGACCGCCGCCAGGAGGTTCCATGACGAGGGAGTCCCCGTGGGTACCATCGTCCAGGACTGGCAATGGTGGGGCAAGTACGGTTGGAACTCCATGAAGTTCGATGAGGATTATTATCCTGATCCGGCCGCCATGGTCAAGGAGGTTCATGACCTGGGAAGTCATGTCATGCTTTCCGTGTGGTCGAAGGTGGACAAGAATTCAGACCTTGGCCATGAGATCGCTGACGGAGGATTCTATATTGACGGCACGGACTGGGTAGATTTCTTCAAGCCGGAGGCCGCTGCATGTTACTGGAAGAACTTCAGTGAGAATCTCTTACCTACCGGTATAGACGCTTGGTGGCAGGATGCCACTGAGCCTGAGAACGATGACCTCGTCGGCCGCAGGATCGGCAATGAGGGCATCCCCGGGGAGTTCTACCGGAATGTCTATCCGCTTAAAGTCGTCCAGACCGTTTATGAAGGCCTGCGCAGGGATGATCCGGACCGCGTTCCGGTCATCCTGACCAGGAGCGGTTTCGCTGGCATGCAGCGTTACGGGGCGATGACCTGGAGCGGAGATGTCGGAGCCGACTGGAAATCTTTCAAGACCCAGATCGCCGGTGGCCTGGGACAGATGGCCGCCGGTCTTCCCTGGTGGACTTACGACGCCGGAGGTTTCTTCCGTCCCGTGGGTCAGTATGAGGACCAGGACTACCAGGAGCGCATGATCCGTTGGATCCAGACAGCCGTATATCTCCCGTTCATGAGGGTCCATGGCTACCAGAGCCGTACCGAACCTTGGGAATACTTCCCTGAGACCGAGAGACTCTTCAAGGCGGCCATCCAAAGGCGCGAGGCCATGATGCCGTATATCCTTGAGTGCGCCAAGAAGGTCAGTGAGGAGGATTACACCATGATGCGTCCGCTTGTTTTCGATTTCCCCGCTGACGAGGAAGCCCTCCGTCAGGACTGCGAGTTCATGTTCGGACCGGACTATCTGGTCTGCCCTGTCACCGAAGGTCATGTGGACTCATGGAGAGTCTATTTGCCGGTAAACGCCGTGGGATGGGAATATATTAAGGACGGAAGTCATTATGATGGAGGCCGTTATGTCGATGTGCCCGTTGATATGGAGAATATTCCTGTGTTCAAGAGAGTTAAAGAGTAAAGATAAGTGAGTTATGAAGAGAATCCTGACTGTTGTTTCGATCTGTGTCGCCACTTTCGTCGGTACGACACTGGCCAATGCCCAGAAGTTGCCCTATCAAGACGAGACTCTTCCGATTGATAAGAGAGTAGAGGATCTGCTCGGCCGCATGACCGTGGATGAGAAAATCGACTTGATGAGAGCCACGTCCCCAGCCAATGAACGTCTCGGGATCGCCAAATATTACCATGGCAATGAGGCGCTTCATGGTGTTGTCCGCCCAGGCAACTTCACCGTTTTCCCTCAGGCTATAGGACTTGCGGCGAGCTGGGATCCGGATCTGCTTTATAAGGTCACTACCGCCATCTCCGACGAGGCGAGGGCCCGCTGGAACGAGCTTGGAGAAGGAAAGCTCCAGAAGAACCAGTTCAGCGACTTGCTGACCTTCTGGTCCCCGACCATCAATATGGCCCGTGATCCCCGTTGGGGCAGGACGCCTGAGACCTATGGCGAGGATCCTTTCCTCACCGGTGAGATGGGAACCGCCTTTGTCAAGGGACTCCAGGGGAACGACCCCAGATACCTTAAGGTCGTCTCCACTCCCAAGCATTTCGCGGCCAACAACGAGGAGCACAATCGTTTCGAATGCAATGCCGAGATCTCCGAGAAACAACTGAGGGAATATTACTTGCCTGGTTATGAGGCTCTGATCCGCCGGGGAAAGGCGGCCTCGATCATGGCCTCTTACAACGCCATCAACGGCATTCCCTCTTCAGCCAACCCCTGGCTTCTCACCAAGGTTCTGAGGGAAGACTGGGGCTTTGAAGGCTATGTGGTCTCAGACTGCGGTGGCCCTTCCACTCTTGTTGAGGATCATCACTATGTGGCCAAGAAAGAGACTGCCGCCGCGCTTTGCCTTCTTTCCGGTCTTGACCTGGAATGCGGTGATTACTACTACATTGAGCCTCTGAAGAAGGCCTACAAGCTGGGCATGGTGAAGGATGAGGACATCGACCGCGCCGCCCGTAGGATCCTGACCGCCAGGATGCGTCTTGGCATATTCGATTCCGGGAAGGACAATCCATACACCAAAATATCCCCTGACGTGATCGGCTCTGAGGAGCATCAGGCTCTTGCCCTTGAGATGGCCAAAGAAGCCATCGTGCTGCTGAAGAACGAGAAGAACATGCTTCCGTTGAAGAAGGGGAAGGTCCGTTCGGTCGCCGTGGTAGGCATTAACGCCGCCTCTTGCGAATTCGGAGACTATAGCGGCACTCCCGCCTCGACCCCCGTCTCGATTCTCGACGGCATCAAGACAGCTGCCGCGAAGGAGAAAATCAAGGTGAATTACGCTCCTTGGAAAACAGCGGCTGACGGAATGGAGTTGATCGCCCCGGAGTTTTTCCCTGGCGGGCTCAAAGCCGAGTATTACAGCGGAACCTCGCTTCAAGGCCAGGCCAAGACGAGGACGGACGAGTGGATTAATTTCGAGCCTAACAACCAGGCCCCGGATCCTTTCCTTCCGGCCTCACCGTTGAGCATCAGGTGGACAGGTACTCTGCGCCCGAACGTGAGTGGCGAATATGAGCTAAGCTTCACTTCTGACGATGGTTGCCGCCTTTGGGTGGACGACAAACTCGTGATTGACGCCTGGGGAGGACATCAGGTCCGTTCGGACAACGCCAAGATCAATCTTGAGGCAGGCAAGGAGTACTCTATCAAGGCGGAGTACTGGAACAATCTGGACTATGCTGTCGCCAAGCTGAACTGGAGGCCCCCTGTGGTGGATGGACAAGGCAGGCTCGCGCTGTACGGAAAGGCTGGCGAGGTGGCCGCTAAGAGCGATGTCGTGATTGCCGTGATGGGTATCAACAAGACCATCGAGAGGGAAGGAAAAGACAGGGATTATCTGACCCTGCCCGCTGACCAGCAGGAATTCCTCCAGGAACTTTACCATGTCAATAAGAATATTGTCCTGGTGCTTGTCGCCGGAAGTTCCATGTCTGTGCTCTGGGAAGATAAGAATCTCCCTGCTATCGTCAACGCTTGGTATCCGGGTGAGAAAGGTGGCACCGCTGTGGCCGAGGTCCTCTTCGGCAAATATAATCCTGCTGGCAGGCTGCCTCTGACTTATTACAACAGGGTTGAGGACTTGCCAGCCTTTGACGATTATGACATAACCAAGAGAACTTACAAGTACTTTGAGGGCGATGTCCTATATCCTTTCGGCTACGGCTTGAGTTACACCAATTTCCGTTATTCCAACCTCAAGGTTGAGGATAAGGGTGAGACGGTCGATGTCTCTTTCACTCTTAAGAACACCGGGAAGTATGACGGAGATGAGGTTGCCCAGGTCTACACCCGTCTTCCCGAGTACGAAGGTAAAGCCCCGATAAAGGAATTGAGGGGTTTCAAGAGGGTTCATCTCAAGAAAGGTGAGAGTAAGGTCGTCACCGTGCCTGTCCGTAGGGAAGATCTTCGCTATTGGAGCGATACGCAGGGTAAATTCATTGTCCCAGAAGGCCTTCCGGAGGTGATGGTCGGGGCTTCTTCCGCTGACATACGTCTTAAAACTCAATAATGGTTACATCATGAGAAGATTCATCTCGACAATCATCATCCTTTGTTCCTCGGTTTTCGCCGTCAATGCGCAAGTGAACAAGGAAATCATCGCTCCGTCAATTTGCCCGGAGCCTGTCTCATCCAAAGTGTCACCGACGGAATATGTGCCTTTGAGTAAAATCGATCTCTATTGTCCCGATGATAACGCCCCAATGTGGGCGAAAAGGCATCTGACTGAGTGGTATGGAAAAATGGCCCCGGAGGTCATTCCAGCCCTTGGTGGCAAAAAATGGGGCAAGGATGGCGAGTACCAGATGGAAATCAACCAAAGAGGTATCACCATCAGGGCGGGATCACTACAAGGAGTCCGTTATGCCTTGTATTCGTTGAGGCAGCTGGCCATCCCCGCCAGAGGGACTTATAGGACCGAAGGTTGGATCGTCCCTGTCTCATCCATTCAGGATGCCCCTTCCCTGGCTTTCCGCGGGATACACATCTGCTGGTTCCACGAGACTGAGCCGTGGGAAGTTGAGCGTCTTGTCAGGCTAGCGGCTTATTATAAGCTGAACTACGCCGTCATTGAGCCTTGGGGCTCTTTCAAGAGCGATGTGGCTCCGTGGTATGGTTGGCCAGATGGCTCCATGACTAAGGAGGAAGTGTCCCGCATTAAGAAAATCGCGGACGACCTCGGCATTACCCTGATCCCTCAGATCAATGTGTTCGGCCACGCTACCATGGCCAGGGGAGGCGCCGGAAAGCATGCCGGCCTGGATTTCAATCCGGAATATCAGCCTCTGTTTGAGCCCTCAGGAGGATGGAACTGGTGTCTCTCCAACCCAGAGGCCACGAAGTTGATCCAGGACTTGATCTCCGAGCTGCATGAGGCTTTCGGCAATCCTCCATATTTCCATATCGGAGGAGATGAGGCTAATCCTCCGAGTTGCCCTGAGTGCATCAAACACCCTTATTCTGAGCTGTTTCTGAATCATATCAAGGCCATCCGCGAGACGGTTGCGGCCCGTGGGGCTAAGGCTATGATGTGGCATGACATGCTACTTGAAAGAGGGGATAGCCGGTGGAACGGTTTTTACGCGAACGGTACTCCCCAGACCGCGGCCGGCTTCTTAGGGTTCCCGAAGGATATCGTGATCTGCGATTGGTTCTATGGGGGCGCTAAAGATTCCTATCCCACGCTGGATTATTTCCGCGGGCTTGGTTTTCCGACCTTGACTTGTCCTTGGATGGATCGGAAAGGCACTGTTTCCCAAGGCAGGTATGCCCATGAGAAGGGCATGGATGGCGTTCTGGGAACTTTGTGGCACCATTATTTCGGCGAGGATCTCGTGAGCATCTATTTCACTCTGGCTAACGCCGCATGGAAAAAAGAGCCTTCATACTCAAGGAGCTCGTATCTGGTCCAGACTCATCTCCGTCAGGTCGGGTGGGACATGAAGGTCACTGATCCCCGGCGGACCGGAGTTTATTACGACGAGATTCCTCCGGAGCCATTCTTGGATAATTAAGTTTCAGGACGATTTGAGGATCAAGGCTTTATATTCATTGATGGCTATCGCCTCGCTTTTCCTGGCCTCCGTTCCTTCGGAAGCGCAGGAAGGCGAGGACAACACTTTTGGAGGCTGGGAATTCCTCGAGATCAACCATGATTTCGGTGAGAGTCCCTTCTTCGCCACTTTTTATTACGAGCACGATAACTACCAATACAGCCGCCTGGAGTGCTGGTACACCCGTACTACACTGGGGGTCAAGCTGCTCCCTTGGCTTAAGGCCGATGTCGCCTATGACTTCATCAGGGAGCCGTCCTTCCTGACCCACAAGGCCGTGGCTGATTTGACTGCGACTCTCAAACAAGGAGGACTGAAGGTGTCGATTAGGGAACGCTACCAGCATGGATGGACTCCCGAGATCGGGGAGGAAAGTGATGTGCTGCGTTCCAGGCTCAAGGTGCAGTACGCCATCCCCGGAAGCAAGTTCAGCCCTTACCTTGCGGCTGAGGTGTTCACCTGGGGCGACAAGTGGAAAAAGACCAGGCACTATGTGGCCTGCGATTATGACATCTCCAAGGCCGTCCAGTTTGAGGCCTATTACCTTTACTATGCGTTCAATGGTGTTCCCGCCGAGCATGTCATAGGTTTGGGGATTAATTTAAATATTTAATAATCAAGATAATAAGGATAAATAATGAAACGTTTTTCTGTTTTGATCCCTGTAATGGCTGCCGTGGCGGTATTAGCCTCCTGCAATAGCCAGGTCCAGAAAGAGGATGCGTCTCCAGTCCGAGGGTCGGAGTTTGTCTCTGAATATCTCATCCCGACTCGGGTAGTCCTGACCGAGGGTCCGGTAACCTCTCCGGAGGTACTGACCATGCCTTATCCAGGCCAGGTCTCCACCTCTGAGGAGCACATGACGGAGTTTGGCCCCGGCGGGTCTGTCCTTCTCGATTTCGGTAAAGAGATCCAGGGCGGCATCCAGATCACCCGGGCAATGTACGGGAGCCATGATCCGGCCAGGTTCCGGCTGGTACTGGGAGAATCCGTCAGCGAGGCGCTGAGCGATGTGACCGAAAAGGGCAGCACCGCCACCAATGACCACGCTGTCAGGGATTTCGAGATCTCCGTTCCTTGGCTCGGTGCGGCTGAATATGGCAACAGCGGCTTCCGTTTCGCAAGGTTGGACTATCTTGGTGATGATGAGCAGACCGCCCTGGTGGCTGTCCGCGCGATCTCCAAGTACAGGGATATCCCTTATCTTGGTTCTTTCCATTGCAGCGACAAGAGGCTCGACGACATCTGGCAGACCGGAGCCTACACCGTCCATCTTAACATGCAGGAATACCTTTGGGATGGAATCAAGCGCGACCGTCTTGTCTGGATAGGGGACATGCATCCTGAGGTTATGACCGTAGGAACCGTATTCGGGAACCACGAGGTTGTCCGCAAGAGCCTGGACTATGTCAGGGACGGGACTCCAGAGGGATGGATGAATGGAATCTGCTCATACTCACTATGGTGGATTATCATTCACCACCATCTTTATCAGTGGTACGGGGATATGGATTATCTCAAGGAGCAGAAAGCGTATCTTGTACGGTTGCTGGAGAATGTGATGAAAAACGTCGAAGGTTCGAAAGAGGCTTACGCCGACGGCCGCTTCATAGACTGGCCTTCCAATGACAAGCCGGATGTCATCCACGCCGGTCTTCAGGCCCTTACTGTCAGGGCGCTTGAGGCAGGATCCGAGATGTGCGGATGGTTGGGGGATGAGACCATGAAAGTGAAATGCGGGGATGTGGCAAAGTCTATGCGGACTTATGTTCCTGATAATAAGAATAATAGTCAGGCGGCGGCGCTTCTTGCCATCCAAGATATGCTGGATGCCGGGAAGGCCTCGGAGATCATTCTCGAAAACGGCCCTGAGAAGTTCACTTCTTTCATGGGTTACTATCTGCTTGAGGCTCTCGCCAAGGGCGGACGTTACGCGGAGGCCATGGATCTGATCTCAAAATATTGGGGAAAGATGCTTGATCTTGGAGCCACCACTTTCTGGGAGGATTTCAACTACGCTGACGCCGAGAATGCCGCCAGGATCGACGAGATCGTCTCGGAAGACAAGTTCGACATCCATGCTGACGGAGGCGCATGGTGCTATGTGGGTCTGCGCCATAGTTTCTGCCACGGCTGGGCTTCCGGTCCCACGACTTGGCTGAGCCGTCACGTCTTGGGCATCGAACCTGTCGGAGTCGGGTTCAAGCAAGTCAGGATCGAACCGCACCTTGGCGACCTTCAGTGGGCCGAGGGAACCTTCCCCACGCCATACGGTGTCATCTCTGTCCGTCATGAGAAAAAAGCCGACGAAACCGTCGCTTCCGACATCAAGCTCCCGAAGGGAATCAAACAAGTGAAATAATTAATATTCAAGGATATGAGAAAGATTGTCAATGCGCTGCTCTTTGCGGGCATATTGCTATTGGGCGCCTGCGCCTCTAATCAGACATCAGAGTCTATTCCGCTTCCTGAACATCCGAGGCCGGACTTTGAGAGAACCGAGTGGATCAACCTCAATGGCCATTGGGCCTTCACCTTTGACGAGGCGGCTGCCGGCAAAGTCCTTTCTGACGGTGACTTGGCGGCCATGACGCAAAAGATTCTGGTTCCTTTCCCTTGGGGCTCAAAGCTTTCCGAGGTTGAGGACAAGGGAGACATCGGTTGGTACGCCCGTGAGATCAAGGTTCCTTCATCCTGGAAGGGTAAGAGGGTCTATCTCGTGGTCGGCGCGTCCGACTGGGACACCCAGGTTTGGCTGGACGGCAAGGAGGTCGGACGCCATCAGGGTGGCTACACACCTTTTGAGTGCGAGCTTAAGGACGTGACCTTCGGAAAGAACCAGACCTTGATCATCAAGGCGGATGACACCTCCAATGATTCCCACCTTTATGGCAAGCAGGGGTACGGCAACGCCCGGGGCATCTGGCAGACAGTTTATCTTGAGGCCAGGGGAGAGAACTACATCAGTTCCCTTCATTTCAGCCCGGACATCGACAACTCCTCGGTCAAGGTGGATGTCGCCCTCGCGGCTCCAGCCGCCCAGGGTGAGACTTTCAAACTCGAGTTCAAGACCGGCGGCCAGGAGACTTTCACTTCTGACATCAGCGGCAAGGACAAGGCGAGTTTCGTGATTCCGATCAAGGATCAGCACCTTTGGGACTTGGACGATCCTTTCCTTTATGAGGTCAAGGCTTCGATCAAGGATGATTCCGTGGACAGCTACTTCGGCCAAAGGAAGATCGGGACCGTGAATTTCCCCGGAGCTGACTATAAATACGTGGCTCTCAACAACAAGCCTATTTATCTGCAGCTTTGCCTGGATCAGAGCTACCATCCGGAAGGATTCTACACCTTCCCCAGCGACGAGTTCATGAAGAATGAGATCCTGCTCTCAAAGAAGCTCGGACTGAACGGTAACAGGATCCACATCAAGGTGGAGATCCCCCGCAAGCTTTACTGGGCGGACAAACTTGGTCTGCTGATCATGGCTGACACCCCTAACTTCTGGGGCGAGCCTGTCCCGGAAGCCCGTAAGGATTGGGAGCACTGTCTCAGAGGACAGGTCGAGAGGGATTATAACCATCCGTCAATATTCGCTTACGTGAATTTCAACGAGACTTGGGGACTTTTCGACAAGGACCATGTGTACACCAAAGACGCCCAGGAGTGGGTCCGGTCGATGTACCGTCTGACCAAGAGCCTGGATCCGACCCGTCTTGTCGAGGACCAGAGCGCCTGCAACCAGGACCATGTCGAGAGCGACATCAACTCCTGGCATTCCTATAAGCCCGGTTGGGATTGGGAAAGGGAGATCAAATACTATTGCGACAACACTTATCCCGGAAGCTATTTCAACTACATTGGTGACAATGTCCAGACGGATGTGCCGATGATCAATAGCGAGTGCGGCGACGTTTGGGGATATCACGGCAGCGCGGGCGATGTCGATTTCACTTGGGACTACCACATCATGATCGACGTCTTCCGCCGTTATCCGAAGTGCGCCGGATGGCTCTACACAGAGCATCACGATGTCATCAACGAGTGGAACGGATATGTCCAGTACGACCGCTCCCCGAAGATCGACGGCCTGGGCGACCTCGTCCCCGGGATGACCGTCTCTGACTTCCAGAGCCTGTACTATATTTCCCCCATGAAATATCTCTGGACTGTTAACAAACCCGGTGAGCAAGTCCCTCTGTCTTTCTACGGCTCATTCATGACTGAAAAGAATCCTGGAAAACTCTCCCTTGAGACGGAACTCGTTGGCTATAACAGCCTTGGCGAGTTTAAGGAATATGAGAAGAGTTCAATTCCCGTGACCTTTGAGCCTTGGCTCAGCAAGCCGGTGGCGAGTCAGAAAGTCTCTGTTCCCGAGGAGAATGGCCTGTACTGGCTCAGGATGGTCTTGAAGAATGATAAAGGCGAGGTTCTCCATCGCAACTTCACTACCTTCCGTGTGAAAAACGGAAAGACCCCGGCTACGGACAATACCAGGATCCTGACCTTCGCACCTGCCTCTTACACCGCTTCTGAATGGTCAAAGGGCACATCCTCGATCTACGACGGTCTAAAGGAGAACGGTTTCGGTCATGGATATTTCGAATACACGCTCACCATTCCCAAGGATATCGATCTTGAGAAAGTCACTTCAGCTGAGCTTCTTTTCGAGGCTTCCGCCAAGGAAAAATTCGGAAAGGACAAAGAGGGTGACGAGATTGACGGCGATTACATGCTTGGCAAGGGTACCTTTGACCATTGCAAGTCGCTCAATTCCTACGCTATGACAGACACGACTCTCTGGCCTTCGAAGCTGGAGGTCTCCGTGAACGGCAAGGTTATCGGAAAGGTGGACCTGAAAGACGATCCGGCGGATCATCGCGGCATCCTGTCATGGGGAGCTCAGCCAGCCGAACGCGAGATGCGTGAAGGCGGCTCCTACGGCGAGCTTGTCAAGATCGATGTGCCTCTTAATGGCCTTCCTGTCGGGGAGATCCTGAAGACAAGGCAGGTCAAGCTCCGCTTCAGCGTTCCCGTTGAGGACCTCGACGGAGGTCTCGCCATCTACGGCAAGGACTTCGGCCGCTATCCTCTCGATCCCACCGTTATCATCAAAACCAAATAGTAACAAACAGTCATTCTGACTATTAACTGTCATTCTGAACGAAGTGAAGAATCTATCAATATTAGCCATAGCGATCTTGCTCGCGGTCTCATGCGGCAGTCATAAGTTGTTCAAGGACGGCCAGTCCGACTACACAATTGTAGTGTCCGAGGATGCTACTCCTTCGGAGAAGTACGCGGCCTCCGAGTTGAGGAATTGGATAAAAGAAGTCTCCGGAGTGGAGCTGCCTGTGGCGGGTCTCGACGGGGGAAAGAAGGGTAAACGACTGATTGTCGGTTATAACGCCCTCACAGAGACCATGGTACCGGGCTCGGTCAAGCCTGTGGGTCGGGATGACTCTTTCACTCTTACCAGTAAGGGTGGAGACATTCTCTTCTGGGGAGGAGCCAACCGCGGCACACTTTACGCCGTGTATTCCTTCCTGGAGGAGGAGCTCGGCTGCCGGTGGTTTTCCAGCAAGGTGAGCGTGGCCCCACACAAGGACTCATGGGAGTTCTCACAATTGGACCGCCATGAGGAGCCTGGAATAATTATCCGGGACAACTGCTACCTGGATGTCCGTGAGAACCCGGCTTTCTCCGGAAGGATGAGGAATAATTTCGTCAACCTGCCCGGGGAAAAACCTGGAGAGACGCTTCCTGGCACCGCTGAGGGATATTGGGGAGTCCACGCCATGGGCTATCTCATGACTCCCGAGGAGTATTATGCCGAGCACCCTGAGTACTTCAGTTTCAGGGACGGCAAGCGCCTTTCCGGTTATTCCCAGCTATGCCTCTCGAATCCCGATGTGTTGAGGATTTGTACGGAGAAGATCAGGAACGTCATGCGGCAGAACCCCGATTTCCTTGTCTATTCGATGGAGCAGGGAGACAACCGGCTGTATTGCCAATGCGAGGAATGTGAGGCTCTCGCCGAGAAATATGGCGGGCAGTCCGGCATCATGGTCTGGTTCGTCAATCAGGTCGCGGACGCTGTCAAGGATGAGTTCCCTGACAAGTTCATCGGGACCTTCGCTTACCAGTACACCCGTCACGCTCCTAAGGACATAGTCCCGAGGGACAATGTGGTGATCCGCCTCTGCAGCATCGAGTGCTGCATGTTCCACGACTATGACGACTGCGAGCAGAATGTCGCCTTCATGAAGGATCTCAAGGACTGGTCTGCTATCGCCCCCCATCTTTACATCTGGGACTATGTGACAGACTTCGCTCAGTACTGCCTCCCGGTGGCCAATTGGAAGACCATGGCGACCCACATCAAAGACTTCCGTGACAATAACGCTATCGGATTATTGGAAGAAGGTGATTATCAGACAGTCTCATGCGAATTAAGGGAACTGCGCGCCTGGCTGCTCTCAAAGCTGATGTGGAATCCGGACGCTGACGTTGACGCTTTGATCGAGGATTTCACTGACGGTTACTATGGGGCCGCCGGCAAGTATGTCAGGGAATATATCGCCCTCTCGGACAGCATCCTTCGCAGGCCGGGTATCCACTCTGACTGCTATATCGACGCTTCTGATCCGATGTACACTGATGAGCTCATTTCCGAGGGCAGGAAGATTTTCGCCGCGGCGAAAGAAGCGGTGGCTTCCGATAAGGTTCTCCATGATAGGGTCGAGACGGCCGAGATGCCGCTCTGTTTCCTGCAAATGCATAAGAATCCAGTCGTTGGGTTCCAGGAAGGCGCTGATGCCCTTGTCCGCCGGGTGGTGGAAAGGGAAGGAATCAACCGCATGGCTGAAGGAGAATGGTCTGGAGGAATCATGGAGGCGAAGCACCTTTTGGATAATTATGCCAAACTGGCTGAAAGTTTCAAAGAGGCTCCCCAGTTGTCTGCTGCTGATGTCAATCCGACAGTCCATGGGGTATCGTTCCAGAAATACGAGGGTCCTTTCATGACCACCTCGCAGATGGTTTGGAGGGAAGACCCTGTCCATGAAGGCATTTTGCCATTTATCAAGATTGAAACTGAGCCAGAGTTGGACCATTTCGGATATGTCTTCGACTGCTGGTTCAAGGCTGAGGAGGATGGAGTCCACCAGTTTAAGATTGTCAGTGACGACGGTGCTGTACTTTATCTCGACGGGACGGAGGTCATCAATCTGGACGGTTCCCATTCCCCTAAGACCGGGATAGCCTTCGTCAATCTGCAAAAAGGATTTCACCGCCTGAAACTCAGATATTTCGAAGATTGTGAAGGTCAGATGCTGGACATCTATCTCGCCGCTCCGGAAGGTTTCAACGGTCCTCTTCCGGCCAACCGGCTTTTCATCCCCTAATGTCATTCTGAGCAAAGCGAAGAATCTAAATAACTGAAAATGAAGAAAACAATCACCGCGATATTCCTTCTGGTGTTGTCCCTCTCGGTGTCAGCGCAAAAGATTGATCCGAAAAAAGTTTACCAAATATCCACCTCAGGGGGATTGGTTCTTGACAATCAAGGGAGCATAAGCAGCGAGACACGTATGTATCTCGGGGTTCCCGACAATGAGTCCCAGGCCCAAGCATGGCAGTTCAGGGATTTGGGGAATGGTACTTACCAGCTGGTCAACGCGTTCTCTTTCCAGGCTTTGGACTGTGATGGCACAGGCGGGGAGCACCCTGTTATCCAGTGGCAGGATGAGAGACCTAACCCGAATCAACATTGGGTTGTCTCTTTCGCCGAAGACGGTTCCTGCTCGATAGTGAGCGTCGCAAGCGGCATGGCTCTGGGGCTTGACTCTACCCATCAGCCCGGTACCGCGGTCTGGCAAAAAACAGCCGATCCGTCCAGTCCGTCCCAGCGCTGGTTCCTGAGGGAATCCGCCGCTAAAGTGGACTTCATTATCCCCAAGACGGAATCGAATAACGATTGGGAAAACGAGAAGGTGTTTGCTATCAATAAGTTGCCGGGTCACGTCACCTTCCTCCCTTTCGCTTCTGAAAAAGAGATGGTTTCCGACCCCGCTTATATGCGGCCATGGGACCGTACAGGTTCCTCCAGGATATTGCTTCTAAATGGGAAATGGAAGTTCAATTGGGTGGCGGATCCTAAGGACCGGCCATCCGGTTTCCAGTCTCCAAAGTACGATGTCTCTTCTTGGAATGAGATCGGCGTTCCTTCAAACTGGGAGATGAAGGGGTATGGCACTCCGTTATATTCCAACAGCACATATCCTTTCCTTAACAATCCTCCCTTCATCCAGCCCCAGCGTGGCTACACCACCTTCACTGAGCCCAATCCCACAGGGTCTTACCGCAGGGATTTCACACTTCCATCGGACTGGGGGGACAAACAGGTGTACATCCATTTCGATGGGGTCTATTCCGCATTCTATGTCTGGGTCAACGGGAAGAAGGTCGGTTACAGCCAAGGCGCTAACAATGACTCTGAGTTTGACATCACCAAATATGTCGTTAAGGGGCGTAACGTTGTGGCTGTGGAGGTGTACAAGTGGAGCGACGGCAGTTATCTTGAGGACCAGGACATGTTCCGCCTGGCTGGTATCCACCGTGATGTCTATCTTGTCACCAGGCCGAGACTTCATTTCAATGATTTTGAAGTAAAGACCTCTTTCAGCGACGGTTTCTCCATCGGCTCCATCGACGCTTCCGCCATTCTAAGGAATGATGGCAGGGGATCGGTAGCCCGGGTCAAGGCCGCTATTTACGATGAACAGGGGCGCGAGGTAAGCCACGCCGAATCCTCCGAGACAATGATTCCCGCAGGGAAAGAGTTGGCGCTGAGGGATTTACGCTTAGATGTGTCCAACCCTCATCTTTGGTCAGCTGAGGATCCTTATCTTTACACGGTCCGTATCGAACTTCTTGACAAGGCCGGCAAGACTCTCGAGACGACCTTCATCCGTCACGGTTTCCGAAAGGTTGAGTTCAAGGGGAATAAACTCTATGTCAACGGGGTCCTGACATATCTGAAAGGCACCAACCGCCATGACATAGATCCCGTCCATGGCAAGGCCGTGCCGGTCGAGACTATGCTCAAGGATATTCTTCTGATGAAGCGTCACAACATCAATACTGTCCGAACCAGCCATTATCCCAATGACCCGAAGATGTACGCCATGTATGACTATTTCGGGCTCTATGTTATTGATGAGGCTGATCAGGAGTGCCATGGCAACAACGCCATCAGTAAGACTCCCTCCTGGGAGGCGGCCTACGTGGATCGTGCCGAGAGGATGGTCCGCAGGGACAAGCTGCACCCGTCTGTAATCTTCTGGTCGCTTGGAAACGAGTCGGGTCCCGGTCCGAACATCGTCGCCGAAAGGGACGCTGTCCGTCGTCTGGACGACCGTCCTATCCATTATGAAGGGATGAACAGCGTCGCGGACATGGACTCAAGGATGTATCCCTCGCTGAGCGAGATGGAGGCTCAGGACAAGGATGGCGGCGATAAGCCTTATATTCTTTGCGAATATGCCCATGCCATGGGTAACGCCATCGGAAACCTAGCCGAATATTGGGATTATATAGAGAACAAATCGGAGAGGATGATAGGTGCCTGTATATGGGACTGGGTGGACCAGGGAATAACCAAATACGGGGAGAATAACGGGAATATCTACTTTGGAGGATCGTTCGGTGATATGCCCAATGACAACGACTTCTGTCTCAACGGTATAATCACCGCTGACCGCCGGGTCACGCCGAAACTCCAGCAGGTCAAGAAGGTATACCAGTACATCAAGATTTCTTGTTTGGAGCAAGGCAAAATCGCTATGGAGAACCGTTATACCACGTATAATCTCTCTCAAATGGAGCTTCGCTTCAAAGTCCTTCACTCCGGGGGAAAAGTGGCATCCGGTGTGGTCTCGCTTCCTGACACCAAGCCTTGGGAGTCTTGTGTGGTGGATATTCCCGTGGACAAGGCTTTGCTGGAGAAAGCGAATGCGGACGTGGTTCTGCAGGTTTGGGTTTGCCTGAAGGAGTCTGCCCGCTGGGCTGATGCTGGCTATGATGTCGCTTCCGGGGAGTTCGTCTTAAATGAGGCAGCCCCAGTCCTTGCGCCTGCCGGTTCAGAAGGATCCTCCACTTTGAAGGTATATGTTGAGGAGAATCGTTACCTCTGCGCGACCAACGACAGGATTTACGCCCGTTTCGACAAATATGAGGGTAAACTGCAGAGCCTTTGTGTAGACGGTTATGAGATCCTTCACATGCAGGGAGGACCAGTGTTCAATGGCTATCGCTACATCAGCAATGACGCCGCCCGTTTCATGGGTTTCCAGATACATGATCCTTTCTCAACGACCATTTTACTTAAGGAGTTCAATTATCATGTGGATGATGGTGACCTCCGTGTGGAAACAAGCGTTGACGCTACTGTGGGCGGGATAACAGTGCCTTATAAGGTCATTTATGATGTCCATCCATCTGGTCAAGTCGATGTTGCCGCCACATTCTCTCCTGCCGAGGGCTTCTCTCTCCATAGGTTGGGACTGAGGATGTTTCTGAATCCGGCGTATGAGACAATCAAGTGGTACGGTCGCGGCCCTATGGAGAATTACATCGACAGGAAAGACGCGGCTTTCCTCGGGATATATGAATCGACAGTCACGGATATGGCTGAGCACTATGCCCGCACCCAGACTATGGGTGAGAGGACTGACACCCGATGGATTGAGTTGGGTACAGAGGATGGGCATTTCTTGCGTATCACCGCCGAGGGAGCTATAGACTTCTCGGCGCAGCATTTCACCGACGAGGACATATTCAACGCTAAATACTGCCATGAACTTCCGAAGGTCCGCAGGCCGGAGACCGTTTTGTGCCTTGACCGGTTCATGGAAGGAATCGGAAACGGAAGCTGTGGCCCTACCACGCTTCCGAAATACAAGATCACTCCAGGCCAGGAGTATTCTTACAAGTTCAGGATTGAGGCGAATGCGGATGGATTTAGGTAGTGTTTTGCTTAAAAAAGGTCGAATTGTTATATTCGCGAAGATTCTAAACCGTTTTTAGAGGTATATTTAATCCAGATTGTCATGGCTAGGCTATTACTGATGACCGATTTCTCCGAGTCGTATGCTAACAAGCTACTGAAAGGGATTATGCGTTTTTCCCATGAGCACGAACCGTGGGTGGTTTGTAAGATGCCGCTTTCTCTACGTGACAATGGAAGGATGGATGAGGTGGTGAAGTTCGCTGTGGACTGGAAGGCTGATGCGATCATCGGCCAGTTTCTGCCCACTGATGATGTGGACGCCTTCCGCAAACACGGGATTATAGCGATTGCTCAGGACTATCACCAGAAGTTCCCTTCAATCAGCAATATAAGTGGTGATTATGCAGCCTCCGGAAAGATCGCTGCTGATTACCTGATAAAGAAGCGAGTCAATAATTTCGGATTCTTCGGCTTGAAAGGAATGGTCTGGTCGGACGAGAGACGGGACAGTTTCGTGGCTGAGATTCAGTCGAGGATTCCCGATGCTACAATCTCTGTTCAGGAGATGTATGATATCAGTGAGACCTGGTGGTATGACCTTGAGGGGCTTGGTAAGTGGCTGTTGGATCTTCCCAAACCGGTCGCTATCTTCGCCTGTGATGACAATAGGGCATATTACATAATCGAGGCGGCAAAGATGGTTGAGAGTGAGGAAATGCGTATTCCCGAGGACATTATGGTGCTGGGAATCGACAACGATGAGTCTCTTTGCCAGTTGTGTTCTCCTCAGCTTTCCTCGATCAATCAGGATGTTGAGGAAGCCGGTTACAATACCGCTTGTTTCATCGATGAGCTTCTCTCCCTGCCTCCAAAAGAGAGATTGGGGAAGACCAGGGACATCGTGGTCAAGCCCACTCATGTGACCACACGCCGATCCACAGACGCCGTTTTGCATCCCAACCCATACATCTCCCGGATATTGTATTTCATCAACAACAACATCAATGACAGGATATCAGTGGATGATGTGGTTGCTTTGGTCCCGATGTCCAGAAGGCTTCTCGAGAGCACTTTCCGCAAGGAGATGGATACCTCGATATACCAGTACATAATCAAGGTCAGGGTCGAGAAGATGAAAGATCTGATGATTAATGGATATTCTCCGCTTAACGCGGCGGACATGCTCGGAATGGATTATAAAATACTGGCCAGGAGTTTCAAGAAACTGACGGATATGACTCCCGGCGAATTCTATGATAAACTTGAATTTGATTGATAGATGAGATTGAAGTTTTTCTCTTTATTGCTGGTTCTCACCGGCATTCTCTCCTCCTGCGGAGGAAATGAGCCCAGGCTTGTTATTTTCACATATGATGGTCTGCGTTGGCAGGAGCTCTATACGGGCGCCGATTCCAGCCTTGTGGGCAATCCGAGGTATGTTGACAATCCTGATTTGATGAAGGCGAAGTATTGGAGAGATACTCCCGAGGAACGTCGCTCTGTCCTCCTGCCTTTCACATGGAGCTATATTGAATCAAACGGTTATATGCTTGGTAATCGTCTCAAAGGCAGCCAGTTCCAAGTGGCCAACAGCATGAGTTTCTCCTATCCCGGCTACAGTGAGATGTTTTGCGGATGGGCTGATGACGAGAGGGTTGACAGCAATAATCCTGTTCCCAATCCCAACACCAGTGTCCTTGAAGTCGTGAATAAGGATCCACGTTATAAAGGCAGCGTGATGGTTTATGGGTCATGGGAGTCTATCCGTTATGCGGTGAACAATGACAGGGGAGGGTTCCCGGGAAGTGTGTCGTATGAACCAGACGTGGCAGCCCACAAGAGTCCGGAGTTGGATTTGATCAACAAGATGCAGGAGGTAATGCCCCACTATTGGGGAGAGGAGCGTTTTGACGCTTTCACATATGCCTATGCCCTCGAGACAATGAAGAAGGATCATCCTAAGGTGATGTGGGTCGCTTTCGGAGACACCGATGAGTGGGCTCATGCCGGGAAATATGATTTTTATCTTGAGGCGGCACATGGCGCCGACGATATGATCCGGCAGATCGTGGAGTTTTGCGAGAGCGATCCATTCTATAAAGGGAAAACTACTTACTTGATGACCACCGACCACGGTCGCGGAAAGAAATCAGGATTCACCAGCCACAGCTCTGGCACTTCCGGGTCCGAGAATACTTGGATGATCGCTTTTGGCAAGGGGGTCAAACGCCTCGGGGAGACTTCCGGGAACGGCCCTTATTATACCTACCAGGTCGCATCCACTGTAGCGGACATCCTTGAGGTTGATTTCACCCCGGACAACGGGGAAAAGCAGCCCCCGGTCGATCCTGAGTTCAAGGGAGAACCCTTGCCCGATGATTTGAACATACAGGATATGGGATACTTCCATGAAGTGACCGCGACACCGAGGGGTGCGGGAGTGAGGTATAGGTATTACGAGGGTCCTTTTGTCAGTGTTGACGAGCTGCTTAAAGCGAGAGTCGTGGAGAGCGGGATAAAGGAGGACCTGAGTATTGACAATGCCAGGGCGGAAGACCATTTCGGGTATGATTTCCAAGGGCTTCTCAAGATTCCTGTATCGGGGCGATATGTCATCTCTTTGTCTTCAGATGACGGTTCCAAGGTGTTCATAGATGATAAGTTGGTCATTGACAATGACGGTAGCCACAGCACCAATGTCATGGAGGTCTCCCTCGCAATGGATGCGGGATACCACCGGCTGCAGGTACTATACTTCGAGGACTATGAAGGGGAGGCGCTTGAGGTCGGTATAGAGGGCTGCGGCCTGTCATTTGACAATATTCCAGCCTCGATGCTTTTCCACGAATAATCAATTTACTGATAATGAAGAGAATAGTTGTCTTTTTCTTGGGCGCTTGCGCCCTGCTTGCATCATGCTCCAAGGTGGATAATGACCCAAAAGTGGTAGTGATCACCTTTGACGGCCTGCGCTGGCAGGAGGTGTTTTCTGGAGCCGATTCATCACTTATTGCCGATCCTCGTTTCTCTCGGGATCCGGAGGCACTTAAGGCTGAATATTGGAGGGACACTCCCCAGGAGCGCCGGGAGGCTCTGATGCCGTTCGTATGGAGTCACATCGCCTCTAATGGCTACCTTCTCGGCAACCGGGAGAAGAACAGTCTGATGCGGGTCTTTAACAATAAATCATATTCCTATCCCGGCTATAGCGAGATGTTCTGCGGCTGGGCTGATGACGAGAGGGTTGACAGCAATGATCCGGTTCCGAATCCCAACGTCAGCGTGATGGAGGTCGTGAACCAGGATCCCCGTTATAAAGGTCACGTGATGGTGTATGGATCGTGGGAATCGATTCGTTTCGCGGTTAATAATGAGAGGGGAGGTTTCCCTGGCAGCACCGCTTTTGAGGGCAACGTCTCTCCTGATCCAAGCCCGCGGCTTGAGATGATAGACCGGGTGATGGAAAGCATATACGGTTCTCCCAAGGGAGGCGAGAGGCCCGACGGTTTCACATATGCCTACGCTATGGAGACCATTCGGAATGACCACCCGAAACTGTTGTTTATCTCGTTCGGAGAGACTGACGAATGGGGACATGGAGGTGAATATGACAAGTATCTCCATGCGGTCCATTTCACGGACGGCTTCATAAAGGATATTGTCGAGACATGTGAGGCTGACCCGTTCTACAAAGGTAAAACCACGTATCTGATCTCGACTGACCATGGCCGCGGCCGAGGGGATCGCTTTGTCTCACATGGGGCTGATATAAGGGGCGCTGAGCAGACATGGTTAATGGCTCTCGGAAGAGGTATCCCAGCAGCTGGTGAGACCTCCAACAACGGTCCTTTCTATACAAAGCAGGTAGCGGCCACGATCGCGGATCTTTTCGGAGTCGATTTCACTCCTGGCAATGGAATCAAGTGCGAGCCATTTGATCCCACTTATTACAAGGAGCCGGAGACTCCTGTGGCCTCTGCCACTTTCTCCGCTGTGGAAGCCACTCCAAAGGGGCATGGTGTACGCTATACCTATCACGAGGGGCCCTTCATGAGCGTCGGTGAGGCTCTCGCGAGCCCTGTTATCTCCAGCGGGACCATCCCGTTCCTCTCCACGTCAGCTAAACGTCAGGAGGATCATTTCGGGTTCAATTTCAACACATTGATGAAGATTGAGAAAACAGGCTTGTACCAGCTCTCACTGGCCACGGACGACGGATCCAAGCTGTTCCTTGACGGCCAACTTCTATTTGATATCGACAGGGACGGAGGTGGATTCGCCGAGGCCTGGATACAGCTCGAGGCCGGCTTCCATCGCCTTGAAATCCCCTATTTCGAGAATTATGGTGGCGAGAATATAGAAGTCGGCCTCGTCGGTGAAGGCATCGAGGTCGAGCAGTTGCCCGCCTCAATGCTATGGTACGATTAGCTATTTGATAACCCCGAGCTCTTTACCCACCTTGATGAAGGCAGCGATGGCTTTGTCAAGGTGTTCTTTTTTGTGGGCCGCGGAGAGCTGCACCCTGATTCTGGCCTGTCCCTTGGGGACAACAGGATAGTAGAAACCGGTCACGAATAATCCCTCCTCGGCCATCTTGGCGGCGAACTTCTGGGAGAGGGGTGCGTCGTACAGCATCACGGCGCAGATGGCGCTCTGGGTCGGCTTGATGTCGAAGCCGGCGGCCATCATGGCGTCACGGAAGTATCTCACATTCTCCTGCTGGCGATCATGGAGCTCATTGCTCTCGCCGAGCATCTTGAACATCTCAATTCCGGCAGCGACAATCATAGGAGGGAGTGAGTTGGAGAACAGATAAGGCCTGGAACGCTGACGGAGCATGTCGATGATCTCCTTGCGTCCGGTCGTGAAACCGCCCACGGTGCCTCCAAAAGCCTTTCCGAGGGTTCCTGTGAAAATGTCGATCCTTCCGTAGCAATCGAACTGCTCGGCGACGCCACGGCCAGTCTTTCCGACAACTCCGGCGGAGTGGCTCTCATCAACCATGACCAGGGCGTCATATTTCTCTGCCAGATCACAGATCTTGTCCATCGGGGCGACATTCCCGTCCATCGAGAACACGCCGTCAGTGCATATGATCCTGAACCTCTGTGCCTGTGCCTCCTTGAGGCAGCGCTCGAGATCCTCCATGTCGGCGTTGGCATAGCGGTAACGGACAGCCTTGCAGAGCCGGACTCCGTCAATTATAGAGGCGTGATTGAGTGAGTCGGAAATAATAGCGTCCTCGGCTGTCAGAAGCGGTTCGAAGACTCCGCCGTTGGCATCGAAACAGGAGGCATAGAGGATGGTGTCCTCTGTCTTGAAGAACTTGGAGATGGAATCCTCGAGCTCCTTGTGTAGGTCCTGGGTGCCGCAGATGAAACGCACCGAGCTCATACCGAAGCCTCTCTCGTCCATCGCCTTCTTGGCTGCCTCGATGAGTCTCGGGGAGTCGGCCAGTCCGAGATAGTTGTTTGCGCAGAAGTTAAGTGCCTTGCTGCCATCCTGGAGAGTGATCTCGGCGGACTGAGCGGAAGCTATGTTCCTCTCGTTCTTGTACAAGCCGGCTTCCTTGATGGAAGCGAGCTCTGCTTTCAAATGATCCTGAAATTTGCCGTACATGATTATGAATGATTATTTAGTTTTATGTTTTACGAAATTAATGTAAATTTGTGCCAGCTAATTTAGCAATTAAACCGCTATCTGCAATGAAAAATGTTCTTGTGATAGGCTCAACCGGTCAGATTGGCTCCGAGCTCACGATGAAGATCAGGAGGATGATTCCTGAAGGCAATATTGTCGCTGGATATATCAAAGGAGCTGAGCCGAAAGGTGAGCTTCTTGAGAGTGGACCCTCGGCAGAGGCCGATGTCTGTAATGGCTCTCAGCTTCTGGAGATTGTGAAGAAGTACGATATCGATACCATCTACAATCTCGCCGCCCTCCTGTCAGCTGTCGCCGAGAAGAAGCCTCAGCTCGCATGGCATATCCAGATTGACGGTTTGATGAATATTCTCGAGATCGCCAGGGAAAACAACTGCGCTGTTTTCACACCTTCCTCGATCGGCTCCTTCGGTCCGGAAACACCTCGCGCAAACACTCCCCAGGACACAATCCAAAGGCCCCGCTCGATGTATGGATGCACGAAAGTGGCCACTGAGCTCCTCAGCGATTATTACTTCCACAAATATGGCGTAGACACCCGTTCTGTCAGATTCCCCGGGTTGATTTCCAACGTGACCCTTCCCGGAGGGGGCACCACTGACTACGCTGTGGAGATATATTACGCCGCCGTCAAGGGAGAGGAGTTCGTTTGCCCGATCGCTCCCGGAACCTTCATGGACATGATGTACATGCCGGACGCATTGAAAGCCGCTGTCGACATCATGAACGCTGATCCTTCCAGGCTCGTGCATCGCAACTCGTTCAATATCGCCTCAATGAGCTTTGATCCTGAGATTCTCAGGGCCAAGATTGAGGAGCATATTCCGGGCTTTAAGATGCGTTATGAGGTAGATCCCGTCCGTCAGGCTATCGCCGAATCATGGCCGGACAAGATGGATGACTCCTGCGCCCGAGAGGAGTGGGACTGGAAGCCAACATACGATCTTGAGGGAATGACCGTTGACATGATCGATGCCCTCAAGAAAAAGCTGCTGTAGTATAGATTATTCGGAGGCGTAGAGGGTGATTATGTTCAAGATCACCTCCGATGCCTTCTCCATTGATTGCAGGGGGACGAATTCCATCTTTCCGTGGAAGTTCAGTCCTCCCGCGAATATATTCGGGCAAGGAAGACCCTTGAAACTCAAGTTGGCGCCATCAGTGCCGCCTCTGATAGGCTGGATTTTGGGCTTGACTCCGGCCATCTCCATCGCTTTGACCGCCTTTTCCACAACGTGGTAGTGAGGCTCGACCTGCTCACGCATGTTGTAATATTGGTCCTTCACCACGGGAGTGGCGGTTCCCTCGCCATATTTCAAATTAATGAAGTCACAGCATTTTTGAATGGCTCCCTTCTTCCTCTCAAACAGCGCCCTGTCGTGGTCACGGATGATATACGTGATGTCAGCATCCTCCACGGAACCTCTGAAACTGATGATGTGGAAGAAGCCCTCGTAACCTTCTGTGAACTCCGGCCTCTGCTCTACCGGTAACAAGGAGTTCATCTCCATGCCGATAAGGATAGCGTTCTTCATCTTGCTCTTGGCGTAGCCCGGGTGGACATTCCGGCCTTGGATGTGGATTTTCGCCGAGGCTGCGTTGAAGTTCTCGAATTCCAGTTCTCCGACCTCGCCTCCGTCCATGGTGTATGCGTAGTCGGCTCCGAATCTCTCAACGTCGAACTTGACTACCCCTCGGCCGATCTCCTCGTCTGGTGTGAATCCGATTTTGATGTCTCCATGCTGATACTCAGGATGTTCCATGATATACTGGACAGCATTCATGATCTCGGCCACTCCAGCTTTGTCATCCGCTCCAAGCAAGGTCGTCCCGTCAGTGGTGATGAGGGTCTGGCCGATATAGTGTAGCATCTCCGGGAATTCGGAGGGCTTCAAAGCAAGCCCAGGAACTCCTTGCAGGGGTATTTCCCCACCATCATACTCACTGATTATCTGTGGTTTGATTCCTGCGCCGGAAGCGTCCGGGGCTGTGTCCACGTGGGCAATGAAGCCAATAGCCGGGACTTTGGACTCTATGTTTGAAGGGATGGAGGCCATCACGTAGCCATATTCATCTAGAGTCGCTTCCACACCCATTGCTAAAAGCTCATCCCTCAGCATTTTAATCAGATCCAACTGCTTGGCTGTGGAAGGTTGGCTTTCTGAATTCTCATCGCTCTGGGTGTCCACGGCGATGTATCTAAGAAACCTGTCAAGTATCTTTTCCATTATTCCTTAACTTTTTTAGATGATATGATCATATAGGCAATCAAGGCGATGAAAGGTATTATGGCGATAGCCTCACCATGAGCCGCATGCCACTCGGACATGAACCAGTCCACATTGAAGAACTTGAGGAGGGCGCTCACGACCCCCATCAAGGCTCCACCTGCGATGAATCCTGAAGCGATCAGGGTTCCTTTGTTCTGCCTGGCGTCATTGACCTTCTTGTCCTTGGTCCGGGTGCTTACATACCAGGAGATCGCTCCTCCCACCAAGAGGGGAAGGTTGAGGTCGATAGGTATGAACATGCCGAGGGCGAACGCTAACGCGGGCACTTTGAATATGGTCAGCAGGATGGCGATTGCCGCTCCAATCCCGTAGAGCAACCAAGGTGCTCCGCCACCGTTCATCATCGGTTGGATCACGGCTGCCATCGCATTGGCTTGGGGAGCCACTAGAGCCTGGTCGCCCACAAATCCATAGGTCTTGTTAAGCACCAGCATCACTCCGCAGACAGTCGCGGCGGCCACCGCGACACCGACGAACTTCCAGCCTTCCTGTTTCTTAGGAGTGCTGCCTATCCAGTATCCGATCTTGAGATCCGTGATGAAGGAACCTGCGACCGAGAGGGCTGTGCAGACAACACCTCCGATGATTAGAGCCGCAGCCATGCCGGCGTTACCCTTCAGGCCGACAGCCACTAGAATGAGCGACGCTATGATCAGGGTCATCAGGGTCATTCCACTCACGGGGTTGGTGCCGACGATGGCGATAGCGTTGGCAGCCACCGTGGTGAACAAGAAGGAGATGATTCCCACAATCAACAAGCCCACAAGAGCTTGCCAGACATTATTGACCACACCGCCGAACGCGAAGAAAGCGAAGATGGCGAGAAGCGCTATCACGATCCCGAAGACGATGGTCTTCATGGGGATATCTTCCTGAGTCCTCACTTCCTTTGCCGATCCCTCTGTCATCCCCGACTTGGTCGTGGATCCCTTGAATTCTCTCACTGCCAGTCCAACCGCGGATTTGATGACGCCGAATGACTTGATGATTCCTATGATACCTGCCGTGGCGATACCTCCGATGCCGATATGCCTGGCGTAATCCTTGAATATCTGGTCGGGGGACATCTCTCCGATGGTCATGGTCACGCCAGTATTCATCAGGTCAATGACTTGGCCTCCCCATATGATATTCATGAGCGGGATTATGACCAGCCAGACCAGAAGACTTCCGCAGCAGATCACGAAGGCATATTTCAGACCGATTATGTAGCCAAGACCTAGGACGGCGGCGCTGGTGTTTATTTTCAGCAAGACCTTCGCCTTGTCAGCGATCGTCCTTCCGACTCCGAGCACTGTGGTCGTCAGCGTGTCGGACCATGTGCCGAAGGTGCTAACCACGAAGTCGTAGAGACCTCCGATCAATCCGCTCACCAGCAAGGTTCCCGCTCCTTTTCCGCCCTCTCCGCTGACCAGGATCTGTGTAGTGGCGGTAGCCTCAGGGAAGGGATATTTCCCATGCATCTCTTTCACGAAATATTTCCGGAATGGAATCAGGAACAGTATGCCAAGTACACCTCCAAGCAATGAGGAAAGGAACATCTGGGCGAAACTGACCTGAACGCCGAGGATGTATATGGCGGGAAGAGTGAATATCGCTCCGGCGACAACCGCACCCGAGCAACCGCCTATCGACTGGATGATCACATTCTGTCCTAGGCCTTCCTTTTTTCCGAGGGCGCTGGTCAGGCCAACAGCTATGATGGCTATCGGGATGGCAGCCTCGAAGACCTGTCCTACCCTTAGGCCAAGATAAGCCGCCGCTGCGGAGAATATCACAACCATCAGCAGTCCGATGGCCACTGAGTACGGAGTGACCTCAGCCCATTGTCTCTCAGAGCTTAGGAGAGGCTTGTACTCTTCACCCGGGGCCAGTTCCCTCTGGGCATTTTCCGGCAAGGCATTATGAGTTTCTTCCATAATGGGATTTTGTTTGAAATTGTCTTATAAATATAGGTAAATAAATTTTTCAAAAAAAATTTGCCAGATTAAAAAAAGTTCGTACCTTTGCAGCCCGCTTCGGAAAAGAAGCACACGATCATTGACAATACTGAGAGATTACAACGAGGTAAAGTGTAAAGTAGAAAAGAAATCAGCATATTATAGATATAGTAGGTTGACAATTTCACGAATCAGTAAAGAGATTCACTTAGAGAAAGAGAAGTTAGGGCGCATGGAGGATGCCTTGGCTTCGGCAGGCGACGAAGGACGCGGTAAGCTGCGAAAATTCCCGGGGACCCGCAAACAGGGACTGATCCGGGAGTGTCCGAATGGGGCAACCCCCCGGGCTGAAGGCCCGGGACCGTTTATTATTAACGGGGCGAACCCGGGGAACTGAAACATCTTAGTACCCGGAGGAGGAGAAAGAAAGATCGATTCCCCCAGTAGTGGCGAGCGAACGGGGAAGAGCCTAAACCGGCTTGTTCACGGACGAGCCGGGGTTGTAGGATCACTCAATGATACCAGTCACAGGAACCGGAAGGGGTTTGGAAAACCCCGGCGCAGAGGGTGACACCCCCGTACGGGCAACGGGTGGCTGGTCAGGGTGACACCTGAGTAGGGCGGGGCACGAGGAATCCTGTCCGAATCCGCGGGGACCATCCCGCAAGGCTAAAGACTGCCGAAGACCGATAGTGGACCAGTACCGTGAGGGAAAGGTGGGAAGCACCCCTGGCAGGGGAGTGAAAGAGAGCCTGAAACCGTGCGCCTGCGAGCGGTGGGAGCCATCGTATGGTGGTGACCGCGTGCCTTTTGCATAATGAGCCTACGAGTTGCGCCGTCGCGGCGAGGTTAAGCCACTCAGTGGCGGAGCCGCAGCGAGAGCGAGTCTGAACAGGGCGTTCAGTCGCGGCGGGCAGACGCGAAACCTAGTGATCTACCCATGTCCAGGGTGAAGGCGCCGTAACAGTCGCTGGAGGCCCGAACCAGTTTCCGTTGAAAAGGGCTTGGATGAGGCGTGGGTAGGAGTGAAAGGCCAATCAAACTGGGAGATAGCTCGTACTCCCCGAAATGTCTTTAGGGACAGCCTCGTCCGCGCCTGCGTGAGGTAGAGCTACCGATTGGAAGCGAGGGCTTCGCCGCCTAT